>JABAOD010000002.1_pt1 | contig 313979 bp, 297 predicted proteins | sample 7062151 | NCBI WGS metagenome assembly JABAOD01 (sample SAMN14538626, study PRJNA623070) | marine sediment metagenome | biome: marine biome [ENVO:00000428]; feature: marine pelagic biome [ENVO:01000023]; material: deep marine sediment [ENVO:00002113] | place: India: Gulf of Khambhat ... | reverse complement strand
GAGTTCGAATCTCTCCGGGCGCGCCATTTTAAGGTGATTACAATGATATGGTTTCTGTCTCCAGAGTGTTATCAACACCTGAAACCTGATCCCAAAAGTATTTCATATACTCAGCATCAAAGCGCGAAATCGAGAATTCCTCGATATCATTCAGATGCTTTCCTTCGCCTGTAATACAGTCTGCAATAATCTCACCGAAAACAGGTGAATATTTGAATGCTTGACCAGATCCAAGGCAATGGAAAAGATTACCGACAGTTTTGTCTTGTCCAAGGATAAATTTCAGATCAGGGGTTATATCAAAATAGGAATGATAGCCTGAGCCGTACACTGCCTTTTCAATATTCTCAAACCTTTTTTTCGCAATTTCCTCATAGACTCTAATATCCCCATATCCCAGATACTGGTTTGACGGTTCGTTGACAAAATCTGCACCGGTAATATTTAATGGATGTTCCGAAAATATTCGTGCAGTTTCCCTGATATTACGATGTCTCGGTTGGTGCATGTGAATCTCTCCATTATGCCACACCCTGTAGTAGGCCAGATTAGTATAATCAGCGATGATTGGCATATTCACATTGATATCAATCTGACTTGTCAGCCAGTTTACGACATTCACTTTTTCAGTACTGACAGGAATAAATATGCCTAGAGCATCGAATAGCGCTGGACTCCATGGTCCTGCTGCATTCACGACATGCTCACAATTAATATCACCAGCCGATGTTAATACAGTTTTAATATGGCCGTTATCATCGCTGATGAACCCTTCTACAGAAACCTGTTCGTGGGTTTCAATATTATTCCTGTTTAGGGCATTAAATAGCGCATCTCTAACAATCGATGGATCAAATTGAATAGCGCCTGGCTCGTAGTAGTAAATCTCTTCATCATGGAACTTGATCGTATTACCACAGATCTCTCTTGCCTGATTCTTGTCTATCTCGTTAAATGCTATGTTGAGCTTTTTCAGGGAATGAGACAGTTTTGCCCATTTCTCATTCTTACCATGTTTGGTGTCGTGTGCGATCCATAGTGCACCATTAGCATCAAAATCACATGAAACACCCCAGATCTCGGGAAGATTTTTCCAGTAATCTATTGAAATCTTGGCTAGTTTCGCAGCCTTGGGTATGGCATTGGCAGCCCGGACGATGCCTGAGTGTCTTGCAGTCAAACCGGAGCCAATCATTGACTTTTCGATGACGCATACTTGTTTGTCATCAATGCCGTATAATTTCCTCAATCGGCGCTGTGTTGATATTGCAGAGGCACAACCTAGGCAACCACCACCAATGACGACAGTGTTAATATTCTTGTTCATATCTAAAATCAAAAGCTTACATGATATCCAGGAAAATATGATGATCGATTAATGTTTTGCTTCTGAACTGGATCCATGAATCCATCACTATATAGCAAAGCGAGACATTTTTTTAGCCTGATAGATATAAATGAAAATACTTTTATTTTTCATGTTATCTGTTTGTATAAACTAATAAAATCCAATCTCAATATTACGAGTGTCTGCTTTCGACCCAAAGCAGACATTCACAAAATCTTCTTGTTATTTTTCTTTCTGCAAATAATCAATAAATTGAAATATAAAAATGCCTGGCACGAGCGGCGGCGAATCCCAGCGATTCGAGGGATGTCCGGGACGTGATGGTAGGTCAGCGGGATGGTGGTATCATTGATGACTCGATAATGCATATGGTATCGCCGTACTAAAAAATGTGGATTAAATTCAAGCCACATTTACCGTTTTCAGGATGACGCATGAAGAACCAGACCTAGTGAAAGGCTTCATCGCCGCTAACATCAGCATCTTTCTGCTGTCGACAGCTTCGATTGGCCAGACCCAACCTTCAGCTCTTGATCGCCTGAAAGCTTACGTCGAAGTCGACACGACTAACCCGCCGGGAAACGAGATACGCGGTGTTGCATATTTCAGCGAAATCTTCGATGCGTTAGGTATCCCTTACGAAACTGCGGAACCCGCGCCGGGCCGCGGTAACATCTGGGCGCGGCTCGAGGGCGGTAGCGAGCCGGCGCTGGTCCTTCTGCATCACATGGATGTCGTTCCCGCAACTCGCGAGGAGTGGGACACGGACCCACTTGAGGCTGTGGTCCTCGACGGGATGCTGCACGGTCGCGGCGTGCTCGATACGAAGTCCCTAGGCGTGATGCATCTCGAGGCGTTTCTCGCTCTGCATCAAAGCGGGCGAACGCACAACCGTGACGTCATCTTCATGGCCACGGCAGATGAGGAAGCCGGCGGACTATATGGTGCCGGCTGGCTGGTCAAGCATCGTCCCGAGATTTTTGACGGGGTCGGATATCTGTTGAACGAGGGTGGCAGGGGAACAAAGTCCGGCGACCAAACCTGGTTCGAGATCGAGATTGCCCAGAAGCGGCCTTATTGGTTGCGACTAACAGCTACGGATCAGCCCACCCACGGATCCCGCCCGCTTATGACATCGGCACCGACAAGACTGATCAAGGCGCTGAATCGAATTAATGATTCCCCTTTCAAGCCTCGTATTACCCCGTCCGTGCGTCAGATGATGCAAAGAATCGCACCGTTGTTAGGCCCCGATTGGGAACAATCACTGAAGGATATCGACAGTGCCGTTCTTGATCCGGAATTTCTCAGCCGCTTGCAGGCCGAAAAACCGCGCCTGCATGCGCTTACTCGAAATACCTGCTCTATTACGATGCTAAGGGGCAGCCAGAAGATAAATGTCGTCCCACCGACTGCTAGTGCAGAGCTGGACTGCCGAATCCTGCCGGACCATGATGCAGATGAGTTTCTCTCAAAGATTCGCGCGCTTGTTAATGATGATCAGATCGAGGTTGAGGAGATCATGCTGTTCAGCGCCGCGGAATCAACGGCTGATACGGCGTTGTACCGCCTGATCGAACAAATCGCGCGCCGACACTATCCTCAGTCGATCGTCCTACCGGCAGTGCTAACCGGGTTCACTGACAGCCACTTTTTCAGGGACATGGGCATCGTGAGCTACGGTTTTGACCCGTCAGTGTCCTCAGAGGAAGTTCTAGGTAGCATCCATGGCAATAACGAACGCATCGAAATAGAGACCTTTAACCGTGGTGTTAAGATGATGATCGAAATCGTCGAATCCTTTACCCAGTGATCGTGCTTTTTGCCTATAGTGGAATTACAGGCAGATATTTAGCAAGGCCAGGCACTAAGTGCCAATCATATCAAAGAAATATCAAATTTCCGCTATAAGCCAGATACACCAAAAAATCTAAGTTTCAATCATGATCGTAGCTCAGCTCATCGCCCCGATGTAATAACTGCTATCCAAGCAATGTTCTAGTTACCGGGTATCGCTATTTCTTTTCGATGAGTATTTCACGGTAGCGTGTGGTGCCGGCGTTAAGCGCCGAATGGGTTGCCGGTACACATAGCGACTCGTTGCCGATAACGACTAGCTCATCAGCCTCCAAACGCAGCGGTCTACGTCGCGGTTGCTAAATTCGAGTGAAACGACAAAGTTATTCTCCGCGTCGAATACATCTAGTATGCTGCCGTCAATCACATAGAAGATGTAATCCATCTCATGGATATGAACCGGTGTCTGTTCCCCCGGTTCGAGACTGAATTCCTAGACCTTAATTTTCTCGTCCTCAAAGACTATTTTGGAACCGACTCCGGCCATGACTATACCCCCTTTGCTAATGGTGTTTTCGGCATGTTAAAGCATCTTCGAATATATAAATAGTTATTCCGATGTAAAAGATTTATTATTGTATTTAAAATATATGATGCATATAGCCCATTTTGGCTAGATTTCAACCTTATCACTTATGAGTAGACCAACAATGTTAACTAAAATCTCAGCTATTATTTTTATATTCCTATCATTTAATTTTGCAGCAGTCGCAGCCACTCCAGAGGATGCAAAACAACTTTTGAATGAGGCCACCTCCTTCTATAAGGCAAACGGCAAACAGAAAACTTTTGCAGAAATTAATAATCCTGATGGCCAATTCACGCGAGGAGAATTATATATCTTTGTCTATGATAGCAATGGCATGGTCGTAGCCCATGGTGCTGATACAACATGGATCGGTGTTGATATAATGAGCCTCCAAGATGCTAATGGAAAATTCTTCGGTAGAGAGATAATGCAGCTTGGTGAGTCAGGCGGTGAAGTTGATTACGTCTGGCCTAATCCGTTAACCGGTAAAGTGCAGAAGAAAACCTCATATATCATTTTGATAGATGGACTAAGATTTGGTTGCGGTATCTATAAATTAGGAGGAGTACAGTGACGAATCCCGAGTAGTTAATCGTGGGGATCGAATGATATCAACACCTATTTTAGCTCTTTTTGCAGCGACACCAATATTGGTCGCTGCGATTCTTTTGGTAGGCCTTAACTGGCCCGCTCGCCGAGCAATGCCAGTGGTTTACCTGCTGGCAGCAGCGATCGCTCTGTTAATTTGGGATATGAGCTTCAATCGCGTTCTGGCTGCCAGTCTCCAGGGCCTGATTGTCACCATCTCGTTATTGTGGATTATATTTGGAGCGATCATGCTCCTAAACACACTGCAGTATTCAGGCGCAGTAACCACTATCCGGGCAGGATTTACTAACATTAGTCCAGACCGACGGGTTCAGGTCATTATTCTGGCTTGGCTGTTTGGTTGTTTCCTTGAAGGCGCTTCCGGGTTCGGAACGCCAGCCGCTATCGTCGCGCCTCTTCTGGTTGCAATAGGTTTCCCTGCCATGGCCGCAGTCATGATCGGTATGATGATTCAATCTACTCCCGTGTCATTTGGCGCTGTCGGCACACCCATCATTATCGGCGTTACTTCCGGTCTCGATACCCAGGCTATATCTGCAAACTTGGTTGCTAATGGCTCTAGCTGGGAAGTATTTTTGCGATTGATTGCCTCTGAAGTTGCTATTGGTCATGCCATTGTCGGTACCCTTATTCCTTTCCTAATGATCGTTATGCTGACTCTTTTCTTTGGCAAGAACAAAAGCTGGACTGAAGGTCTGTCAATGTTTCCTTTTGCCATATTTGGTGGTCTTGCGTTTACCATTCCCTATGCGTTAACCGGCATATTCCTTGGCCCAGAATTCCCATCAATTATTGGTGCATTAGTTGGCATGTCAATTGTTGTTCCCGCGGCCAAGGCGAGATTTTTACTGCCAAAAGACACCTGGGATTTTGCACCTCAGGATGAATGGCCTAAGTACTGGTTTGGCTCTCTGACTCCAAAGCCACCTAGTGCAGACGAAAAGAAAATTTCTATGCCAATGGCTTGGGCACCCTATCTTCTGTTAGCGATTATCCTGGTAGCCAGCCGAGTATCTCCGGAATTAAAGGGTATGCTCCAGAGTGTATCTTTCGGTACTAGCGATATTCTGGGAGAAGCAGGCATCAGTGGTTCTGTTGAACCTCTATATCTGCCAGGAGGTATATTGTTTTTTGTATGCCTCGTCACGATGTTCCTTCATAAGATGAAACCTTCCCATGTTGTTGCAGCGGCGAGCGAAGCTGGTAAAACACTTGTTGGTGCTGGGTTCGTACTAGTATTCACTATTCCAATGGTGCGAATTCTCATCAACTCCGGCGTCAACATGGGGGATCTTCCATCCATGCCAGTTGCTATGGCAAGTTTTGTTTCTGACGCTTTTGGCACAATTTACCCCTTCTTTGCGCCAACGGTAGGTGCCTTGGGTGCTTTTATTGCAGGCTCCAACACGGTCTCTAATATGATGCTGAGTCAGTTCCAGTTTGAAGTTGCCCATGCGCTGTCTATTTCTGGTGCTCTTCTGGTAGCACTGCAAGCCATTGGTGCCGCAGCCGGTAATATGATTGCAATCCATAACGTGGTAGCAGCATCAGCAACCGTTGGTCTTCTGGGGCGAGAAGGAAAAACTCTAAGAATGACGATCATTCCAACCATCTACTACGTCTTTGCAGTAGGTGCACTGGGTATAGTTGCAATTTATGGTTTGGGAATTAAAGATCCACTTATGTAGTTGAAGTGAATCCTTATTTGATTACTATGCAAAGGCTTGGTTGTTTACTAACAGGTCTTTTCCGTTTTCATCTGAGAATGGCCAAGCCTATCGCTTCAGTGATTTCTTCTCTAGTGGCACCTGCTTCGATTGCATCATAAATATGATGAGCAATGCAGTTATCGCAGCGAGAAGTAATGCTGATTGCCAAGGCCATAAGCTCCTTTGTTTTTGTGTTCAGGGCCGGTGGCCACAGCTGTTTTATGAAGTTTAGTAAACGCCTCCATTACTCCAGGCTGTGCGGATTTAAGGCTTCAAATTTTTTTCTTTACATTCCACAATGTGCATCCAAGTATATTTTAAATATACTATAGCTCTTATTTTTTTTATCCTTGAGACAGGAATTATTTAGCTAATAACAAGCTGAAGGAAGTACCAAAATGCCTCTTTATCTTAATGACCTGGATATTACGACAGATGTTGAAGATGCAAAGTCTGTCCTGATTGTTCCCTGCAGAACGTGTCCTGCAACCAGTTTGGCCGTGCGAAACAACAAACCAATCTTTGAATTCTTTAAAACTTTCCTCAGGTCTCCTCCTTTAGACCAGCACATCAAAATATTACAATCACGTCTGTAAGCAATGGGTTTAAAAACAAATACTTATCTCTCCAGACAATTTCTAGCCTGTGCTTGGACTTCAGGCGAACGCAAAAGACTACTAAAACGCGCGAAACAATTTGATACCGCGATTGTTTTGGGCTGCGATTCTGCTACTGAATCAGTACGTGATGCTTTAAAATCAATCGATTGCAAAGTGGTTCAGGGAATGGAAATTGCCGGAATTGTGAACGTTAAAGTAAAATTTCATTTTCCAGGCACCCTATCTTTAGAAGATAGTAGAATCATTAAAGGGAAGGGAAATATTAATGAGAGGGAATAGTTAAGTTATTATAATAACATTACAAACCGATGTTTATATAATAATAGCTTAAGAAATTATTCAATAAAGTAAAATAACATCTTCTACTTTACGGGGAATTATAAAATGGATAAACAAAAAGTTATTCATATGCTAGACCCAATGGAGCATACAAGCCCATTCGACATCAATATGGCAATAGACGCCGGCTTCGATAAAGTTATCCCCCATTCAAATGTCAAGCTGGAACAAATAAACAGCCTGGTGCAGGATGCAATATTTTCCCGTGGTCCTTCGGGAGTGAAAAACACGAGCATTTTTATCGGTGGACGGGATATTAATTTAGCAATGGATATGCTGGAAGCCAGCAAAAAAGCAATGGTGCCACCTTTTGAAGTCTCTATGTTGGTTGATCCAAGTGGTGCTTTTACAACAGCTGCAGCCTTGGTTGCATGTGTTGAGAAAGAGTTAAAGGAAAAACATAATAAAGAATTGAAAAATAGTAATGCGGTTATTTTTGGAGGAACAGGGCCGGTAGGTATTGCAACTGGTGTAATCGTTTCTCTTGCGGGTGCTAAAACGACCATTGTTTCTCATATGAGTATTGAAAATGCACAAAGTATTGCCTCTCAATACAATAAACTCTGTAATTCTTCAATGGAAGGTACATATGGATGTTCAGATGCAGATAAGGCCTATTTACTTGCCTATGCAGATATAGTTTTTTGTGTCGCAAAGGCAGGGGTGGAAGTATTAGCTGACAGAGTGCTTGGAGATGCTAAATCACTCAAGGTTGCTGGTGATGTAAATGCTGTACCTCCACTTGGCATAAGAGGCATGAAAGTGAATGATTTCGGGGCTCCTCTTAAAAATGCCACCAATTCAGATGGTGCAGTTGGTATTGGAGCACTTGCAATTGGCGATATTAAATATAACTTACAACAAGCCCTGTTACACATGATGGTCGAGACTGACGAGCCGGTTTACCTGGATTTTCGCGATGCTTTTACTAAAGCACGTGAACTCGTTTGCAAGAAGTAACAGCAGAGAATAGCCTAATCAATCTCTCAGGGCTCACTATTTCTCAGTAGTTTAATGATAGGAGTCACTATCATTGCACCATAAATGTTTGCTTTCTACCCAAAGCGGGCACTAATAAGCTATCCATTCCCCTTATAATTATGCGTTATATATACACATTTTGATCCAGATCAATGAATAGGACTAATCAAAACCTATAGTTTTACTTATCAATCCTCATTAAAAGGGAGTGATTATCATGACCAAACTATCGGCGGATTATTCTCTAATATTTTATATTTATAGCAGCGTTTTTTTCGATCTAGTCTCAACAATTCCCATTAAAATTTGTTAACAAATTGTATTTGAAATAAGTATCTCATACTGTTAATAATTGATTAATGCAATATTCCGGTTTTTAATATCGGATATTTCTACTTGTGGCAATCATTACAATTGATTATTGAATATTTACTGCATTTCATAGCAAGCATTAACTAGAATATGTAAGGAGAATGAATATGGGCATGAAAGACGCATATGAAAATAAATTAGAGGCGCAACTGGAAGAGTGGAAAACTGAAGTAAATAAGCTTAAGGCTAAAGCTGAAAAGGCGCATGCTGATGCACAGCTCGAATATTATAAACAGATTGAAGAGTTACGGGCCATGCAGCTTGCTGCCACTGAAAAACTTATTGAATTAAAAGACGCAAGCGATGATGCCTGGGAAGATCTTAAGGCTGGGATTGAAAATGCCTGGGATTCACTTGAAAACGGAATTAAATCGGCTATTTCCAGATTCAAATAGCCAAGTGCTTAATGCGTAGTCAGCATAAGACCAAAAACCGATCTGTTAATAATAAACTGTCATTAACGGAGGTTTTTTTATTTAAGCATGAAAAAACTATTTTTGATTGCCGACGAATATGGCACCGGTCAGTTTTCCTGACTCATCTGTCAGCGGTGCATAGTACGTCTCGTAAAGGCGGCCAAATATGGTCGCCTCTCCCGTAAACGAGTTCTTTTGCAAAAGTGCTGCGTAACTGGGATTATTCCGGTCCAGTTTTGTATTGATGGCGGACTTGCCGTCCTCGTTTAACAAGGTCGTCTGGGTTCGAATAAAGTCCTCGTTTTCATATTTAAAAACAGTTACAGCCGTCATGCGGTTACGTGCTTTGATGGTGTGTATGGTCATCAGGATGCTGACCGCCAGGGCAAAGGCAAAGACACCGGCAAAGATGTGCAACACGGTTTCATAGGAACCGGTGGCTTCATAGAGGCGAGCAACAATCTGCGGTCCGAATACCCCGGCCATTGCCCATGCGGTAAGTACATAACCATGGATCGCCCCCAGTTGTTTTGTGCCAAACAGGTCGCCTATGTAGGCCGGCAATGTTGCAAAGCCGCCGCCGTACATGGTCAGGATCAGGTAGAGCACCACCTGGAACATGATAATGCTGGTAATATTGGGTAGAAAATAGAAGGCAAAAATCTCGACTACAAAAAACAACGTGTAGGTATTGGCGCGCCCCAGCAAATCGGAGAAAGATGCCCAGCCTATGCGACCCAGGCCATTGAAGATAGACATCATGCCGACTACGGCCGCCGCTTCACCGGGAGTCAGCCCGATGCTCTCCTGGGCCAGTGGTGATGCGGTGTAAATGATACCTATACCGCAGGAGATGTTGATAAACATCATGATCCACAAGCCATAAAAAGGCGCCTTTTTGACTGCCGCGTTGGCGGTCATCTGAGTCAAATCAGGTATGATTTTTTTCTTGCCGGAATCGACAGCGGCCTTCATGCTGGCCGGCATCCAGCCTTGTGGCGGGCGTGCGATATAACTTGCCGCCGCAAACATGATTACCAGGTAGGTGAGGCCAACAATGAGGAAGTTTGTAGAAATTCCGGATGCGATGGCACTCCTGAACTTGTCCGTGTTCCTCATATTCCAGAAGGGTGCCAGTTGAAAATCAGTCAGTGACGTATTGAGCTTATCCAGTTGTGGGTCAGCATCCTTTGCCAGCTTTTCCGGTAATAAAGCCAGTACTTCATCCTTGTTTGCAGCGGTAACGGCGGAGAATAACCATTCCATGTCATAGTCTTCCGCAGAGTCGTTGTGAACATGAATTTCCTTGAGGATTTTTTTTGCGGAATTGTAACTGGAGATACCAGAGCGATAGATTTCCTCGCTCATACCGAGCTTGCCGGCAGTCACATCAGACATGATATAGTTGTAGACAGGGGCGCCGATGGCCGCGCCGAAACCAAAGCCCATGATGGCAAGGCCGGTTGCCAGGCCGCGACGATCAGGAAACCATTTCACCAGAGTTGATACTGGCGTTATGTAGCCAATCCCCAGGCCGATTCCGCCGAGCACACCGTAACCAAGCCATAAAATCTGGATAATCCCGAATTTCACTCCCAGGCTGGCGACTATGAGGCCTGTACCCCAAAAACATGCAGCGACCATGCCTGATTTCCTGGGTCCATGACGTTCGACAAAATGACCCATGACTGCAGCGGACATGCCCAGGAAGAAAATTGCCAGGCTGAATGTGATGGCTATATCGCTTTTCCCCCAGCCAAAGGCATTTTCAAGAGGGAGGTTAAAGACACTCCAGGCATATACTGAGCCTATAGAGATATGGATACCAACGGCAGACGCTGCAATTAGCCAGCGGTTTTTTATTGCGCCTTCAGATAAGCTCTTCTTATGGTTGGGGTTACCTGCATGCGAGAGATCGTCAGAAGTACCGTTAATACTTGCCATATGCTTTGCCCCCCTACTTATTCCAGCATATTTATGAGTAAGAACCATGCAGAGAGAAACAGCGCATGGCTATAAAACAATATGGAGTAAAAAACAACAAATTAAGCTCGTAGGGGGGATACTCCTTATGCCCGCTCTGGGCTTATATCCACTCTAGTACTATAAATATAGAACTAAATTTTTTCTCCGCAATAGAAATTTTTTCTCCGAATATATTGGGGACATGGAACGTCTTTATGACGAATGCAATCAATTGGTTAAAATTGCTGGCGTATGTGAAAAACAATTATTGTCATTTAGTTTTAACCAGAACTAACGCCCAGATTCCCAGAAAGGCCGGTACGATTAAGCCAAATCACGATACCCACATAGGTATGATTTCAGTGCCAATATTAACCTCCCAGCCATTGTAGATTCGCAACAGGTGCGCCAGGGCCACCAGCAAAAAAATAAACCCGGATATCACGCAATAGGTTTTGGTGTTCAGATACTCTGAAATTCTAAGTATAGTCTGCACAAGACAGGGTTTGGGCGAGGAAAGCAGACTGGCATGCAATGACTAACGATACAATAATACAACGGCTTGCTTCTCATCCCCTGTCTGTTCCCCTGAAAGCGCCTTTCAAGATTGCAACGTCAACACTCAGTGCCATTGATAATCTCGCGGTTGAAATCAAACTGGCCGATGGTTCAACAGGATGGGGTGAGATACCGTTATTGCCACCGGTAACCGAAGATCGAGATACCATACAGGACCTGCTCGTACAGCAGAGTAAACTGCTCGCCGGCAGGAATGCCGTGGATTGGCACCTGATCGCGGGTGAATTGCGGCAACGTATACCTGAGTATGCTGCCGTACGTTGTGGCATCGAGATGGCCCTGGTCGATGCTTTGTTGAAGTCCTGGCGTATGCCCATGTACCGGTTCTTTGGCGGGGCTTCAGATTCCGTAGTTACCGATATCACCATCCCGATATGCCCACCCGACGAAGCAGAGCAACTTGCCAAGGTTTATAAAAACGGGGGATTCACCATTATCAAATCAAAGATTGGTCATGATATCGATAAAGACCTCGAGCGCATTCTTGCCATCAGGCGCGGGTTTACTAATTGCCAGTTGATACTTGATGCCAATACGGGGTACAGCGTGAATGAAACGCTCGGCTTGCTGGCCGAGTTACGCAAGGTGAGCATTGTCCCCGATCTCCTGGAACAACCGCTGGCCCGGGAGGACTGGGATGGCATGGGCCAACTCGTTCGCGAGGCCGGGGTCCCGATTGCCGCCGACGAATCCTGCCGTTCATTGCAGGATGCCGAACGAATTATCAGTGAAGGACTGGCCCAGGTGATTAATATCAAGTTGGCCAAGTGCGGGGTAGCTGAAGCGCTGGATATCGCCGCCGTTGCCAGGGCAAACAACATCGGCCTGATGATCGGCGGCATGGTCGAGACCCGTATCGCGATGGGCTTCAGTGCCCACTTTGCCGCGGGCCTTGGCGGTTTTGAGTGGATAGACCTGGATACGCCGTTATTACTTGCCGACGACCCCGTGATTGGCGGCTATATGGCCGAGGGACCCACATACAAGCTGGATACCGGTGATTTTGGCCACGGCGGCAGGTTGAAAAATATTAACTAAATTTTGCCGCAATCAATTGATTAATTGCTGCACATCTTCCAGGCGGCGATCCCTGCCGCATGCAAAACGGTAATAATTATAGCGGACAGGATTTTTCTGATAATAATCCTGGTGATACTCCTCGGCGGGATAGAAGGTACTGGTCGGCAGGATCTCCGTGACTACCTGGAGGCCTTTCCCGGTTTTTCCTTCAAGGGCCTGTTTGCTTAGCCTGGCGAGTTTTTCTTCCTCGTCATTCTGGACAAAAATCGCTGCCCGGTACTGTGGTCCCTTGTCGCAGAACTGGCCCTTGGAATCAAAGAGATCAACATTGGCCCAGAAAACGTCCAGTAACTCCTGGTAGCTGACCCTGTCCGGGTCATATTCCACCTGCACGGCTTCATAATGACCGGTCTTGCCGCTCGATACCTGCTTGTAAGTAGGGTTGTCCAGGTGACCACCGGTATAGCCTGATGTGGTACTGATGACGCCATCCAGCTTGTCATACGGCGGCTCCATGCACCAGAAACAACCGCCGGCAAAGGTGGCCACCGCCGTTTCAGCAAACACGCTGAAACTCGAGAAAGAAATCAAAAGAAAAAAGACTAGTTGTCTCATACTAACCTCGCAGTTCAGGCAGGGATTGATCAGCCGGTATAAACTTTAATGCCAGGCCGTTATTACAATAACGCTTGCCCGTGGGCGGGGGACCGTCATTAAAAACATGGCCTTGATGACCACCACAACGCGCGCAGTGGTATTCGGTACGTGGCCAGACCAGCTTGAGGTCCAGTTTGGTTTCGACACGCCCGGTAATAGGCTCGTAAAAACTGGGCCAACCGGTGCCGCTGTCATATTTCGTTTCCGATTCAAATAAGGGCAGGTAGCAGGCCGCACAGATAAACGTACCGGCCCGTTTCTCCCTGTCCAGGGGGCTGGAACCGGGTGGTTCGGTACCTTCATCAAAGAGGATGTGAAACTGGTCTGCCGATACTAATTTGCGCCATTGGGAATCCGGCTTGTCCAGGGGTGTAAATTTTAAATTTTCGTTCACTTCATGGGCAAAGACATGGCTGTAGGGTATGAGTAGAGAACCGGTTATAACACCAAGCTGTTTCAGAAAATCTCTGCGGTCCATAGTTTTCTCCTCGGGGATACAATCACAGACCGGTTTGCGGGTCTACAGTTCCATAAGGGATTAAAAAGTTGTCTCGGCAAACGGGCAATACAAGCTTATTTGCAAGCATCTGATGAATCTTCAGGGTAGACCGTATTCGGCATGCCCCGGGCACCGGCATAAAACACTACAACCTCTACCGGTCCTGCGACTGCAGTTCCCCGGTGCAGTGTATTCATGACCTCAACGACGGATTCACCTTCTGAGAAAACTGCAGTTTTGCCCTCAATGGTTTCTACCTTGATTTTTCCTTTCAGGACATAGCCGAGGGTAGGTACCGGGTGGCAGTGAAACCTGGTGATCACCCCCTCTTCAAGTCTGAGAATCAAGGAGGTTATTTCGGGCCTGCCATCCGGGTAATTGATACGACCACTATCCCATGAAGTCTCTGTTTCCAGTAGTAGTTCGGCGGAGACAGGAAGGGAACAGGTAAAAAGTATAACCAGGATAATATTCAGAGCCTTGTACATTTTTATCATCTTAACATTACAGCAGACACAGAGTTTATGGTTAATTATTATTTGCCTGAATGACTAACTGACTACTTGCTTCAATCATTCAACAAGCGGTGGCAGCATACCGCGATGAAAAATCCAGGCAACGGCATAGGCGATCGGCGCAATTATCAGGAACAATGCAATGCCATACAGTATAGCAAGCCTGCCCATGCCTTTGAGCTTGCTGAAATCGGTTATGATGCCGATGCTCACAAAGGTCAGCATGAACATCATTTTTCGCATCGGGCTTTGTACTACGCTAGCTCCATCCGCGGCGTTCTCAATCGCCTCTGGAAAATAAACGGCGATGCCGACATAGAAAAACCAGGCGATGAAATAGCCAATGACAAATTTCGGGAAACGGAACCATATCTCGGAAAGCTGAACAGTGACCTGTCCAGGCCTCTGTTCTACCTTGTATATCCAGATCAGGGCGAGCAGGAAGGCCCAGACTCCAATAAAAACATCTATCCATATCTTGGTGAGTATGGCAGCACTCAGTATCCAGCCTTCCTGCCAATGTTCACCTGTTTTCTGTAAATGCTGGCTAACCATCAATTCATCCAGAATAGCGCCAGCGGCGGCATCGGCACCGTCTGTTTTTACCGTCATTCCCATGGCCGCACCATTCACTATCGGTTGATTTGGTGCCAGTGCAGTATAGGTTGTTGGTAGAACCACAAGTTCTATCATGGCGAAGATCACAATCAGCATGGACACCGTGACGGGCAATATCGGCTTGGCACGGATAGCGCCAGCGGTTGCGATTGCGGCCGATACGCCACAGATAGAAATTCCTGATGAAAGCACCGCCGAGGCGTCACGTCTTAACCGGAAAACACGGCGCGCCAGCCAGTATACGATCGGCCAGAACAGCAGGTAGGCTACAAACACGGCAGCTGCACCGGCAAGTGCGAGTTCAACGACATAAGCTGTGGACTGCATCGACATCAGGCCCAGCTTGATACCGAGATAGACAATTGCAGTTTTTATAAACCACTCCGGTTTTGCCGCTTCCTTGAGAAACGCGGCAAAGCCCTTGAAGACATTGCCGATAATAAGTCCCACGGCCAGTGCCAGCATGTAGGAAAATCCACCACCAAGTTGCAGACCCCAGCTCAAATCGTATTGCTGGAATACATTTTTACCTTTAACGGCGGCATCAATGGCCTTGAAATGCGCCTCATGGCCGATAATCCAGCATAACCAGGTGAGAATGAAAATGATCGTAAAGCTGATGAAGAATTTCCTGACGTCGAGTTTCTGGAACCAGGCACCAATGCAGGTCAGTGTAGTGAATACGGCATAAGTGATAAAAAGTGACAACAGCGGTGCGGTATCAGAATAGGATTTGCCAGCCGGTTTGATCAGTTTACTCCAGGCAAAATCATCCAACAGGTTGGTAAATTCCCAAGTCTTCGTTTTACCCATCCAGCCGACAAGATCCAGTCCCCAGATAGACATCATCCCGGCCAAAAACATGATGAGACCCAGCCAGACGGCCCACCAGTCCTCAGTACTGAGCATGCCGTCATTCCATTTCCGATTTACGGTGGCCATTAGTATCTGCTTGCCATGGTTGTTTGACTGCTCACTGGCAACCGGACTATAAGCAGGTAATTGAAATAATGGCTATGGTATTGCCGTAACCAGACCGGCAGTGAATCGTTATCAAATACTAGCCGGATATTTACAATAGGCTTATCGGTGTAGCTAGGAATATGACAAATTGCTTCTGAAATATACTTTTCGAGTTGAGTTAAATCAGAAGCCCGAAACAGGTTTTCATTAAAGCCTGCTAGCCAATGAGTACCATCAAATGAGAGCGGAATATCAATCTCGGGAGCCATCTATACCCTCTTAGTTGAGGATAAAGATGTGTATCAACCAACCGAGAAGCACCAAGCCGATAATAGCAGTAATCAGGCACGCAGCTACGAGCTTTGATTCCCAGCTTTCCCAGGGCTCAGGTTCTCCCAGCAGGCTTTCCGTAGCATGCTTCTCATCCTCTAATCCTGGCATATTCTCTCTCCGGTCTTGCCTTAATGGTATATGTAATCCCTTGACCGTGAAAACTCAAGCTAAAGTGAACGGCAAAGTAGATAAGCAGAAAATATAAATAAAAAGCCCACGTCTGCGGGCTTGAATATTACAACGCTTTGTTGTTGATTGTTATTCAGGACTGAAGCTTATTCCTTATGAGGGAAAGTGACGATTTCATTACGAAAGCTTTCCAGGTCTGCCATCAACTCACCGAGTTCCTTTTCCGGTACGTTAAATGTGTAGAAAGTATTCTTGCATTCATTCATGATGATATCGAACTCACGATTACTGATATTCAGGTGCGCATGGCTTTCCTTCATTCCCACGCCTCGGCCGAACATGTCCGGCTGATAGATCTTGGGACCACCGGTTCTTGCAACCACCCAGTTGGTCAGCATAACCTTGAAACCAGGCATGGTTGACTTATCGTCATGGATTGCCTTGATAATCGGGTTGGCATTCAAGCCATTGTTCACGTAGAGCTTGTTAACCAGGTGATCAACGGTCTGGGCGATGGCATAGGTACCGCCCAGTCGCTCAAAGAGGGACTTTTCCTCTGCGGCGATTGCTGATGTGGACACAAGAGATAGGGATGCAATCATTGCACTGCTGATTAGCATCATTCGAATTGATATTTGACTCATTTTCTTAACCTCCTTAGGATTTATTATTCACCAGACACGGTCAAGCTGCCGTCTTGCTATCGTGCTGTTTTTCAATCATCGTGGCAGCGAGTTCATGCAAGGCTGTGCGTAGTTTTACAAACTCCAGTTGTTCCAACCCTGTCTCACAGGCTACTGCGCTCTGTATTTTCGCAACTTGATGCTCGAGGTCCTTCCCCGTTTTTGTCAAACGGATATTCACCACTCTTTCATCGTTTTTATTACGTTCACGACTCAGGATTCCCACACTTTCCAACCTTTTGAGAATGGGCGTCAAGGTGCCTGAATCGAGATGCAAACGATCACCCAGACCCTTGATGGTTATTCCATTTGTCTCCCACAATGCCACGAGTATCAGATACTGGGGATAGGTAAGGCCGACCTTGCTGAGGCGGAGACGGTACGAACGAATGATAGCGTTGGTTGCAGCATAGAGTGCGAAACACAACTGATTATCCAATTTTAGATTTTCGTAGTTAGACATGGATCTTCACTCTCGGAATTGCACACTATAATTTAGCTCATTAATCAATAGTGCACAATATTTTTGTGCACTAATTAATTTAGACTGAGTCTATTTATCAATTAACTTATTTCCTACAGTTTGCTAGTGCCGTAATGTCTAACAGACTGTTATAACAGTCAATTAGGTAAATACCCTAACTTGATTGGTGTCACACGTCCGCTAGATTATGGTATTTGTTTTGGCTGCTTATTTCTTCTGGTCCCCTTTACCTGCGTTACTTGTTAGCGTATTTCTTGATGATACGTTCCATGGTTCCATCTTCTCTCATTTGCTTTATCGCCTTGTTGAAGTCACTCACAATCTGTTTATGTTCCGGGTTTGAGCGACTGACCATCATGTGAAGCGCCCTATAATCCAGGGGTTTGTCCAGAATGACAAACTGATCTGCGGAGGAGGGCAGGTAGGTTTTAATCTGATGCTTGATGACGAGTTCATCATCGAGTGTTAAATCTATCTTTCCCAATTGCAGCAGGGAAAGGTTCTGGATCAAGTGATTGCTGGGAATCCTGTAAAACAGATCACTTCTGTCAAATTCCGGGGAATAAGCGTAATTATAAACGACACCAATGATTTGACCTCTGAGATCATCAAGACTCCTGTATTCAATTGAGCTTCTCCTGTGCTTGATGAATTTGATTTTGTTATACAGATAAGGCTCACTATATTCGAATTGTGCTTCCCTTTGTTTACTATACCAGGCAGCGGCAATCACATCATAAACACCAATACCAGTGCCCTGTAGTATGAGTGCCCAGTTCGCAAATGTGATACTGGTTGTATAACCAGCTCTGTCAAGGGCTGTGATGACAATATCAGCCGCCATACCATACTCTGGTAAACTCCTGTCGATATAGGGCGGCCAGTGTTCAAGGGCCAGCTTCAGGTTTTTGTCAGCAGCTAGTGCCGATGAAATTATTGCGAGGGAAAGTGACACAAAACATAAAAAAGTCCGAAATGAAACCAGTCTGATGCTTCTCATATTTTAAATCCTTGTTCGCAAGTATTTTTGCTGCATATTATGACTTATTAAGGTTTATTCAGGCTATATTCTATCGCCAATAGGATGGCAATATTTGTGATTTAGTATATTGCGTGGTTGATTATTAACAGTGCAGGCTAAGTAAATCTTTATTTTAGGATAATTAACCGAACACAATTTAACAGAATAGATACACTGTCTGTATAAAATGGCCCGCCGGACTCAATTTGCCCGGTATTTTTAATCCAAAAGTATTATTAGAATAAAATTTAAAGGAAAGAATATGTTATCGGTACATTTACCACATTAAACAGGCTTTTAAACGAGCAAACTAATTATAACAAAAGAAATGGATGTTAGATCCTGACCCGAATGTACTCCATCAACTCGACGGGTTCGTGGGGCGAATGATATTCCCTGCTGACTATTTCACCGTCCCTGGTCCTGATGTGATATACAGGTTGATCGTTTTCACCGGTACTCTCCGTGATAACAAAATCCTTTAATCGATACAGTTCTGTGTATTTTCCCATGTAGCTTGTCCTTGAGATATGCGTAATGTACTCCATAACCCGGAATAAAATCATCCTCCAAAAGGTGTATTTGATTATTTATTTTATCGCTATTGGATTGATACCTTAGTGTGAGAAAAAATGTTTTTTGTTTTAACAGATATTTACACTACTAAATTTCATAAGCTACTTTATGAGATGTCTCTAACATCAGAAATTAATAATTAACTGCACTAAGCGGAAATAATTTTCTAAAAGTAATCAATCTCTTACTTATATATCCAAAAAATGATCGATATATCTTTTTGAAATAAAAAATCCAGTGCAGTTTTACCATACATCCATTTTTTCGCGGAGGTTAGTCGAATGAAATTTGTGCTAAAAAACAAGGTGACATTAGTGATCAGAGCCAGGAGGCCAGACAGGAATCTATTCGGGTGAAAACCGGCGCAGATGTACTAATGATGACGAGGCCTCAGTTTATAGAATAAATTGTTATCGAGGTCCGATCCTCTTGCTTTTTGCCTGTATGGCCCAGGGCCTTGATTTCTTCCAGTTATTTTTTTTATCGCTGATAGCATCTACCATACCGATTAGGCTTTCCTTAATGACATTTTTGAAGGCGTTTATTCAGTTATCCTTTTTATCAATCTCAACATTGAATGTTGTATTCAGAATTCCATTATCCTTATGATAATTTAATTATCTTCTTGCAGTTATATTTCTGCATTCAGATATTCAAATCTTCAGAGAAATTCAGTTTATTTACTTCCTGATAGCAATCCACATTAAAGCAGGATTTTGAACTCATAACAGAACATATCTGTCATAAACTTTAAATACTCAATCACGGAGAGTGTCATGGAGTCATTGCTTGTTAAAATAGGTAGTTTGCATATTTTCACATTGTTGATACTCACTGTACCAACTGCCGCCCTAGGCAATACAGAATATATCTGTTCCATTAAGAATGTCTCAAAGATAAATGACAAAGGTCATTTTGTCCGCCATGGCTGGGCAGCAAACTACCAGAACCGGGAATTCACTGTTGATATCGCAAGCGGCAAGGTGCTCAGCACTACCGCTTTGAAAGAGAGGCTGAGTAATTTTGACGTTGAACATGAGCCGTTGTTATTGAATGGTGATCATCAAGAACGACCCCTGACTGCATTTACCTTCTTTCCCGAAACCGGAACCTATGCGCTGCTCCAAATTAACAATCAATTATCGAATAGTGATCTCGTCGAGAACCCATATTTTTACCATACGTCCATTGGCATGATTCTATCCGGTACCTGTCGTGCCGGGAGCTAGCCTTCTCTAACAACCGGGTGATTACCCGGTCATTATATGTTTGCCCGATTAATATCGGGTTAATATACCGTCATGTATATCCTCATTTTGAATGTGATGCGAAATATATCAGTGCTTAGGATTCACGTCATGATAAAGAGTATTTTCTGGGTCTCCTGAAGAACCTCAGTGGAAGAGAAAAAACAAATGATAATTCGTTAAGTTACGGTAAATTCCAGAAGAAGAATCTCCGGTTTTTTGTCGATGACAGTTACTTCACAGAGAACCGGAGTGGCTTGAAAATACCATCAAGCTGCTCTAGGGTATTTAATTATGACGGTTGGATACTGAGGGACGTCATAAGCGAGTAATAGATTGAGAGCATTTCTCGACAGTCAAAAATCTCCAGATAATTCATCTAATGGCTCACACGGGCATGAGCCACCCGCCTCTTTGCGTGAGTTGGCAGCCGAGGCCGGAGTGGAATTCAATGGAGACTCAATCTGGGACATCCAGGTCCACGATCCTGCGGTTTACTCCATGACGTTGACCAGGGGTTCGCTTGGATTTGGCGAAGCCTATATGAAAGGCCTATGGGATTGTCGCGCCCTGGATGTCATGTTTACCAGGATGTTTGCTGCCGGGATTCCGGACAAACTGAAAGGCTGGTCAAGATTACCCTTATTCCTTAAATTCATTCAACACCGCTTTTTTAATCTGCAATCTTCCGCCAGGGCTTTTCAGGTCGGTGAGCAGCATTACGACATCGGTAATGATGTCTTTACTGCCATGCTTGATCCGGGGCTGAACTATTCCTGTGGTTATTGGCAGGATGCTGAAAATCTCGAGCAGGCCCAGGAAAACAAAGTCGACCTGATTTGCCGGAAATTACAGCTAAAGCCCGGCGAGAAAGTTCTCGATATCGGCTGCGGCTGGGGTGCACTCGCGATACATGCAGCCAGTCACTATGGCGTTGAGGTCACTGGAATTACAGTATCAAAACAGCAACAGGAGTACGCCCTAAAGCACAGCAAGGGATTGCCCGTTGATATTATACTTACAGACTATCGTGACCTGACTGGCAGCTTTGACAAGATAGTCTCGGTTGGTATGTTCGAACATGTTGGACTCAAGAACTACCCGGTTTATTTTAGCAAGGTTAATGAACTTCTGAATGACGAGGGCCTTTTTCTTCTCCATACGATTGGTAAGGATATCTCCAGTCACGGGGCTGATCCGTGGATCGACAAGTATATATTTCCCAATTACGCGTTACCTTCAGCCAGGAATATAGCGGATGTGGTTGAAGGGATTTTTCTGATTGAGGACTGGCATAATTTTGGTCAGGATTATGACAAGACCTTGATGTCATGGTGGAATAAATTTGACCAGGCCTGGGATTTTCTGTCAGCAAATTATGATCGGGTGTTTTACAGGATGTGGAAATTCTATCTGCTTTCCTGTGCCGGTTTTTTCCGCGCCCGACAGGGACAACTCTGGCAACTGGTTATGTCCAAACGTCAAAGGCAAGCCATGTATCACTCCGTTCGCTAGGTGCCTGCAGCTTGCCGGTGTTACAATTTCCCTGTGTATCTAAACCATAGCTTCCGTAGCTCAACTGGATAGAGTATCGGGCTTCGAACCCGAGGGTTGCAGGTTCGAGTCCTGCCGGGAGCGCCATATTCGAGCACCGAGGACGTATGGTTTATCACGTCCTGCCGGGAGCGCAAATAAATATGACACAATCATGACATACCAGAATTTCTGTCTATTGATTCCGTTTTTTAGTGTTTTTATGCAGTAAAATTGGCCTGCAGAGTAAGTTTGTTCTATTCTGTATGAGTGTATGTAGTTGGGTAGTCAGTTGTACCTGGTATCGGAAGTATCCCTTGGGGTTCCGCCGTATCTTTACACCGTTCTGCCTCGAGCTGCATGTCATTAATTAATTTGTACCTGGAGGGAATCAGTATGAGTAAAGGTGTCGTAAAGTGGTTTAACGAGTCCAAGGGTTTTGGTTTCATTGCACCCGAGGGCGGAGGGGATGATGTATTTGTCCATTATTCTGCTATCAAGGCTGAAGGATTTCGAACCTTGTCGGAAGGACAAAGCGTAACCTTTGAAATCGAGACAGGTCCCAAGGGAGCTCATGCTGTGGATGTGGAAGTAGAGAAGTAAACGCAGCCCGTCTTAGTATTCCTTGACCTCGCCCTGGCGGGGTTTTTTATTCCGACATTACGATACGTCCGGGAGAGAGTGCTATGCAAATGTGGGAACAGGTGTTACTTGGTATTGGTGCCGTTATCCTGGTCTTTATATTTTGGCCAGGCGTCAAGGTTGCCATGCAAAAAAGCAAGGAAGCTGAAAACCCGGACTGGCAGGGGGTGTTGCTCCCAATCGGGGTCGTCGTTCTGTTCATTATCCTTCTGGTAGTCTTTGCTCGCGGCTGATTACCTGCCTGGAACTCCAGTAACTTGTTGCAGTCGATTGTTCTGACAGGTCATATTTCCTTGTCACTGGTTCCCGGGTATCTACGCCTCTTGTCGGAATTATGTTTTTCCGGGAAATTCACAAATGATAGAATCCACCGACTTATAATCTGGAAAACCTGATGAAAACACTGAAAATTACGAATTTTGCCCTATTACTTGTCCTTTCATTGCCGCTGATTGCAGCGGAACCACTGCCCGAAGGGCAAGCCGTTGAGGAGGAAGAGGCGCTCTCGGGCAGAGAGCTGTTGGATGGCTGCGAGGAAGGCGCGGCCCCGGGTGCCCCGAACCAGTATTGCATGCGTTACATATTCGGGTTGGTGCAGGTGGTCGACTCTTTCCAGCAGGCCGACCCTACACAGCCGAGAGTGTTCTGTATTGACCCTACCCAGGTAAGCCTGCAGGAAGTAACCGAGACGACTACCGACTGGTTAAAGCAGCAACCGGCACGCCTGGAGGAAGATGCCTACAAGCTGGTCACCGAAGCGCTTAATAAGAATTACCCCTGCAGCATGAGCAAGATCTGAAGCATATGACCGCCCTCGCCAAGAAGGAGAACTACAATCACAACAAGGTGCAGAAACGCCTGCACCGCAACGTGGGCCGTGCCATCGAGGAATTCAGGCTGATTGAGGATGGTGACCGGATCATGGTCTGTTTGTCCGGTGGTGCGGATTCATACACCATGCTCGATATCCTGGTCAGTCTGCAGGGTTATGCACCGGTCAAGTATGAATTGGTTGCGGTTAACCTCGATCAGAAACAACCCGGTTTTCCGGAGCATGTCCTGCCGGAGTATTTGACCAAACGGGGCATACCTTTTCAGATACTGGAGCAGGATACCTATAGTGTGGTCAAGGAGGTTGTCCCGGAAGGCAAAACCATGTGTGGTTTATGCTCTCGTTTACGCCGGGGTGCACTTTACAGCTATGCCATGAAAAACGGGTTTACCAAAATTGCCCTGGGACATCATCGGGATGACATCATTGAGACTCTGTTTCTGAATATGTTCTACGGCGGTAAGATCAAGGCCATGCCACCCAAACTATTGAGTGATGATGGTGATAATATTGTGATCCGTCCGCTGGCTTATTGCAAGGAAGAAGACATCAAGGCTTATGCAGAATACAAGCAATTTCCAATCATCCCCTGTACCTTGTGTGGTTCACAGGATAATTTACAGCGCCAGGCCATCAAGTCCATGCTCAGGGAATGGGACAGGAAGTTTCCGGGCAGGATAGAGACCATCTTTGCAAGTATCCAGAATATTGTACCAACTCACCTGGCGGATACCACATTGCATGATTTTGCCTCGCTAAGGAAAAAAGCCGATTGATCAGTTTTATTAAAGGGAAGGCGCCATGCCTTTCCCCGGGATCCTGCTACTGGTCATCCAGGTCCTGTTCTCTCCCTATGCAGTCAACACGGGGAAGATCGTTTCTGGGTTGAAATTTAAGTTTCGGATTATTGCTGAATTCACTTGGTAGAAGAGACTTTGCCCTGAAGATGTTTGGGCAAACCTTCTTGAGAATCAACCGTGCGCCCTCATATTACCGTAAGAAGGAAAAGCACGGGCAACGAATCGCTAGACAACGACTGGATTAATATTTTATGCAGGAACTTGGACTTATCGAAACCGTAATCGCCTGGTCGATTCCGATACTGTTTGGCATTACGGTGCACGAAGTGGCACATGGCTGGGTGGCAAATTCGCTTGGTGATTCCACGGCCAGACTGCAAGGACGCCTGACTCTCAATCCAATCAGGCACATCGATCCGGTAGGGACCATCCTGGTGCCTGCGCTGATGGTCATGCTCACTGGTTTTATTTTTGGCTGGGCTAAACCTGTTCCCGTGAACTGGCAGAGATTGGGTCACCCCCGGCGGGACATGGCACTGGTTGCTGCTGCCGGACCACTGGCTAATCTGGTGATGATGCTCATATGGGCTTTCATTGCAAAGCTGGTTTTTGTAGCCGGTATTGAGGCCTCCCTGGTTGCGCCCTTTATCCTGACCATGGTCAAGGTCGGGATCATTATCAATATAATCCTGATGGTTTTGAACCTGTTGCCGTTGTTACCACTCGACGGAGGCCGGGTGATGACGTCACTGTTGCCACCGGATCTGGCAGAAAAATACGCCAGGCTGGAGCCATATGGCCTGATCATCCTGGTGGTCCTGCTGGTTACTGGTGTCCTGGTCCGGATTATCGGTCCGATAATCTTTGGCCTGGAGCACCTGATTTACCAGTTGCTTTAGTACATCATCACGGAAAAGCGGGAATGGTCGGATCCATGCCGAAATCCTGCACATTCGGATGATGGCTCAGGATGATATGTTTTATTTTATCAACATCATCCTTTGCAATATCAGCCATCAGCAGAATGTGGCCCTCTTCCAATGTGTTTTGAAAACGTTCCAGCTTAACGTTAGGTGTACTGGTACCGATTAACAAGCCTGATATCCAGACGCCAAAGATTGCGCCCATAAGAAGCATCAGCAATATACCGCCCAATTCCACAGGCAGTAAGTAGTCCCTCAGCATATAAAGGACAATGCCGATTATGGTTCCGGCGGCAGCGCCGGATACCAGACCAATCAGGCTGCCATGCAACATGTCGGTTCTTTGCGCAGTATTGGCCTCGGGAAGGTCCATCAGGTCCAGGCCGCGTTTTCCCAGAAAATGCATCTGGTCATCATTAATGCGTTCTAGCAGCAGCTCTTTCTCAATTTGGCGGGCGGTGTCCAGGTCCGGGATCACAAAATAGAGTCTTCTTTTCATGATATCCTCCGCGATTCGCAGGATGGTGAACATTGACCTTTTCAGGTCATTTCCTGTCATAGAGTATAGTCCGGCACAACCGAGCCCACAGATGTCTATTCTTGCAAAGTGGGGCTATTGCAGATATGCCCCGGATTTTCAGAGATATTTTTACTTTATCGGAGTTCAGAAGGGATCAATTTATGAAAAAAATATTGCTAATTGTTTTCTTTATCCTGGCAGGCCCATTGTATGCTGACACAGATTTTGATCAGGTTTACCAGTCCTATAGCGATGGTGATTATACCAAAGCCCTGGAAGGCTTTACCCGGTTAGCTGCTGCCGGTGATATGCAGGCGCAATTTTACCTGGGTAACATGTATCGTGAAGGACAAGGTGTCACTCAGGATTATTCCCGGGCGCTGGAACTATACAGGCTCGCTGCGGAGCTGGGATCGGCAGGTGCCTCACATAACGTGGCGATGTTCTACCAAAACGGCATTGTGGTCGAGAAGGACATACCGACAGCTATAGCATGGTATGAAAAGGCTGTGGCAAAGAATCATATTGACTCCATGCAAAACATGGCGCTGCTGTATTACCGGGGTGAAGGGATAAAGCGCGATATCGATCTTGCTGTAAGTTACTGGCGCAAGGCAGCAGAGCTGGGTGGAAAACGGGCACAGAATAATCTTGGGTTGATGTATTTCCTGGGCAAAGGTGTAGAGCAGGACTATGTCGAGGCCATGAGCTGGTATCGGAAAGCCGCAGAGCAGGGATTTGCAGAGGCGCAAAACAGCCTGGGTGCCATGTACCATGAAGGTCAGGGAGTAGAACCCGACTGGGTGGAATCCTATGCCTGGTTCAAGGTGGCCGAGTCCGGAGGTGCAGAACAGGCTGGGTTGAATATCGCCATCATGGAATCAAAAATGGAACGGGATGATTTGTCGCAAGGCAAGGAACGCGCGAAAAAATACATCGAACTCTATGGCAAGAAATAAATGGGAAGACAACATAGCTTTCCCGTTATGTTAACAATCAGGCTGCAACTTGGTGCAGGTGTACGTCCCGTTGCGGGAACGGAATTCTGATATTTTCCTCATCGAACCGGAGTTTTACCTTTTCAGTCAGATCCCAAAAGACCGCTCAGTAATCCTCTGTTTTTACCCAGGGACGGACAAGAATATTAATGCTACTGTCTGCAAGTGCTCCCATGGCAATGACCGGTGCCGGATCCTTCAGGATGCGATCATCTGCTGATAGAATATCCTCCAAGATCTGTTTTGCTTTCCTTATGTCATCGTCATAACCGATTCCGAATGTCATATCTACACGTCGTTCAGATTTAGCCGAGTAATTTGTTATGGTGCCACTGGTAATACTTGAGTTCGGTATGATGATAGATTTATTATCGCCAGTACGCATTTGCGTAGAGAATATTTGTATACCTTCGACTATACCGCTGATTCCGCCCGCCTCGATAAAATCCCCGACCTTGAAGGGACGAAAGAAAATGATCATGACACCGGATGCAAAGTTTGACAGTGAACCCTGCAAAGACAGACCAATAGCCAGACCGGCCACGCCGATGATTGCAATGAATGAAGTCGTTTGAACACCAAGCTCGCTGAGTGCAGAAATAAAGATAAATGCAACCAGTGCCAGGTAAACCACATTACTGGTAAATGAGACCAACAGACTATCTATTTCTTTCCTGGTCATGACCTTGACCAGCGCCTTGCGGATCAGTTTAGCTATCCACCAGCCAATGATGAGAATAGCAATTGCTGTAGTGAAATTTATGAGCAGGCTGATGCCAATATCACTGATGCCCAGTTTATCTAAACCCAGTTTTTCCATCTGGTCCTCCTTATTCGTAAGAGAAAAACAGGCTTTAATATATCAGATCAGCAATTATTGCCTCATGTAAATCTGTAAAGATTCTGTCTAGATGGCAATTATTGCCCCGGAATCAATCCCATCTACCTTCTCGATTTCCCGGGCAATGACAATATATCGTTGTGCACCACCGGCCACCGGGCTGTTGAAGGGAAAACAGGTAATAAGCGTCAGGCGATTTTCTCTGGTCTGCTGCAGGTAGCCGATTTCACTTTCATGGATAACCCGGGTAAGTGTTACCTGATATCGTCTTTGTTTTCCTTCACTGGTTTCAAGCAACAATATATCGCCATCGGTCAGGTATTGCAGAAATCTAAAATGTGTATCCCTGTGACCGGCAATGACGCTGTTTCCCGCTTGATCTGCGGGCGCCGTACCAAAAAGATGTCCTGGACCGAAGGCAAGTGAAGCACCACTTGCCCCGGCCAGGACGATGCGGCTTATCCCAAGGCGTGGGGCAGCAAGTCGGCTGACTGGCCAGGTATCTGCCCAGGGCCATGGTTTCACCTCCCTTGCCCCGGACAGTGTTTCTGACCATGCCGACTCTAGGAGGAGTTGCGCTAGGATTGCCTTGGCATGGATGTAGGCACCATGACCTACCTGCCACAAGCCACAAAAGGTCACAGTAGTGAGTAAGCAAATAAATAATATTTTTTCAGTCGGGATAAACATAACGCCGGCTCATCACAAGAAACACACTGATTAACAGCAGCAGCGTGCCTATCAGGATTTTCAGTTCCGCATCTGTTGCGGTCTGCGGCAACTGACCGAATACTTTTTCATATTGCCAGCCGGACGGAAGGTTGACCGGCAGGGCAGATATCCTCAGTAAATCCTCCTTGATGCGCGACGGGGTAACGTCAACAGCAATGAGGCTGGTAAACCGGCTCACCAGGTGATGTCGTAATGCAGTCTCTATAACTTGCTGTTTAAGGTTGTTTTCCTCTTTTGCCTGATTGAGCAGGTCCATCAAAGCCGCAATTTTTTTTCGGGCCCAAAGGGCGTGGATGCCTTCATGTTCACCATGGCCTTTTAATTGCATGCTGGTTTTCCAGAGTGAACCGGAGACGCTGCCTGTTAACCGAATCCTTTCCGGCAGTGATGAAGCGGAGACACTTACCAGCAGGGGTTCGCCCAGATAGAGATCGGGAATGTACTTTGGCCAGGCTTCCAGGTCTGTGGCATCGCCCCAGTCTATGTGGATGTTGGTAAGAACAGGGCTTTCCAGTTTGCCAAATAATGTCGACATTTTTGTTTCGACCTCGCTGACCTTGCCGATGTATGTGTAGGTACCCCGGCCAAAGCGTGCAGCCCTGGTCATGAAATGTGAATTTGGTGCAGAACCAATCCCGATTGTAAATAGCCGGCTCCTGCCCAGTTTCCGGGTGATGGTGTTAAACAGGGCGGCTTCATTGCCAATGCTGCCATCTGTCAGGAAAATTACCTGCCTGACCGAAGATGTATTATTGTTATCATTCAATGCCAGTTTCAGAGCCGGTAACATTTCTGTACCGCCACTGACATCCAGGCCAGTTACATATTGCTTTGCCTGTCTTAAAGATTGATGATTTACCAATCGCGGCCATTCGAACAACTGATCTGTATGTGAATTGAATTCGATAATGTTGAAACTGTCGCCGGGTTTAAGGCGTTCAAGAGCCATCTTTAATGCCGATCTCGCTTGTATAATGGACTGACCACCCATGGAACCAGAGGTATCAATCACAAACACCACCTCACGATTGAGCACCTGACCACTTTGCTGTAAGGGTGGCAGCATCATGATCAATCCATAATCCATGTTGTGTTTTCGTTCCCTGAAGAATGCTGCCTGTGGGGCATCTTTCTTTTCGGGTTGCCAGTAAAGTTCGAAATCTCTGTCGGCCATGGTTACATGCTCCAGTTGAATGGAATACGTTGATGCGTCCTGCTGATCTATCCGGATGTTATGATGGGAACTGGTGATATGCTCCAGGGGAAAGCCCGCGTCCAGGTGGATGTCGATCATCACCGGATTAACTGCTGTCTCACCGGGTTTTGTCACAGGCGGGGTAATGCGTTCGGCATCCCGCACCTGATCAGTATTAACTGCCCAACCTGATCCTGAAAAGCCTTGAACAACTGTACTGCCCGGAATATATCTCGGCGCAACAACCATCGGGAACCTGAGGCGGAACTCACCTGAGTCATAACGAACTGTCTGCTGGTATTCAATTTCAATGATTATCTCCTCACCGGGACCAATATTGGCAACAGAAGTCGTAAAAATATTCGGGCGTTCCTGTTCCACAAGGCTTGCTTTCTGACCATTATCACGTGCCTTTTGATATTCTTTTTTTGCAGTTTCACGTTCTCGTATCTGCCCCTCTATCACTCTTTTGCCTATCCTCATGCGCAGGTGATCTACCGCCGCATTCTCGGGCAAGGGAAAGACATAAATGCCTTCCTGCCAGACCGTGTCGGGATTATGAAACCGTTGTGCCAGCTTGACCCGGGCGATCATGCCCGTGATACTCATATCAACATCTGTATGTAATGTCGGGGCAAGTTGATAATCCTTATTGTTGTGAAACAACAGACTTCCACGGGTGACGTTTCCCATGTCCCTGATGCTGAGGGTGTCCATCGCTGTCATACCTTCCCTGGTATTGGCACTGGCAATACCAGACAGCAACAGGACGAGACACACCAGGAATACAGTACCAATGGCCGCAGCCAGCAGACTCTCGAGAATGCACAGAACTGTATTTGCCAGTAATGGTGTTTTTTTCAGATTCATAATGGATTCTGGGCTTGAGGACGGGTTACGCTTCGGCCTCGACGGTCAGCTCGATATCCACGCGCCGGTCAAATACGTAGCCTTCGATGTCCCCGTCTGCAGCACGTACACTGGATTCACCATGTGCCTGCTGTTTGATGCGTTCCCGTGGGAGCCCGGCCCTGATCAGTTCATCCTCCACGGCACGGGCACGATCGCGGCTGAGCTGGAGGTTATGTGATTCATCGCCTCGCTGGTCGGCATAGCCGTCCAGGCTGACGGACAATTCCGGTATGTCCTGTATAAGCGCCACCAGTCTGTGCAAGTGAGGCTTCAAGCCAAGGTCGATACGGCTCTGGTTGGTGCGAAAGAAAACCGACATGGAAATCCCCTGGGTCAGCTCATCCAGTGATGCCTTACGATTGTCCAGGGTGACTTTCTGCATTTTGCTGGAATAATCAGAACGGGTTTTTGATAACTCGTTCTTAACGACAGCCAGCTCTACTTCCCGGTCCTGCAGTTTTCTTTCCATGGCGGTCAACTGGTTTTCCTTTTCACCCTGACGGTTACCGTAAATGGCACCGCCTGCAGCTCCCAGCACAATTCCGGGAGGTCCCGCTATGAGGCCGCCGATCAGGGCACCAACACCCAAACCACCGGTCTCATGGATAGCCAGCGTCGTTTGCTCATCTGCCATAGCGACCGGACCGGCAAATGCGCTGATGATTAGAAGGGTAGATATTGCTTGTTTCATTTGATCTCTCCTGTCTGATGCAAGTCGATTACAGGAAAGTATTTAAGCGCTTATCTGTGGCCAAACAGCGCTGAAAATATGGAAATGAAACGATGAAATATGGCGAAATTATGGCAATTGTGCGTGAGGGGAATATTTTTGCCAGAAAATATTATACATTGACATAGGAGCAGAACGGGGAAGTTGAATGGTGAAAACAGTTGCGCTGGTTGAGGATGAGAGCGACATTCGGGAAAATTATTCGGATGCCCTGCAAAAGCAGGGATACCAGGTATCAAGCTATACCAATCGCAAGGAGGCATTGAAACAATTCAGCCAGAAACTGCCAGATCTGATACTCATCGATGTGGGTCTTGGTGAAGAGAACGAGGGGGGTTTCGATCTATGTCGCGAATTACGAAACCTTTCAGAAATCGTACCGATTATTTTCCTTACAGCCAGGGATTCGGATCTTGATACCATCTCGGGCCTGAGACTTGGTGCGGATGATTACCTGACCAAGGACATTACCATGCCACAGTTGCTTGCCCGGATAGCTGCGCTGTTTCGCAGAATCGATGCCTTTCGTAACCCGGTCACTGAAGATGATGTCATCAGCCATGGCCACTTGATGATCGACAAAAACCGGCTTTTGCTTGAATGGAAATCCAGCAAAATTGATGTCACCCTCACGGAATTCTGGATCGTCTACTCTTTGGCATACAGGCCGGGGCATGTCAAAAGCAGAGAACAATTGATGAGTGAAGCAAAAATGTTTGTTGATGAGGGGACTATTACCTCGCATATCAAAAGAATCAGGAAAAAATTTATAACTGTTGACAAGGAATTTGACTGTATTGAAACAATATATGGTCTCGGTTACCGCTGGAATCTATAGAACATCTGAACAGGATTGAGTTTTTACCGTGTCGTCATTAAATAAGAAGCCAGACGGGTTTCGATTCACCATCCGCGTCAAATTATTACTTTTATCCATCGCGATACTCACTTTGCCCTATATCGCTTATGAATACATGAGTGAGATGGAACATCGATTGCGCACTAACCTTGAATCATCACTCCTTGAATCCACCAGGGCGATTGCTGCTTCATTACACCAGAGTTATCGACGTTTCCCCGATCGACAGACTGCGGTGGATCCAACATTCTTTATTCATCAATTGAACACTCCAATACAAACAGATGGTTATCTTGATGACTGGATCCAGTATCTCGACTGGTCTGAAATCTATCCGCGGGAACTGGGTACAAGTACTGAATTCACATATCCTGACGGTTCCTATCGTCTGGTTGCAGGTATTTTTGAAAATACTCTTCATGTTTTATTGCAAATCAATGATGAAAATATCATTTATCATCAGCCTGACACTGAGGCAATCATAGACAGTGATCATATAATTATGGTAATTGGCGATGATTATGTAATCAGGCAAAAATATTATTTTGCTCCCTCGGTCCCGGGTAATTTCAACCCTTTCCAGATTGAGACAGTGCGTGATGACTGGATCGAAAAAAAATTTATTCGTTATAAAACCAATATCGTTGCAAGCTGGCAACCGTTTGATAACGGTTATAATCTCGAAATAGCGTTACCACTAAACCTGTCTCATGATCGCCTGGGAATCGTTGTTGCTGATACAGACTCGGGTAATGGTCAGTTAAAATTTAAATATACTGGTACGGCTGGAAACGATACTCTTATCAGGCCGGGGAGGGTGATTCTTCCTGACAATCATCTGGAAAATATGATTACCCGCCTGCACAGCAGCCCTGGCAGGCGAATCTGGGTGCTTGACAGTCGCGGACAGGTATTGGCCAATGCAGGCAATCTCAGGCATGACATTAGCAAACATCCACTGAACCTGTTTTATAAACTTATCCTGCCGCCTGTGACAGACCGCTTCGAGGATGATCTGGCCGGTGCTTCCAGACTTTACGGCAAAGAAATACAATCAGCCCTGAATGGGAAACCGGAGTCGCGTTGGCGATTATCTCCCGATAAAAAAGCAGTAATCGTCTCTGCTGCCGCACCGGTATGGGTCTTTGATGAAATCCGGGGTGTGGTAGTTGCGGAAGAGACAACAAACAACATTCAGTTGTTACAACGTGATGCCCTGGTCAGCCTTGTCAATAAAACCCTGTTGTTATTCTTCATCATCATCCTGCTGCTTTTGATCTTTGCCAGCCGCCTTTCAATCAGGCTGCAACGTTTGAGTAAGGAAGCCGCAAGTGCAATAGACGAGTATGGCCGGGTGATCGGTGACATGTCTAAAAGTCATGCCAGCGATGAAATTGGCGATCTTTCACGCAACTACGCCACTATTCTGGAGAGACTCAAACAGTACAATCATTACCTGGAAGGCATGGCAGGGAAACTGTCACATGAATTACGTACACCAATGGCTGTGGTCCAGTCTTCCCTGGATAATATTGATTCGGGTATTGAAGAAGACAAACAGGTTTATATTCAACGTGCCCGTGATGGTATACAGCGATTAAATCTTCTGGTGACACGCCTGAGTGAGGCCGCCCGCCTTGAACAGGCCCTGCAATCAGCTGGCAAAACTAAAGTTGATATTTGCAGGTTATTGACACAGGCGGTTGAGGGTTATCGTATCGCCTATCCATCCCAGCGTTTTGAATTGACCTTGCCAGACACAGAACAGGTCATGGACATCGCGCCTGATCTGTTCATGCAGATGCTGGATAAGCTGGTTTCGAATGCTGTTGATTTCAGTGAGCCGGATACACCAGTTTCGATAGCTCTATCCAGTGATGACTCTGTCAATTCAATCACTGTCAGTAACTATGGACCATTACTTCCGGAAGACATGAAGGGACAGTTGTTTGACTCAATGGTCTCTATGCGTGAGAAACAAAAGAAAGACAGTCCACATCTGGGACTGGGGCTTTATATTGCCCGGATCATTGCCGAGTTCCATCATGCTGAGATTGTTGCCGAGAACCTTGAGGAGGACAGTGGGGTAAGTATCCGCATCGTGTTTAAGTAAATGCTCCCTGTAAATAGTTTTTATTGCCATTCATTCAGGCGGGCCCGGGCCGGAGAATTTAACGGTCGGGCGATAAGTCCATTCTGGGAAATAAGAACCTCATAGGTGGCATCATCTTCCATTGGCAGGTAGGTGGCACTGCCAAAGTAGGCATCAACCCAGGCGATCCGGTCATTATATTTTTTTACGAGTGGCCAGATATCCAGGCCCTTGTTTTCAACCAGTGAGTAGACGGTCCTATCACGTTGCCGCTCATGGTCAATGGACTGATAGCGCCCATGCAGACGTTCAAGCCTGTACATGGCATTCAGCCCGAGGATCCGGGCAGGCGGTTTCCAGCTCAGGACCCGGGCATCAATTTGCCACTCGTCACCTGAGAGGTTATAGACAGCTGTTTGTCCGTTATCCTTTAATTTCAAATCAGCCGAATACTGTTTCTCCCCCAGCTTATTGAAATGGATGGTAAGAATCGGTTCTTCGTATTTAAGTCTATGATATGTAAGCAAATTTAGTGTAACCAGTAGGACTGCGGCTGCCACCAACAGCAGGCAAATCCCGAGCAGTCCATTAAAGCCTCCCGAGAAGATGCGACGCTGCCAGAGATGGCGCAAACCGAGGAATAACAGCAACACGCCCAGTAGTCCGGTCAGAACCACGATAGCAAGACTGATCAAATTCAGTTCCGAGATTAATTGTGTTAATTGATTCATAGACTTACGGGTATGCTATCCCTCACCAAATCTATATAATCTAAAGCTTTGGTTCATTCCTTTAAGAGACTGTTTCAAAGTGTACATTAATCATCCCGGGAAAGGGATATAAGTCATGATATTCAATAAAGAACAGGACAAGGCTCCATACAAGGAGAAGATCAAGTCGCTGGTGCCTTTCGATGAAATATCTCCCCAGGCACAGAATGAGATCGTCCAGATAGGCAAGATCTTCAAGTTCAAGAATAAGGATATTGTCTTCAAACAAGGGGACCATGACAATTACGCCTTTTACCTGCTGGAAGGCAAGATTGATTTAATGGCGGGCAGAGATGTGAAAAGTACCATCGTCGGTGGTACTGACAGTGCCCGTTATGCAATGGCCCGCCTCTTGCCACGCCAGTTCACTGCCAGGGCCAAAGTGGATTCCATGGTTCTGCAACTGGACAAGGCTGCAATTGACCGAATCCTGGTTGCCGACAAATCTGAAGAAGGTGACATCACCACCAGTCGGCACTTTGTTGTTAACGAAATCGATCAGGATGATACCGTTGACTGGATGACCAAGATGTTGCAATCAGAAATCTTTAGCCAGTTACCTACCGCCAATATTCAACAGCTGTTTGTCATGCTCGAACCCATTGACTACAAGGCCGGAGATACGGTTATCGAGCAAGGAGAGCCGGGAGACAGTTATTACATCGTCCAGGAAGGTCATTGTGAAGTTTCCCGCGCCCCCTCAGAAGGCGCGAAACCGATCAAGCTGGCGGAACTTAAAGACGGGGACAGTTTCGGGGAAGAGGCCTTATTGACAGATGGAACCAGAAATGCCTCTGTCACCATGTTGACCGATGGCACCTTGATGAAACTTAGCAAGGAAAATTTCATTACTCTGGTCACATTACCATCACTGAACGAAATAAGCTTTGAACAGGGTAAATCCCTGGTTGATAGTGGTGCCGCGGTCTGGATGGATGTGCGCTTCAAGGATGAATATGAGGAGTCGAACATCAAGGGCAGTATCAATATTCCTTTCAATCTTCTAAGGGCAAAACTGGATAGTCTTGACCGGAGCAAGCATTATCTTGTCTGCTGTGATTCCGGTGGTCGCAGCTCGGCTGCGGTATTTACCATGATTAGCAATGGCTTTAAGGCCAGTGTCCTGAAAGGCGGATTGTCGATATCACATGTCGAAAGTAGCGGAGTAAACCTGCGGCCGAAACAGAAAGCGGAACCTGAGAAAAAACCGGAAGCCAAGCCTGTACCCAGGAAAGACGACAGTGAGGGTGTAAATCTCAGGCCGAGGGTAAAAGCTGAAGCTGGGCAAAAAGCAAAGCCTGAAACCATGGAACCCGTGCCCGAGGCCGCACCCAAGGCGGAAACAAAACCAGAGCCAGTACAAGATCAGCAATTGGAAACTGAGGACGATGATCCCAGCATTCGCTCAGCTGCACTTGATGCAGACATGACCCTGAATGATATCAGACTGGAACGTACCAGTAACAAGCTGTCCGGGGCGAAAGATGATGAAGATATCACCGAGATAAGAGAGAAGAAAAGGCAACTCGAAGAGGAACGTAAGCAACTTGCCGAGGCGAAGAAAGCAGCCGAGGAAGAAACCAGAAAATTCAGGGAAGAAGAAGCACGGAAGATTGAAAAACTTAAAGAAGAGACCGAAAAGCGCCTAGCAGAAGAAAAGAAGAAACTGGAGGAAATCTATACCAAGAACACCCGGGAAATGGAAAAACTCCAGAAATTGAAGGAGCAGGCAGAGGAGCAGCTACGCAAGGAGCGCGAAAAAATAGAGAAAGAAGCCGAGGAAGCCAGGAAAAAATTAGAGAGTGCCGATGAAGTCAAACGCAAGCTTGAAGAATCACGCAAGGCCCTAGAAGATGAGTCTGCCAGAAAACGCGAAGAACAATCCAAGATGGAACAGGAAATCCAGACCAAAGCAATGGCTACGCTTGAAGCTGAAAGACGAAAACTGGCCGAAGAATTCATGAAGGCCAATAACGAGATTGACCAGGCCAACAAGGAAAATACTGCTGCTGAGGCGGCACGTAAGGCGGCGGCTGAAGAAGCAAAGAAAATCATAGAAGAGTATAAAAAACAGTTTGAAAAGGAACGAGCAAAAGAACGGGCACGGCTGGAACAGGAAAGAAAACAACTGGAGCTGGAATCCGGCAAGATCAAACAAACGCTGAGTAAGATAGATAAAACCAGAAAAGAGGCCGAAGCAGCCAAGGCTGCAGCAGCCCTCGAGGCACAGAAACTCCGGGCTGCCCAGGCGGATGCCCTTGATGAAAAGGCCAGAGAGGAAGCAGCTGAGGCGATGCGGATGGCTGAGCACAAGTTGCTACAGGCCGAGAAGAACCTTGAAAATGCCCATCAAGTCAAGGTAAACCTGGAAACTACAGCAGAAATTAAACGCAGGGAAATGGAGGTACAGTCAACCAAGCATGACATACTGGATCAGCAGGTGGCAGCAGATCTTGCTTCTTTTAATGAAGAGCAATTGCTGGAAGAGGCGAAACAAACGAGAGTCATGTCACACTCTGAACACGTCAGGCGGATCAAGGAGAAAGCCGAGGCTGCGAGAAGGGCCGCAAAAAACGCAACGAATAATCTTTTCGAAGATATTCATTCCCAACTGAGTAAAAAAGACTAATCATTTGTCAGGTTTACGGTTTACCCGTCTTTTTTAATAAAACAAATATCAGGAGTAATTTAATGAGTGAACGTATTGTTATGCGTGTAGGCGAGGCATTGGTTGCGGGAGGACCTCAGGGGACAGCGGCAGAGCCGGAAATAATCATAGGCGAACTGGACGGGCCGGTCGGTACGGCTTTTGCCACATTACTGGGTGACCAGGTCAAGGGACATTCACGCGTATTGGCGATTATGAACACCGACATCATGGTCAAGCCGGCTACCTTGATGGTTAGCAAGGTGACTGTTAACAAGGAGCGTTATACCAATATCCTCATGGGAACAGTACAGGGAGCAATAGCCAACGGTGTTCTGGATACAGTCAGAGAAGGTATTATTCCTAAAGCGAAAACGAATGATCTCGGGATTATAGTCTCGGTCTGGTTAAACCCGATGGTTGCCGATGCAGAAGAGCTTGATCACAAAATCCTGTTTGATATTCATCGGAAAGCTACTTTCAATGCCATAGAGAAGGCCATGAAGAATGAACCGGACATTGACTGGTTACTGGCAAACCAGGAAGAAATTGTCCACAAATACTATCAGATGGGGCTTGATGGAAAGATTTAGTCCCTGAAGTTGGTGAATTGCAGCGGGAAATCCAGCTTGCTGTTTTTAAGCATCTGGATTACCTCCTGCAAATCGTCGCGCTTTTTACCTGTGACCCGCACCTGTTCTCCCTGGATTGATGACTGAACCTTGAGTTTGGTATCTTTTACCAGCTTTACCAGTGTCTTTGCCAGTTCTTTATCAATCCCCTGACGGACAGTAATGGCCTTCTTGGCTTCGTTAATATTTTCTGTAACCTCACCCTTTTCGAGGCATTTAATATCTATACCACGTTTTGACATCTTCGTGGTTAGAATGTCTTCAATTTGTTTTATCTGGAATTCGGCAGGTGCCACCAAAGTGATGATGTTTTCCTTCAACTCCACCCTTGAATTCGTACCCTTGAAATCAAATCGGTTGGTAATTTCCCGGTTGGCCTGGTCAATTGAATTACTGAGTTCATGCATATCGATCTCGGATACGATGTCGAATGAGGGCATTTCAGACTCCTGTAGGCTATTAATGTAAATGTGAAGTTTTATCTATGATGATTTTACCGCCAGGCTGTTCAACTTCAACGCACTGTAAATTAAGCCCATGTAATACCATGTAACCATTATAACGGTCCAGGCCGTCGCAGCTGGTTTCAAATCGGTAGCGCCTGATCAGCATTAAATCACGGTTTGCTGTCATGCCAAGTCGAATGCCTGACAGGGAGACTGTCTGATCAAGCAGTTGCATATCAAGATCCCTACATACGGACTTGCATTGCCTGATGGCATACTCACGACCTCTCAGGCTGATTTGCCAGTACCAGACAGCCAGAACCAGCAGCAACAGGACAGGTATGGCTTTCATCGTGTATTGACTTAATGGGTTGTTACGAGATGTTTTTTGAAATGATTGTTCATGATTTCACGATGCTTGCCGTCCATGGTTTTGCTGACCATAAGTACTGGCAGGGTCAGTTCTTCCGCCTGGAGCTTGGCTTTCTCGGTACCCATGACAAGAAGTGCGGTTGCCCAGGCATCCGCTATCATGGCACTCTCATGGAGTACGCTGACCGACTGCAGCAGATGGTCAACTGGATAGCCAGTTTGTGGATCAATGGTATGACTATAACGCTTTCCTTCAAGGTCATAGTAATTCCGGTAATTACCGGAAGTGGCCATGGCCAGATCCTCAAGACCGATGATCCTGTGGATCGTGCGCTTTGTGTAGTCTGGTCTTTCGACGCCAATTTGCCATTTGTTTCCTGCCTGGTTGTGACCGGAGGCCTTAACCTCACCACCAATCTCGATCAGATGATCAGCCAGTTGGTACTTAGCCAAGAGCAAGCTTGATACCCTGTCTACCGCGTATCCCTTGGCTATCCCGGATAGATCGATATAGACGGAATCTGCGGATTTCTTGATGGCCTGCGTTTTCTTATCCAGGGCAAATCGTTCAAAGCCAGTCGTTTCAAGCAATTTACTGATCCTGCTGGCAGGAGGTGGTTTGATTGGCCGCTCTGTAGGGCCGAATCCCCAGAGATTTACCAGAGGTCCCACTGTTACATCGAATGACCCATTGCTTCTCCTTCCGATTCCCCTTGCGGCCTCTAAAACAGAAAACAAATCGTTCGATACCGGAATCCATGTATTAGCAGCCGCCTGGTTTATTCTGGACAACTCTGAATCATCCATATAGGTCGACATACTACGATTGATCGATTCGAGAATCTTGTCGATATCACCCCTGATTGCTTTTTCCTGCGGTTTATCATCATAAATAATCTTGACGCTATAACTTGTCCCCATGGTAAGGCCGGTGAGCGTGAGAAAATCTTTCTGACCCGTTTTTTTCCCGCAAGCAGTAATAACAAACAAGAGGCCCAGGATTATCAGGCAGGTGTTTACAAATAAACGACCCCTGTGTAGTGTCATTTTAATGTCGTAACCAATGAAGGTTTATCAATATAGGGATTACGCCGGCCCTGTAGTTTCTGGATCTTTTCATTGCGCCTGATCTCCTGCTTGCTGGGTGGGTCTGCCAGATTCCATGTCTTGAGAATTTCAATTGTCTGTTCTGAAACCGGCAGATTATATGTATTATGCATATAGAATATTGCACGGGCTATGTTGCCCCTGGCAACCGGCCTGGGTTCAACAACACCCTTTTTACGCTCGAGATCACAATTTTCAAAGCGCCAGTACTCTCCCTCGATAATGCCGTATTCACTGTCATATAAGGCATTGCTTGCGTCAATCCACACAGGATAAAGATTATGCAGATCAGATTCCATGATCCTGAAGTCGGGATTATTCTCATAGCATTGTTGACGACTGTGGCAACCGAGTGCCTGGACCATACGATTACTGGTATATATATGTTCAATCGATACTGTCATTCCGGATATGGTCAGCGAAGGAATTGATGCAAGTCGTAATCCACAATACAAAGTCCAACCTTGACCATTATAGAGTTCATTCCAGAAAATCTTTGATGCGACTTCATCATAATCATAAAAATTAACTGAATCAGCAACTGCAAGCTGCTGCATGATTAATAGAAAAAAACCTAAACAAAATCGGAATTTCATGAAAACCATTATGAATTCTTGGTCATCCGCTTGGCTGAGAAGGAGACCGCTCCCGTCGATCCATGGACTTCTCGGCTTATAATGTATACATCTCCATGGGTATATTGGCGGAGAGGGAGGGATTCGAACCCTCGGTACGCGCAAGCGTACAACGGTTTTCGAGACCGCCCCGTTCGACCACTCCGGCACCTCTCCTTATATGCGTACTATTCGGGACCAGTATTATAATCATTTCATAAAGAATTATCAGTGTAGTAGAAGGGAACAATACACAAGAACACAATGAGTGTTTTGTTTAGCTGTTTGGTATTGCCTGATATTCAGGCGATGCTTTTTGTCTGGGCAGTATGATCCTTCAGCAGGGCATCAGCCAGATCCTTGGCCTGTTGAAGTTCCTCAGTTTTCAGTTTCAATGCTAACTTGTTGAGAAAGGAAATGTGTTTACTATTGTTATCTTTTGCAGCAAGTGATAACCAGGCACAGGCCCTGACCAGATCAGCCCGGCTGCGATTCCCGTTTCTACCTGCATAATTCAAACCAAGTATAAACTGGGATTTGCTGTGTCCCTGATTTGCCGCCTGAGTATACCAGTAGTGGGCAGCTACCGGGTCGCGATTAACACCCTTACCCTTGTCATATAACCTGCCCAGACGATACTGTGCCCTGGGATAGCCATGGTTGGCGGCCAGGCGAAAAAATTTTGCTGACTCTTTCTCATCCCTTGGTAGACCCAGTCCTTCGGCAGTCAGATAACCTAGCTGGTAATAGGCCTTAGCATAATTCTGATTGGCCGAACGGCGTAGCCACATAATGGCCTTTTCATAATCCTGATCTATCCCCAGCCCGTAGATATAGGCAAGGGCAAGATTGAACTGGGCCCTGGCATATCCCTTGGTCGCTGCTTCCAGTAACCATTCATACGCAGTTTCATCATTTTGCGGGACACCGTAACCGCTGGCATATAACATGGCCAAGTTATACTGCGCTTTTACATAGCCCTGTTCTGCGGCCAGTTGATAGAGTCTCGCCCCTTCTGATTCATTTTTTTCTGTGCCTATCCCCTGGAGATACATGATTGCGGCGTTGAGCTGGGCCTTGGTATGGCCCTGTTCAGCTGCAAGTCGGTACCAGCGCAGGGCTTCCTTCTGGTTTTGCACTAAACCAGATCCGTTGGCATACATATAGCCCAGGTTATAGCGTGCACCTGCATGGCCAAGAGTGGCGGCACGTAAATACCATTTGCTTGCCTGTTGGATATCTTTTTCAAGCCCCAGTCCCTGCTGGTAACACCAGGCAAGACTGGCCTGGGAACCGGCATCATCCTGGTTGGCGGCACGGCTGAGCCAGTAGACAGCATTGAGATAATCCCTGCAGATCCCCCGGCCAGTTGCATACATTTTGCCCAGTCGCCTTTGCGCCTTGGCTGAGCCAAGTTCGGCCGCTTTCCGGTACCAGTACACTGCATTCGCGGGGTCTTGCATGACACCAAAGCCATGGTCGTAAAGCTCTGCGAGCTGTACTTGGGCATCAAGGTTTCCAGCAGTAGCCTCAGCGGTAATAGTGTCAATATCTATGGGCATGAAAATGCTTACGAAAATTGATTTATCACATCTTATTCAATCAATCTGCAGAGTTCCAGAGTGCTGTTACAATGACTGTCATGCAGGAAAATACAGAATTACAGTGTTATCTTAATCTTGATCCTCAGAAAATTCTGGAGGCTATTGAAAGTAAAGGATTTAATTGCGATGGCAGGATCTTTGCCCTGAACAGTTACGAGAACCGGGTTTACCAGGTGGGTATTGAGGGATCAGACTCCGTGGTTGCCAAATTTTATCGGCCAGGCCGGTGGAGTGATGAGCAAATCCTGGAAGAGCATCGCTTTACCGGCGAATTATCTGAATATGAAATTCCCGTAATAACACCGCTTGTGCAGGAAAATGCGACCTTATTCAGCCATGATCACTTCCGCTTTGCGCTCTATCCGCGCCAGGGTGGCCGTCCACCCGAACTGGATTCTCCCGACCATTTGACCCAACTCGGTCGCTATATCGGTCGAATTCACAGTGTTGGTCAAACGGGTTCGTTTGCTTACCGGCCGGATATCAGTATCAATGAATTTGGAGATGCTTCCAGACAATACCTGCTGGAAAATGATTTTATACCGCATGAGTTGAAAGAATCATATAGCACCCTTTGCGATGACATTATCAAACGAATCCAGCAATGTTATGAGCGTGCTGGAAATATCAGCAACATTCGCCTGCACGGCGACTGTCATGCGGGTAATATTCTCTGGCATGATGAAACACCTGTTATTCTTGATTTCGATGATGCCAGAATAGGGCCGGCAATACAGGATCTGTGGATGTTTCTCTCTGGTGACCGGCCTTACATGACGTCAAGGTTAGCTGATCTGCTGGAGGGTTATACTGAATTTTGTGACTTTGATGCCCGGGAACTTCATCTTCTTGAGGCGTTGCGATCCTTGCGAATGATGTATTTTTCAAGTTGGATTGCACGCCGCTGGGAAGACCCGGCTTTCCCGCTGGCATTTCCCTATTTCAATACACAACATTACTGGCAGGATCAAATTCTCAGTTTACGTGAACAGGCCGCTTTAATGGATGAAGGGCCGCTGGAGTGGGTCAGGTAGGTTAGATAAAACTGTCTATCAGTGAGGACCTTTCCAGTATTTTATAAAGTCAATGAGATCCGGGTTTGACATGGGGGCGCCACAATAAAAACCCTGGGCTAGGTCACATCCCATTTGTTCGACCATCATCCAGTTTTTTCGGTTTTCAACGCCCTCTGCAACAATCTTCATATTCAGTTTTTTGGCCAGCTCAATACTGGACTCAACAATAAATTTAGCAGTTGAACTTTTATCAGCATCCCTGACAAAAGCTCGGTCAATCTTAAGTTCTGTAAACGGTATTATCTTGAGCTTCTCCATAGAAGAATGACCAGTACCGAAATCATCAATTGAAAGTCCAAATTTTTTCATTCTGAGATTCATCATGATCTCCATGCAGCGGATTGTGTCCTGCATGATCTCACTTTCAGTAACTTCAAGAATAATTCGGGATATATCCACATTAAATTTTTCAGCAGTAGCAATCAGGAAACTGGAAAAATCTGGGGAAGCGAATGAATTGACTGATATATTAATTGAGGCATCAATATAAATTCCTGACTTTTGCCATTGACTGATTTGTTTTAATGCTTTTTTATATATAGCAAATGTCAGGTCATGAATCAGCCCGCATTCCTCAGCCAGGGGGATGAAAGCAGAAGGCAGTAATGTTCCTCTCTCCGGGTGCTGCCATCTTGAAAGAATTTCAATGCCCTTGATGGTTTGATCAATAATTGAAACTTTGGGCTGGTAATAGAGTAAAAGGGAATTTGGATGGCTACTAATACCTGATTCCAGTTCATTGATAGATATCGCTTCATCATTACTGGGATCTACATCGACATGATAAGGTTGATAGTTTTCCTGGATCTTGTTTACGATCTCGGATATTAATAAATCTTTTGATATGGCACCAATTATGTTCAGATTATGAGCTTTGGCAAGCTCATAAGCTGATTCAAGCAATCTGTCCTCTTCGCCACTCAGTATAAGAATCCCTCCGTTATATCCGTTTTTTGCTATCTCGTTCAATAATTCAACGCCATTCATTTCCGGCATGTTCAGATCACAAAGCACGATGTCATACTCTTGGGGAGCAGACCTTGATAAGCTGGCAATAGCTTCGAGACCATTACAGGCTGTGTCAATATTCCTGGCACCTGATTCCCGCAGGATTTTTTTTGCAAGTTGCAGGATAACGGGATCATCATCGACGACCATGATTTTGAGGTTACCCATATCCACGGGGGCCGGGTTGTTGTCGTTTGCCAACATTTAATAAAAACCTAATAGTCCAGTAATGTCAGGCACTGATGTTGCAATAACCCGGTCATCTAAAACGAGCAACAGATTCTGTCTGAAATAAAATTCCATTTTCGGCAAGCTTATGAATGGCAATGATTCATGAATAATAGTTATTATTTTAGATGCACTTATCTGTGATTACTAGAAATAGTATAGTAATTAACGATTGATAAAGCTAATTGATTCTGGCCACTTTCCTTCCGGAATAAGTGGGACTAGGAGTCAGGCAAGGATATGATCAACCTTCATTTGAACCAGCTTACTGAGGTAAGCGAGCATCTCCAGTTCAATGCCTTGTTTATAGCAATTAGGTTCTTGGGATCCCAGGACGATGAGCCCACGCCAGCCTTTTCCTTGTAACGGCAAGATCACTGTAGAACAAATATTATCTGTATCAATATCGAACAGGGTATTGAGATGCTCTTCCTGAAGACTGTCGCACAGGGGCTTGTTTCTGTGAAATAGCTCAGTAAACATAAATCTGATTTTGTCACTCACAGGTTCAATATCATAGATAATCAGATCAAGTCCTCCACTTGGCTCTGAAAAGATTATTAAAGATGATATGTCAGCAGAATAATATTGACCCATACCATTTGAGAGTAACGTTGAAAGTTCCCTTAAATCACTGCAGTCATACAAGCCAAGAGAGAAGGAAAGTACATCATCAACAAACAGACTATTAACACTCGCCTGTTTTTCTAATATCTCAATTTTTGTTTCTGTTTCAGACACCTGATGCCTGAGCCGCTGCACCTGGTATTCAAGCATAGAACTTACTTCCTGATCAGGCAGGTGAGGTATGTTGATATTAGCGAGTATGTCAGGGTTCTCCTGAAAGAAATCAGGATGTGAACGAAGATACTTTATTATTTGTTCAGTTTTATCTCTGGTTTTGTTGACAAGGCTCACAATGGATCTCTTTCAATTTCTACTTTATAAAGTATATCATTATTTTTATTGTAGTGTTCAAGAGTTTCCCTGATTGCTTCGGTAACTGCACGCGATGAGATCGTTGCCCCACTGATTACATCAAATTTTCCTGGTTCTGATCCAACCCGCCAGTATTCTGAAGGAACATCTTTTAAAGACAAGCCGTAGAATTGTGTGATCCAGTCCGAATTATTCTGATCTATTTCAGCCCCCAGCCCTCTGGATTCCTTCTGCTTGATTACTCTGACCGACATAATACGACCATCACGTGATATACTTATGGCAAGCGATACCGGTCCAATGTAACCTTTTGTTACGACCGGCATGTACAGAACCCCCATCCCGGTTCCGTCTTTCATTGCCCGATAAACACGTGTAATAGAGCCATCCCCTGATAAAGCGGGATTGTTAATTTCCATGTAATCGTCATAAATAAGATTGTCATATTCTACAGTTAACATGCCATTTGTAGCTTTTAGAATGTATTGTTGCTTGTTTTTTTTAATGACATCTTTACTGGCGATATGTAAAGAGATTATCAGGCCAGCGCATATAGTTGCGGTGATTAGCATCGGAATAAACACTTTTCTTTGTGGGAATGTCATCTTTCCCCCAGTACCCGGGGCCTGGTCAAGCGGTCTAGTAAAGGTGCTGAAAAATTCATTATTAATACCGCAAAGGCAATTCCATCTGGATAATTACCCCAGGTTCTGATGATATAAGCGAAAATAGCTGTACCTGCTGCGAATAACAGGCGGCCTGCAGGCGTGGTGGATGAGGATACGGGTTCAGTAATAATAAAAAACGCAGCGAGCATGCTGCCACCTGCAAACAGGGTAAAAACAGGAGAAGGATAATGACTACTGTCGAACCAGTAAAATACAAGGCTAATTAGAAACATGGTGCCCAGAAAGACAACAGGTACCTGCCATTTAATTATCTTGCGGACTATCAGGAAGATTCCTCCTGCAAACCAGAGAGCTGCAATCCACTCTGTACTTCTTCCTGCCAGTACTCCAAATACCGGAGATTGACTGATTTCAGAAATCATCTTCATGTCATGCAGGCCGGATTTTAATGTTGAAAGAACAGTCGCCCCAGCTATTGCGTCCGGGTAATGTGGAAAATTGCCATTGATAATCCTGATGGTATCCAGAAATCCCGGGTAATTGCCCGGGTCCGGGTAAATGGATAGTTCCATCGGAAAACACAGGAGTGTGAACACATAGCCAGCTATGGCAGGGTTAAATATATTTTGTCCAAGACCACCATAGCAGTGCTTTATGACGACAACACCAAAAGCAATGCCGGCCAGATTTGCCCACCAGGGGGCATAAGGTGACAGGCAAATAGCAAATAATAATGCTGTTACGACTGTGCTGCCATCAAATAGAAACGCTTTTACAGGTATGCGTCTGATGAGGAGGACGATGGACTCCAGGGTAGTTGCAAATAAGATGGCCAAAAGACACTGCAAGATGACGCCCCAGCCCATAATCCATGCATAACACAGGATTCCAGGCACGAGAGCAATACTGACCTGGAGCATGATCGTCCGGACAGAAGACTTGTCACTTACATGGAATGAGCTGAACCGGGCCGAATCACTCATCTTTCTGATCTTTTCTTACCTGTTGTTTTTTTACCCTTTTTGCTCGGCCCCGTCTTACCGCCTCATGTATATATGCTTTTTTTTCATTAGGTTTTCCAGAAATGGAAAGTTGTTCCACGCTTAATTTTTTTTTCTTTTTTTCATGTTTCAATCGTTCCTGATGTTTCAGATAACGATATCTTGACTCTGATGCCTTAGTTATAGATAAGTCACGCTGGTTGATTTCATTCTTGGCCAGTCTGTAATAATGCACGAGTGGGATATTACTGGGACAGACATAGGAGCAACAGCCACATTCTATGCATTCAAAGAGATGATGTTGTTTTAATTTATTGTGGTCGCTGGAGCGTGAGAACCAGTAAAGTTGTTGTGGTAGTAATTCAACCGGACAAACCTCAGCGCAATTTCCACAACGGATACATGGCATTTCGGTTCCCTGATTGAGTTTATTTCTTATCAATATGCAATGTGTCGTTTTGATGACTGGTACATGCATGTTCTGCACGAGGGTACCCATCATGGGTCCACCGAGTATGATACTGTTACCGGATTTTTCACTGTATCCGCATTGCTCGGCACAATGCCTGACGGGAGTGCCAATAAGCACCTGGAGATTGCGCGGAGAGGGTATGCAGCCGGTTACAGTTATGTACCTTGATACCAGAGGTTCTCCACGTGATACGGCCCGGTAGGCTGCAGCTGCTGTGCCGACGTTATGCATCACAATACCCATATGTATCGGCAGTCCACCACTTGGTACCGCCTTTCCAGTCAATGTCTTGATGAGTTGTTTTTCGCTGCCTTGCGGATAAATAGTCGGTACTTTTACCAGTTCAATATCATCATCAAGTAATGGTAATAGGGCATTAACAGCATCCGGCATGTCTTCTTCTATAGCAATGATGCATTTTCTGGCCTGTACGGCATGAAGTATCATTCTTGTACCGGCAACGATATAATCTGGTTTTTCCCGGATTAATCTGTCATCACAGGTAATATAAGGTTCACATTCAACGGCGTTGATTATTAATAATTCAACCTCGGTTTGTGTACCTTCTTTCAATTTAACATGTGCAGGGAATCCCGCTCCCCCCAGGCCCGAAATACCGGCATCCCTGAACCTGTTTTGCAATGTGACCGGATCCATTTCCAGATAGTTATCCACACCACGGATATCTATCCAGGTGTCCATTCCATCCGGTTCTATAACAATACAGGGTGCCTTGATACCGAGGGGATCCGGTACGCTATAAAGACCAATGTCCCTTATTTTACCCGATGTAGTTGCATGTACAGGCAGGCTGACGTATCCATCCGGCTCAGCAATAATTTGTCCCTTGTATACCTGCTCTCCGATTTTTACCAGTGGATTAGCCGGATGCCCGATATGTTGTTTCAGTGGAAGTATGATTTTATCAGGCAGTGGAGAAATTAATGATGATAAATTGTTGGACAGGGATTTGTATGTTTCGAGTTTCAGGCCACCATGAAATGAATGTATATCGGTAGAGCTCATATCTGAATCCGGGATTTTGGCTCCATTTCGATACAGTCTACCGGACAAGGCGCTATACATAATTCACACCCGGTACATAGCTCCGGTATAACAGTATGCATCTGTTTAGGCGCGCCAACGATCGCGTCAACTGGGCAAGCACTGATACACTTGACACAACCAATACAGAGCTCTTCATCAATCAGTGCAGTTTTTGCTAAAGGTTCACTTTGCCGAGCTGGATTAAGTGCCTGGTATTCACTACCAGTTAACCGGGATAATTCTCTACTTGTAATGTTACCGCCTGGGGGGCATTGATTAATGGCGGTAATACCTTCAGCTATTGCAGTAGCATAGGGTTCGCATCCATCAAATCCGCATTGTCCACATTGTGTTTGTGGAAGAAGTATATTTATTCGGTCTGTTTTTTCTAAAGATAATATTTCACTGCCTATCCTTGAATTCTCAGCCAGGATCGCGAGAGATATTGATAACATCAGGATAATTAACAGGCCGGTCATCATTCTAGAACATCCCGGCAAAACCCTGAAAGGCCATAGCAACAATCGCCAGTGAGATCAAATGCAGTGGCATTCCCCTGAATGGCGCAGGGGCCTCTGCACCTTCCAGCCTCTCACTGACAGCTGTAAGGAGAAGCAGCACCAGCCCGAAACCAAATGCAGTACCCAACCCATAGGCAAAGGCATGGATAATACCCGTCTTGCTTGGTAGAAATAAAAGTACGGTGCCCAGCACAGTGGTATTGATCCCCGCATAAGGCAACAGGTCATTTATCCTGTCTGACAAGCTTTTGGAAACATGCCTAATAACAATTTTCAGCAGCATGGCGAGGCAGAGTATCAACATGACAAGGATCAACAGCCATAAATGATCAAGCTGTAATGGCAGAATAACCAGGGAGTGAAGCAGGTAAGCGGACAATGTGACGAGAGGCAGCAATAAAACCATGACTAACGAGACATCAATAGCAACCTGTTCCCTGCGTTGCATTGCCAATGCGGGATCAGCACCGACAAGATGCTGAATAATTATGTTATTGGCGAATACCGTGCTGAATAGAATAAGTAGAAAGTCAGACATTTGGCCCGGTCATTTTACTTTCATCCCGGGAATTGCGCCTGAATCCGGGCTGAGAATATACAGATCCTCTCCACCGGGCCCTGCAGCCAGCACCATGCCCTCGGATATACCAAAGCGCATTTTTCGTGGTGCAAGATTGACAACCATAACTGTCAGTTTACCTTCCAGGTCTTCAGGTTGGTAGGCTGACCTTATTCCGGCAAAGACATTACGGGTTTCTTCACCGATATCCAGGGTCAAGCGGAGGAGTTTGTCGGCCCCTTCAACGTATTCTGCCCTGGTGATCTTTGCTACCCGTAAATCAATCTTTGCAAAATCATCAATTGTAATTTCATCTGCAATCGCGTTTTTGACCAAAGAACCGGAGTCAGAATTGGCTTTGTCAGCGGAGTTCTTTAACAGGTCATCTTTGCTTGAATCAATCATGGCTTGTATTTTCTCCTTGTCCACACGCTGCATCAGCGGTTTGAAAGGGTTAATGGTGTGATCATACAACGGATAGTCAATATCCTTCCATTTTAATGGCTTGATGCCAAGAAATGCCTCACCTTGTTCCGCCATTACCGGAAGTACTGGCTTCAGAAAGAGCAGCAGGTATCTGAATAAGTTTATCCCCATACTGCAAATTGACTGCAGTTCCGCTTCACGTGCCGGGTCTTTGGCTATGACCCAGGGTTTGTGTTCATCAATGTACTGATTAGCCTTGTCGGCAAGGGCCATAATTTCTCGCATTGCCCTTGCGTATTCACGAGACTTATATAGCATCGCAATTTTTTCACCGGCGCCAATAAAGCTTTCAAGCAATTCCGGATTATGATTCTCGACTGAAAGTTTGCCCTCAAATCGCTTGTTAATAAAACCGGCACAGCGACTGGCAATATTGACCACCTTGCCAACCAGATCAGAATTTACCCGGAAACTGAAATCATCAAAGCTCAGATCGATATCATCGATTCCGCTGCCCAGCTTCGCAGCAAAGTAGTAACGCAGGTATTGTGGATCCAGGTGGTCCAGATAGGTCTTCGCCATAATAAAGGTACCACGAGACTTGGACATTTTCTGGCCGTGTATGGTCAAAAAGCCATGCGCAAAAATCGCTGTGGGTGTTCTGAGCTTACTGCCCTCCAGCATGGCCGGCCAGAACAAGGCATGGAAATAAATGATGTCCTTACCTATAAAGTGATAGAGCTCGGTAGAGCTTTCCTTCAGGAAAAACTCATCAAACTTGAGACTGCTGCGATCACACAGGTTTTTAAAACTCGCCAGGTAGCCGATTGGGGCATCCAGCCAGACATAAAAATACTTGTCTTTAGTACCCGGAATCCGAAAGCCAAAATAGGGTTCATCCCGCGAGATGTCCCACTCCTGCAGGCCGGTATCAAACCATTCATCCAGTTTATTACTGACTTCCTCCTGTAAATGTCCCCCCCGGGTCCAATCCTTCAGACTGGATTCGAAATCTGCCAGTTTAAAAAAGTAATGTTCTGACTCCTTTTCTACAGGTGTGACACCGGAGATTGCAGAAACCGGGTTTTTGAGTTCTGTTGGTGAATAGGTTGCGCCGCAAACCTCACAACTGTCGCCATACTGGTCAGCGGCACCACACTTCGGACATGCACCACGAATGAAGCGGTCAGGCAAAAATATATTTTTGGCCGGGTCATAGGCCTGCTTTATTATTCGCCTTGAGATATGACCCCCTGCCAATAATCGCTCATAAATAAGTTCCGATAATTCACGGTTTTCATCGGAATGCGTGGTGTGGTAATTGTCGAAGGCAACAGCGAAACGGGCAAAGTCCTCCTCGTGTTCCTTTTTGACCCTGGCAATCAGGGTCTCGGGCGAGATCCCTTCCTGCTGGGCACGCAGCATGATTGGTGTTCCGTGGGCATCGTCGGCACAGACATAGTAGCATTCATGCCCGCGCATTTTCTGGAAGCGAACCCAGATATCCGTCTGGATATACTCAACCAGGTGGCCAATATGGATAGGGCCATTGGCATAGGGCAGGGCGCTGGTTACCAGCATCTTTCGTGGTTGCTCGGGCATAGACTTATTCAGGCTCTGAAAAGCGCAATAAGTTAACACGTCAGGTATCGCCAGAACAAAATTTTGTCGGTACCGGCAACCTGACACTGGAAAACGGCCGTAAGCGGGGCTCTGACAGAAGCCTGCCTTATGTTAAGATGCCTGGATTATCAAAGCCGGAGCAAACTCCAGACTATGTCTGAATTAACCCCCGATATCATTGAGTCCAGCCTGGGGCAGATCGTGGATCTCTACACGGGGGAGGACCTCGCCAGCTCCCATGCCATCAAGTCAGTCAAACATGATGGGACACCGGAAATAAGCATAGAGCTTGGTTACCCGGCGAAGGGTTACCACGAGAAATTCAAAGAGATTATCAACTCAAAATTGCAGGAAGATTTTGATATCAGTGGCGCCAGAATCTCAATTTCCAGCCACATCATTGCCCATTCCGTACAGAAGGGTGTGCAGGTGCTGCCCAACATCAAGAACACGATTGCCGTTGCCTCCGGCAAGGGTGGCGTCGGCAAGTCCACGACCGCTGTAAATCTTGCACTGGCCTTGCAGGCCGAGGGTGCAAAGGTGGGGATACTGGATGCCGATATTTATGGTCCCAGCCAGCCGCGAATGCTTGGTTGTCATGGTAAACCGGATACCAAGGACGGCAAGACCGTGGAGCCGAATATCAGTTACGGACTGCAGAGTATGTCCATAGGCTATTTGATTGAAGAGGACACGCCCATGATCTGGCGTGGACCCATGGTTACTTCGGCACTTGAACAACTGCTGAATGATACCAACTGGGTCGACCTGGATTACCTGGTGATCGACCTGCCACCGGGTACGGGTGACATCCAGTTGACCCTGTGCCAGAAGATCCCGGTCAGTGGTGCAATCATTGTAACGACACCACAAGACATTGCCCTGCTGGATGCCAAGAAGGCCCTGAAGATGTTTGAGAAGGTGGAAGTCTCTGTACTCGGGATCGTGGAAAACATGAGCACGCATATTTGTAGCCAATGTGGTCATGAAGAACATATCTTTGGTGCCGGCGGCGGAGAACAAATGGCTGCACAGTATGGTGTTGATCTGCTTGGCAGTCTGCCACTGGACATTTCTATCAGGGAAGGCGTGGACAGTGGCAAGCCAACTGTTGCCTTGGCACCTGACTCAGTCATTTCCCTGACGTACCGGGAAATTGCCCGCAAGGCTGCTGCCAAACTTGCCCTACAGGCCAAAGACTACAGCCATGTTTTCCCCAAGATCGTCGTAGACAAAAATTAACCGGCAAGCCAGCAATGAGTATAAAATCCGACAAGTGGATCCGGCGGATGGCGGAAGAGAGTGGCCTGATTGAACCTTTTTCAGCAGAGCAGGTAAAGCATAACGGATCTGACAGGCTAATATCCTATGGTACATCCAGTTATGGTTATGATGTTCGTTGTGCGGATGAATTCAAGATTTTCACCAACATAAACAGCAGCGTAGTCGATCCCAAGGCCTTTGATGAAAAATCGTTTGTTAATTTCAAAGGTGATATCTGTATTATCCCGCCAAACTCATTCGCTCTCGCACGCACGGTGGAATATTTTCGAATCCCGCGCAATGTGTTAACAATATGTCTTGGTAAGTCTACCTATGCGCGTTGCGGTATCATTGTAAATGTCACACCGCTTGAACCCGAGTGGGAAGGACATGTTACTCTTGAGTTTTCAAATACAACACCACTTCCTGCAAAGATCTATGCTAATGAAGGTATCGCCCAAATGATCTTCTTAGAGTCGGATGAGGTTTGTAAGGTCTCTTACAAGGACCGGGGTGGCAAGTATCAGGGTCAAACCGGGGTTACTTTGCCCAAAACATGACAACCATTGCAGTTATTCAATTTGTTGGTTACTGCATTGACTCTCTCTTTATATTCATAACCTTCAGGCAATGAATCTTTTTCCTATTTTTCTCAAGCTTGATAAAGAGCCGTGTCTGGTTGTGGGAGGTGGTGAAATCGCCGATCGAAAAGTCATGCAATTACTCAAGGCCGGGGCAAAGGTCACGGTTGTGTCTCCTGAGTTAACCAGTTCACTCAATGAGCTCGCTGAAGACAAGAAGTTGCTACATATTAATACCCGGTTTACCGAGAACTATTTGCAGGGCATGGTTCTGGTGATTGCTGCAACCAACGACCGCTCCATCAACCGCTCGATATCTGAACTGTGTAACAAACGGAAAGTGCCGGTTAATGTGGTGGATGACCCGGCTCTGTGTACTTTTATCATGCCTTCCATCATTGACCGTGCACCGGTGCAGATCGCAGTTTCTACAGGTGGTGCGTCGCCGGTTCTTGCCCGGCTCTTGCGGGCCCGACTTGAAACCCTGATACCGGCAACTTTTGGACATCTTGCCGAATTGATGGCCAGTTCCAGACAACGGGTTAGGCAACGCTATCCCGATCAGCGTGAACGCCGGCGTTTCTGGGAAAAGATTCTGCACGGGCCGATCGCCGAAATGTTGTTTGCCGGTCGTGACAAACTGGCATTGAAGGCGATTGAACAGCAACTGAATGATGATTCCGGAACGGCCAGTACTGTCGGAGAAGTATACCTCGTCGGCGGCGGTCCAGGTGATCCGGATCTACTTACCTTCCGGGCCTTGAGGCTGATGCAACAGGCAGACGTGGTGCTTTATGATCGACTCGTTGCTCCTCAGATCCTTGATCTGGTGCGCAAGGATGCCGAGCGAATTTATGTAGGAAAACAACGTGATCAGCACGCCTTGCCCCAGGGTGACATCAATGATTTGTTGGTCAGGTTGGCCCGCGAGGGCAAACGCGTACTGCGGCTCAAGGGGGGTGATCCCTTCATCTTTGGACGGGGAGGAGAAGAAATCGAGAACCTGTCAGCTGAGGGAATTCCTTTCCAGGTCGTCCCGGGAATTACTGCTGCTGCCGGTTGTGCATCCTACGCCGGTATACCCCTGACTCATCGTGACTATGCCCATTCCTGCATTTTCGTAACGGGACACCTGAAAGATGGCAACATGGATCTGAACTGGGATGCCCTGGTGCAACCTAGGCAAACTATCGCGGTATACATGGGAACCCACGGTATCGATATATTGTCCACGGAATTGATTGCCCGGGGCATGTCACCAGAAACCCCTGCCGCTATAATCCAGCAGGCTACGACCAGGCAGCAACGCGAGTATATAAGTACCCTGAAAAATCTGTCGACCATACCGGAAAAACACGATATTAAACCCCCGAGCATGATCATTATCGGCGAGGTGGTCAAACTCCATGAAAAACTCGCCTGGTTTGAACCATTAATGAATGATTAGGTTTATATGACATCAATTTTTTGAACGGAGAGATTATGAAGACAAGACAATTACTGTTACTAACATCCGCATTACTGGTATTAAGTGCCTGTGCCCTGAGTCCACAAATAGTTGTCGTGAACCCCGAGCTGTCCATGGAGAGCTCAACCATGACCGAAACTTCGCTTCGTATGAGTATAGATGTCAGTGATCCAAGAAGCACGAATATCATCGGACAAAGGGGAGGGATCTACAAAGATACCTCCCATATCCGTACTGATGACGACATGACAGCTACCTTGCGAAGAAAATTATCAGATGCATTTGTGCGCATGGGCTTCAGTGTTATGGGGAGTGGCGAGGCTGATATCTATTTGACAGTCAACACAATAAAGATTCAATACATGGTTATAAAAGATAATGTTCTTAACCAGATAAAGATTGATATCGAACTTCAGGGGATCTGCCAGAAGAATAACCAGCAGTTCAGGCGTAAGTACCAAGTATCGCGCACAAAGGATATTGTAAAGACACCTTCAATGGAGAAAAATGAAGAACTGGTTAATGAAGCAATGGCAATTGCACTGGGAAACCTGCTTGCAGACAAGGCATTACTTGATTTTATAAACAGTTAAGAGGCTCAGACAGTCACTGTTTCTTCAGTAACCTTGTCATGGTCAGGATCAAAGGCAACGACACAATTTTTACCTGCCGACTTGGCGTTATAGAGTGCAGTATCTGCTGCATCAATCAGGTGGTGGGATAACTGCATCTTGATAGAGGATTGTGAACCTTTATTTAGGTGGGTTCTGAGCTCAGTCACCCCGATACTAACAGTGATCTTAATGATGTCATTTTCAAAGCGAAAAGCTGCATTTTGCACAGCCACCCTGATTCTGTCTGCCAGTGTCAATGCGCCGCTGAGCGGAGTATTGGGACATATAACCATGAATTCTTCCCCGCCAAAACGACCGATCACATCCGTGGTACGAAGCCACTTTTGACAAATTTCCGTAATTTTCTTGAGGATTTCATCACCTGCAAGATGGCCAAACTTGTCATTGATGGTTTTGAAGTTGTCCAGATCGAACAATAATAATGACAGATCTTTTTTATATCTCAGAGACTCTGACAATCGTTGTTCGATATCGTTGATCAAACTTCTCCGATTGGCGATACCGGTCAATGAATCGGTACTGGCAATCTTGAACAGGCTGTGTTCAAAGGCCTGTTGCCTTTCCATGAAGATGTGACTGGTGATGGTAATGGTGAAAATAGCAATAATGACCAGCTGACGGTTGGTAGTATCCACCAGCTCAGAAGGAATGAAATACATTCCAGCCATTGTTGCCAGGATACCGGTCAAACCAATGATCAGTGTTAATCTTTTTGAGTGTGCCAGCAGACCAAACCCTAACAAGGAAACATAGGATATGGATGTTGTGATTTCGTTTGCAAGGTAGAAATCAATATACGCAAAGAAACCAAAGGCCAGAAGGAAGATGGCCCCGAATATCCACTCAGAATCGGTAATTTTACTCACCAGCTAATCATAGCTGACAGGATATCCATCCTCAATTGGTTTTCCCGTTATCTTCCTTCAGGTTCAGTGATATCGAATTGATGCAATACCTTAATCCGGTTGGGTCCGGGCCATCTTCAAAAACGTGACCGAGATGTGCGTCACATTTTTTGCATGTCACCTCAACCCGACGCATACCGAAACTGCCATCAAACCGGGTATCAATAGATTGTATTGACATGGGCTCATAAAAACTCGGCCAGCCGCTGCCAGAATCGTATTTGGTGTCAGAACTGAATAAGGGATTTCCACAGCAACTGCAAAGATAGGTACCTTTTTTGGAGCAAGTATAATATTTACCAGTAAAAGGCCGCTCGGTCCCTTTCTTTCGGGCAATTTTGTATTGCTCCTCAGTCAGATTTTGTTTCCATTCCTGATCACTTTTACTAATTTTCGTCATGTTCTATCCCTGGCTGCTGGCTGTTTCAGAACCTTGCCAGAATGACTGAAAAGTAACGATTTTCCGGTTCGTAATGTGAGACAATATCCAGCCCGCAATCAGACAGTAATTCTTCTGCTTGCCCGTAGGTAAATTTGTGACTCAGTTCCGTGAGGATTTCATCACCGGGGTACAATTCAATCACCTCATCAATTTTCTTGAGTTGTATTTCATGTAACGTATCACACACAAGTTTCATCTCTACGCGTGAATGTCTGGATTGATAACTTGCATGGTGATTGAAATGGCTCAGATCAAAATCAGCATCCAGCTCTCTGTTCAGTACGTTTAGTAGATTCAGGTTAAATGCTGCCGTCATTCCACCGCTATCATTGTAGGCGTCATTCAATACCTGCACGTCCTTGACTCTGTCTATACCGAGCAGCAGGTAATCACCTGGAGCCATGGCATCTGTAATTTCACGGATGAATGCCCTGGCTTCGGCCGGTTTAAAATTTCCGATGGTACTACCGAGAAAAACAAAAAGTCGCCTCTCATTGAATCCTGGCAGGTGATCCAGTCCAGCGTGGTAGTCGCCCAGCAATGGTGTCACCTTGAGCCATTCATATTCGGTTTGTAATTGTCCTGCAGTGTCTTCCAGCATCGGGGCGCAGACATCGAAAGGAGCATAACTGCAGGTATGATCAATCTGTTCACAGGCGTTAAACAGGCGCCGGGTTTTCCCGGAATTGCCACTTCCCAGCTCGATTATTTGAGCCGGCCTGGAAATGGCAATAATATTCCCGGCATTTCTTGCCAGCAGCCCGTCCTCCGTGCGAGTGGGATAATATTCATCCGTTTCACAGATCTTGGTGAATAATTGAGAACCTTTTTCGTCATAGAAATACTTTGGTGGCAGGCTCCGTGGCGGGAACAACAGGCCTTCTCTTGCATCATCAATGATATCCGGAACCACTTTTGCGGGTGATACAGGTATACAGGCGGGCGGCCTGGCTATTTCTGTTTCTAGTCTGGGGTTGAGCATCTGTGATTGTCATTATTATCGTTACTGGGATAAAGGCTATCACCATGGGTTCCCTCTGCCAATGTCCGGAAATTGAGTTGCCTGTTGTCCTTTTATTAATGAGAATGCTGCAACGATATGAATAAAGAATCAGGGCAGCTGCTGGACCAAGGATATTGTCTCCTCACGCCTACCACCCGTTTAAGCCGTGCATTGCAACACCAGTATGCATTGGAACAGGCCGATCAGGGCAGGTTAGCATGGCAGACACCGGATATCTTGCCCTGGCAGGGCTGGCTTCAACGCTGCTGGAAGGAATTCGTTTTTACCCGGCAACTCGACCGGGTGCTGCTCTCAACACCCCAGCAGCTCTACCTCTGGTCAGACATTATCAACCGCTCTCCCTATGGCAGGCGACTGCTCAATCGGAGCCAAACGGCCCGGCTGGCCATGCAATCCTGGCAGTTATGCCATGAGTGGCTGATCCCCATATTTCCGGAAGGAGTCTATGTCCATGATGACGCCCATGCGTTTCGGCTCTGGTCAGAAGAGTACCGGAAAATTTGTGAACAGCGGGACTGGGTTGACCAGGCGGGATTGGCAACACTGCTCTCGATGCAGCATGAATTCATTCCAGGTCCCGAGAAACTGGCACTGGTCGGTTTCGATCAACTCACCCCGCAACAATGCCAGCTCCTGCAGCGACTGGCTGAGCAGGGCTGTGAAATTCGTGAAGTACCGCTTGAACAGAGCAATATCGAGACCCGGGCATTTGCTTTCCGTGACAACCGCACCGAGTTGTATACCGCGGCCAGCTGGGCCCGGACCCGGCTCGAGGAAAATCCGGGGCAGCGTATTGGTATAGTTGTAAATAAGCTCGCCAACCTGGCCCATGAAATTAAAAACGTATTTGAGGATGTCCTGCACCCCGGCACCATTCTCGATAACGCCGGCATGCAATCCTCCTGTTTCAGTGTTTCCCTGGGACGTCCCTTATCCGCTTTCCCAATGATAGTCGAAGCATTGCGGATCCTATCCCTGGGCAGGTGCTCACTAGAACTGGAAGAATTCAGCAGACTGTTACGTTCACCTTTCATAAAGGCATCAATGCAGGAAGGCCAGTGCCGGGCAAAATTTGATGCAGCCATCCGCAAGTCCTGTGAGGCATACGTGTCCCGTCAACAGCTGCAAACTTTAATTGAAAGAGGGAAGTTAAGCCCGGATATTGTGCCAGCAATCTTTTTGGAGACCTACCTTGCCTGTGGTCGTCTGTTTGCCAACACTGACTCGCGGCAAAGTCCTTCAAGATGGGTGCAGTTCTTTACGCAAATACTTGAGCTGTTTGCCTGGCCAGGAGAACGGTCGCTTGACAGTGATGAATACCAGACCCTGCTTGAGTGGCAGTCATCGCTGGATAACCTGGCCAGGCTGGATCTCGTCAGTAAGGATATGACTTATCAGGACGCTCTGGGCCAATTGCGAAGCTTACTGGCCAGCGAGCGATTCCAGCCCGAGACCCGGGAGGCCTCCATACAGATACTGGGTATCAATGGTGCAGCCGGCATGCAGTTCGACCATCTCTGGATCATGAACCTGCATGACAATGCCTGGCCCGGCCAGGAAGTACCCAATGCGTTTATCCCGATAGCATTACAGAGGGACGTAGGCCTGCCCGCAGCCTCGCCCGGCAATTTTCTGGTTCACGCCAGTATGTTACTGAAACGGTTAATCTCTTCGTCACCCGAGGTTGTTTTAAGTTACCCGGAGATGGAAAAAGATCAGGTCTATCAACCCAGTGCCCTGATTCGGCAATATCTGTCAGGGACATCGCCTGACATACCTGTTTTCAAATCCTATGCCAATCACTTGCTTGGCAGCAAAAGCATTGAAACATTACCTGATGATCAGGTGCGGGCCATTCCTGAGGGTGTCAGGCTGAGTGGTGGAACTGCCATTTTCAAGGACCAGGCAGCCTGTCCTTTCCGCGCATTTGCACGCCACCGGCTGGCGACAGAAGGTCTCAAGTCTCCTGATATCGGGCTGGATGCCTTGGAACGCGGCTCAATCGCACATGCTGTTGTTGAACAATTCTGGAGAGAGACTGGCAGTCTGGAAAACCTTTTGCAATTGACCGCTACACAACTTGAACAAGTGGTCGATGCTGTGGTGAAGCGGATAGTTAAACGTTACCAACAGCAGTTGCCGTTTACGTTTACCGATCGCTTTACCGACATTGAATGTAACCGCCTAAAGCTTCTGCTGGTAGAACTGGCTGAACTCGAAAAGAAAAGACAAGCGTTTACCGTTAGTGAATGTGAGCTGAAACATATATTCATGATCAATGATATCGAAATCATCACGCGTATTGACCGGGTCGATCAATTAAAGGACGGACGTCTGGTTGTTATCGATTACAAGACAGGTTCTATTGTACCCAATGCCTCGGCCTGGCTGGGTGAACGTCCGGATGAACCACAGTTGCCCCTGTATGCAATTAACAGCGATGGAGATGTTGCCGCGGTTGCCTTCCTCAAACTACGCAGGGGTGAGATCAAGTTTAGTGGCCTGTCAGATGATGAGAACGTGCTGCCAGGTATAAAAAGCATTAACGGATCGAAGCTGGCCAGGGAATCGGTGAAGGATTGGCCTGACCTGCTGATTCAATGGCGTACAATGCTGGATTCGCTGGCCGGTGACTTTCGCCATGGTATAGCCAGAGTCGATCCCAAGGACAATACAACCTGCACCAGGATCAGGTGTGATCTGCATTCATTTTGCCGCATTTATGAAAAACAGAAAGATTCGATAACAGACGGGGAAAAAGAATGACCCACAAAGTTTTTGATTATCCTGAAAGACAAAAGGCATTATCTGTGGAGTCATCTTTTATCGTGCAGGCACCGGCTGGCTCAGGAAAAACCGAGTTGTTGATCCAGCGCTATCTACGATTGCTTGCAACGGTTGAATCACCTGAAGAAATCATTGCCATCACTTTTACCCGCAAGACTTCAGCGGAGATGCGATCCAGGATCATCACGGCATTGCATAGGGCGAGGACAGGTGTACAGCCGGAAGACGACGCCACACGACTGACTCATGAAATGGCAATTAGCGTACTCGCCCGTGACAAGGATCTGGACTGGCAACTGGAGAATAACCCCGGTCGTCTGCGAATCCAGACCATTGACTCCTTGTGTGCTTGGCTAACACGACAGATGCCCTTGTTGTCCGGGCTCGGTGCGCAACCGGAATTACTCGAAGATGCCACGGAGATCTATCACCAGGCCGCGGCCAATACTCTTACAGATCTGGAGAGCGGGGAGTACTGGTCTGAAGCGGTCGCCAGGTTACTTTCGCATCTGGATAATGATCTGCCCAGAGTTAAAGCCATGATCGCAACATTGCTGCAAAGACGGGACCAGTGGTTACGCCATATTGGCAGGGAAATTGATCGGCAGGAACTGGAAACCGCCTTTCAACATGCCGTTGCCTCGACACTGGAAAATATCGCTGCCCGGTTTCCGCAGGTGTACCAGAATGAAATTTTGCAATACCTGCGTTACGCGGCGAGCAATCTATATGCTGACAAGCCGGAATCAGCCATCGCTCAATGCCGTGATATTACTCAGTTCCCCGGCAGCACGGCAACAGACCTGCCTGTCTGGCGGGCTATTGCCAATTTATGTCTGACTGGAGCGAATCAATGGCGCAAGCGTGTCGACAAGACGATCGGTTTTCCAAAACCTGAAGCTAACTCAGCTGAAACCGAGAATCGTAAAGAGATGAAAGATGGGTTACAGAGTTTGTTGTCACGGCTATCCGGTGACGAGTCACTGAGTGAGGGACTGGTTGAGATCCACTTGTTGCCCCCATTGCATTTTGCTGAAGATGAATGGCAAATAGTCAAGGCCCTGTGTGAGTTGTTACTTATGGCAGATAGCCACTTGCGAGTGTTGTTTGCAGAACGCAATCAAATAGATTTCAACGGTATTATGCTGGCCGCTATAGATGCCCTGGGGCAGGATGATAATCCGACGGATCTGGCCTTGCGCCTGGATTACCGTATCAAACACCTGTTAATCGATGAATTTCAGGACGTCTCGAATAACCAGTACAAGCTGATTGAGAAACTGACGGCAGGTTGGTCCCCCGGTGACGGACATACCCTGTTCCTGGTCGGTGATCCCATGCAGTCCATTTACCGTTTCCGTGAAGCTGAGGTTGGGCTTTTTATTAATACCTGGAAACAGAAACGGTTAGGTCAGATACCTCTTGACCCACTGAAAATCGAGGTCAATTTCCGTTCACAGGCGGGCATCGTCAATTGGGTCAACCGGGCCTTCGAGGTAATTTTTCCGGATCTTGCTGACAGTTATCGTGGTGCTGTCAGTTATGAACCAGCGCAGGCTTTTCTTCCCGAGACAGAACATACTGCTGTCCAGGCACATGCAATTCTGGATGAAATTGATGAAGCCAAACGTATTACTGCATTGATAAAAAACAGCCAGCGACAAGATCCGGATCGTTGTCTGGCCATCCTAGTTCGTAATCGTAGTCACTTGCTTGAGATCACGACTCATCTGAGAGCAAATAACCTGGCATACAATGCTGTGGAGATCGAACCGCTGAGTCACCGCCCCGAGATACAGGACCTGTTGGCACTGACCCGGGCACTGGATCATCCGGCAGATCGCATTGCCTGGTTTGCTGTCCTGAGGGCGCCCTGGTGTGGCATAACGCTGGATGATCTGTTGCTAGTGGGAGAAAAAACGCAACTGACAATCAGGGAGGCCATTAATGCTACCGATCGTATGAAAGGCCTGTCGGCAGATGGGAGAAGCAGGTTGGCAGCCATAGGTCCGAAATTGCAACATGCCCTTGAGCAACGGTGTCGCAGAACATTACGACGATCCGTAGAGTCGTTATGGATGAATCTCGGTGGTCCGGCCACGTTGGAGGATGAATCGGCGCTGGAAAATGTTGAGGTGTTTTTCGATCTGCTGGAAGACTTTGATGTCGGCGGCCGCTTGTCCGACTCGAATCAATTCATGGAACAGGTGGATAATCTATTTGCATTACCCGCTCATGTTGATGACCGTTTGCAAATCATGACCATTCACAAGGCAAAAGGTCTTGAATTTGATATGGTTATCTTGCCTGAATTACACCGCGGAAGCAGGAGCAATGAATCACAATTGCTATTATGGGCAGAATCTCCTCATGTCCAGCATCAGGACCTGTTACTGGCTCCGATAAAACCTGCCGGTTCCGATGATTCACCATTCTATGATTACTTGAATGAACTTGAAAAACAGAAACAGGATCATGAAGTAGGTCGCCTGTTATATGTAGCCGCCACCCGGGCAAGGCAGGAACTTCATCTTTTCGCAGCCATTCCACTTGATTCTGAGACAGGCGAGTGCAAGCGACCCGGAAAAAATTCGCTGCTAAAGCATCTCTGGCCGGTGCTTGAAGAAGAGTATAAAGCGCTCGCTATCGCAACCAGGCAAAATTCACAAATCCAGGTGAATCAGGACCAACAGGTGATTAGCAGCGGCCTGCACAGGTTCACATCAGACTGGAGATTACCGGATGCTCCTGCTGACATCAGCGTCCCCGTGTCCTTTGATTATTCTGCCATGCCAGAGGTCATGCCGGAATATGAATGGGCGGGTGAAACCATCATGCACATCGGGAGTGTTGTACACCGGTTTCTGCAAATTATCGCAGAGGATGGAATTGAACGCTGGACACAGGACTATATAAATTCAGAATCCACTCGTTTCGAAACAAGCCTCAGACAACTCGGTGTTACTCAGCAAGACATAGACTGGGCCACAGATCAGGTCATTCTGGCGCTTGCGAGTACCATAGCAGATGAAAAAGGACGGTGGATTCTAGATACACGCCATGAACAGGCCACCTGTGAACTACCTCTGACAGGGATCATCGACAACCGGGTTGTGAATGTTATCCTTGATCGCACTTTCATTGACAGCGAAGATCAGCGCTGGATTATTGATTATAAGACCAGCCGTCACGAAGGACCGGACATACAGGAGTTTCTCGATCAGGAAGAAGAACGTTATGCATCGCAACTTAAAAAATATGCCGTTCTGATGCAGGCTATGGAAAACAGGCCGGTCAAACTCGGGCTCTATTTCCCATTACTTGGTCAATGGCGTGAGATAAACATACATTCAAAGGCATGATCACAGAATGAGTACAACCACAACCATACATGGCGTTATCCTCTGGTGCGTAGCTATTTTGCTGATTGTAAGCGGCTATGTTCTCTCTGAGCAGCAGTTTCTTGATCAATTATGGTTATCACGTGCTGGTTGCCTGATTGTCGTGCTGGGCATATGGTCCGGATTCAGTGGTCTCATTGAGGAAAGACTGACTCATCGTGCAATGAAGTTTAAAAAACACATGGCTGAACGCAGGATTCGCAGGGCATTCGGGGCTGACGAGGAACAGATGAAAGAAGAACTGGACAGGATTCAGCAAAATTATAATGAACGGCGAGTAAAAATGCGTGAAGAACTGGGAATTTCAGTAGGTTTAATCGAGGCCTCACTACTGGTTACCGGGACCTTTTTATGGGGATTTGGTGACCTGATAAAATTTCTCTGGTAATACTCACATGAACTGGTATGACCTTCCAAAATATTATGATTTGTCTTTTTCCCATGACATGCGGACAGAGCTGCAATTCCTCAAGCAGATATTTTCCGGCGAGGAATCCGTCCACAAAAGATTACTCGAACCGGCCTGCGGCACCGGCCGTCTGATTGTACCAATGGTCAAGGCAGGGTTTACATGCACTGGTTTTGATACTAATACTGCCGTTCTTGATTATCTAAAAAAAAATTGCAGCGTAATGCACTGAAGGCAGAAATCTTTAATGCGGATATGGCTGATTTTCGAATCAGCGGCAGCAGATATGACGGTGCTTATTGCACAGTAGACACGTTTCGTCACTTGCTGTCTGAAAGGCAGGCAATTCGTCATTTACAATGTGTTGCCAAGGCACTCAGGAGAAACTCAGTTTATGTACTCGGACTGCATTTATTGCCTGAGCAGGGTTTTTCAGATGAGATAGTACGTTGGTCAGGGCGGCGGGGAAAATTAACCGTGAAGACGAGTATGCGGATGGTAGACTTGAACAGGAGGGCCCGTCGGGAAACTTTGAAAGTCGATCTTAAAATCAATAAAAATGGTAAACGCTACAACTATCAATCGGTATATTCACTGAGAACATATACACTAAACCAGTTTTATCGCTGCTTGAAGCGGACCAATGCATTCAGGATCAAAGAAGTTTATGATCACAGTTATGATATAGATTCACCTGTTGATTTGACCGCAGCATCAGAAGATGTTGTATTCTTATTGCAAAAAAAATAGGGTGCTATGAAAAAACAGCTTAATTTCATGTTTTTTATCCTGGTTATCGTGATACTTGCCTGGCTGTTTTCACCATCAAAAACAACTAGGGACAAACTCTGGGTTCTGAAGGGGATATCACTCGCCCAGCCCCACAAGGCGGCCATAGCTGAATATTATTGGCGTAATCAACGCTTTCCCAGTTCAGATGATCTAGAAGAAGACAGGATATTTGTGAATGTCGAGTATTCCCAGACGGCAGTTGATTCAATTGATGTGGGGGGAAAAGGACCGGGAGTAATCACTATTACCTACTCCTCAGACAAGGTCGAAGGAGCGCCTGAAGCGCTCGATAACAAGCATGTTTTTCTCTCACCGTTCATAATCGAAAACAGGATAGAGTGGTCCTGTGATACTGATATGGCCTTGCAGATAACTCCGGTTGTCTGCCAGTAGTAAATCCTGATTCATAATTGTAATCGGGAACTATTATGCAATCATCAAGAAAACTGGTTATCTATGCCGCCCTGGTGGGCAACACACTCATCGCAATAACCAAGTTTCTCGCTGCTTATTTTACATCCAGTTCAGCAATGTTTTCCGAAGGGATTCATTCCTTGGTCGATACCGGAAACCAGGTCCTTCTCCTTTATGGATTGAAGCGATCACAGTTGCCGGCGAGTGAGCGATTTCCCTTTGGTCATGGAAAGGAAATTTATTTCTGGAGTTTCGTAGTAGCTATTATGATCTTCGCAGTCGGTGCAGGAGTCTCAATTTATGAGGGAATTCACCGGTTATACGATCCTTCCCAGGTTCAAAATTTTATAATCAACTATACTGTGCTCGGGTTTGCTATTATTTTTGAGGGTTTTGCCTGGTATTTTGCATTCAGGGAATTCAGCCGCAGCAGGGGCGAGTGGGGTTACTTCGAGGCGGTGCACAAGGGCAAGGATCCTACCATGTTTGTCGTATTGTTTGAAGATACCGCTGCAATGATGGGATTGCTCGTTGCTCTTAGTGCAAATATCCTTTCCCAGCTGACAGGATTGTATGTATTCGATGCCGCAGCATCGATAATTATTGGTCTGATTCTTGCCGTCACTGCAGTTTGGCTGGCCTATGAAACAAAAAGTCTGTTAATCGGTGAGCGTGCCAATACCCATGTAGTGGATGGCATCAGGCAGTTGGCAACTGATTTTTCAAAGATTGATCATCTGAATGAAGTATTGACCATGCATATGGGCCCCGATTTTATATTGGTAAATATTAGTGTTGGTTTTGTTGAACCTATTACGGGAGAAGAGATCGAGACTACTGTTGCGAAGTTGGACAATGCAATTAAAAACCGTTTCTCAAATGTTAAACGAATCTTTATAGAGGCCGAGTCGAGACATTAATTTTTCTCCATTGCATTCACAATCTATTAAGCACCTCTAATTCATTCTTGGCGAGTTCAATATTCATTGCATTCATGCTGCTTGTTATACTAGTAATTTTGCTGGCGCCAGGTATGGGCAAAATATGATCACCACACGCCAATAGCCAGGCCAACGCAACCTGGTATGAGGTAGCCTGATGAGCATTGCCAAGTCTGTTTAAAATCCTGTTACTAGCTAGCTTACCGTGATCAAAATGCCCTCCCACGGGACTGTGGGCGATAAAACTAATTTCATTCTGATGACAAAATTCAACAACGCCGTTTGTGAAAGGTTTCCGTTGCAGGATATTACAGCGATTTTGAACAGAAGTGATTGGCACGACATTCATGGCAGTTTCGATTTCTTCAACCGTCACATTGGAAAGTCCAACATGCCTGATCTTACCTTCTTGCCTGAGCCTGGAGAGCTCCCCGACCGAGTCTGTCAGGGGAACTTCCGGATCAGGGGCATGCAACTGGTAAAGGAAGATACTGTCCTGGCCCAGGTCTTTCAGGCTCTGTTCGCATGATAGTCTGAGCCAATGAGGATTCGCATCGACTTCCCATCCTCCCCGGGGACGCCTCAGTCCCCCCTTGGTCGCAATGATGATCCGGTGTTTATCATGAAGATCTTTCAGGGCCTTGTTGATCAGGCGTTCGTTATGACCAACCTCCCTGTCATCGCGACAATACACATTTGCAGTATCAATAAAATTACCACCATGCTCAATAAAAGCCCTGATGACACATATGGCATCGTGCTCATTAGGCCTGTCAGTAAGCGACAGTGGCATGGCGCCCAGACCGATGGCTGTTACTTGCCGGCCGCTGTTACCAAGCCTGGTCTGTTTCAGCATCACCCGGATTAATCACGGCTATTTGAATCTAATGCTGATTATCACCCACTCCATGAACATGATTATGCTCAATCTCTTCTTCGGTAGCATCCCTGACATCGACAACTTCTACGTTGAAATTCAATTGCTTGCCGGCAAGGGGATGGTTTCCGTCGACAACAACATTATTTCCCTCTATGGAGGTGATGGTAAGGATAAGTGGCTGACCCTGGGGTGATTGGGCCTGGAACTGCATACCGATCTTTAATTCCACATCCGGCGGGAACATGTCCCGGGTAACAGTCTGAATATTTTCTAGTTGGCGATCGCCATAGGCATCTTCCGGTGGAATGCTGACGTCAAGCTGGTCGCCCGCCTTTTTCCCCTCCATGGCATTTTCCAGTCCTGGAACAATACTTTGAGTACCATGTATGTAGGCAAAATTACCATCTGTAGATTGATCAATGGTATTGCCTTGTTCATCTTTTAATACATAGTTAATGACAGCAACCTTGTGTTTAGTAACTTGCATGCGTAGTTCTCCAGTTTTCTGGAATAATTTTTGCCTTGCTATTCAGATGATTATGTGATGTATGTAAAAGACAGAATTGAATATGCACAGGCAGTGTCAGTTTCAAGTGACTACTATGCACTTGTCAGAATAATTATTCCACCCCTGCTGAATATTCGAAAATGTTACGGAACTATTTTCTGTTCGTGCTCTTCTTGTAACTGCGTTTCTTTTGGATTTTCTTAGTCGGAAGTGTAAACCAGTCATCTTTTGTAATTTCATGGAAATAATCGGCTTCCTCGATCAACAAACTGGAAGTGGTACTTGGTACTGCAGCAATCTCCACACGAACCCCCATCGAATGCAACTGTCTTACCAGTTCAATATAATCTGAGTCACCTGACATGATGATGATGGTATCTACCTTATCTGCAACCTGGATTGCATTAATTGATAATGGTATGTCAGCACTCTTGTGGCAGGGGCGCACAGAACCATGGTAATAGTTATGCAAGCGTTCCTGCAGTTTGGTGGAAATATATACTCCCTCGCGAAAATAGACTAGTCGGCTGAGGCCGCGGTTATCTAGCAATCGGGGTATCAGTATATCGAAATTCAACATTGCATTTTTATTGCCAGCTTCGGAATGAATGCTGCGTTCAATGTTATTGCCGTCAATAAGAATTGCTACAGACTGCCAAATGCTGACACCTGGGTTATTCGCGTTAGTGGTAATGTTATCGTTCATTATTTTATATTTCGTAATTTTTAGTTGCGTGATTTTATTAACAGTAAATTTAACAGGTTTGAGGCATTATACGTATAAAGCCCTATCAAATTCGAATCAATTAATTATATAGATAGTAGATTCCCACTTCAGTTCAACATTTATGAAAATTAGAGAATTCAAAGATAAAGACATTCCCCAGATATCAAAACTTTACTTTAATACCGTAAGAAAGATTAATAGCAAAGACTACTCTAGAGAGCATGTAGAAACCTGGTCGCCGGAAATCTATGATGATTCACTCTGGTCGAGAAGATTTGATAATTATACTGTCCTGGTGGCTGAAGATGCTGACATGATTCTGGGATTTTGTGAACTGCAATATCCGGGGCACATCGATTGCTTTTATGTACATTATCAATGGCAACGCAAGGGCGTGGGAACACAGCTGCTCAATTCGGTTGAATCAGTAGCAGAAAAAAACGGCTTTAAACGGTTGTTTGCTGATGTCAGCATCACAGCGCGGCCCTTCTTCAGCAAGAGGGGATTCGAGACGGTTAGCGAAATCAATAAAAAATACCGCGAACTTACCTTCAAATTATATTTTATGGAAAAGTACCTGATTGCCTGAGCTTCCACTGGTAATTACTAGGCAGGGGAAGGATGCCAGCCGGCATCCGCCCAAAGTTCCCCGCTAACTGCAGAGTTTTTAATCATGAAACAAATTGCATCTGCAATTTCGGTTGGACGAATCAGGCGGCCTAACTGGGTATCCTTAAGTATGTTTTTCTCGATATATTCCTCGCCTAAAGCGCGGACCATGGGGGTATCAGTGAATCCGGGATGAATCACACCACAGCGTACACCATGAAAAATTGCTTCTTTCGTCAGAGTGGCGGCGGCACCTTCCAGCCCGGCCTTGGTACTGGCATAGGATACCTGGCCCTTGTTACCCTGTGATGAAATAGAACCGATGAAAATGGCAGTGCCCTGCAGCCGTTCATCGGGGTGCCATTTTTTCATGCCTTTCTGGGCGCGTTCTTCAGCTATCCGGGCAATCATTTCCATCACCCAGTAAACCGGCGCAATCAGGTTAACCTCTATAACCTGACGAAATTTATCGACAGAATAGATTTCGGCCTTGCCGGTCTCCTTGTTTATCTTTACAGCCAGTGCATCCCGGGTAATACCGGCACAGGGTACACAGATTCTGGCGGTGCCGTTATCTCTTGAAATCGAATCGAAGACGTTGGCCCGGAATTTTTCATTGGTTGTGTCACCGATATAGGGCACAGCAACCTCACGGCCGGCTTCCCGGTTAATCTGATCGGCCGCGACCTTGACCTCATCATTCATATCGACCATGGCTATGGCCTTGACGCCTTTCGCCGCAAGCTCCAGGCATACTGCATGCCCGATTCCGCTGGCTGCGCCAGTGATGATTGCAACTCTGTTTTCGATTTCCATAATCCGAATACCTCACGTCAGGAAAATTCAATTACACTAATTCTAGCGCAAAATATTGTGCACTGCATCATCATTTTGCATTGCAAGAATCTTTATATCTATCTGATATTTTTAAGATTATTATCATAGTTAATGAAAATCCGCTGTGACTGGTGTGCCAGTGACCCCCGGTATACCCGCTACCATGACCTGGAGTGGGGGTTTCCGTACACAATGACAGGAAGTTATTTGAGTTCCTGGTGCTGGAGGGCGCCCAGGCCGGCCTCAGCTGGATTACCACTCTTAGAAAGCGGCCGACCTACCGCCAGGCCTTTGACAAGCTTGATTTCAACCGGATAGCCAGATACAGGCAAAAGGACTTGAAACGCTTGTTGGTAAACGAGGCTATTGTCAGGAATCGGCTCAAGATTCAAAGCGTCACTAACAACGCCAAGGCTTTCCTGGAGATACGCGCCCAGTTCGGCAGCTTTAACCGCTACTTCCGGCAATTCAGCAATGGGGAGCCGGTGATAAACCGCTGGCAAACCCTGAAACAGGTGCCGGCCTCTACCCGGCTCTCGTAATCAATATCGATGGACCTAAAACCCCGTGGATTCACCTTTGTAGGTCCGACGATTTGTTATGCTTTTATGCAGGCTGTTGGTATGGTGAATGATCATATAACATCGTGCTTTCGTTACGGGGAATTGGCGAGGGGAAGCGAATAATGAAAATCATAATTTTGTCTATTTATATTGTCATTATGCTTCTGTTGATTGGCTGTTCACCGGAAGTCGGCACGGAGGCCTGGTGTAATGACCTTTCGGAGAAACCCAAGGGCGAATGGACATCCAACGAAGCCGCCGACTATACCAGGCACTGCCTTTTCAGGTAATGGTGCTGATTCACTCGGGGCATGCTCAAGATATCGGGAAAAGTAAGTATTCCTGAGCGTGAAATCGAGATTCAGGCCATCCGGGCACAGGGCGCCGGTGGTCAAAACGTTAACAAGCTGGCCACGGCTGTTCATCTGCGTTTTGATTCCCAGGCTTCATCCCTACCGCGTTACTACAAGCAGCGTTTGCTTAAACTGAATGACCGCCGAATCAATCGTGAAGGTATAATCGTCATCAAGGCTCAGCAGTATCGGAGCCAGGAGAAAAACCGACAAGCGGCCCTGTCGCGTCTGCAGAACCTGATTAAAAAGGCCGGGTACACGCCCCGGGCAAGAAAGAGGACCAGGCCGCCAATCACATCGAAGGTCAGGCGGCTTGATGATAAAAAGCAACGGGGTCGCCTGAAACAACTGCGCAATAAACCCTCGCATGACGATTAAAACCTATTCGGAAGCCTGTGAGAGGAACCGTGGTCCGATTCTCTCAGTGATATCGCCTTTACTGTTGGATTGTCATGCGTTGCTTGAGATTGGCAGCGGTAATGGTCAGCACGCTGTTTATTTTGCCGGGAAACTGCCGCATCTTATCTGGTATACCAGCGATGTCAGGGAAAACCATCCGGATATCAGGGTCTGGCTTGATGAAGCTGGTTTGCCCAATATCCGCGGTCCGTTCCCGCTGGATGTTAAACAGGAAGTCTGGCCGGAACTTAAAATCGATGCCGTGTTCTCCGCAAACACGGCGCATATCATGCATTGGGATGAAGTGAAGCTGTTCTTTGCCGGAGTATGGCGTTCGCTACCTGAAAATGGCAAGTTACTGCTCTATGGTCCTTTCAATTACAACCAGGTCTATACCAGTGAAAGTAATGCCCGCTTTGATGTTTGGCTCAAGGCCCGCGATCCTGAAAGTGGTATCCGTGATTTTGAATCATTAAATGAGGTTGCTGGAAACGTGGGTATGGAGTTGATTGATGATTACGAGATGCCCGCCAATAACCGGATCCTGTATTGGCGGAAATCCAGATGACCCAACCTGTTGAAATATCATTCAGACCGGCGATGAAATCAGATTGCCGGATGATAGTCCGTCTGTACACGATTTCATTAGAAGGGGTTTCTGATCATATCGGGTTACAGATGGCAGGGCCTGGCGAGGATATTCTGAATGTAGGCCAGCGCCGTTACGAAAAGGAGGATTCGGCATTCAGTTACAAGAAGTGTACTGTGGCTGTTGCCGGTGACCGGGTCATCGGGATGCTGGTGGCTTTCCCTATGTATACTGATAACGAAGAGACTGAAGAGGCGGTCGATCCGGTGCTGGCGCCTTACAGCAGGTTGGAAGAAAACGACAATTTTTATATCTGCAACGTGTCTGTGTTTCCGGAATCCCGGAGACGGGGCAGTGGTCACCGCTTTCTCAAAATAGCAGAACAGCAGGCCGGAGAGCAGGGCTTCAAAAAACTCAGACTAATCGTGGTGGAACAAAACACCGGCGCCTTGAAATTATACAAGTCACATGGTTATCAGGAAGTAGCAGTGAAGCAATCGTTCCGCACCCGCTGATTCGCTGTTCCGGTGATGCCTTATTAATGGTAAAGCAGATTTAATGAAATCAAGGATTCTGTTCGGCGTATTCTGCCTTGTTGTATTCCCGCAAGTTTCCCTGGCGGGGAACTGTCCTGATCCGGAGACAATCCGGCTCCGGGAGCTTCCCCGGGAACTCGAATGGACTGTGGATGAGCAAACAACACTGGAAGAATTGTTAGCTGTAAAATCTCTTTATGCGGTGCGCATCAGTAATTATGGTGAGTACGTCACGTGTCATTACACCACGTATCAGTGGCCGGTTAAACTGGATGCTAAGCCGTTAAGGGCAGCTTGTTTGATCTTGCCGGATGCCGGTCATTGGACCAGTACCGATTCAGGCCAACTGGTTTGCCAGGAAGAGGATGTCAACCGTTGTGGATACCGGCTTGAGTGTAATAATTAACTAGCCTGCCTTTACCCGGGATGCACTCTTGCGCTCATGTTCTTTCAATAGTTTCTTTCGCAGGCGAATGTTCTTCGGTGTAATCTCGACCAGTTCATCATTTTCTATAAATTCCAGTGCCTGTTCCAGGCTGAATTTTAGCGGGGGAGTCAACAGGATATTATCGTCCCTCCCGGCGGCGCGGATATTGGTCAATTGTTTTGCCTTCAGCACATTCACCACCAGATCGTTGTCCCGTGAATGGATACCGACAATCATGCCTCCATAGACCTCGACCCTGGGCTCAATCAACATTTGTCCACGATCCTGCAGGTTGAAAAGGGCATAACCGAGAGCCTTACCTGAGCCATTGGCGATCAGCACACCGTTCACGCGACCATCAGCATCGGTTCTCTTGACCGACCCATAATGATCAAAGACGTGGTAAAGCAGGCCGGTCCCGGAGGTTGTCGTGAGGTACAGTGTACGGAAACCGATCAGGCCTCGGGCCGGGATAATGTAATCTAGCCTGACGCGCCCTTTTCCATCGGGCAGCATTTCTTTCAGTTCACCACCGCGTTGCCCCAGTAATTCCATGACAGCGCCCTGATAATTGCTGTCCATGTCCACTGTCAGTTGCTCATAAGGTTCCTGAATTTCACCATTGACCCTCTTCATAATTACCTCGGGTCTGGAGACGCCGAGTTCATAGCCTTCCCGCCGCATGGTTTCGATCAGTATGGATAAATGCAATTCACCTCGACCGGACACTTTGAATCGATCGGGATCATCGGTTTCCTCTACCCGCAAAGCCACATTGTGTTTTAATTCCTGCAACAACCGTTCCTTGATCTGACGCGAGGTCACGTATTTACCTTCCTTGCCGGAAAACGGTGAATCATTGACCTGAAAGGTCATACTAACGGTCGGTTCATCAATGGATAACGGCGGCAGGGGCTCGATGTGCCTGGGCGAACATAGGGTTTCAGAAATACCCAGATCCTCGATACCACACATGGCAATGATGTCGCCGGCTGATGCTTCTGGAATTTCCATGCGCTCTAGGCCGAGCAGTTTATAGATTTGCAAGACCCGCCCCGGTCGCTGCTCGCCCTTTACATTGACCACTGTCACCGGGGTGTTGGTCTTGATTGAACCACGGCTCACCCTGCCGATGCCAATCACACCGACATAACTGTTGTAGGCGAGGGAACTGATCTGCATCTGGAACGGAGCACCCGGGTCAACATTAGGTGGCGGTACATGATCAATGATAATCTGGAAGAGCACCTGCATATCGCCCTCCCGGGCGCCGGAATCCAGGGAGCTGTAACCATTGATTGCCGACGTATAGACCACTGGAAAATCAAGTTGTTTATCATTGGCGCCCAGCCGATCAAACAAATCAAAGGTCCGATCCAGTACCCAGTGTGGTCTGGCCCCCGGCCGATCGACCTTGTTAATGACAACGATCGGGCGGAATCCTCTCGCCAGCGCCTTTTCAGTGACAAAGCGGGTTTGCGGCATCGGACCATCCACTGCATCTACCAGCAACAGCACTGAATCCGCCATTGACAGCACGCGTTCCACTTCGCCGCCGAAATCAGCATGTCCCGGCGTGTCAATGATATTGATACGATAGTTATTCCATTGCAGCGCCGTATTTTTTGCAAGAATGGTAATGCCACGCTCGCGCTCCAGCTCGTTGTTGTCCATGACCCGCTCCTGTTCCAGGTTGCGGCTTTTAAGAGTGCCGGATTGCTTCAGCAGCTCATCCACCAGTGTGGTTTTGCCGTGGTCTACGTGGGCAATGATGGCAATGTTGCGGATATTTTCGATCATGTTGGTGGTGTCAGTCGCGGCAAAGGCGGGCATTATAACGAAAACCCGTTGTCGGGCACGGAAAATTTACAACTGTTTTATAAAGTCGATCCCGGTATTTTTGTTAAGATGTCCTGGAACCTCTTTTTGCCAGTGATCAGCCGGGATTGAAACAATAAAAAAATGAATATCGAAACCCGTGAAATCATGTTGTCACGATCAGTCATTGGCCTGCTTCTGGGTCCTTTTCTGTTTTTCCTGGTGCTGCTGCTTCCCGTACCGGAAGGGTTTAACGAGATATCCATGCGGGTAGTTGCTATAGCGCTGCTTATGGCGACGTTCTGGATCACGGAAGCCATCCCGATAGCCGCTACGTCCTTGTTACCAATATTTCTTTACCCGGTGATGGGTGTCATGAGTGGTAGCGATACCACACTGGCCTATGGCAATCATCTTGTATTTCTCCTGATGGGTGGTTTCTTTATCGCTGTAACCGTGGAGAAATGGCAGCTGCATAGGCGCATTGCCCTTATTACCATCCGTCTCGTGGGTGATACAGCTAACCGGATAATACTCGGATTCATGCTGGCAACGGCCTTTCTTTCAATGTGGATCAGTAATACGGCGTCCACCTTGATGATGATGACGATCGGAGTGGCGGTGATTTCCCATACCAGTCAGCAGGTGGAAAATCTGAACGGAGGAATAGATACAGAAAAAGGCCATTTCCGCTTCGGTATTGCCTTGATGCTGGGAATAGCCTACGCATCGTCAATTGGAGGTATTTCAACCCTGATCGGCACAGCGCCTAATGCCATTTTTGCTGGAGTGGTGGAACGGCAATTCGGGCAAACCATTCTTCTTTTGGACTGGATGAAATTTGCGTTCCCGCTTTCCATGCTTATGTTGTTTATTACCTGGTTTTACCTGACGCGGGTTATTTACCCGCCAGAAATTGATCACATTCCAGGCATTCAGGAGACGCTGGACCAGGAAGCAAAGGATCTTGGCCCGGTCACCCGCGAAGAAAAACTGATTATGGGGGTATTCGTCCTCGTTGCCCTGGGCTGGTTACTGAATGGCCTGCTGGGGGGCAGGGGTCCGGCCTTAATTAAAGATTCCACCATCGCCATTGGCGGGGCCTTGATGCTGTTCATCATTCCATCCAATCTCAGCACGCGGGAGTTTTTACTGGATTGGAAAACAGCCGTCACCATACCCTGGGATGTGTTAATCCTGTTTGGTGGCGGATTTGCCCTGGCAGCAGGTTTCAGTGACAGTGGTCTGACACATTCCGTGGCCAGCCTGCTCATAGATCTCAAGGGAACCAGCATCGTGTTGATCATTGCCGCTATCATTGGTTTGATCATCGTGTTAACGGAACTAACATCGAATACGGCTACTGCTTCTATTTCATTGCCGATCATGATCGCGCTTGCAGAGGCACTGCAAATCCATCCCTATAGTGTCATGATTGGGGCTGTTATCGCTGCATCGTTTGCATTTATGCTGCCGGTGGCAACGCCACCCAATGCCATCGTATTCGGGAGCCGTTATGTCACCATTCCGCAGATGGCCAAGGCGGGGGCGGGGCTGAATATTATTGGTATTATCCTGATAACCCTGTTTGTGCTGCTTATCCTGCCGTACGTCTGGGACCTTGAAATTTCCGGGCATGTATTGTCAACATCTCTGGATGGCCAATAGCCAATACTTACCCGGGGAATAACTCCTCGTATGTTAATGTTCTGAAGGTGGATGGCGGACCAGCGAGCGGTGATAAAACCGACATCTTCCAGTTAATAAGCCAGGTCGAGTTTTAATAGAGATTTACGACATACATAAATCAAACAAGAGCAAGGAATCATGAATGATTTAATACATAGTCTGTTTACCACATTAATCATTTTCATAGCCGCACCACTCGGTGCCGAGGAATACCTGCGTCTTGCCACCACAACCAGTACCGAGAACTCGGGATTATTGGCTGAACTGAATCCTGTATTTGAAAAAAAGACCGGGATCAAGGTCCATGTGATAGCAGTAGGGACCGGTAAGGCATTGCGTCTGGGCAGGGACGGTGATGTTGATCTGGTCATGGTACATGCGCCGGTGGCAGAGATGGCATTCGTCGAGCAAGGTTCGGGCATCGAACGACAACCTGTAATGCATAATGATTTCGTAATACTGGGTCCGCCAGATGATTCGGCCGGGATTTCTGAAGCGAGCACAGTCGCCCAAGCATTCAGGCGTATACAAAACACTAGCAGCACATTTGTTTCCCGCGGCGATGATTCAGGAACCCATAAAAAAGAAAAACAGCTTTGGGCACTGGCCGGTTTAGAAAATCCATCAGGTAAATGGTACCTGGCAGTTGGGCAGGGTATGGGACAGGTGCTACGTATAGCAGATGAAAAACTGGCTTACACCTTAAGTGATCGCGGAACCTATCTGGCATTCTCAGATAAACTGCTGTTACAGATTTTATTTGAGAATGCGGATGAGTTAATCAATCCTTATCATGTAATACTGGTTAATCCTGAGAAACATCCTCATACAAAAACAAATCTTGCAAAAAAATATGTTGCGTTTATTACCGGACCAGAGGGGCAGGCGCTGATTCGTGACTTTAAAGTAAACGGGAAACAATTGTTTCATCCGGATGTTATTAAATAAAAAGCCCGGAACAGTCCGTTGGGGGGAGGGGAAGACTGGTCCCGGGCTAGTCACAAGAATCGATCGGGGGAGGACTTAATCTTGATGAGTAATATTCTAGACGAATGCGATTCTGACTAATGTGAACTGGAGCACAAATCCCGAAAACGGGATATTTAAGGGTCATTCATGGTTGATTAATGAGGCTTTCCTGTTTGATCAGGCTGACAACCACCCATCCCGGTTCCGGTTTCATCTTTCCATCCACGACAAAGAATTGCAGTTTCTCGTTATTATCTACCGCAAACAGAGGAATGGCATTTTCACCGTATTTATTTTGGAAATCCTCAAATCCAAAGTCCTCTCCAAGCTGTGTGTTCCTGATTTCAGCGCCTTTCCTTATCCAGCTGGCAACATCACCATGTGTGATGTCTTCACCAAAAAGCTGGTAACCGCGAAGCCGGGTTGCTATGCGGTGCTTCTCGGAGATATTTTTTTCCCGGGTAGTTTTTAACTGATATACATTTTTTTTACCGAAGTCCGATTTGAAACGGAAGTTGGCCAGCGTATCTAGATTTTCCCTGCCTGACAGAGCCAGCATTTTACCCAGACCAATCATGTCCAGATGCCGTTCGGCATGATCAGAAATTGGATTGCCGTAGTAAGTCGTCAAGCCATCCATCCGGGCTGCGCGAGTGTTCTCCCAGTTACTGTCTGTCAATACAACCTTGAATCCCTGTTCCTTTATCGCCTTACCGATGACCCGGGCAACGATGCCAGCACCTATGATCAATACACCGGTAGGCGGAGGTTCCCTGACATTCAGGATTTTTGCAATGAACTTGCTGCTTGTACTTTGAATTACAACGGTACCAATTATTATCAAAAAAGCGAGAGGTACCATCAAGCCTGCTTCCGGGTAACCCTGTGTTTCCAGTCTCAAGGCGAAGATGGACGCAACTGCGGCCGCTACGATCCCTCGTGGTCCAATCCATGAAATCAACAGTTTTTCATTGAACTTTAAATCGGAACCAATTGCAGATACAAACACGGACAAGGGACGTGCTATCAACATCAATACAGCAAGGATGACCAGAGAACTCCATCCAATCTGCGTGAATTGCTGGAAATCAACACGGGCTGCGAGAATAATAAATAATCCGGATATCAAGAGAATACTCAGACTCTCCTTGAAATCCAGAATATCTTCTATATGGGTGCCTTTCATGTTGGCCATGGTCATTCCCATGATGGTTACTGCGAGCAGTCCTGATTCATGGGCAATCAAGTCTGAGGCCGTAAAAACGGTGAATACCAGTATGAGTACCAGCACGTTATGCAGGTAATCCGGAGCAAGGTGTTTTCTCAGAATTAATCCCATAACGTGTGCACTGATAAAACCGGATAGGCCGCCAGCAACTACAATCTTGCCAAATTCATAAATTACCGTTGGCCAAGCACTGCCACTCTGGCTGCTGATAATGAAGTTGAAAACGAGGACTGCGAGCAGTGCACCAAGCGGATCGATGACTATCCCTTCCCATTTGAGGATATTGCTGATTGCAGCATCCGGTCGAACGGTCCGGAGCATCGGCATGATCACCGTGGGCCCGGTAACAACCATTACCGCACCAAAGAGTGCAGAGAGCTCGACAGGTAAGCCAGTAATATAATGTGTCACGATTGCGGTGACCGCCCAGGTAATCATTGCACCGATGGTTATGAGATTACGAACGACTTTTCCCAGGCCCTTTATTTCATAGAGGTTTAATGTCAGGCTGCCTTCAAAGAGAATGATCGCCACAGACAAAGACACAATCGGGAATAATAGATCCCCGAGCAAGGCATCAGGATCAAGATAACCGGTCAACGGGCCGGCAATCAGGCCTATCACCAGCAGGAAAAGGATTGCAGGAAGCCGTGCCCACCATGCCAGCCATTGGCAGGCAATGCCAAGGATACCGATAGCAACCAGGGAGATAAGCACATGCTGGCTCAAGCCGAGATTTCCTTCAAGGATGTAATGCGTGTTTCCGCTTGCGGTAGCAGGTTTTTTACGTGGCGCTGGATTTTATGCAGGGCCGTCTTGATCATTTCCAGTGTATTTTCCCGAAGCTGACCTTCACGGTCATTGCTGAACAGGCTGAACACCAGAAGTACTTCACCGACACTCAGTGCGCCCTGTGTTAAATAACGATACTCGCCAGGCCTTGCCGAACTGTCTGTGAGACTGAAAATATATCCCAGACCTTCCTGCCCGGTTATGCGCTCCAGCTGCAGTTCAGTTTCATCCGAGAAAGGCAGGATATCTTCACCCACGTCCCGGACCAGTTGCTGGATGCTTTTTTCCTCCAGAATGTTTCTGGCAAAACCATCGTCCCAGAGTATTGAGACATTCAGCTGGAATACTTCCCTCCCATTTTCATCTTCCCTGAAAAAAGTGATTACAGGCGGTTTTGCGGTTAAACCTGACGCAACATAGGTATAGTCCCAATCCTGCGGGACCTCGAACACTATCTCACCGTGTTCAGGTATGGGGAATAAGGTTAACTCTGTGCCGTCCTTATAGTCAGCAACTGCAGCGGATGAAATAACAAGGAACAACAGAATCCTGAATGATTTTAACAGACTTATATACATCCTCGAATCAGGATATAGGGCAAGGCGGGTAATTAATGTAGATAGCGGTGAACCTGCCTGCAATCTTGTTCAGGTACTGGCGCTGTATTGAGTAGGCTTCGCGCTCCCTTTTCTGGTGGTCCGTGCATTCTTTTTTATTGTATTTATTATTCAGGTCCTGCAGGTAATGTGTTATTTCATGGACATACAGGCTGCGGGTATAGGCATCCCTTTGTTCCCTGAGCCGCTCATCAATGTAAATTACGCCCTCATCGTTATACCAGCCAGCCACTCGGCAGTTTTTATTGCCCAGGCAGGCATGTTCCACAAAGAATTCATGTGGGCGATACTGTATCTCCGGTGGATCTCCCGGGTGTGGGTATCCGGACAGGTGGACAGTCCAGCTCAGTAATACGGCGATCAGGTGTGCATCCATCAATAGCGCCTCATAAGATCATCGCCTGGCCTTAATCTGCCTTCTCAAAGACGAGGCTGGCATTGGTTCCGCCAAAACCGAAACTGTTCGACATTACTGCCTGCAGCCCGGCATTATCAATTCGTTTGTCTGCAATGGTCACGCCTTTTGCGCCCTCATCAAGTTCAAAGATGTTGGCTGAAGCACTGATAAAATCATTAGCCATCATTAATAATGAGTATATCGCTTCATTCGCGCCTGCGGCACCCAGGCCGTGTCCGGTCAGGGACTTGGTTGAGCTAATGACAGGGGTCTTGTTCTCGAGAACAGATTTAATCGCATTAATCTCGGCAATGTCCCCTGCCGGTGTGCTGGTTCCATGGGCATTGATATAGTCGATTGGCCGTTGAGCGGTTGCTACTGCCAGTTGCATGCAGCGTGCTGCGCCTTCTCCGGATGGTTTAACCATATCAAAGCCGTCCGAGGTGGCACCATAGCCGGTCATTTCGGCATATATTCTGGCCCCGCGTTTCAGTGCATGCTCGCGTTCCTCCAGGACCAGGATGCCACCTCCGCCAGAGATGACAAAACCATCCCGATTGGCATCATAGGGCCGTGAAGCGACCTCCGGGCTATCATTATATGAGGAAGACAATGCCCCCATTGCATCGAACAGGAGACTACCAGCCCAGTGCAATTCGTCACTGCCGCCGGCAAAGATCATATCCTGGGAGCCAGCTTTGATAATTTCACAGGCATTACCGATACAATGGGCACTGGTAGCACAGGCTGAACTGATGGAATAATTCACGCCCTTTATCTTGTATGCCACGGACAGGCAGGCACTGTCGGTACTGGCCATTATGCGGGGGACCAGTGTCGGGCCGACTTTTTTCGCACCACGTTCCCGTAGAGTATCTATGGCGTCGACGAGGTTCTTGTTTGAACCGCCACCGGAGCCCACGATCAGTCCGATCCGTGGATCAGAAATTTGCGATTCATCAAGGCCGGCGTCCTCGATCGCCTCGTGCATGGCCAGATAGGCATAGGCTGCTGCATCCCCCATGAACCGTATCAGTTTGCGATCGATGTATTTCGCCGGATCAAGCTTGATCGGCGCATGGACGTGTGAGCGAAATCCAAGTGTTTTATATTCTTCTGAAAAGGATACACCCGACGTCCCATCCCTGAGTGAGTTAAGTACCTCCTTTTTATTGTTGCCGATACTGGAAACAATCCCCATACCGGTTATGACTACTCGTCTCATAAAATCAAGTAAATTCCTGTTAGAAGCCCTCGGTCGATTTAAACAAACCGACCCGTAAATCTTTTGCCGTATAGATTATTTTACTATCGACACTCATGGAAGCGTTGGCCACACCCATGACCAGTTTTCTGAGGATCACTCTCTTCATGTCGATCTGATAAACTACTTTTTTGTGTTTTGGTGTGACTTGCCCGGTAAATTTTACTTCGCCTGAACCGAGCGCCCGACCCCGGCCCGGAGCACCAAGCCAGCCCAGATAAAATCCGATTAATTGCCACATGGCGTCCAGACCGAGACAACCCGGCATGACAGGGTCATTGACAAAGTGACACTGGAAGAACCAATGGTCCGGTTTGATATCGAGTTCGGCAATGACTTGGCCTTTATCAAATTCTCCCCCGTCTTCAGATATTCTGGTGATGCGATCAAACATCAGCATGGGTGGCACGGGTAGTTGGGCATTCCCTTCACCGAATAACTCACCCTGGCCACAGCTGAGAAGTTCTTCCCGGGTGAAACCGTGTTTTCTTTCCATCAAATCATATATCTCATATCAGTGTTACAGCCGGCCTGCAGTAAATGAAAAGCCTCATAACTCACTGGCATTGAGCGAAGCACAGGCAGATAATTGATTTCTAAATCAGTGACTTCTTATTGGTGAGACCGAATGTTGGTTTTTTGGTTTTCTTTTGTCACCCGGGCAAACCCGGGCGCAACCCCCAGGAATGATCTTACCCGTAACTGTTCCTTGACAGCAATACAGTTACCGTTAGACTGCCTTGCATCGCACCATTATCCTAAATCAGCATGCTAACTGAATATTCTTTCCAGAGGAGACACAGTATCCCGGTGAGGGTCGGCTCTGTCACTATCGGCGGGGAAGCGCCGATTGTAGTCCAGTCCATGACCAATACCGATACCGCTGATGTCGAGGCCACGGTCAGCCAGATTCAACAACTGGCAGCCGCTGGTTCAGAGATCGTCCGTGTCACGGTAAACAATGAGGCAGCCGCCAGCCAGGTCGGTGAGATCCACCTGCGACTGGAAGATCTCGGCTGTCGGGTGCCCATTGTCGGGGATTTTCATTACAACGGCCATCTACTGTTGACCAAGTATCCGGACTGCGCAAGGGCATTGGCCAAATACCGGATCAATCCTGGTAATGTCGGGTTTGGCCGGAAAAAGGACAAGCAGTTTCAGACCATGATTGAACAGGCCATTGAATACGATAAGCCGGTGCGCATTGGTGTGAATTGGGGCAGTCTGGACCAGGAGCTCCTGACCCAGATGATGGACGAGAATGCCAAATCCAGTGATCCCAGGGATGCAGACGAGGTAATGCGTGAAGCCCTGATCGTCTCTGCGCTGAGTAACGCGGAGCGGGCGGAAGAAATCGGGTTACCTCATGACCATATTGTCCTCTCTTGCAAGGTCAGCGGGGTACAAAAACTCATTGCTGTATATCGTGATCTGGCCCGGCGCTGCGACTACCCGTTACACCTGGGCCTGACCGAGGCCGGGATGGGTTCCAAGGGTATCGTCGCATCAACTGCGGCCATGGGGATACTGTTACAGGAAGGTATCGGCGATACCATTCGGGTCTCGTTAACACCGGAACCGGGGGGTGACCGGAGCAAGGAAGTGATCGTAGCCCAGGAAATGTTACAAACCATGGGACTGCGATCCTTTACTCCCCTGGTGACTGCCTGTCCGGGCTGTGGACGGACCACCAGCACGGTATTTCAGGAACTCGCCAATAATATTCAGGCTTATATCCGCAGCCAGATGCCCATCTGGCGGGGTAAATATGCTGGTGTAGAAAACATGTCCCTGGCCGTCATGGGTTGCGTGGTGAATGGTCCGGGAGAGAGCAAGCATGCAGACATTGGTATCAGCCTGCCGGGTACCGGCGAGGCGCCTTCCGCCCCTGTGTTCATCGATGGCAAGAAGGTCATGACCCTGCGTGGCGAAAATATCGCCGAGGAATTCCGGGCCGTTGTCGAAGATTATGTAAAAAAACGTTACGCGGAGCGCGAATCGACCTGACAGCAGGCTACCCTCTATTACTTACTGGATCACCAGCCAGGGTGCATGGATGATGCCAGGTACATAGAACAACAGGCACAGCAGTACATTGATGACCTGATCTTTATTAGCCCCTTTTTTCATAAACACGCCAGCGGTGGCAGGAAGATCGCCAGAATGATTAAAACCAGTTTATTCATTATTAATCGCTCCGGGCGTGACTTATGTGCAAACCATCATGACACGGTAGCGTCATAAGATAATGAGAACAACAATTATCCTGCTTTCAATATTACTGGTACTGTTACCGGTATCGCCTGCCGTGTACGCGGCCTGGGGTGACTTTTTCAAATCGTTGATCGAAGAAACCACGTCTGACCAGGACATCGGATCATTGAGTAACAGCGAGATTCTCGCTGGCCTGAAGCAGGCCCTGACCCAGGGCAGCCGCGCAGCAATACAAAAACTTGGGCGAGTGGATGGGTTTTACCGGAATCCTTCGGTGCGGATTCCGATGCCGGAATCCTTGAAAACTGTTGAGAACACCCTGCGTACTTTGAAACAGGACGAGATGGCCGATGAATTTGTGTTGACACTGAACCGCGCTGCCGAAAAGGCCATGCCTGAAACCGTAGATGTCTTCAGTGCCGCGATTCGCGAAATGAGCTTTGCCGATGCCCGGTCGGTTCTCCGGGGGCCGGATGACGCGGCCACGCAGTATTTTAGGCGCACCAGCTCTGCTGATCTGGCACAAAGGATCCTGCCAATTGTGCGCAGGGCGACGGACTCGGTCGGGGTCACCTCAACATACAAGGCGATGATCGATCAACTGGGCATTATGCCTTCCCTGGTGGATACCAGTTCCCTGGATATCGACCGCTACGTCACCGATAAGGCCGTTGAGGGTCTTTTCACCATGCTGGCCCGAGAAGAAAAACTGATCCGGGAAGACCCTGCTGCACGGACAACTGCGCTTTTGAAAAAGGTATTCAGCCAATAGGTTTTTCAGCCACTGGCCCTGGTTTCCGGGCCTGGAATAAAGAATTGTCACCTTTGTTGCACTTGGCGACAATGCAACAAACGATAATTATTCAAATTCCGGCATGGTCAGCAATCCCCACCAGGTGAGTGTGCCTCAGTCCTTGGACACCCGGGACATCAAGAAAAACCACCTCAATCCCGCCAGGCAGGCCTGGGAGCATTTCGTGAATACCGGTGAGTTCCTGGAACGCTCGCCCGGGGCGGTGACGTGTCAGAGCTGGATGAAGAGTTGGGAGCAAGGGATCAATCCGCATCAGGAGCGGGCAACGACTGTCCTGACCCTGAAAGAAATTGAGTCTAAGTTGCGCTGGGAGCAGCTGGGACAGGCCAGCGTGCTGGAGATGTCATAGAATTGGCCAATATCTTTCTGGAAAAAGAATGCGGGTCTGCTAATCGGCCCCCTGAAACTATCAAAAGAAACCGGGCCACCATTTACCGGCGCATGAAAAACAGGCGTTAGCATGATTAATACTGTAGTAGTCAAGTTGAATACCGCAACATTGGTGGGCATGCTAATTTTTTTGTTTGATGATGGAGAATCAATGCAATGCCACCCGGGCCTGTCAGGTAAGCTGTAGTTCAATTTAAATGCATTCGGGATCGTAATATAATGGCGGAGGCCCTGAGTATGGCGAAGATAATTTTAATCAATAAAGCCTGGCTTTCCTCTAAAGCCGAATAACAATATTTTAATCAACTAATAACACCGTGACGGACTGTTTGAGTCCTTTCCTGTATGAGATGACATTAGGAGGCTACCGATGACCGAAATAAAAACCTATCCCGTGCCCACTGCGATTGCCAAAAAGGCGCATATCAACAGTGAGCAATATAAGGAAATGTATGATCGCTCGCTGAATGATGCCGACAACTTCTGGGCAGAGCAGGCTGAAGAATTTCTGAGTTGGTCGAAGAAATGGGACAAGGTTCAGGACTGGAGTTTTGACAAAAAGGATCTTCATATTGAATGGTTCCGTGGTGGCAATCTGAATGTCTCTTACAATTGCCTGGATCGGCATCTTGAAAAACGTGGTGATCAGGTTGCTATTATCTGGGAGGGTGATGATCCCAAGGAAGACAAGCAGATCACCTACCATGAATTACACGAGCAGGTGTGCCGCTTTGCCAATGGCCTGAAGTCCCTGGGTGTCAAGAAAGGAGACCGGATCTGTCTTTATCTGCCGATGATCCCCGAGGCGGCCGTCGCCATGCTGGCCTGTACGCGAATCGGTGCCATACATTCCATTGTCTTTGGTGGTTTCTCGCCAGATGCCTTGCGCGATCGGGTGAACAACGCCGATTGTCAGGTAGTTATAACCAGTGATTTCAGTCTGCGCGGTAAAAAAGAAATTCCATTAAAGGCCAATGCTGACAAGGCTTTGGCCAGTTGTCCCAGCGTGAAATCCTGCGTGGTGGTTAAACGTACCGGCGGTGATTTGGCCTGGCAGGAAGGCCGGGACGTCTGGTTCCACGAACTGGTTGAGAAGGCTTCAACGGAATGCCCGCCCGAGAACATGGAAGCCGAGGATCCCCTGTTTATCCTTTACACCTCCGGCTCTACCGGTAAGCCCAAGGGTGTGCTGCACAGCACCGGCGGTTACCTCCTCTACACGGCCATGACTTATAAATACGTATTTGATTACCAGGAAGGTGAAATTTACTGGTGTACGGCTGACATCGGCTGGGTCACGGGCCATTCCTATATCATCTACGGACCCTTATGCAATGGCGCGACGTCACTCATGTTTGAAGGTGTACCGAACTTCCCGGATGCCAGCCGCTTCTGGCAGGTGGTAGACAAGTGGAAAGTAAACTCATTTTATACTGCGCCTACTGCCATTCGTATGTTGATGGGTCAGGGCGACGAGTTTGTGAAGAAGACCGACCGTTCCACCTTGCGCATCCTTGGCACAGTGGGTGAACCCATCAATCCCGAGGCCTGGGAGTGGTACCACAATATTGTAGGAAATGGCCGATGCCCCATTGTTGATACGTGGTGGCAGACAGAGACCGGCGGTCATTTGATTACACCCTTGCCCGGTGCGACTCCACTCAAGCCCGGCTCTGCCACGTTGCCATTCTTCGGTGTTGAACCTTGCCTGGTTGATGACAAGGGCAAGGAACTGGAGGGTGCCACCGAGGGCGCACTCTGTATCAAACGCCCCTGGCCAGGCATGATGCGCACCGTTTATGGTGATCATGAGCGCTTTATTGAAACCTATTTCAAGATGTATCCCGGCAAATATTTCAGTGGTGACGGTGCTCGTCGGGATGAAGACGGCTATTACTGGATAACCGGGCGTGTGGATGATGTGATTAATGTATCCGGTCATCGAATGGGTACGGCTGAGGTGGAGAGCGCACTGGTGTTGCATGATGCTGTGGCCGAAGCAGCGGTTGTGGGCTACCCACACGATGTAAAGGGTCAGGGTATCTATGCCTACGTAACCCTGATGGCTGGTATTGATTCCAGCGATGGCCTACGCAAGGAACTGGTGCAACACGTACGTAAAGAGATCGGGCCCATAGCCAGTCCCGATATTATTCAGTGGGCCCCAGGTTTGCCGAAGACCCGTTCCGGCAAGATCATGCGCCGTATCCTGCGCAAGGTCGCTGCCAATGAATTGGATAATCTGGGTGACACTAGCACACTGGCCGACCCCTCGGTGGTAGATGAATTAATCGAAAACAGAGCGAATAAATAAACTAAGGACATAACTATGAACCTGGATAGAGTAGGTCCCGGCGATAACCCACCAGATGAGGTAAATGTCATCATAGAAATCCCCTTGCGCAGTGAACCAGTCAAATATGAGCTGGATAAAGAGACCGGTGCCCTGTTTGTCGATCGCTACTTGAATACCTCGATGGTGTATCCATGTAATTATGGTTATATACCAAGAACCCTGGCCTTGGACGGTGACCCGGTTGATGTGATCGTCGCTACAACCATGCCTATCATCCATGGCGCTGTCATGCGTTGCCAACCCATTGCCATGCTGGATATGGAGGACGAAGCCGGAGATGACAGCAAGATTCTCGCTATCCCACTTCATAAGGTATCTAAATTTCACCATGAAGTGGCATCATATGAAGATCTGCAACCGGCACTGGTCAACCAGATCGTCCATTTCTTTGAGCATTACAAGGATCTTGAACCTGATAAATGGGTCAAGGTCAAGGGCTGGTGTGATGCAAAGGCCGCCAAGGATGAAATCATAGAATCACTGGAGCGTTACAAGGCCTCGCCGGAGAAACTGCATTTCTAGGGATTTTTGAGGGGAACCTGTTAGACTCTATTACCGGGGAACATGGTATATGGCCCCGGTTTTATTTTGGGTAACTTGAATCAACATTCGCACTGTGGATAAACTGAATATCCCATCTTATCTAAAGGATTCCAGGATACTCAATAATCTCTCTGTTCAGCGGTTATTGAAGTATTGGGCCATTGTTTGTATCGGGGCCGTCATTTTTCTCTCCCTCACGGCCTTGATCACGAACGATATCCTGTCTTCCCGCCAGGAAGTGCTGGAGAAGCATTACTTACCACTCGGTAATATTGTCGATAACCTTGAATACATTGCCTCGGAATACGAACTCCGTATTGAGCGGCTGGTCACTCAGCATTCCTCCAACCAGTCGCTGATAACAGATAACTTTGATTTCCTGCATCACAGGACAAGCGAGCACCTGGATCTTCTGGTTGAACGTACCCGCAACATCAATCAGATTCATGATCTTGTCAACCAGGTCGAAAGTCAGTTTGAAGAACTCGTCGAACATGATATCGGCTTGTTTGAATACATTACCGGCGATGAAAAAGTAAGTACAGCTGTACTGGATGATTTATTTTTAAAGCAAAAAAATCATATACGCAGGATTCATATTACCCTAAGACAGCTCACCCGGTTTTTTTCAGACAAACTGGAATCGTTTGCTTCAAACAGTTATATGCTCAGCCAGGCAAATCTGTTGCTGGTAATGGCAGTAAGCCTCCTAGTTATATTCATAATTATTGCCGGCATTTCACTGCTCATTTACCGAATCAACAAACCACTAACCAACCTGCGAAGCGCCATGCGCGACCTCTCACTCGGGGAACTGTCACGAAGAATGTTGCTTGATGGTAAAGTTAACGATGAATTTGCTGAGTTATCGATGGATTTCAACCGTTTTGCAGAAAGAAACCAGGACCTGTTTGAAGAGGTTACCAGTTCCAGAGACGCACTGGAAAAAAGTGAAAAACATACCCGCGCTATACTCGAAAATGCCCTCGTTGGCATCGCTCATGTGCGTGGTAACTACTTCATGTCTGCCAACCATAAATTCGAGGAAATATTTGGTTATCCCCGTTCCAAAATTGTAACCCTGACCAAGGACAAGTTATTTATCAACCAGGAAGATTTCAGAGATGTTGACGAGACCATGTCGGCATTACTTGCGCGGGGCGATACCTATCATTCAGAAATACAATTAACAGATAGCCAGAACAATTCCTTCTGGTGCGCCATTTCAGCAAAGTCCATTTCTTCTCCAGATCACAAGGATGATCAGATATGGATGTTCGAAGATATCACCCAGCGCAAGCAGGCTGAAGAAGAACTGCTGAAAATGGCAAATTATGACTCACTCACCGGTCTGCCAAACCGCTCGCTTTTTCGTGACCGTCTGCAACAGGGCATAGGCCGAACCAACCGCCAAAGCGGTATGCTCGGTTTGTTATACATCGACCTTGATTATTTCAAGAAGGTCAATGATTCGTTTGGTCACACCGTTGGCGATGAATTACTGGTGAAAGTTGCTGAAAGGATCAATGAAAGTGTCCGCAATTCGGATACGGCCTGCCGCCTTGGTGGCGATGAATTTACCATTATCCTGCCCGAGATCCAGGACATCAGTGACGCGGGCAAGGTATCCGAAAAGATTGTTGAGAACATGACGGATCCATTCGTAATTGATGGTCAGGAAATCAACATCACACCCAGCATCGGCATCTGTATCTATCCGGACAATGGCAGGGATATAGAAACATTGCTCAAGAATGCGGATTCAGCAGCCTATCATGCCAAGGCAAAAGGCAGGAATAATTACCAATACTATACTCAGGCAATGAATGTTGAGGCACGTAACCGCCTCGACAAGGAAAACCGGTTACGCAGGGCAGTTGAGAACGGGAATTTTGTCCTGTACTACCAGCCCCAGGTAAATGCCAGTGATTTAAGCATTGTCTCCTATGAGGCATTGATACGCTGGAATGACCCGGAACACGGCATTATCCCACCCATTGAATTCATCCCGATTCTGGAAGATACCGGTTTAATCGTAAAGGTAGGTGAATGGATAATCCAGCAGGCCTGCGAGGACATTCCACGCATTGCTGCGATGAACAAGCATTTTCAACATTTATCTGTGAATCTATCGGCACGCCAGTTCGTGGATAATGCCATCGTCAACAGAATTATGGACATCATAGAGAAATCCGGAACAGCTCCCGAAAAACTGGTGCTGGAGATCACGGAAACGGTGATGATGACTGAAACCCAGCGCAGTCTCGAGATACTCACCGATATGAATGCTCGCGGCCTCAAATTATCCCTGGATGATTTTGGTACCGGTTATTCCTCCATGGCCTACCTCAAGCAATTCCCAATCCATTTCCTCAAGGTAGACAAGACCTTCGTCTCCGATCTGGAATTGAATGAGAGCGACCGGGCCATTTGTGAGGCCATGATCGCCATGTCCAGGCAACTGGACCTGGACGTGATCGCAGAAGGCGTGGAAAACATGGAACAGTTCAATATCCTGTATGCCAAGGGCTGTCACTTAATCCAGGGTTACCTGTTTGGTAAGCCACAGCCCCTAGATGAATTACTCTGCGAGGTCCTGCCAACCCCGGAAATCATCCGCTCCCGAAACTAAAATAGAAAAATCAAAAGCTTATAATTAATGCTTTGCTAAAATGCAAATCTCAATAAATTTTTATAAATGAATGTTGACATGGTCTGGCAAATCAGATATGTTGCAACGCAATATATTGCAATGCACAAACTTTGAGAGTTTACACAGGAGCAAAACATGGATAACTACATTGAAGAGATTACCAACGCTGGTAAGGCATCTTATGAAACCCTGCAGAAGATGGGAGACATTAATGCCAGTGTCATGCAAAAGCTGGCCGAACTGCAGTTTGATTTTGCTGCCTACAGCATTGAAACCGGACTGGAGCAGAGCAAACTGATTTCCAGTACCACCAGTTACCAGGATTTTCTGACCGCCGAATCTGATTTCGCCGAAGCCTACAGCACCAAGGCGATGGATTTTGGCAAGAAGGCCGCTGATATCTTCAGCGAATCACAGGAATTGCTTGTAAAGCTGGTGGAAAAGGAAATTAACAAGGTTTCCAAGACAGCCAAACCCGCCAAGCCCAAGATGACAGCGGCCAAGACGACAACGGCCAAGAAGCCAGCCTGAGCTAATCACTCCATTTTAGAGTCAGAATAAAAACCTGTGCAGCCCTTGAGGCTGTGCGGGTTTTTTTGGTTAGGTAAAAGGCCACAATTTAGTGATATTCGTTTTGCGGCGCACCATGACGCATGGTAGGATTTTACTGGCCTATCAGATCGGTTTCGGCGCCTGTTAAACGACATAACACCTGATTGGGAATCTACCCATGAGCAAGAAAGATACCAGTTCCTCCTGGACAGAAGACTGGATGAAGACACAGCGTCAATACCTCGATGCCATGTCTGCTTTTCACAATTCATCCGCCAATTCAACTGAGAATAAAACTAACACTAACACCAATCCCATGGCTGGTGCCATGGATTTCTGGTGGCAAACCCTTTCGCCTAAAATCTCCGAGGAAAACCTGGAATTTATCGACAACATGGCAGAGCAGGGCAGGGTTTTCTACGCGTTGAGTGAACAGTTTATCAACTTGCTGAAGGCAATTAACGAAGCCGCTGAAACAGAAGAGAACTGGGAAAATGTACTGACCTCCCAGTTTGATGCACTGAAATCATTCTTCACAGATATGGATAATGGCAAAAATGTGGTCAGCGGAATGATGAATGCCTGGAGCCTGTTGCCGATGGACACTCTCCAGCGTTCATTCTCTTCCGGTTCGATTATGCCCGGAGATTTCCTTGAAGACCTGAAACCTGAGGCACTGGAGGAAGTCACAGACAAGTTTCTTTCCATACCCGGTGTAGGATATACCCGCGAATCGCAAGAGAATATTCAGAATGGCATTCGGCTCTGGAACAAGTACCAGAACACCCATCGTGAATACAACAACGCCATGTTCAAGGTCGGAATCCGGGCTCTGGACAATATGCGTGAAAAAATCGTCAAGATGTCTATCGAGGGCAAGGAAATTAAAAGCATGCGCGAGATTTATGATATCTGGGTGGATTGTAATGAAGATGCTTATTCTGACTATGTGTTTACCGAAGAATATTCTGATCTGTATGGAAAACTGACAAATGCCCTGATGGCGGTAAAACTAAACGGCCAGAATATAGTAGATGAATTCCTGAAAACTATGAACATACCAACGCGGCATAGTATGAACACAACCAACCGCCGTCAGCAGCAATTAAGACGGGAACATAAACAGACGATCAAAAAACTCGAAGATATGGAAGATCAGATTAAGGCCATGCAAGCTGGCATCGTACCAACCAGGCAAAAATCTGTCGCCTCTGGCGGGAATCCACTAATGGTGGTGAGTAAGAAAAAACCTAGAGCCACTAAAAAGAAAACTGCAAAGAAGAAAATCCGCAGTAAAAAAACCAAGAGTGTTTCCGGTAAACGCAAGAAGTCCGGAACGAAATCCGACAAGATTGTGATCAAGCTTTGAGCATAATGGAGAATTCAATATGATTCCATTTCATCTACGTCCGGACGAAATTATTAATGAGGTCAATGAATTCAATGCCAAGCTACATCATGGGATCCATACCCTGAGTGAAATCGGTGATATTGATGTCGGCGCTTCGGAAAAAGAACCAGTTTACCATGAAGATAAACTGGTGCTATATCATTTCAAGCCCCTAGCAAAAAAACTCAATCCGGTGCCTATCCTAATCGTTTATGCACTGGTTAATCGGCCTTACATGGCGGATCTTCAGGACGGGCGATCCATGATCCAGGGCCTGTTACAAGCCGGACAGGATGTTTATCTGATTGACTGGGGATACCCGGATGCAGCAGATCGTTACCTGACGCTCGATGATTACATTAACGGGTATATCGATCGTTGTGTAAATTACATTCGTAAACAGCGTAGTCTGGACAAGATTAATCTTCTGGGAATTTGCCAGGGCGGCACATTCAGCCTGTGTTACTCTTCCTTGCATCCAGACAAGGTTAAAAATCTGATCACCACGGTAACCCCCGTGGATTTTCAAACCAAGAATGATCTTTTAAGTCGTATGGTCCGTCATATCGATATCGATATGGTTGTTGATACAATAGGCAACGTTCCCGGTGAGTTGCTTAATTACACCTACCTTTCCCTGAAGCCGTTCCGATTAATGGGGCAAAAATATATGGACCTCGTCAACCTTTTACAGGACAAGGAACAGGCACGAAACTTCATGCGTATGGAGAAATGGATCTTTGATAGTCCGGATCAGGTGGGTGAGGCCTTCCGCCAGTTCATAAAGCAGTTCTACCAGCAAAACGGACTGGTTAACAGTATGGTGCGCATCGGGGAAGATACTGTGAATCTTAAAAAGGTAACCATGCCGGTGCTGAATATATTTGCGGCTGCTGATCACCTTGTGCCGTCTGATTCATCCAAGGCCTTGAAGAAACTGATCGGGACCAAGGATTATACCGAGCTGGAATTTCCCGGTGGTCATATTGGTATTTACGTGAGCAGCAAGGCCCAGAAACTAATTCCTCCGTCCGTAGGTGAGTGGCTGGCAAAACGTTAGATAGTCCTGATTGGCTAAAGTCTCTGAACCGCCGGCATAAAAAAACCGCACCCTGTGTCCAGGCAGCGGTTTTTTCATTTAGGGGTACTTTGCTAAGTAACAGACTTAGGCAACTTTTGGCATCGGGATTGATTTGGTGGCCTCGGTAAAGCTCTTTTCAGCTTCCTTGGCACTCCTTTCCATCCAGCTGCTCACTTCATCCTTGGATTCATTCATGATGTCCATAGTGTTACGGGCGATGCCCTGAATCTTGCTGTTGAAATCACTGGTGATTGTGGTTTCACCGGACAGGATGTCTTTGTAACCCTTGGCATCAGCAACCAGCTTAAACTGGCTGGTGGTGTACTCCACGCTGAGGGCGGTCAGTGCAAACTGTTGTTCAACCAGCTGTTCAACCAGCTTGGTGTTGATGGCATACAATTCTTTCATGGTATCGTATGAGGCCTTGCTAAACCTGGTAGCGCTCTCAATCATAGCATTACTCATATTTTTATCTCCTCTAGGGTAGTCACTTATAACACTTGTGCGTTGCACAAATATTGCATTGCAGCATAACAAATCCAAAGGATAAGTCAAGTGCTTTTGTCCACCAAGGTGATAATATAAGTAATTGAAAAATATAAACTATTATTCAGAGCTGCCAGCGTTTTAAAAAATAAAAGCCACCTGGAACAAATCCCGGGCGGCCATAATTAAGCTTGGATTGATGGAGCTGCCGTTCAGGCGATACCGGTGAACAGGGCGCCGTTCACCGATATCTGGGAGCCCGTGATATAGCCCGAGTTTTCAGCGGCCAGGAAACTGACGACATCGGCAATCTCGGATGGTTTTGCCAGTCGGCCTACCGGTATTTTGGCGATGATACTGTTTTTGATATCTTCGGGGATAGCTTCCACAATTTCGGTGCCGACATAGCCGGGACACACTGAGTTGACAGTAATTCCTTGGTCCGCCAGTTCCAGTGCCAGTGCCTTGCTGAAGCCGATGATGCCGGCCTTGGCGGTCGCGTAATTGGTTTGTCCGAACTGCCCCTTCTGCCCATTAACCGAAGAGATATTAATGATACGGCCGTACCTTCTCCTGGCCATGCCGTCGACGAATTGCCGACTAACGTTGAAAACGCTGTTAAGGTTGGTTTCAATGACGGCTCGCCACTTATCCGGATCCATATTCTTGAGTGTGGCATCGCGGGTGATTCCGGCACAATTTACCAGGATATCGATGTGCTTATAGTCTCTCTCCAGCTGTCTGGCCACAACCTTGCAACGTTCGAAATCGGTGACATCACATTCAACGATATCGAAGTCATACCCGGCTTTCAGGTGTTCAAGCTGCCATTGCTCTGCCCGTACAGATTCCATGGCAATATAAGTCGCGATAACCTGGCGGCCGTCATCATAGAAGCGCTTGCAAATCTCAGCTCCAATACCGCCGATGCCGCCGGTGACAACAGCGACATTGGTGGTTTAGATACGGCCTTTACTTGCCAGTGTAGCGTTATCTAGTGGTATAGGCCTTGATGAAGCCCCTGCAATCGGGCCAAGAAACAGATTAAGTGATTCTTTCTGATGGGCCAGCAGGTTTTCAACTGCATGATTGGCTGCATCAGACATCTGAAACAAGGAGTTCATTACCCATTCGAACGGGTTGTACCAGTGAGTAAGCATGTCTGATTGAGCCTTCTGCATGTATTTTGCCAGACTGGAATCAAATCCCGGGAACGTCCGTGATCCGGCTGATTTACTCATAAAGGTAAACCTCAGTTGATAAAATTATTTTTTTGGTTTTATGCCGGAGGCATTAAAGAAGTTTTCCTGCATTTCCTGCCACATCTTCATATTTTTTTCAGCCATATCAGACATAGCGGAAATCGGATCTTTACTGATAGCGTCCTGGAATTGTTTCTGCTGTTCGACAAACAACTGCATGCTGCGGGTAATAAAATCGCCGGCAACTGACTGTATAGAGTCACCATAGGACTGGATGATTTGGGTCAGAAGCTCGGTAGAGAAGAAAGGCTCACCGTGATGCTCCTGTTCTGCGATAATTTGCAGCAAAATGTTACGGGTGAGGTCTTCATCAGTCTTTACATCATTAACAGAAAAATCAATCCCCTTCATCACCAACTCCTTGATGTCTTCAAGGGTAATGTATTTACTGTCCTCGGTGTCGTAGAGTCTCCTGTTGGGATACTTCTTGATTATACGTGTTTCGCTCATGTTAACCACTTGCCTGTTTTGGTTTAAAGATAATTCCGTAATGCCCTCAATGAGAAAACTACGGGATAAACATTACATCATGTGTTGACCGCCGTTAATTGAAAAATCTGCACCAGTTGCAAATCCGGCTTCTTCAGAACAAAGATAGCCAACCAGCGCAGCAATTTCTTCTGATGTGCCCAGACGCCCAACGGGTATTCCGGCAATAATCTTGTCACGTATCTCTTCAGGAACTGCCATAACCATTTCCGTTGCAATATAACCTGGGGAAACAGTATTCACCGTGACACCCTTGCGTGCAACCTCCTGTGCCAATGACATGGTAAACCCATGCATGCCGGCCTTGGAAGCGGTGTAATTGGTTTGGCCAATCTGTCCCTTTTGTCCATTGATGGAAGAGATGTTAATTATCCGGCCCCAACCGCTGGATGTCATGTGATCGATAACCTGTTTGGTTACATTATAAAGACTATCCAGATTGATGTTCATCACCGCGTCCCACTGTTCCTTGGTCATTTTACGGAAAGTTGTGTCTTTCGTAATGCCGGCGTTGTTAACAAGGATATCAACTGGACCGATTTCTGCTTCAATCTGCTTAACCAAATCGGTGCATTCCTCCAGGCTGGAAACATCGGCCTGATAGACAGCGATATCAAACCCCTTGGTCTTGGCTGCCTCTTGCCATTTGCGGGCCTTTTCCTCGTTACGATAATTGGTGACAACCTTGGCACCGGCTTCTGCGAGACGCAGGCAAATGGCCGCACCGATGCCGCCGGTCCCACCGGTAACCAGAGCTACTTTTCCTTTCAGATTTGTCATTGTTATTACCTCTCTACTGCCAGAGCGACACCCTGACCGCCACCGATACAGAGCGTGGCAAGACCTTTCTTGGCATCCCTGCGTTTCATTTCGTGAAGTAATGTGACCAATACACGGCAACCGGATGCACCAATGGGGTGACCCAGGGCAATGGCACCGCCGTTCACATTGACCTTTAATGTATCCCAGCCCACACCCCGGTTAACGGAAATTGCCTGAGCTGCAAAGGCCTCATTGGCTTCAACCAGGTCCAGATCATCAACGGACCAGCCGGCTTTTTCCAGGCAACGTTTTGAGGCAGGGATCGGGCCGGTACCCATGATGGCAGGATCCACACCAGCGGTCGAGTAGGCCTTGATGGTCGCCAGTGGGTCAAGCCCCAGCTCCTTGGCCTTGCTCTCGGAGATCACCAGCACGGCCGCCGCACCATCGTTAATACCGGAAGCATTAGCGGCAGTGATCGTGCCGTCTTTCTTGAAGGCCGGACGAAGTCCAGCCAAACCCTCAGCAGTCACACCCGCACGGGGAAACTCATCCTTGGCAAATACGACCGGATCCCCCTTACGCTGGGGGATTTCGACGGGGATGATCTCATCATCGAATTTACCCGCTTTTTGTGCGGCTTCACATTTTTGTTGTGATTCCGCGGCAAACTGATCTTGTTCTTCACGGGAGATTTCATATTTTTCTGCAACATTCTCTGCAGTGATACCCATGTGGTAATTATTAAAGACATCCCACAGGCCATCGTTAATCATGGTATCCACAAGTTTCCAATCGCCCATTTTCTGGCCGGATCTTGACTTGGGTAGCACATGTGGCGACAGACTCATGTTCTCCTGGCCACCTGCGACTACAATCTCGGAATCTCCAGCGAGAATTGACTGTGCAGCCAAGGCAACGGATTTCAGTCCGCTACCACAGACCTTGTTTATGGTCATACAGGGAACAGAATGTGGCAATCCGGCTGCGAGAGAAGCCTGTCGAGCTGGATTCATACCCGCACCCGCGGTCAAAACCTGACCGAATATCACTTCATCAACCTGATCGGGTTTAACACCAGCCCGCTCTAATATATTTTTTATGACCAAGGCGCCTAATTGATGCGCCGGGGTTGTGGAAAGTGAGCCACCAAAGGAGCCTATAGCGGTCCGCCCGGCAGCAACGATAACAACATTGTTAGACATGGAGCTTCTCCCCCCTCTTAACGGGAATTTATTATTGTATAAGTCAACAGCATCTAAACTTTTAAGTTTACGCTGCACTGCACAATAAATCCAGTTGATGTTAACAGAATCCCGGTTTTCAGACCAGCAGTGGGCCCTGGATCGGCTCGCAAACCAGTCTAAAACCAGTATTCCCAATAAGGCCCGGCTGGAATTGTTGGTGCAGGAAATTTGCAAAGGTCCGGACCTTTGCAGACAGATACTTGCGGTGCACGTACGTTACATAAATTGGTAATGCCTCAGGTTCGTAATCCTGAAGCACAGCTTCCAGCCGATTGTGTTATAAGTCCTAACCAAGATCTTGCGATACACACGGAAGTGTATTTTTATTTTTCCCTTAGAAGCGCGTTACTAAATATGAATCGGACGGTCATCGACCGCCAGTGCCGCCTCATGCATGGCCTCCGCCAAGGTCGGATGGGCGTGAATCGTCCTGGCCATGTCTTCTGCACTGCTGTCAAAGGCCATGGCGATCACAGCCTCGGCAATCAACTCCGAGGCATTGGGCCCGATGATATGGACACCAAGGATCCGGTCTGTCTGCGTATCTGCGAGGCATTTCACCATGCCGCGAGTGTCAGCCATGGCCCGGGCACGGCCATTGGCAATAAACGGAAAACTGCCTGTGCGGTATTCAATGCCGGCATCTTTTAATTCCTGTTCGCTCTTGCCGACCCACGCTATCTCGGGCCAGGTATAGATGACCCAGGGGATAATCCCGTAATCCATATGCCCGCCCAGACCGGCAATCTGCTCGGCGACACTGACCCCTTCCTCGGAGGCCTTATGGGCCAGCATGGGGCCACGCACAACGTCACCGATAGCATAGATCTCCTCAATACTGGTTCGGCATTGCTCGTCCACGATGATAAAGCCGTCATTGTCCAATTCCAGCCCGGTGTCATTCAGGCCAAGATGTTCAGTATTCGGTTGACGGCCGATCGCCACGATTAACTTGTCGACGTTGATTTGGTGTTTGCCGTCCCTGTCCTCGTAATGGACCATGACCTGCTGGTTATTGGAACCGGTAGCGGTAACTTTGGTCCCCAGTCGGATATCCAGTCCCTGTTTTTGTAGCGTCTTCATCGCCTCATTGGCCAGTTGCCTGTCCACGGTGGGCAGGAATTCATCCATTGCCTCGAGGATCACGACCTCGGAACCCAGACGGCGCCAGACGCTACCGAGTTCCAAGCCGATCACTCCGGCGCCAATGATCCCGAGTGTACGCGGGGCCTGGTTGAACTCCAGTGCCCCGGTGGAATCGAAAATGCGCTCGTTGTCGACTGCGGCCACCGGGATAGTCGCAGGAACAGATCCGGTGGCAATGATAATATGCTTGCCTACGATGACCTGTGTATCTGACGCATCTTCAGTGACGGGTTTGATTTCAACCTGCTTGTCCTTGAGCAGGCGGCCGTAACCCTGGAGCCAGTCAATCTTGTGTTTACGGAACAACGAGGCAATGCCCTGGGTTAGTATGCTGACGACCTTGTTCTTGCGGGCGATCATGCGGTTGACATCGATGCTGACACCACTGGCTGTGATGCCATGTTCCAGTGCATCATGTTTTAAAAACTCATAATGATGCGAGGAATCCAGCAAGGCCTTGGATGGAATACAACCGACATTAAGACAGGTACCGCCAAGTGCTGGTTTGCCTTTTTCATTCAACCAGCCTTCGACACAGGCAACCGATAGACCCAACTGGGCACAGCGAATAGCAGCTATGTAACCGCCTGGCCCTGCGCCAATCACAACAACATCATAAGTTTGCATGGCTATGCTACCTAGACCTGCAATAGCAAACGGGCCGGGTCTTCGAGATGATCCTTGATTGAGACCAGGAACTGGACGGCGTCGCGACCATCAATGATTCGGTGATCATAGGAAAGCGCCAGGAACATCATCGGGCGGATCACCACCTTGCCGTTTTCGGCGACGGGCCTGTCCTGCATTTTATGCATGCCCAAGATCGCGCTTTGAGGCGGGTTAATAATAGGTGTGGACAGTAGGGAACCGAATACACCACCATTGGTAATGGTAAAGGTACCACCGGTAAGCTCTTCCAACTCCAGTCTGGATTCTCTGGCCTTATCGCTGAGTTCCCTGATCCCGTTTTCAATATCCGCAAGAGACAGGCTGTCAGCATCACGTAAGACCGGCACAACCAAGCCACGGGGCGAACTCACGGCAATACCAATATCAAAATAACCATGGTAAATAATGTCGTTACCATCCACCGAGGCATTGATGACCGGAAATTTTTTCAATGACTCGACTGCAGCACGGGTGAAGAAAGACATAAAACCGAGTTTAACACCATGGGTTTCTTCGAATTCAGCCTGGTAACGCTTGCGGATATCGAGCACCGGTTGCATGTTAACCTCATTAAAGGTAGTCAGTATGGCATTTTCATGCTGTGCATTCAGAAGACGTTCGGCAATGCGTCTTCGAAGCCTGGTCATGGGCACGCGTTTTTCCAGCCGGCCCTCCATATCCTGTTCATCGGCAGCAATTGGCGGTGCTTTGGTGGCAGGCGCCGGCTTTTTCTCTGCCGGTTTCAGGTTAACTGCGGCCGGAGCTTCTGATTTTTCAGGTTCCGGCCCGGAAACGGCAGCCGTTTCCGGGAGGGCGGCCTGCTGGTCATTAATGAAATTCTGAACATCTTCCTTGGTAATGCGCTCTTTGCCGGCTCTTTGCATGATGGTCTCGGCATCCAGATCATGTTGAGATAATAGATGTCTAACGGCGGGACTCAGCTTTGGTCCGGCCTTCTCGATATCTGGCAAACTTTGCTGCGCCAGGGCTGCTTGCCCGCCAGCGGCTTTCGTTATCGCAGTTTCAGTTTTTTCTTCCCGGTCGCCGTCGGTCTCTTCACTGGCGCCAGTTTCAGCCGCTTTTTCGGAGGAAGTATCGATCCGGGCGATGACTTCATTACTGGTCACGTCTGCACCTTCTTCCTTGAGGATTTCTTTCAGTACCCCGTTATTTGGTGCAGCTACTTCCAGGGTAACCTTGTCAGTCTCAATATCTGTGAGACTGTCACCCCGGTTGACCGGGTCCCCCGGTTTTTTATGCCACTTTAGGATACTGGCTTCAGCAACGGATTCTGCCAAGACTGGTACTTTAACTTCTACGACCACGCTGTATTCTCCTGGATTATATTGGCTTAACTGAAAAGAGGTTAAAAGGCATTGCAGCGTCAGGCACCAATCACGTTTTTACGATTGGCTACCTCCAGCTTGTCGAGTTGCAAGGCGTCACTCACGAGCTGTTTCTGCTGCTCGATGTGTTTGTGCATATAACCCACAGCAGGCGAGGCGGAGTAGGGCCGTCCCACGTAACCGAAGGTATGATGATCATTAATGCATCCCAGCATGGTGGAACGGGATTGCATGTAATACCAACTGCCCTGGTTCTTGGGTTCTTCCTGGACCCAGACAATCTCTTTCAGGTTTTCATACCCGCTGATGATTCGTTTTACCTTGTCTTGCGGGAAAGGATACAACTGTTCAATTCGGGCGATGGCAATATTATCAATTTCATTTTCACGCCGCGCTTCAACCAGATCATAGTAAACCTTGCCGGAACAGAACAGCAAACGCGTGACTTCACTGTGATCGAGTGGTTCGGCCTCGGGGAGGACTGTCTGGAACCTCCCGGTTACGATCTCTTCTATTGGTGTCGTCGACAGCTTGTGTCTGAGCAGACTCTTCGGGCTCATGACGATGAGCGGTTTACGGTAAGGACGCATCATCTGTCGTCTCAGCATATGAAACATCTGTCCCGCAGTGCTGGGATAGCAGATCTGCATGTTTTCCTCGGCGCAGAGTTGCAGGTAGCGTTCCAGTCTTGCCGAGGAATGTTCCGGACCCTGGCCATCATAACCATGCGGCAGGAATGTAACGAGCCCGCAATAGCGGCCCCATTTCGCCTCGGATGAACTGAGGAACTGGTCAATGACCACCTGGGCGCCATTGGCAAAATCACCGAACTGGGCCTCCCAGATCACCAGTGATTCCGGGGCCGAGCTGCTGTAGCCGTATTCAAAGGCCAGTACGGCCTCTTCCGATAAGGTGGAATTGATAATCAGAAAATTGGCCTGTTTTTCCTTAATGTGTTGCAGGGGCAGGAAAGTTTCTCCAGTTTCGCAATCATGCAACACGGCATGGCGATGAAAAAAAGTACCGCGGCTGCTGTCCTGTCCGGAGATTCTTACCGGGATACCCGCATCGAGCATGGTGGCATAGGCCATGGTCTCGGCAAAGCCCCAGTCCATGTTCATTTCACCCTTGCTCATCTTCAGGCGGTTATCAACGATACGCTTGACTGTGGGATGCAATTTGAAATTTTCTGGAATGGTTGTCACTTTTTCCGCCAAACGCTGGAGTGTGTCAGTAGTGATATTAGAGTTGAGAATCACATCCCATTGGGTGCCCTTATATGGTGAATAATCGATCGCAAATTCCTGACTGATATTTTCGGCACGTGGCCCGGCGACGCTTTGACCTGCTTCGAGTGACTTAATGTAGTTTTCCATGATGTGATTGACATCTTCCTCGGTAACGACGCCTTCATGAATGAGTTTTTCCGTGTAAATGTCGCGCACACCCGGATGCTTGCGAATCGCCTGGTACATGATCGGTTGTGTAGCTGCCGGCTCATCAGCTTCACTATGTCCGTGTTTGCGGTAACAGATCATATCGATGATCACGTCCTTATTGAATTCCATACGGAAATCCAGCGCCAGCTTAGCAATGAAAACTATTGCCTCCGGGTCATCGGCATTGACATGAAAGATGGGTGCCTGAACCACCTTGGCCACGTCGGTGCAATACAGCGTCGAGCGGGAATCCAGCGGATCACTAGTTGTGAACCCAATCTGGTTATTGACAATAATGTGTACGGTACCACCGGTAGAGAAACCGCGCGTCTGCGACAGATTGAGGGTTTCCATAACTACGCCCTGTCCGGCAAAGGCCGCGTCACCATGTATAAGCACCGGCAGGACCTGGTTGCGCTCATAATCCCGGCGCCGATCCTGGCGGGCACGGACAGAACCCTCAACTACCGGATCAATGATCTCCAGGTGTGATGGATTGAAGGACAGGGTCAGGTGAACAGGGCCGGCCTTGGTATTGATGTCCGAGGAGTATCCAAGGTGATACTTTACATCTCCGGAACCCGAGCCATTGTCCGAGTTGTTCTTACCCTCGAATTCACCAAACAGATCGCCCGGGAGCTTGCCGATAGTGTTTACCAGCACGTTCAGTCTCCCCCTATGAGCCATACCAACAACCACTTCCCGGATTTCCTGGCGGCCGCTGTCTTTCAGTATTTCGTCGAGTAGTGGAATCAGGGTTTCGCCGCCTTCCAGTGAGAAGCGCTTTTGACCGACATACTTGGTGTGCAGGTATTCCTCCAGAGAATTTGCAGCGATGACACGCTCCAGGATTCTCCGGCGTTTTTCCGGGGTGAAATCGGGTATGGCGCAACAGGATTCGAGGCGTTGCTGAATCCAGCGTTTTTGTTCGGTTTCATTAATGTGCATGTACTCTGCACCGATGGTCCGGCAATACGTGGTCTTGATGACGTTAATAATATCGCGCAACCTCATTTCAGATTGCGCCTGTTGCAGGGAGCCGATGTTAAAGGTCTTGTCGAGATCCTGTTCGGCTAGCCCATGGTATGCAGGATCTAGCTCCTGGACATTAGGGCGTTCATACTGTTGCAGTGGGTCCAGTTCTGCCTGACGGTGTCCGAGAAAGCGGTGGGCATTGATGAGCTGCAACACGGCCACCTGTTTTTGGTGGTCGATGCTTTCTGTGGCCGAGGGCACAGCCTTCGGCTCAGGTTTACGCACAGTCGCCCAGTGCCGGGGTTTACGGGTAGTCCTGGTGATACTGGCACGCACGGCTTTATGAGAGACCTCCGGTTCCTGGGAAGGCTCTTCGTTTTGTAAAGTTGAAAAATACTGCCGCCACTGGGCCGGGACGCTGGCCGGGTCTTCCAGATAGGTTTCGTAGAGGGTTTCAATGAACCCGCCATTGCCACTGAACAGCGGTGATGATTTCTTGTTTTCCATTATTTGTTGTAGCGCGTTTATGTAATGGGTGGACAAAGTTTAGCCGAAATCACGCTTATCAAGGCCAAATTTTACTTAATTATCCTCAGTATTTCAGTAAGTTCCGGTTACCCATTCAAGTGTCTTTCCTGCTTGTTCTGACAACCAACGGGAGACAAAGTGCAAAGTGCGGAATTTTTGTCTATCACAGTCCCCAGTCTTGCTGCAATGCCATAATGAGCGGTATCCTGAAAAATTACAATTATAAAAACGGCTTATTTCAAACTATTCCAACAGCCTTGGGGGAATACCGAATGCCTGACACGGTAACAATCATAGACAATAAAACGGGGAAAAAAATTGAGTGTCCGGTGCTGGAGGGCACTTATGGTGCACCGGTCATCGATACCAAGCACCTCTATAGCGAGCTGGGCATGTTTACTTTTGATCCCGGCTTTTTAACGACCGCTTCCTGCCGGAGCGCAATCACTTACCTCGACGGCGAAAAGGGTATTCTCCTGCATCGTGGTTACCCGATTGAGCAACTGGCTAAACACAGCAATTACCTGGAGGTATGTTACCTGCTGCTCTACGGGGAGCTGCCGACAAAGACCCAGTTCGATGATTTCAGACAGGAATTGGGCCGCCGCAACCTGGTGCACGAGCACCTGGAGAGGTTTTATACCGGTTACCGATATGATGCCCATCCCATGTCGATACTGATCGGCATCACCGGCGCCTTGTCGTCCTACTATCACGAGGCCCTCGACATTAATGATCCCGAGGACCGGGACCTGACGGCCAAGCGCGTGATCGCCAAGATGCCGATCCTGGCCGCGCACTGTTACAAACACGCCATGGGCCATCCGTTTGTATATTCCAGGGATGATCTGGGTTATATCGAGAATTTCCTGAACATGATGTTTTCATTACCCAATCGCCCCTACGTACCCAATGAGACCGCCATACGGGCATTGGATCTGCTGATGATCCTGCATGCCGATCACGAACAGAATGCCTCGACCTCGACTGTGCGCCTGTCGGGCAGTGCCGAGGCCAACCCGTTTGCCTGCATCGCGGCCGGTATCGTGACGCTGTGGGGCAGGGCGCACGGCGGTGCCAACGAGGCCGTGCTGCGCATGCTGGGTGAGATCGAGGACCCGAAGAATATCCCACAGTTCATTGCCCGGGCTAAGGACAAGGACGATCCTTTTCGCCTGATGGGCTTCGGCCACCGCGTCTATAAAAATTACGATCCCAGGGCCAAGATCATTCGCAAGGTCTGTCATGATCTCCTGGAAGAGATCGATACCGTGGACCAGCCCTTATTCAATATAGCCATGGAACTCGAGGACATTGCCTTGAAAGATGAATATTTCATCGAGCGCAAGCTGTACCCCAACGTCGATTTTTATTCCGGCATCATCCTCAAGGCACTGGGCATTCCTACCACCATGTACACGGTTATGTTTGCGCTATCGCGGTCGGCCGGCTGGATAACACAGTGGCTGGAAATGATGGAAGACCCGGATTTCCGGATCGGTAGGCCCCGCCAGTTGTATATCGGCGAGCAAACCAGAGATTACGTCCCGATGGATAAACGGGGCAGGTAACATATATTATTTTTTAAATGACAAGATGATTGAGAAGGAGCAAAAGTTATGAAGTCACCCGTTCGTGTAGCGGTTACAGGTGCCGCTGGCCAGATCGGCTATTCATTATTGTTTCGGATTGCTTCCGGTGAAATGCTGGGCAAGGACCAGCCACTCATCCTGCAATTGCTGGAAATCACCCCCGCCATGAAGGCACTGGAAGGTGTCGCCATGGAAATTGACGATTGCGCATTTCCACTGGTCTCGGAGTATGTGTTAACCGATGATGCCAATGCGGCCTTCAAGGACATTGAATATGCCCTGCTGGTCGGTTCCAAGCCGCGCGGGCCGGGCATGGAACGCAGTGACCTGCTGGAAGCCAATGGCGGCATCTTCAAAGTGCAGGGTGAAGCACTGAATAAAAATGCCAGCCGAGATGTGAAAGTCGTGGTCGTGGGTAACCCGGCCAACACCAATGCCCACACCGCCATGGTCAGCGCTCCGGATCTTAATCCAAGAAACTTCACGGCGCTGACCCGGCTAGACCATAACCGGGCGCTGGCACAACTGGCTGCGAAAACCGGTTCGGACGTCCGTGATATTAAGAAGATGACCATCTGGGGGAACCATTCTACGACCCAGTATCCGGACATCAGTCACTGCACCGTGGATGGCAAGCCGGCGAGAGATCTGATTGATTCTGGCTGGTATGAAAAAGAATACATTCCCCGCGTCGCCAAGCGTGGTGCCGAGATCATCGCTGCGCGCGGTGCTTCCAGTGCCGCCTCTGCGGCCAACGGTGCGATCAATCACATACACGACTGGGTGATGGGAACCCCGAAAGACGACTGGGTCAGCATGGCAGTGCCCAGTGATGGCAGTTATGGCATCCCGGAAGGTCTGATGTATTCCTTCCCAGTCACCTGCAAGGATGGAAAGTATTCCATTGTCCAGGGACTGGAGATTGATGACTTCAGTCGTGGCAAGATGGACGCCACGCAAAAGGAACTGGAAGAAGAAAAGGACATGGTCGCCAGCATGTTGAAGTAAGACTTTTTATTCGTAAAAAAGGCCGCCCTTAAGCGGCCTTTATGTTTAAGAAAATTGCAGCGGTTGCATAATGAACCAGGGTGCCACCATTAAAAAAGACTGAATATGATTGCAGAAACCAAGTTTGGAGTCTGTTCTGAAACTACCAAAATGAGCCAGAGGTAAACAACTCCATATAATATTCCAATCACATAGTGTGTCAGCCAACCCAGTGCTTTCTTGCCAGCAGCCAGCTCTACGTCGTTAATTGCTTAATGCACGAACTGGCCGCTATGAAAATGCCCGACCCATCGACCTACCATAGCCCAGTTAGTTGTTGGTAGTTTGAAAAATAACTTGAGTAAAAGCGCCCATCCATCGATCAGGGCCGTCGCCAGTAGCCTGATGAGAATGCCCTGTAAAATGATACTCATCATTATAACGTATCTTCCATGAAAGACTGGTTTCTTGATTACTGAATTCTGAAATCAAAATACTGGTTGGGATAGGGTTCGTTTTTGAGCGTAAAATGCCACCATTCTTCCGCAAGATTTTTAAAACCATATCGTTCCATTACGGATTTCAGGGCCATTCTATTATCTAATTGAGATTGGCTGATGTGACTATTCATGGTGTGTGAGAGCGGATCAAAAAAATCAAAGCCTGTCCCCATGTCCAGTTCCTGATTGCTATTCAAGTCCATGATGGTCAGATCAATCGTACTGCCCCGGCTGTGCCCGGATTTTTCGGCAATATAACCATCCCTGAACAGGTATTTTTTATCAACTGAGGGGTAATAGTCAGCTTTCCTTTTCTGGTCAGCCAGATCTTTCGCCCACCTCACGAAATGATCGACAGCCCGCTGCGGCCGATAGCAATCAAAAATCTTCAGTGACTGTTGCTTGCGTTCAAGTTCCTCTTGAACCTTCTTGAGTGCAATTGCCGCTTCTTTTGTAAGGAAGCATTTCGGTGAATCGTAACCGTTGATTCTTGAACCAACAAAATTATGGGTTGTGTAATATCGGATATCCAGATGAACGGTAGGGACAATTTCTTTAACGTTTACAAATACATCAATCGTTGCGATTGTATTGATTTGCCTGTTCCCAGCACAGGCAATCGTGAGGATAGCCACTGCACATAGAAACAGGGGCAAAAAGTTCTTCATATAATACCCGGTCATCATTCCAGGCAGATAACGGACATCATACCGGCGCAACTTCAAAGAGTGTTTTTAACAAGTAGCCCACTAGAAAAGCCAGCGCTGCGGCTGCACCACCTGTTAAAAGAGTGCTGATACCGGATCGAAGTACCGGTTTGGAGAAGACCCGGCTTTTCATTGCGCCGATAGCAAAGAACATTAAAGCAGCAAGACAGGCGCTAAATATAAACTGGGAACCCTTTTCTAATGCAGGCAGCATGAAAGGGATTAAGGGTATTGAGCCAACAAACAGGAATGAACCGAATGTTGTAATGGCTGCCTTGACCGGATCTTTTCCTATTTTCTGGACTCCATACTCTTCAGTCAGCATGGTATCTATCCATAAGCGCCTATCAGAACTAATGGTGTCTACTATTTTCTCCAGTATCTCCCCGGAAAATCCTTTCTTTTTAAATATCTGGCGTATCTCTTCACATTCACCAATCGGAATCTTTTCTATATGTTCTTGTTCAGATAGTCGCAGGCTTTGTATAAATTCTCTGGAGGCCTTGATGGATTCATAATTGCTAATTGCCATGCTGAAGCCATCAGCTATGAGATTGGCAAACCCCAACACCAACGCGATAACAGGAGATAAACCTGCACCAACAACCCCAGATACCACTGCAAAGGTGGTTACGCATCCATCTATTCCTCCCAGGACCGCATCGGATACCACGTTTTGTTTTACCGGGATCTTCAGGCGTTCTCTGATTACCTCTGGGCGATGTTCCTCGGCAAGTTTTTTTTCTGCGTCACGGGTCATAAGTTATTTCCAGCGTTATGATTTTTGTCTAATCTGATTGAATTAATATTCGCCACGTTAAAATTTCTGATTGTTTGGTAATTCAAGGTTATTAATTTTGGTTTTACCCAGTAATTTAAGCAACTGGTTTCTAAAAAAACGAAGTATGGAATAAAACCATACGGAAAAAATTCTGGATCTAAATATCCAGTAGTTGATGCGATTGAATATTCTAGAACGACTGCTGATAAGCGCAAGAGCATGAATGGCATCTGAACCATAATAAAGTCGGTCATCCATCCTCAGTACCATACCCTGATCGATATCCAGGCCTTTAGCAGTGATTTCATCCATGATGGCATTTTTATTTCGCGCAACAATTCCGTATAAAATCAAATCACCCCGTCTTCTTTTTTAAAGACATGCCTGCTTAATATCAGGAAAATGATGCAGGAAATACCCGAGGCACCGAATATCATACACATCACCATGATTTGGTAACGTGCCGCGATCAGAGGCGAGACACCGGAAAGGATCTGCCCCGTCATCATGCCTGGTAAGGTAACGATACCGACCGCAAGAAGCGAGTTGATGGTCGGGATCAGCGATGTATGCAATGCGATCCGGCGGGCTTCGGAATAGGCGACGTTTCTGCCGGTTTCAGCCGCCAGTCTTTCCACCGCCAGACTGATACAGTTCATGGCATTAGCGAAAATCATGCCGGCCAGAGGAATCATATAGTGCGGCAGATACCACGGCTCCAGTCTCAACACTCCAGAGGTAACCAGAAATAATGTCGATCCGCCACCCAATGTGATAGACAATAACGCGTGTTTGAATAAAATCCGGCGCCGATCTCTGGCGGTTCCCAATGCAATCCAGCTTGAAAAAAACACCATCACCGCCAGAATGAGTAACACGATCCAGGCACTGTCCGATTCAAAAATAAAGGCAAGGAAATAGCCGACCAGCAGCAACTGCGCCAACATCCTGATGATGGCATATGAGGCGTAGCCGGCATTCAATGACCATTTAAATAATATGACCAGCACGATCAGCACCGGCAAAAACGATAGTGATAAATTGAGTATCGGAATGGTCGGTATTGAACTGGTCATGATGAGATCATCGCTGAATTGTTATTGGAATGATTATCCGGGAGTTTACAGAATCCCTGGGACGGAACGTCCAGGGCGCTGTTGAACTTGCTCGACAGGTTCTGGAACGCGATAAGCCCGGTCAGTTCAACGATTGCATCATCGTCGAAGAATTCTTTTAACCTGGTGATGTGTTCATCTGTTACCGTTTGATTCGGGTAGGTGACCGCGTCCGTGTATTCGAGGACTGCCTTTTCCTGCTCATCGAATACATTGCTTTCTTTCCAGCGATCAAGATTTTCCACTTTTTCCATAGAGCCGGCGCGTTTGGCCAGGGTTGCGGAATTGATATCAACGCAGAACCGGCACCAGTTGATCTGTGACACTCTGACCGTAATCAGGGAACGCAGCAGGGGGCTTAACGGTGATCCTTTTCTGTCCAGCACGCCATAGAGCAGGGCGACCGCCGCAAACAGGCGGGGCACCCTACCCCAGAGCAGGCCGGGCTGCAGGACCGCACCGTAATTTCTTTTCTGGTTCCAGAAGAACGGTCGCAGGAACCAGGGATATTTACTTAATGGTTTTACAGGTATTCTCATTCGCTGATCTCCGGTGATGGAAGATGTCTGATCAGTATAGCGGTTAGAATCCCGAGTCCGGTTGCTTGAGGAATTCACATTCTTCCGGTGTGGATTCACGGCCGAGGATGGCATTGCGATGGGGATAACGGCCAAAGCGTTCGATGATGGCCTTGTGTTTTTTTTCGAAGTCGTAGTTGTATTCCAGTCCTGCCTGGTTGTAGATCATCATCGCAATCTCATGAATGGCCAGCGATTCACTATGCATGTAAGGCATGTAGAGAAAACTTTTTTCATCTGTATTTAAATTCATATCCGCACCTTGTTCGACGGCAACCTGTGCCAGGGCCAGCGCCAGTGCATCGTGGGCAAAGGCCCCTGGCTGATCCCGGTAGATGTTTCTCGAGAATTGATCAAGGATGATGATCTCGGCCAGACGTCCCCTGGGTGTTTGACGCCATGGATACAATTCACAGCGTGACGCTTGTTCATGAACCTTTCTGAAGCGGGAACAAATCAGTTCATCTAATGCCTGGTCTTTTTTCCACCATTGTTTCGGATCGATTTCTTCAAACCAGAAATTGATTACCGCTTCAGGGTCCATAAGCAATCCTTGAAATTTCTCCGGCTGTTATTGTGAACCCAGTGTAAATGACCTTGGCCCGGAATGATAAACCGGCGGACAATAAAAAACGGGGCAAATCCCCCGTTTCAGCAGCTTCGTTCGAAGTCATCAAGCTTTGACTTCGATACGTCGCGGTTTGGCCTGTTCGCTTTTCTGAATGCTAATCTCCAGGACACCGTTCTTGCCTTCAGCAGAGATATTCTCCGCATCGGCAACATCCGGAAGTGCCAGCCTGCGGAAGAATTTACCGTAGGCCCTTTCGACCCGGCGATAGCCGCTCTCCTTGTCTTCATCCGTGGTCTCGTAGTTGCGTTCACCCTGGATTGTAAGTACACCGTTTTCCATCGTGATCTCGATGTCTTTCGGATCGATACCTGGGACATCGGCAATCACAACGTAACGGTCAGTCTCTTCCCGGACATCTATCGCCGAAGACCAGGCACCGCTCAAAAGGTCAATTTGCCCGAGATCAAGGGGAGAGAAAATAATATTAAAACAATGAGTTACGTTGATAGCGTGGCTTGATCATCCGCGCCCGGCGCATAGCCCTTGCGCAGGGTGTTTTCGGTGACCGTTCGCGGGATGACAAACTGCAACAGGTAATCATATCCGCCTGCCTTGCTGCCGAGACCGCTCAGCTTGAAGCCACCGAATGGCTGGCGCTCTACCAACGCGGCGGTTATGCGGCGATTGATGTAGAGATTTCCCACCTGCAGTTCCCGTTCCGCCTGTTCAATGTGATCGGGATTGCGGGAATAAAGCCCGCCGGTCAGGGCAAAGCGGGACCGGTTGGCGATCGCGATTGCCTCATTAAAATTCCCGGCGCGCATGACCGCGAGTACCGGCCCGAAGATCTCTTCCTGGGCCAGCCTGGAATCCGGGGCAACGTCCGAAAAAATCGCCGGGCCAACAAAACAGCCCTGATCATATTCGGCACAATCGAGTTTCAATGCCGTGTTGTGCTCCTGTGCCGCTTTATTAATGACTGACTGGATCCGTTTTTGCGCGGAGCGGGATATCACCGGGCCGATGATCACGGCCGGGTCCTCCGGCATCCCGATCCGTAGACTGCGGGTGGCAGCCACCAGCCGTTGCAGGAACAGGTCATAGTGTTCACCGACCACGATCACCCGCGAAGCGGCGCTGCATTTTTGTCCCTGGTAGCCGAAGGCCGAGGTGACGGTGCCAGTAACGGCCTCATCGAGGTCCGCATCGCTGTCAATAATAATGGCGTTTTTGCCACCCATCTCGGCGATGACGTGCTTGAAGTGGTGCTGCCCTGCCGCCAGTTGTGCCGCCTGTTCCACGATGTGGCTCCCGACTTCCAGCGACCCGGTAAAGGCGATGCAATGGATGTCTTTGTGTTGCACCAGGTAATCCCCCAGGCTGGCCCCCGGGCCCGGCAGGAACTGCAGCACACCCGGTGGCAGTTCCAACGCCTGCATCAGCCGCACAAACTCGGCGGCGATAACCGGTGTTTCCGAGGACGGTTTCAGGATCACCGGGTTGCCGGTGACCAGTGCCGCGGAGGTCATACCCGTGAGTATGGCCAGTGGAAAATTCCAGGGTGGGATCACCGCACAGACGCCGCGTGCCTGATAGTGCAGGGTATTGGTTTCACCGGCCACGTTTTTACCGCCATCAGCATCCAGCCGCTTTGCACAACGGCCATAGAATTCAAGAAAATCGATCGCTTCGGTGACATTGGCGTCTGCCTCCGGCCAGGTCTTGCCGGCCTCCAGAACCTCCAGGGCCGCAAACCGCTCACGTTGTTCCCGGAGCCGGGCGGCGGCCCGGAAAAGATAGTCTGCCCGGTCACTGAAGCTCATACCGGACCAGGACCCGAGTGCCGCCCTTGCGCCCCGGATCGCCTCATCTGCCTGTTCTGTCGTCGCAAGGCAGACCTCACCGATCACTTCGCTGACATTGGCCGGGTTCACAGACGTTATAACCTCGGCACTGTCGACCGGTCTGCCAGTAATGAACAGCTTGTGGCTTTGTCCAATGTTTTGCCGGGCAGCGCTGATGGCCTCCCTGAATGACTGTCTCTCCGTTGCCGCAGTGAACCGCCGCCAGGGATCATTGCGGAAAGTTTCCGGGTCTTCGGCCGGTTTGTCCGGCGTTATGAGCATGGGCCTGGCCAGGACAGTTTCTACCGGTTCCGTCCATTGCATGGTGAGCCGCTGGAATGACTGGCTGCTGGCATTCTCCAGTAAGCGGCGGGTAAGGTAAGCCATGCCCGGTATGAGTTCGCCGAAGGGGATATAAACCCGCAGGTATTGCCCCATTTGTTGTACGCTTTTTTCCAGGGCCGGCGCCATGCCGTAGAGCATCTGAAATTCAAATGCTCCTGGTGCCAGACCAACTTCCTCTGCGACAGTGATCGCATGCGCGATACTACGGATATTATGCGTGCCTATAGCGGTGTGGATCGTTTCATGCTGCTGCAGCAACAACTCTGCACAGTGCTCGTAATTTTGATCAGTCTCCGTTTTTGTAGTCCACACCGGGATGTCCCAACCGTGTTGCCGGGCGATAATGGTCTCCTGGTCCCAGTAGGCGCCGCGGACCAGGCGTACACTGATCGGGGTGCCGCGTTCCTTTGTCCACGCAATCAGCTCTTCAATATCCTTTGCTGTTTCTCTTAGATAGGCTTGCAAGGCGATGCCGGCATGGGGCCAGTCACGGAATTCCGGTTCCGAAAGCAACTCACGGAAACAATGCAGGATGATGTCCTTGAAATCATAGTGTTCCATGTCCAGGCAAATGAACACGTGTTTCTCTCGCGCCATGCGCAACAGTTTGCGCAGCCGTTCACCAAGCCCCTTGATACTCGCTTCGGGTGCACGCGGGTTGATTTGTGAATACAGCGAGGACGGTTTGACGGAAAGATACAGGCGCGGCATTTCACGATCATTGGTTCTGTCCAGAAATTCATTTGTCTGCCAATTGTGAGTTACCTTCCGGCCATCGTTGATTATGTCGATGTAATCCTTAAGGTAGGCCTCAGCCTCAGCTTCACTGACGGTGACTTCACCAACGCGGTCCAGGGTCACGGCGATATTGTCCTGGCGGTAATTTTCTGCAACCGATAATGCATCCCGGATCGCAACGCCACCCATAAACCAGTGGGCGATGTGCTGGACGGCCTTGCGAACAGCCAGGGCCGTGACCTTGTCAGTCGGTTTCGAGCGTACGTGTTTCAGTCCGAATTTAACGGCATCCGGCAGGGGAAATTCTTCATCTGAGAAATAGGCTTGCAGGTGATCGACAAGATCCACGTCGTCATTCAGAGCAGGTAAGACATCAACGAGGCGCAATGCCTGCACGCGAAACATTTCGTTTTCCATAATGCGCTGGATAAAACCGGACAACCAGCGTTCGATCTTCGCAGCGGACTCTGCCTCCCGGCTGGCATGCTCAATCAGTTGTTTGCCGGTTGCCTGGATGCGTTGTTCCCTGTCCATCGTTCTGCAGTTATACCTGTAATGTTGGCGTGAGGATCAAATGAAGCAGTTTCATCATTAATATTGTGTTGTCCTGATTGGGTGGTCTTGCAATAGACCTTGCCGCTAATCAATTTATTGATTGTCTATGACATTCTAGCGCAGGCTGATGATCGGCCAAGCCCGTTTTTCAGCCTCGGCCCGTAACTGCTCATCCGGATCCACGGCAATGGCATGGTCTACTTCTTTAAGCAAGGGAATGTCGTTGTGCGAATCGGAATAAAACCAGATCTCTTGCGGTTGCTTGTTGTGTTCTTTCAGCCAGTCCTTTAGCCGGGTGACCTTGCCCTTGGCATAGGACGGGATGCCCACCGGCTTGCCGGTATAAATACCATCGATGATCTCGACATCCGAGGCAATGAGATCATGCACACCCAGCAGTTCGGCAATGGGCTCGGTAATAAAGCGGTTGGTGGCAGTGATGATAAGCAATTCATGGCCTTTTTGCCGGTGCTCTTCAATCAAATTGATGGCTTTATCGAGCAGGATGGGTTTGACCTTTTGCTCAAGGTACTCCTGGCGACGGATTGATAGTATCTCCGGGTCCACATTTTTCAGCGGTTTTAACTGGAACTCGAGGAAATCATGGATGTCCAGTACCCCGGCCACGTAATCCTTGTAGTATTGTTCGTGTTGGCGGACGTAGATTTCCGGGTCCTGGAAACCCTGTTCACACAGGTATTCTCCCCAAAGGCAGTCACTATCCCCGGCGATGAGGGTATTATCGAGGTCAAAAATGGCCAGTTTCATGGTCTATCCTTTGCTGAGGGCCGGCGAAAGCCGGCTAGTCTAGGCAGAATACCCGCAAAGGTAAAATCCCCGCGCCACGAATTGCGGGATGCCCTGTTTTTTGGAAGAATTTAAGCTAATTAATACTATCTAAATCAGACTGATATGATCGATTCGGACGGATTTCGCGCCAATGTTGGCATCATGCTTTTCAACAAGGAAGGCAGGTTGTTCTGGGGTCGCCGGATGGGTATGGATGCCTGGCAATTCCCGCAGGGCGGTATCAAGAAAGACGAAGACGCGGAAGATGCCATGTACCGGGAACTGCGGGAAGAAACCGGACTTTTACCGGAACATGTCGAGATTATTGCCAGCACCAACGACTGGTTACGCTACTGGTTGCCCAAGCGCTTCATTCGCCAGAATGCCTTTCCCCTGTGTATTGGCCAAAAGCAGATCTGGTATCTGTTGAGGCTTGTGGCTGACGAGAGCAAAGTGCGACTGGATGTTGGCAAAAAACCCGAGTTCGAGGAATATATTTGGATTGATTACTGGGATCCGGTAACGCAGGTCGTCTCCTTCAAGCGCAATGTCTACCAGATGGCACTGAAGGAACTTGAACCCTACCTATCTGCATTCAAATAAGACCTTACTGGCTTTTTTCTTCAGGAGCGGCGGCGGACTGTTTTCTAGCCATGCCCATCATGACGATTTTCAGGGTCTGGTTCGCTGATCGGTTACTGATGCGCTTGATGTAGCCCTGGCGAAAATTTGGATCGAAATTTCGGGCTGTCATTTCCATATTGAGATTTTCCAGTTCGGTGGCGCATTTCTTCATGGCGAAATCAACCACGTGCCGCGGGTCATCCTGGACCTGCATCTGCGCCACGGAGGTTTCGCCCATGCAATAATCATAACGGTTGGTATATTCGGACAGCATTTTCTGATCATCCCGGCTCATTTCGTTCGGCATGATATAGTCGGTATTAGCGGTTTCCGCCTCCTCGGCGAATGTAGTCATACCAGTCGTTAAAAACACTGCCAGGTAAACCACCTGCAGTACGTGTTTCGGGGGTTTCATGTTCATATTTCTTTTTCTTCGTTTGTGTAATAAGTTGGGGGCTACCATAACTGCCGGTTTACCAGCAAGTCAAATCCGGTTACCGGAAATTGGGCAGCGAATAAACCAGCAAGTTCCCCAGAGGAAAACACATGACAGTTTCACAGCAATTTAATGAACATCTACTGGGTCTATGGAGCGATGCCTCGCTGACGACACCTGCTTTTGTATACGATGAACGTGCGATCAACGACAAGCTGGACATGCTCACAGAACTGCGGCGTGAGACGGGCTGCAAGATCCTCTATTCAGTCAAGGCGCTGAGTTTTTCAGCCTTGCTGAAACAGGTCGCCAAACGGGTAGATGGTTTCTCGGTGAGTTCGGCCTTTGAGGCCCGCCTGGCGGCTGAGATCCTCAAAGACAGTACCCGGATCCACCTGACCAGCCCCGGCATTCGGCCCGCGGACGGTAAAGTAATCGCCGATCACTGCGGCTACGTGAGTTTTAATTCGCTGAGCCAGTGGCAGCAATTCGCGCCTGTATTTAAAAAGCTGAGTTTTGGTCTGCGTGTGAACCCCGGTGTGTCATATGCTCTTGATGTCCGTTTCGACCCGTGCCGACCGGCCTCCAAGCTGGGGGTAGCCCTTGCTGCAATAACTGACAGCGATCAGCTGCCCGCTCAATTACACGGCCTGCACATTCACAACAATTGCGAATCCCGGGACCTGGAGCAACTGGTGGTCAGTGTCGAAAAACTCATGGGTACCAACCCGTTACTCTTGCAGCGACTGAACTGGATCAATTTCGGCGGCGGTTACCTCTTTGAGCGGTATTCTGATCTGGACCCGCTCGTCGGCCTCAGCAGGACCCTGAAGGAGAAATACAAGCTGGATCTGTTTTTTGAACCGGGCAAGGGAATCGTTGGCAGCGCCGGGTATGTTGTCGCCAGTGTGATCGATATGTTCAGAGCAGACGATAAAACCATTGCAGTACTTGATACCAGCGTGAATCATCTGCCGGAGATTTTTGAATACCAGTACCGGCCCATGCTTTTGCAGGAATCAACCCAGGGTAAACACGGGTATCGTCTTGCCGGGGCCAGTTGTCTTAGCGGCGACCTGTTCGGCGATTACTTTTTTGATCATGAACTCAAGATAGGCAGCCGAATCGTTATTGCAAATGTCGGTGCCTACATGCTGGTGAAGGCCAGTATGTTCAATGGCATTAACCTGCCTGCTGTCTATTCACTCGATGCATCGGGACGCTTGCACCCACGCAAGGTTTACGATTATTCACATTACCGGGAACGGCTATAGCCTTACCCGGCCTTACCTCAAGTGGGATTGATTGAATGCTGGTGACCCTGTTCAAAAACTATTTTGAAATTTGCTTGCTGCGCAAGAACCCGCAAGACCTGCCGCGGTCCACTGAGCTGCTTGCTGTCTCACTGGCGCTTTATATTGCCATCAGCACCCTGGTGATCGTTTACACTGCACCGCTGGCAACGGCCATGGCCAGTAGTGTCATTGAAATCCTCCTGGTCAGCTTGATCACCTGGGTTATTTTAAGGTTGCATAAAAAGCCCGAACGCCTGATGCAAACCCTGACAGCAATTGTAGGCACCGGTTGCATCATCAGCCTGTTTGCAATCCCACTGATTTACAGTGGTATGTTGTGGCAAACCGGCGAGGTATTACAGTCAGTGGCTGCATTGCTCTATCTTGCCCTGGTCATCTGGAACATAATGGTGCTGGGTCATATCCTTCGCCATGCGCTGGCGACCACGTTGGGTTTTGGAATCGTGTTTGCCATAATCTACATCGTGATCACGACCTACCTCATCTCCCTGGCGTTTCCTGCCATAGGCCCACAATGAGAATCCATATCCTGGGAATCTGTGGCACTTTTATGGGTGGCCTGGCACTGTTGGCGCGTGAACTGGGTCATGAGGTCAGTGGCTCCGACACCAATGTCTACCCACCGATGAGCACCCAGTTGGAAGAACAGGGTATTCATCTGACCGAGGGTTATGATCCAATCCAGCTCGAGCCGGCACCGGACCTTGTGGTGGTGGGTAATGCCCTGGGCCGCGGCAATGATTGCATTGAATATTGCCTGGATGCCGGCTTACGAATGATCTCGGGACCACAGTGGCTGTATGAACACATGCTAGTCGGGAAACATGTACTCGCCGTGGCCGGTACGCATGGCAAGACGACCACGGCCGCCATGCTGGCCTGGTCACTGGAAGTCGAAGGCCTGGGCCCCGGTTTCCTGATTGGCGGGATCCCGGCAAATGTCGGGGTTTCGGCTCGCCTGGGCGCTGGCAAGTACTTTGTGGTCGAGGCGGATGAATATGACACGGCCTTTTTCGATAAGCGGTCAAAATTTGTTCACTATCATCCCCGGACTCTGGTTATTACCAATATTGAGTTCGATCATGCAGACATCTTCGCCGATCTTGATGCTATCAGACGCCAATTTCACCATTTGATCCGGATGATTCCACGCCATGGTTTGATTGTTGCCCGGGCCGGGGATAGGGAGGTCCTGGCTGTTCTGGCGCAGGGTTGCTGGTCAACCGTAGAATATTTCGGTGAGACTGATGCCCGCTGGTGCGTGAAGCCCCTACAGGATGACTACAGTGAATTCGAGATCACGGTGGATGGGGAACCGGGTGGTGTTATGCGCTGGGATCTGTTTGGCAAGCACAATGCCATGAATGCCCTAGCAACTGCGGCCGCGGCTGGTCACGTCGGATTGACGTCTGGTGAAGTATGTGAAGCATTGGCAAATTTCAAGAATGTTAAGCGACGATTAGAGCATTTAGTCACAATTAACAACATATCGGTCTACGACGATTTTGCCCATCATCCCACCGAAATCGAGGCAAGCCTAGAGGCACTGCGCAGCCGCGTGGGCAAGCAACGTATTATTGCCGTCATGGAGCCCCGCTCAAACACCATGCGTCAAGGGGTCCACAAGGCGAGACTGGCTGCGGCTTTCGAGCTGGCCGACCAGGTGCTGCTGTTCCGCCCTGACGACCTGTCATGGGACCTTGAACACGCCACCCGATCGATCGCCAGAAAGCGAGAGGTGTTTGCTGATACCCAGCAGCTGATCGATGCCCTGGTTGCCATGGCACAATCCGGGGACCAGATTGTCATAATGAGTAACGGTTCGTTTGCTAACATTCATCAGCGACTGATAGAGCAATTACAGGCGTCATGCTGAAACATATTCCATTGTTCCCACTAAATACCGTGCTCTTTCCCGAGGGCGTACTGCCGCTCCGGATCTTCGAGAGCCGTTATCTTGATATGGTAAGTGAGTGTTTACGTTCAGATAGCTGCTTTGGGGTGTGCCTGATTTCCAGCGGCAACGAGGCAGGAACGCCGGCTGAATGCCATGACATCGGGACCTTTGCCCACATCGTTGATTGGGACCAAGGGGAAGACGGGATCCTGGGTGTGACGGCAAAAGGCGGGAAACGATTTCGTGTTGTAGAAAAGCGCTTACGCCCGAATAAATTACTGGAAGGTGATGTCGAAATCATAGCTGAGAATGACGACGAGGAGTTACCGGTTGAATTCCAGTTGTTGTCAGATTTGCTGCGCCAGATTGTCGAAAAGTTTGAACTGACTCACTTGAGCAGAGAAGAGAAATACCTGGATGCCAGCTGGGTGAGTTGCCGGCTGGCAGAGTTGCTGCCACTCGAACTCGAGGAAAAACAGGACTTGCTGGAGACCGATGACCCGGTTCAACGGCTGGCGCAGATCCAGTCACTGCTCCAGGTGCTGAACCCGGAACAATAACAACAGACGGTTCGCTTAACCGGGCCGTGGTGGATCGATAAAGGCCGTATCGTCCGGTTCCTGGATGACCGGGTTTTCCAGTGTCCCGATCTTCTCGATTTCGACACGAACCGTATCACCGGGATGCATGTATCCCCGTGGTTTCATCTTTACACCAACCCCGCTGCTGGTGCCGGTGGCAATGATATCACCCGGCTCCAGGGTCATGACACTGGAGAGGTATTCGACCAGGTAATAACAGTCAAAGATCAGTTGATCGGTGTTGGATGATTGCCGTTGTTCGTCGTTGACCCAGGTCTTGATATCCAGTTGATGCGGATCGCCGATCTCATCCGCGGTGACCAGCCAGGGACCGATGGGGCCATGGGTATCAAATGATTTTCCCAGGGTCCAGGTATGCGAGCGCATTTGCCAGTCCCGTACCGAGACGTCATTGCAGACCGTGTAGGCCGCAATTACCGTCCGGGCCTGATCACGTGTGACGTGCCGGCAGCGCCTGCCAATAACCAGACCCAGTTCACCTTCATAATCGAGTTTTTCCGAGACATTCGGGCGATGGATTGGCTGGCCGGGTCCGATGATGCAACTGACCTGCTTGTTGAAAAAAGTCGGGTATTCGGGACGTTCCAGGCCGGTTTCCTCGATGTGATCAGCATAATTCAGGCTGACGCCAAAATATTTCGACGGTCGTGGTACCGGTGCCTGCAGACTGATATCTGAAAAGGCCAGACGTTCCCGGTTAGTCCCGATCTTTTCCTGCAACTGTTGCTGCAGCACGTCGCCGCCAGCCAGGAATCCATTCATGTCCAGCTTCGTTGCAAGATTAAATGGGACTATCGAATCGTTATCAATGGCGCCGACGTGTTCAGTGCCGTTGTGAATGAACGTGGTTATTTTCATTTTCTGATATCTCGGTCGCTCGAGTCATCATAGCATCGCATCGTCCCGATAATAAAACTCAGACTTGCTGAAGGATATAATCAACGGCTTCTTGCAGGTCTGCCTTGCAGTGACCCTTTGCCTGGATTCTTTCCTTGTCAGCATTGGTATATTTACCGGTCCTGACCAGGATGGCCTGCAGCCCCGCCTGAAGTGCACCATTCACATCGGATTCAACATCATCGCCCACCATGATCACCTCGGAGTGATCACAGCCGATACTTTCAACAGCACTCATATAAAAATCAACTGAGGGTTTGCCGACGACCCTGGCATCTATGCCGGAAGCATATTCAAGTGCGTGGACAAATGGACCGACATCGAGACTTAATGAATCACCTTCACTGAAATATCGATTGACACCCAGCGCCAGGAACCGGGCACCATTCATAATCAAGCGAAAAGCTGTGTTCATATTTTCATAGGTAAACCCTTTACCCGCATCGCCCACCAGCACCGCATTAACGTTCTCCAGAAAATTCATGTCGGAAAATTCTTCTTCAAGGTCCCGATGGATTAACAGGTAAGGCCGTAAACTTTCACGCTCAAGGAGTGCTCTGGCAGCAATCGGGGCAGTGAATAATTCATCCGGTTTGATTATAAAATCCATCGCGGATAACTGATCCAGAATCACACGGGATGTTTTGCGGGTTGTATTGGTGACATACCGGACAGGCAATCCGGATTCAGTGAGTTTGTCCAGTGCTATATTGGCTCCAGGTAATACCTTATTGCCGACATAGAGCACACCACTGAGATCAAGCAGTACACCGCGTATCATAATAAAATAATAGTAGTTGAATCATTGATGTTCATCGTTACAATCAATTTATTAACAAGATGATCCAATATGGGGCAAGAAATTCCAACCAGTCAATTCACAAAGCATGATTTCAGTGCTTTCCGTGAACATTTGCGTTCCGAAACCGAGACATTACGCCGGTATTTTCGCGAAAACCAGTTTATCTGTCAGCACAATATTGGTGGTTTTGAGGTTGAAGCCTGGCTCGTGGATGAAGATGCTGTTCCATTACCGATAAACGAAAAGTTTCTCAAGGTACTTAATTATTCCAAGGTCGTACATGAATTATCAAAATTTAATTTCGAGATTAATGTTGAGCCACAGCCATTAATAAATGATGCCCTGGATAAGTTTTATCAGGAATTATTGTTGACCTGGAACCGATGTCACGAAATAGCAGGATCGCTGGATGCGGATGTGATGGCTATCGGGATACATCCCGGAATTATCGACAAGGAACTGACCCTGGAACATATGTCGACAAGCCAACGTTATCGCGCGCTTAATGAACAAGTCATGGAAATCAGAAATGGCTTGCCACTGACGCTGAATATCCGTGGCAAGGATCATCTCAATACCGTGCATCATAATGTCATGCTTGAGGCTGCGACGACATCTTTCCAGATTCATTACCAGATCAAACAGCAAGATGCCGTACGCAGCTACAATGCAGCACAGATTATTTCGGCGCCACTGGTGGCCGTTAGTGCAAATTCTCCATTCCTGTTTGGCTGTAATCTCTGGGACGAGACCCGGATACGTTTGTTTGAACAATCGGTAGATGTAGGCATGCAAGAAAGCAAGCGGGTGACATTCGGTCATGAATACGTCAAGGGTTCATTATTTTCCTGTTTTGAGGAAAACCTGGAAAAGTATGCCATTCTCATTCCCTTGAATGACGAGAGCAATTCTGCCGAACTTAAACATCTGCGCTTGCATAACGGCACCATTTGGCGCTGGAACAGGCCCCTGGTGGGATTTGACAGGGAAGGACATATTCACCTGAGGATTGAAAACCGGGTGGTACCTTCGGGCCCTTCGATGATTGATATGGTTGCCAATGCCAGCTTGTTCTGGGGACTTGTCCATTTCTTTGCCAGTATGACAGAACCACCGGAATACCAGATAGAGTTTCCTTTAGTCAGGCAAAACTTTTACAACGCGGCACGTTATGGCATGCGGTCATCATTACATTGGCTGGATGGCGAACAGTACGAGGTTAATACACTTTTACTGGACCAGTTATTACCTATAGCAGAGAAGGGGCTTGAACAGCTGGGCATTTCCGATGAGAACCGCAAGCATTATTTGTCTGTTATTGAACAGCGGATACGAAAAGGGCAGAACGGTGCCATATGGCAACGGCGTTGGGTTAAAAAATATGGCAAGGACATGAGGTTGTTAAGCAAGGCCTACCTTGAAAGACAACAGTCCGGCTGTCCGGTACATGAATGGAACATCTGATGTTGACGATACTTGAATCACTGGATGACGAGGTCCTGCTACTACCAGCAGAGGAGTTGCATACCAGATTACCGGGCCCCGTTCTGGTTCATTTGAAAGGAAGAAAACAACCTGCATTATTTGCATCCGTACTGCTTCATGGTAACGAGCACACCGGCTGGGAAGCAGTCAGGAAGTGTTTACTGGGATATACCGGAAGAGAATTACCACGTGATTTCTCGTTATATATAGGTAACGTACAGGCAGCCCGCTATGGCAAGCGTTATCTTGACGAGCAGCGGGACTTCAATCGTGTCTGGGAAGGCAATGAAAGTTCACCCGAACACGAGATGATGCGTACAGTCGTTGAACAAATGAAACAGCGTGGGGTGTTTGGCAGCATTGATATCCATAACAACAGTGGGAAAAATCCTCATTACGCCTGTGTCAACAGAACAGATAATAAATTCCTGCAGCTGGGCAGCCTGTTTTCAAGAACCATGGTTTATTTTACCCGCCCACGGGGAGTGCAAAGTATGGCATTTGCACAGTTCTGTCCCGCGGTGACTGTTGAATGCGGTTTGTCTGGCGAAAAAAGCGGTATTGATCATGCCAGTGAATTTATAGATGCTTGCATGCATATTAAAAAATTACCAGAGCGCACCCTGGGCAATCGGGATATAGATCTTTATCACACAGTTGCCACGGTGAAAATCATGGATGATCATCAGTTTGGCTTTGATCACAAGGATTATGATCTCTGGCTGGACAGGAATATTGAATATTTTAATTTCCGGGAATTACCAAGAGGAAGTTGTATCGGCAAGGTAAATAGTAATAAAGGAAATCCACTTTTTATCACTGATGAACTGGGTGAGGATGTCACTCAGGATTATTTTTCAATAATAGACGGCGATTTGATTTCTAATAGAGAAATCATTCCGGCAATGATAACGCTCAATACTGACGTTATAAAGAAAGATTGCCTGTGTTATTTAATGGAACATTACCCATTACCGGAATAAGTGAGCGCGATGCCTGATTTTTCCCGCTATCCCACCCTGGCGTATGCGCATGAGTGGTCGGTCAAGACTTTGGCAGAAATGGAAAGCTTGCTTGCCCCCATGGCTGGAATCAATCCGGATGTCCTTGTTGTTGCCGCTTCCGGATCATTGGGCAGACTGGAGGGGATGGCCCATTCGGACTGTGACTTGATTGTGTTGATCACAGATGACGCCGCGATGGATAAAGAAAGGGCAAAAGTTGCCATGGAAGATGTCTGGAGAGAACTCCAGCCACTGGGTTTGCCCATGCCTAAATCCTCGGGCATCTATGCCACGGCGGCAAGCCCGGAACAAATTTGCGATCACAGTACCCTGGGGCAGGTGGCCGATGACAAAAACATGTTTGGTAAACGCCTGCAGATATTGCTGGATACTTTGCCAGTTTACGGCCATGGCCATTTCAGGGACCTCAGGCGTCAACTGCTGGAGCGATATGCCGCTGGTTTTCTCATTTATGATCAACGCAGGGAATGGGTGTACTTGCTCAATGACCTGTTGCGCTATCTCAGGTCATATTGCAGCTGGCACCAGTTTGACTTGTCGAGCGATCCGATAGATAGCTGGTACTTGCGAAATGTAAAGCTCCGGAACGGCCGTATCCCGATGTTCGCCGGGCTGATTTTCCTCCTGGGTGAATGCAGCAAGGAAAAAGAGGATAAGATTGGCTGGCTGGACAGGCATCTTGACCTGACGATGATGCAAAGGCTCCGGTTTGTATACGAACAGAATGAAGATCCGAATATTGATAGGATCCTCGGGGCTTACGAGTACTTTATGATGAGGATGAACGATGATCGAACCCGGGAAATACTGATTAAAACCACACCGAAATCACTGGAGGAACTTTATTCCCGGCGGTTGCCGGAATATGATGATTTGCATCGGAATTCCGGGACCATAATCGGGGAACTGACCCGTTTCATCCTCGACCGGAGAGGGCAGTGGAGCGATGCATTTTTTGAATATCTGTTGCTTTAGGGTAATTTCATGATGTTTTCAAACCTTATTATAATTCTGGTATCATTCAATTTCTGAACGGGGTTTATCAATTTTCAAAGGAGATAATATGTCTAGTGCAAAATCAACGGCGTTTAAAGAACGCCAAACCAAGGCCCAGATCATTGCTGAAATTTCTGAGGAAACCGGGGTATCCAAGAAAGATGTCAAGGCCGTTCTGGTCTCGTTGGCTGATCAGGCCAGACGCCACCTCAAACCAAGGGCATGTGGTATATTTGTTGTACCGGAACTGGGCGTCAAAATGAAAACGGTGAAAAAACCGGCCACTAAGGCAAGGCCCGGCAGAAACCCGTTCACTGGTGAAGAGATTATGATCAAGGCCAAGCCAGCTTCGACCTCTGTCAGGGCGTTGGCTTTGAAAGCCGCTAAAGAAATGGCAAGTTAAACCAGCTTTTAGTATTGTCACCGGTGCAGGGAAGCACCGGTATGATTTCCCTGCTGTCTTTCCCAGACAGTTTCCCGCTTCAATACAGTGCCTGGCTGGTCACACAGTTCGCCAGCAACTGCTTAAGTTCCAGAATATAGGAACTACAGTTCGTTCCCGCCTGGCAATATTTGCCAATCGACTCAACTTTATTGCATTATGATTTGTTCTGGTGCTGAAATTTCTATAATGAATTTATGAAACCCGGAATATTCATCCTGGATATGAATCGTTATCCGCTCTACCTGGTGCTCGGGGTTTGTCCCTTGCTGATAACCACGATCAACATTCAATCGGCCCTGAACATGAGTGTAGTATTTATATCCTGTTTGCTCTCTCTTGGTGTATTGATAGCCTTGATACGTAACCTAATCCCATATCACATCAGGATGATCATGATCCTGATATTGTCTGCGCTGGTCGTTTCACTGGTTTCCACAGGCATGCAATACCTGGCATACGAAGTTCATGCCAGCCTGGGTATTTATATTTTGTTACTGGTCATGAATTGTCTGGTGCTAACACATGCCGAGGAGGTGGCCCTTGCCGATGGTTTGATCAAGTCAGTAATGACTGGATTGCTGACCTGTTTTGCTGTCTTTATTGTATTAACATGTGTGGGCTCCTTGCGCCAGTTTATTGCGTCTGATTTACTGAATGGCTCGTCCGGTGCTTTTCTTCTCCTCGGTTTTCTGATTGCCGGTTTTAACTGGTTGAGGTCATTATTTGCGGCCAACGCAGTCCCCGTTTCTACTTGAGCACTACTAATTTTAGTGAATAGACAGAAACGGACTGAAATATTCGAAAGGTTTCGGAAACAGAATCCGAAGCCAAAGACCGAATTGAAACATCACAATCCGTTTGAGTTACTTGTCGCTGTTATCCTCTCTGCCCAGGCTACAGATGTTGGTGTCAATAAGGCAACGACAAAGCTGTTCAAGGTTGCCAACACCCCAGAGGCCATACTTGCCCTTGGCCTTTCGAAACTGAAAAGGTATGTACGTACTATTGGCCTTTATAATGCCAAGGCCGAAAACATTATGAAAACCTCCCGAATCCTGGTCAAAGAACATGGAGGCAAGGTGCCCAGCGACCGGGAATCACTTGAAAGGCTTCCAGGTGTGGGCAGGAAAACAGCCAATGTGATCCTGAATACGGCTTTCGGTCAGCCAACGATCGCTGTGGACACCCATATCTTTCGGGTAGCCAACCGAACCGGTATAGCACCCGGTAAAAATGTGCTGGAAGTTGAAATGAAACTTATGAAGTTTATACCGGAAGAATTTAAAAAGAATGCGCATCATTGGCTTATCTTGCATGGTCGTTATGTCTGTATGGCCCGTAAACCACTGTGCGGGTCGTGCCTTATTGAAGATCTGTGTGAGTGGAAGCAGAAGAAGGATTATCTCTGATGACAGGGCCCTTTATTCAGGATCGTGATGACTCCCGGCGTTATTTCCTGTCTGTCTGGAAGAAATATAAAACAGGAAGCGTACTTGAACCCATGGAAGATATGGTCCTGCAGGTCATACTTGAACATCCGGAATATCATCATTATCTCGACAAGGGAGAAGCTGCATTGGCACAGGAATTTACTCCGGAATCCGGTATGAGTAATCCCTTTCTACACATGGGAATGCATATCGCGATCCGCGAACAGGTCAGTACCGACAGGCCGCCGGGAATACGTAACCTGCATGAACAGCTTGCCCGGAAAATGAATTCCACGCTGGAGGCAGAACACCGGATGCTGGATTGCCTGGGCGAAGTGCTCTGGCGTGCCCAACGCGAGCAGGCCATACCGGATGAGGCCGACTACCTGGAGAAAATCATGCGCTTGCTGTAGTTGCCGACGGAGAAGACCGCCGAAGAAATTAACCGGCTGTGAACTCCATCTTGATACCGGCAAGTTCGATCAAATCGGAGTTTTTCAACTGATAGGCCTTGGGCCCGATAGGTTCACCGTTAACAACTGGATAACGCTTGCCATCACCGTCACTTTCAATATGGGTCAGAAAATAACCCTGGGGCCTGCGCGATATAACGGCAACCTGAGTACCCGGTTTACCCAGGGTGACCAATGCCTTGCTCAGTTCCAGCTCCTTACCGGCTATTGGGCCGTTGAGCACGGTCAAGCGGGCCAGCGGCATCCCGGCCGGGGCATTTGTAGATGAGAGAGAGACATTTTCTGCCTTGGCACCGGCTTTTTCAGCTGCCTGGGCAGCGGCAACTGCAGCGCTGGCTGAACCCGGTTTGATGATCATGGTCTTTTCAAATTCATCATCACTGGCGGTAGCATTCTCATTGATGTATTTCAGCTCATGCTTGCCAATAGCAATCACATCACCGTCTTTCAGGGCGTGCTTCTTGACCAGTTTTCCATTGACATAGGTACCGTTGGTGCTGCCCAGATCTTCGAGGAAGGAGTCATCAAGAATGGTAATGATCAGGGCATGCTTGCCGCTGACAGCAAGATTATCGATTTGGATATCATTTTCTGCCTTGCGGCCAATGCTCATCCGTTCCTGGCTCAGTTCGTACTCCCCTTGAACCTCTCCATTCATGCTCAGAACCAACTTTGCCATCGCTCTGTTTGTCCCCTTACTTCAATAAATCCTGTTTAAAATTGATATAAAGTCGCTACTTTTATATTCGCACCAGCGCGACGGAGATGTTGTCTTTTCCTCCGTAATGATTGGCCAGTTGCACGAGCTTGCCCGCTGCCTGTGCAAGATTAGCACTATATTTACTTAGGGTTAAGTGAATTTCTTCATCATTTACCATATCATTCAATCCGTCGGTGCATAGCAAATATATATCCCCGGTTACGATTGTTTCCTCCACGATATCCACCTCGACATTGTTCTCAAGTCCCAGTGCACGTGTCACCAGATTCTTGGGCATCTTGGCATTTGCTTCCTCGGGCGAATATATGCCGCGATCGATCATTTCCTGTATCAGCGTGTGATCTCGGGTTATTTGTTCGAGATTATTGTCCCGGTAGCGGTAGAGTCTCGAGTCACCGACATTACCAACGAACAGTTTTTGACCGCTTAGCAGGCTGCAAATCACCGTAGTACCCATCCCACAGCAATCCGGGTTGGATCGGGCCATCGCATAAATATTTGAATTTGCTTGATTTATTGCCCGACGTATTAGACCTGATTCGTGACCGTCGACTCGCTTTTTCGTTTTCCCCAGGCGCTCTGTCTCAATGGCCTGGTGTATCGTGGTCACTGCAATGGCACTGGCCACCTCGCCCGCCCTATATCCACCCATGCCATCGGCCATCACGACCAATGCCAGGGCTTTATCCGTCAGTACACTGTCCTCATTATGAGGTCGGTGTTTTCCGATGTGCGAGGCGGTGGCGATTTCGAACCCGGTGTTCATGTCATGCCCGCCAAGGTGTTACTGAATTCATAGCCTTACCATTGTGTTTCTTGGCCGCAACCAGCCAGCAGAGATGCTACCCTATTGCTTATGCCTGTTTCAGGAAGCAGCTATATTTAGCTGATTTTCCGAGAAAAAGTCTAGCAATAGACTGTGCAAAAAGCGATTATTAATTATCTTCACTAGGTCACAGCTGCAGAAGGTGGCGGCGATACGTAAAAAAACCGGCCGCCCATCGGGTCAGCCGGTTTTGCGTTCCAATCAGCGGTTGTCAACGTTCCAGGTATTTCAATTTATCCGGAACTTCTTTCCACTCATCCGCGTCGGCGGGCGGGTCTTTCATTTCATTGATCACAGGCCATTCCCTTGAGAGTTCGGCGTTTAGTTCTACCATTTCCTTCATATTATCCGGGACATCTTCCTCGGACATGATGGCGTTTACCGGGCACTCGGGCTCGCAAAGGGTGCAATCAATGCATTCATCCGGGTCGATGACCAGCATATTCGGGCCCTCATGAAAGCAGTCAACCGGGCAAACCTCAACACAATCGGTATATTTGCACTTGATACAATTCTGGGTTACTACAAATGGCATGTATTATCACCTGTGTTCATCGGGAAAATTGGCGCTAATCATACCGTTTTTTAGCGGCATTGAAAAAGTATTAGTTTGTTGTTTTTAAAGCGCTGTTTTCACCGCTGACCAACTGGATTATCCGGTCTGAAAAATCTCCACCTGACCTGAATCCAGATACAGTTGCGCCGTGTTCGCGAATGTAATCAATGACAGTAAATTGCAGCGATTTCGGGCTATCGATCCGGCAAACCACTGCCAGGCGGGTGCTATCAATGCGGTCCGGCTGCACTGACTCCACGCCGGGAATGTTGCCTATGGCTTCCAGGAGCGACTTGCTTACCGGGGCATTCAGCTGAAAATTCAGGGATTTCTGTCGCTCCAGCAATTTGCGGATTGCACAGTGTCTTATTACTGAACCTTCGTCAACAACGATGATTTCATTGCATACGTTTCTGATCTCCTCCAGGTTATGCGAACTGACGATCAGGGTATGTTGCTGTCGCAGGTCCTAGATAATCTGTCGGACGTCTGCAGCAGCCACGGGATCCAGGCCAGAGGTTGGTTCATCTAGAAGTAGTATCTGCAGTTTGCCGATTAAAGCCTGGGCCAAGATCACTCTCATGCGTTGGCCATGACTCAGGGTTTCCGGGTATAGTTTTACCAGTGTCTGGATCCCGGTTTTGGAAATGACCCGTTCAGCTTCTACCTGTGCAGATGCTTTGTCCAGTCCATGCAGCCTGGCAAAAAATACCAGCTGTTTTTCAATAGCAATGAACCGGTAAAGAGAAAAAAGGGCACAAGAAAAAAAAGCCTCTCAACCTGATTACTGATTGAGCAGGTCAAACAAAGCGATGATCAATAGACGTTCCGGGTTCATATAAAACAAAATTGGGGAGCAGCCTCAATCGAGGCTGCGTTTCAAGGAATAGAGAACGTCCAGTGCCTGTCTGGGTGTTAGTTCATCAAGATCCAGTGTGGCCAATTGATCCAGAGCTTCATGGTGCCTGGATTTGAATAGTCCCTCATCTTTATTGGATAGGCTTTCAATCGGTTGTTGATCCAGGGTTTGCATATAAAGACGGGCCTGTTCAAGGACTCGTCTAGGAATACCGGCGAGTTGCGCAACCTGCAGTCCATAGCTATGGCTTGCCGGACCAGGTTTGACTGCATGCAAGAAAACAATATCATCGCCGTGTTCAACCGCGTCAAGATGGACGTTGCTGACATTTTCAAGACGCTCTGGCAAGTGAGTAAGTTCAAAAAAGTGTGTTGCGAACAGGGTCATCGCAGCAGTTTCGATGGCAAGATACTCTGCTGTCGCCCATGCCAGGGAAAGACCATCCAGGGTACCGGTCCCACGACCGATTTCATCCATCAATACCAGACTTTCACGGGTTGCATTATGGAGGATATTCGCGGTTTCGGTCATTTCCACCATAAAGGTGGAGCGACCACCAGCGAGATCATCGGCGGCACCGATACGGGTAAATATCCGATCCACAGGTCCGATTTGTGCCTGTTCTGCCGGTACGAAACTGCCGATGTGGGCCAATAATACGATTAATGCGGTTTGCCGCATGTAGGTTGATTTACCACCCATGTTTGGCCCGGTGATAATCAACATGTCAGTTTCCGGATCCAGTTTCAGATCATTGGCGATGAATGGTCCGGATTGAATCTGTTCAACTACCAGATGGCGTCCGCCAGTGATACACAGGCCTCTTTGCTGTTTGAGTTCTGGCGCAGAGAGATCCAGGCTCATGGCGCGTTCTGCGAAACAGGTAATTACATCCAGTTGGGCGATATGTTCAACGGTTGTCTGGATTTGATGGATAACACCCAGCAGATCTGCCAGCAGTTGGTCATAAAGAAATTTTTCTCGCATCAGTGCTTTTTCCCGTGCACTCAAAACCTCGTCCTCGAATTTTTTCAATTCCGGGGTAATGAACCGTTCCGTGCCCTTCAGAGTCTGCCGCCGGGTATAATCTGTCGGAGCCTGGTCGCTTTGTGCGCGACTGATTTCAAGGTAGTAACCATGAACACGGTTGAAGCCGACCTTGAGTGTCGAGAGTCCGGTCCGGGCACGCTCCCTGGTTTCAAGCTCATGCAAGAAGCCGCTGGCGTTGTCACTCATCTTTCTTAGTTCATCCAGTTGCGTGTCAAACCCTGTTGCGATTACGCCACCATCACGCAAGGTAATAGGTACCTGCTTCGGCAGGGCCCTGTCGAGTAATGACACTACATCTGGAAATTCATTGAGTGAATCATTAATCCGTTGCAGCAAGGGAGAATCAATTTTACTTACCACTGATTTCAGTTCGGGGATTATCCTGAGTGAATCCCGTAACGCAATCAGGTCTCGTGGGCGGGCAGATTTTAGAGCAACCCGTGTCATGATGCGTTCAATATCGCTAATGGAACGCAAGGGGTCCAGCAACTGCAGGTAATGCCGGTTTTGAATCAATGACTCAACCGCAGCATGGCGCAATCGCAGTTCATCCTGATTACGTAAGGGACGATGCAACCAACGTCGTAACAGACGGCCACCCATGGCCGTGGCCGTTGTGTCCATGATGTTTAACAGGGTGTGAGTATTGTTCTCTCCAAGACTGGTGTCTAATTCCAGGTTACGGCGACTGATACTGTCGAGGATAATGCATTCATCACTGGATTCGATCCTGATGCCATTAAGGTGTGGCAGTTGGCTGGCCTGGGTTTCTTGCAGGTAGTGAAGCAGGCAGCCGGTAGCCGCGATGGCAAAAGTCATAGCCTCGCAACCAAATCCCGAGAGATCAGATATCCCGAATTGTTTCCGAATCAGTGAGAGGGCCTGAGCCACTTCAAACTCACTGGCAGGACGGGGATTGACTTTAGACACCCTTGTCAGCAGATCACCAAGTCCTGAACCCTCAGCGACCAGTAACTCCGCAGGCCGTAGCCGGTCGAGTTCGCTGATCAAGGCATCCAGTGAAGAAAGTTCGTGCAAGACCAGTTTTCCACAACTCATGTTAAGTGCAGCGATCCCGAAGTCATGTTTGTCACCATGGATTGCCAACAGCAGGTTATCTGTCCTGCTTTCCAACATGCTGTCATCAGTCACCGTCCCCGGGGTGAGGATGCGTACGATCTGCCTTTCTACCGGCCCCTTGCAAGTTTGTGGATCACCGATCTGTTCACAAATCACCACGGATTCTCCCTGGCGGATCAGTCTGGCCAGGTAATTTTCAGCCGCATGATAGGGCACACCTGCCATGGGAACCGGTTTCCCCCCGGATTGGCCACGACTGGTAAGTGCAATATCTAGTATTCGCGCCACCTTGCGGGCGTCATCAAAAAACAGTTCATAGAAATCACCCATGCGAAAGAACAACAGCTTGTCAGGGTGTAGAGACTTTAAGCCCAGGTATTGGCGGATGACCGGTGTGTGTTCGGTGCGGGTTTGTTGACTTTTATTTGTCGTAGTCAAACTCGATTCCTCGTACCCACAAGGGACGTTATGGCTTGTCCGGTGCTTGGAAACTGGAGGAAGGCCCGAGGTTTCCATCACTGGCAGCCATGATAAACCATTCTACTCGGTCACGGTAACGCCAAATCGGGCGGCCATGGCCCGGGTAATGGCATCAAGCATGTAACGTGCCCGTTGATTGAGCGGATCGGAAGCGTTGGTATGTTCAATCATTTCGTTGAACGTCGTGCTGGCCTGGCGCAGCTGCACAATTCCCAGGTTATGCCAGACCTTGCTGTTAGAGTCATCCCTTGCCAGGGCTTCGCGGTAGGCCGTAACCGAGGCTTCCAGCCGTTCTGTTTGTGCATAGACATTGCCCAGCCGAAACCAGGACTCGGCGTCGTCTGGAGCCTGCTTGGTTAGTGTCAGATACTCCTGTTCTGCCGTTTCCCAGTCCTCGTTCCAGTAAGCCTGGTCCGCCCGATTTTGGATCTTAATGAGACTATCAGATTGCTGTACCTGCTTGACCGGGGCCAGTTCACAGGCCGTAAGTAACAATATGATGAATGCCATGATGACGATTCGCTGTATCATTTGACGTTTCCCCCAGCTGGGTGTCATTTTGGAGAAATTTTAAACTTGCCCCTGAGTTGGTATAGAGTTTATTGATTTGCTGGAAATTTTCGGCTCAATTCAGCAATGACCAGAGAGGATACCAGTTTTTCCACTGCCGGTGTTCCGGGAAAATTGGGCTAACAAGCGGGTCTTGGCCATCGAGCGCGACGGTCCATGACCTGTATCGTGGCCCCGGGGCTTGAATTTCATAGCTATGGCCCTAGATTAGAGAAGATTCTCTAATTAAAACCGAGGAAAAAGTGCCATGAGTGTCGAAGCAAAACAGGAAACACTGGGGTTTCAGGCCGAGGTTCAGCAATTACTAGACCTGATGATTCATTCACTGTATAGCAACAAGGAGATCTTCCTGCGTGAATTGATTTCGAATGCGTCGGATGCCGCTGACAAATTACGTTTTGCCGCACTCCAGGACGACAGCCTTTATGAAGGCGACAGTGATCTTAAAATCCGGGTGGAATATGACAAGAAACATCATACCTTGAGTGTTATTGATAATGGCATTGGTATGACCCGCAGCGAGGTTGTTGGAAACTTGGGCACGATTGCAAAATCCGGCACCAAACAGTTTTTCGAATCCCTGACCGGGGACCAGGGCAAGGATGCAAAGCTGATTGGGCAGTTCGGTGTCGGTTTCTATTCTGTTTTTATTGTTGCAGACAAGGTAGAAGTGCAAACTCGGCGGGCCGGCGCCCCACGCGGAGAGGGTGTGCAATGGGTCTCGGAGGGAAAAGGCGAATTTACCGTAAAAACCATTGATAGGCCAAAACGCGGCACCCGGGTTACCTTATATTTACGCAAGGACGAGAAAGAATTTCTGAATGGCCAGCGTCTGCGCGGTATCATTAAGCATTATTCGGATCACATTTCTCTTCCTATAGTAATGGATGCGGAGGGCAAGGATGCCAAAGGCGAGGAAACCGTCAATTCAGCAACGGCTTTATGGATCAGAGATAAAAAAGATATAAATGAAGAGGAGTACCACGAATTCTACAAACACGTGGCTCATGATTTTGACCCCCCATTATCCTATTCTCATAATAAGGTCGAGGGTAAACTCGAATACATCAGCCTGTTATTTATTCCATCAAGGGCCCCATTCGATCTATGGGATCGTCAGCAACGACACGGCATCAAGCTCTATGTCAAACGCGTCTTTATTATGGATGATGCGGAACAACTGATTCCGTCTTACCTGAGGTTTGTTCGCGGAATGGTTGACTCAAATGACCTGCCGTTGAATGTGTCCCGTGAGATACTGCAACACAACAAGACCATCGATTCCATTCGTGCCGGCAATGTCAAGAAAATACTTAAGCTGTTGCAGGACATGGCCAAAAAAGAGCCGGAAAAATATCAGAAATTCTGGGATGAATTCGGCCGTGTTCTTAAAGAGGGTGTTATCGATGATCCTGAGAAACAGGAAGAATTGGCATGCCTGTTCCGGTATGCCTCTTCATACGATGATAAACCGGAACAATGTGTTTCCCTGGAAGATTATGTCAGTCGAATGCAGCCTGACCAAAAGGCAATTTACTATGTTATTGCTGATACCTTTGCCACAGCAAAAAACAGTCCACATCTTGAAATTTTCCGCAAGAAGGGTATCGAAGTGTTGTTAATGACCGACCCGATTGATGAATGGGTTACCAATCACCTGAGTGAGTTCAATGGCAAATCCCTGCAGTCAGTCACTCGTGGAGAACTGGAGCTCGGTGAGCTGGGTAAGGAAGATAAATCTGCGGCCAGTGAGGCAGACACCGAAGATCCATCAATCAAAAAATTATCAGGCCGAATCAAGGATGTTCTAGATGACAAGGTTAAGTTAGTCCGTGCTACGAACCGATTGACTTCATCTCCCGCATGCCTGGTTTCAGATCATCATGATATGGGTCTGAATCTTGAACGGATTCTAAAGGCATCCGGTCAAAAGGTACCGGGCACTGCACCTATCCTTGAAATCAATCCGGGACATCCGGTTATTGCGCGGCTCAAGTGCATGGATGAAGAAGAGGTCTTTTCTGACTGGTCGAATATATTGTTCGAACAGGCGCTTTTAAGTGAAGGTGGCCAGCTCGAAGACCCGGCAGGGTTTGTCCAGCGATTGAACAAAATGTTCATTCAGATGGGTAGGGACAGGAATGAATAAAAAAATTCATTACTCAGTCTATGAGCTTTACGGGCTGTAATATTTTTTCATATTAGCAACCCGGCATAGCTATAGATAGATGAAACCTGATTAATTTCAGTCCTGTCTACCCCCGGTTTGAAATTATCGCATACCCAAAAAGTAAGATAATTCCGGAATATGACACAATATACAGACTAATTTATTGCCCGGTCTGTATAAACCCCTGTTTCGAATGTATTATTATTGTTATAACTATAACAAGCTATAAATATATCTATATATTCATAAATCAAATTAGCGATGGAGTTTACCCGCACAAAACTGCTCAAGCTGCTTGATGAGCTGAATGTAATCGGTATTGCCCTTTCCGCAGAAAAGGACCATCAGCGTTTGCTGGAAATGATCCTGATACGTGCCAAGGATATTACTAATGCTGATGGCGGCACATTATATATTAGGACAGAAGATAATCGTTTACGGTTTGAAATCATGCAGACGAACACGCTGAAAATCCATATGGGCGGTACTTCGGGTGAGGAAATCCCGTTTTATCCTGTATATCTTTACCGCGAAGATGGTAGTCCAAACCTGAATAATGTAGCTGCCTGTGCCGTGCTGGAGAGAAAGACCATTAATACTCCTGATGCGTACGAAGATACCGAGTTTGATTTTTCAGGCACGCGTAATTTTGACAAGAAAACCGGTTACCGTTCAAAGTCCTTCCTCACTGTGCCCATGGTCAACCATGAAAACAATATCATCGGGGTACTGCAATTGATTAATGCGATAGATGCAGAGACTGGTGATGTCATTCCGTTTTCCGATGTATCACAACAACTGGTTGAGTCCCTGGCTTCCCAGGCTGCAGTAACCATCACTAACCGGTCATTGCTGGACGCCCAAAAAGAATTGTTTGATGCATTAATTAAGCTTATTGCCAACGCTATTGATGAAAAATCTCCATATACGGCCGGGCACTGCCGAAGGGTACCGGTGTTGACGAATCTTATCGCTAATGCGGCCTGCAAGGTAAACTATGGACCACTGGCTGAATTTAATATGTCTGATGAAGAAAAATACGAACTTGATGTTGCGGCCTGGTTACATGATTGCGGAAAAATTACAACTCCCGAATATGTTGTCGATAAAGGAACGAAACTGGAAACCATCTTTGATAGAATTGAGCTTGTTGATACGCGCTTTGAAGTTTTAAAACGTGATGTTGTCATTGAATCGCTTCGCAAGAATCTGGAATCTCGGGGACATACCTCGCATGAAGATGATGAACTGCAACAAAAGCTTGATAAGCTTAATCAGGACAGGGATTTCATCAGGCTGTGTAACATTGGTGGTGAATCGATTTCTGATGATGATATAAAGCGTGTGGAAGAAATAAGCAGAATGCAATGGCAGAATACTGCAGGAAATCAGGAAAAATTTTTAACTGATGAGGAGAAACAGAACCTGAACATTGGTAGAGGTACGCTCAGTTACCGGGAACGGGAAATTATTAATAACCATGTCAGTGTAACAATTAAAATGCTTGAATCACTGCCCTATCCCAAGCACCTTCAACGGGTACCGGAATTTGCCGGTGGTCACCATGAAAAAATGGACGGTACCGGTTATCCCAACCAGCTTAAAAAAGAGGACATGTCGATTCCAGCGAGGATGCTGGCAATTGCCGATGTATTTGAGGCCTTGACCGCAAAAGATCGGCCATACAAAGAGGCAATGACCCTGTCCAAGGCCTTGACTATCCTTGGTCGTATGAAACTGGATAATCATGTTGATCCTGATCTGTTTGATGTTTTTATGTGGGAAAAACTCTACCTCAAGTATGCCGAGGAACACCTTGAACCGGAACAGATAGATGATGTTGATCCTGAAAATATTCCCGGTTATACGCCACCACCCGCCGTAAACTAGACACATAGAATTCTTTCTTGAACACACCCGGTAAAGCTATTACAGAAGATTCTGTTTCTACGCCCAGGGATTTTATTGAATGGGCTATGGACCGGTTTGGCAAATCCGGGATTTTTTATGGTCACGGCACAGACAATGCACTGGACGAAGCGGCCTTTCTGGTTTTACGAACGCTGGGATTGGGTTTCGATGCAGATGAAAAACAACTGGACCGGACGATTGATGAGAGTCAAAAAAAATTACTTCTGTCCCGCATAGAAGAGCGTATCAAAACCCGAAAACCGACAGCCTATCTGCTGGGTGAGGCCTGGTTTGCCGGGTTGAAATTTCACGTCAATGAGCATGTCCTGATACCGCGATCACCGCTCGCCGAGTTGATTGAGGATCAGTTCCAGCCCTGGTGTAATCCTGAGCATATCAATACCGTGCTGGATATCGGCACAGGCTGTGGCTGCATTGCCATTACCACGGCAAAATTCCTGCCCAGTGCGAATGTGGATGCGATTGATATTTCAGCAAAGGCGCTCTCGGTGGCAAGAAAGAATGTTGAGTACCACGATTTGTGTGAACGGGTTTCATTGATTGAAAGTGATGTATTCAGTGAACTTGACGGCAAGACCTATGATTTGATAATTGCCAATCCTCCTTATGTGGATGATCAGGATATGGTCACTCTAGCCGAGGAATATCGCCATGAACCGGCACTGGGATTGTATGCGGGCCCTGACGGGCTGGATATCGTTCATCGACTACTGGGGAACGCAGCGCATCATCTGAATGCCAGGGGCATCTTAATCGTCGAAGTAGGCAACAGTCAGTATGCTCTCGAGGAGGCTTATCCTGACGTGCCGTTTCTCTGGCTTGATTTTGAGCATGGCGGTGAGGGTGTCTTTCTGCTTGAGAGAAAAGACCTTCTGCCCCTCTCTGGATAATAATAAGCTGTCATGGAACCTGTAACGTTAACAGGCTCCTAATATATGAAGATATCTTTATATATTGAGGTGTTAATGCCAATATTAAAGCGACGCTGGTACCGGTTTTTTCATTCTCTAGCTGTATCAGCCTCCCTGATTATAGTGATTCCGCTCTCGGCGGAAGAGAGCTAATGAGACCCGGTAACCCGGGACCAGGCGCTGGCAATTATCCAAGCCTCGACTGCTGATATAGCGCCTGATCTCAGGGAGAGCGATTTCCGTGGCCAGAATTTGTCGGGTATGGATTTCAAGGGTGCAGATCTGTTTTACAGTCATATTCGGGGAGTCAACCTGTCAAATTCGAACCTTGAAAATGCCAGCCTGAATCTCACCATTATGTCCGGATCAAACCTGGATCGCACCAATCTGCATAATGCCAAAATGAACAATACCGAGCTGGGTGATGCAAGTCTCAGAAACGCTGATCTCAGCAGTGCGGAATTCATTGCCAAGGCCAAGGGCGCAGATTTGCGGGAAGTTGATCTGACTGCACTTAGGGGAGGTGCCAATATGAGTAATCAGTCCATGGGCATGTTGCGCACCAAACTGGATTATGCCAACCTGAATGATGCCAAGCTTGAGAATGCTGACCTTGCATATTGCACGATGAAATTCGCTGAACTGCAGGGGGCCGACCTCAGGGGGCAGATTTGACCTGGTGTGATTTGAGTAAAACCAACTTCACGGGTGCCGATCTGACGGCACCCAACCTTACTAAGGCAAAACTCACTGGCACCGTATTCCGGGACATCAAGGGGCTAGATACCGCGCGTGACCTGGATCAGGCAATGTTTGATTAACAGAAAAAAACGAATGAAAAAAATAATGAGGACTGGTACTGATTTGCAGGAAGTCGCCGGTAATGGTCTTCTTGATCGACGTCTCTTTCTCAAGACCGGGTTTGGGATTGGGGCTGCAACATTACTGGCACCTGTCGTGATGAAGAATCTGGAAGCAGCACCGGAAGCTGCCCCAGTTAATACAGCCAGTCCACCCTGGATGCACACACCCGGCGCCGGTTATTCAACCTACGGCATGCCGTCAAAGTTTGAAGACGATGTGGTTCGCTTTCCCTCTGCCAACTCTGCCATACCGGGAAACGGGGTGTCCTGGACACCTCTGCATCTACTGGAAGGTACGATTACGCCCAACGGTCTTCATTATGAGCGTCACCACAATGGTGTACCACAGATTAATCCATCGCAACATCGCCTGTTGATTCACGGACTTGTCAAAAATCCATCTTTTTTCAGTATCGAAAACCTATTGCGATATCCATTAAGATCCCGAATCTGTTTTGTGGAATGCGGTGGTAACAGTAACGCCGGCTGGAATAAATCACCCATAAGGTCTGAAGCAGGATATTTCCATGGCCTGGTTTCCTGCAGTGAATGGACAGGAATTCCTTTGCCAGTATTGCTGGATGAAGTGAAACCCACAAAAAAAGCGCACTGGTTAATCGCTGAAGGTGCCGATGCTTTTGCCATGCAAATGAGTATCCCACTGGAAAAAGCAATGGACGATGCAATGCTGGCACTCTATCAAAACGGCGAACGGATTCGTCCCGAAAACGGGTACCCATTACGATTGATCCTTCCCGGCTGGGAAGGTGTCATGAATGTCAAATGGCTGCGTCGATTAAAACTCACCGACTGCCCGGTGATGGCACGGAATGAAACGTCCCGTTACACGGAATTATTACCTGATGGCAAGGCCCGCATGTTTACCATGGTGATGCAGGCCAAATCCCTGATTACCTCACCGTCAGCAAACATGTTGCTAAGGGAGGCCGGTCTTTACCAAATAACTGGTCTGGCCTGGTCGGGACGCGGCAAGATTACCAGGGTTGATGTGACTGCCGACGGTGGCAATACCTGGGCCGAGGCCGAGCTGCAGGAACCGGTGCTGAGCAAATCATTCACGCGTTTCCGGATCCCCTGGCAGTGGAATGGATCGCCTGCAACCCTGCAAAGCCGGGCAACGGATGAAAGCGGTTATGTTCAACCGCAACGGAAAGACCTGGTCGCAGAACGGGGTCGGCATGGATTTTTTCACTACAATGCCATTGTCAGCTGGCAAATCGATGAATTTGGTTCAGTGAGTCATGTATATGATAAAGATGAAATCGCCGAAAGCTCTGATCCTGTTGATATTGATGCTGGCTGGGACTAGCCTGCGGAGCTATTGTGAAACACTGCTGAATGGTCCCATGCTCGGGGAACCGGCAAGCAGTGAGGAAATCGCTGCCTGGGACATCAGTGTGATGCCGGGTGGAGACGGACTGCCTGGCGGAAAGGGAAGCGTGGCACAGGGCAGGCGCATCTACGAAAAACAATGCATCAGTTGCCACGGCCCAAGAGGGCAGGGCGGGAATGCAGATCAGTTGGCTGGTGCTGGCATGGGACTGACCAGTGAATACCCGGAAAAAACCATTGGTAGTTACTGGCCATATGCGACGACCCTGTTTGATATGATTCGTCGATCGATGCCGATGACTGCACCGGGTACGCTCAGCGATGATGAGGTATATGCCGTTACGGCCTACCTGTTATACCTGAACGGCATCATAGAAGAAGACACATTACTCGATGCCGAAGTCCTCTCGGCCATCAAGATGCCTAATCGGGATGGCTTTATTAATGTGTATGAGGAAACTGGGGGCAACTAGTTGGTGATCTAAAAATCCTCAAACAGTTCATCACCGAGCAGGTAGTCATCGTAGTTTGCAATAAAGTCCTCAATCTCCCTGACATCTATTGTTCCTGGCCAGCGGGCAACGACATCACCGTTTGGATGGAATATGGCGATTAAGGGAATCCCAACCAGACGGTTGCCGATAACATCGGATGCAGAATCAATATCGGCGAGAAAGATCGGATAATCCAGTGGATTTCTCTCCAGAAAACTTCTAATCACCTTAATCTTGCCGTATTCAAAACTGGGAAAATCTAAAGTCACGCCAATTACCGGGATGTCGGGGTTGCGTGTCCGAAACTGCCGGATTTGGGGCAATTCCACGACACAGGCTGTGCAGGAAGGGCTCCATACATTCACAATGACCCACTGACCCTGGCCGATATATTCGCTCATGGACTTGGTTACCCCGTCGATTCGTACCAACCGGGTGTCGGGAGCGCCCATCGCTGTCAACGGCTGAACTGCCAGAAGCAGCAAAAACAAGAGCGTGCGGAATTGATTGATTAGCCGGTTCATAATGGATATTTCAGCCGAGTCCAATTTTTGACAAGCCCGATCCCCAGAAGTGCCATCGGCTGACCGGACAAGTCTCGATTTACACGTTACACTAGGTGCCACATATATTGAGCGATGTTATACAAACAGAATAGATATGATTTTTAAATTCAGCAAAATAATAAAGCGTTTTTTTCACCCATGGTTTTAATAGTCATATTATATGCTTGCACATGGAGCAATGTTACCGGAGCAGACAGCGACAAGTTCAGACATAATTATATTACAGCCGAGGATATGGTCCGGGAATACGCACTGTCTTCTCTGAATAATCCCATGATGAGAATAGTTGCCGATAATCCGGGAGAATGGATGTACCATTGCCATGTAAATCATCATATTAAGGCCGCATGATGGGACGTTATATCATTCATCCGGTTAGCCTGGATCACAGAGCGATACCGCCTGTTTTTCAATAAGCGACGTTTTCCTGATTTATCGTTACAATACTCGCCCATGTCCGGTAACAGCTTTGGAAAATTATTCACGATCAGCACTTGTGGCGAGAGCCATGGGCCGGCTTATGCCTGCATAGTTGATGGTTGTCCACCCGGCCTTGAGCTGAACGAAACCGACCTGCAGCATGATTTGGACAGGCGACGACCGGGTAAATCACGCCATGTAACCCAGCGTAAGGAGTCTGATACGGTACGTATCCTCTCTGGTGTGTTTGATGGTGTCACGACTGGAACGCCGATTGGATTGTTGATCGAAAACGAGGACCAGAAATCCAAGGACTATTTCAAGATAAAGGATCTCTTCAGGCCGGGCCACGCGGATTATACCTATCAACAAAAATACGGTATTCGTGATTATCGTGGTGGTGGCCGGGCTTCTGCGCGGGAGACCTGCATGCGGGTCGCCGCCGGTGCAATCGCCAAAAAATACTTGAATAAAAAATGCGGGATCAATATTCATGGTTATCTTGCGCAGCTTGGGCCCCACGTGGTGGAAATGAAAGACTGGAAAGAGGTTGATAATAATCCATTCTTCTGTGGTGATGCTTCCAAGGTTGTCGAACTGGAATCCTACATGGATGCCTTACGCAAGGAAGGTGAATCCATCGGTGCGCGCATAAATGTAGTAGCGGAAAATGTCCCACCCGGACTGGGTGAGCCGGTTTTTGATCGCCTGGATGCCGACATTGCTAAAGCCATGATGAGTATCAACGCGGTCAAAGGAGTAGAGATCGGGTCGGGTTTTGAATCAGTTACGCAAAAGGGCACACAACATCGTGATGAAATTACCAGGGAAGGTTTCCTTGGCAACCACGCCGGTGGTGTGCTGGGCGGGATTTCTACCGGTCAGGATATCCTGGTGAGCATGGCCTTGAAACCCACATCCAGTATTCGTCTCCCCGGTAAAACGGTTAATGTTAAGGGTGAAGCCAGTGAGGTTGTTACCACAGGACGGCATGACCCCTGTGTAGGCATTCGTGCAACGCCCATTGCGGAAGCGATGCTGGCGCTAGTATTGATGGATCATTATCTTCGGCACCGTGGGCAAAACGCCGACGTAGTATCTGAAACCCCGATCATCCCTGCAACAAAAATATAATCCCTGTATTTTATTTCAGGGACTGGTGAGTCAATCATTGAGACCAGAACCTGTTATTAAATCCCGATTGAGGCATGAGAATTCATAATCGCATTCAAGGCATTCCTTACTGGCGTTTATCCGGCTTTTATTTTCTCTTCTTTGTTACTGTCGGGGTGATCCTGCCTTACTGGGCGCTATACCTTAAATCAATTGGCATGGACTCCAGGCAAATCGGAATATTGTCCTCGATCATGGTTTTTACCAAGATTTTTATCACATTTTTCTGGGGTTGGATTGTTGATCATACCGGCAGACGAATGCGTGTAATCCAGATCGCCTCGCTTTTTTCTGCCATCAGTTTTGCTTTAGTATTGTTTGTCGACAGTTTCTGGGGCCTGTTCCTGGTCCTGCTGGTGTTCTCTGTGTTCTGGAGTGCTTCATTACCGCAGATCGAAGCAGCAACACTGGCGCACCTGGGCGAGTCAACCCATGCCTATACCAGTATCCGGGTATGGGGATCAATAGGTTTTATCCTGGCGGTATGGTTACTCGGGATGGTGTTTGAAGTCATAAGTATTGGTTATGTACCACTGATTATTCTGGCTTCAGTAATAGTTGTCTGGTTAATGAGCCATTCCATACCGGATAACCGCAGTGTTCATGGTGAACACGCCAAGGAAAGTCTGGCCACTATTCTATTGAGGCCTGAAGTCATCGCCCTTTTCGTAGTCTGCTTTCTGATGCTGGCGAGCCATGGGCCATATTACACATTTTATTCCATTTATCTTGAGGATAATGGTTATTCCAGCACATTTATCGGGCAGATGTGGGCCTTAGGGGTTATCGCGGAAGTCATCCTGTTTATGTACATGCACAAATTAATGATCCGGTGCCGGCTGAAATTGCTGTTAATGGCCAGCCTCTTGCTTGCGGCGTTACGCTGGTTATTAACCGGATTTTTTGTGGATCATGTGTTCGTATTGATAATTGCACAGACATTACATGCCGCGAGTTTCGGAATGTATCATGCGGTAGCCATTCAGTATGTTCATCAATATTTTCGTGGTCATCTGCAGGGCAGGGGCCAGGCTCTTTACAGCAGTTCCAGTTTCGGTGCGGGCATGGCTGTTGGTAGTCTTGTCTGTGGTTATGCCTGGGACAAAGTGGGTGCCTTGGTCTGCTTTGAGGCCGCCGCAATTGCAGCTATTGTCGGAATGCTGATCAGCTGGATTTTTCTTCGTAATTGATCTCAGCACTCACGATACGGTTTTTACCAGCTTTTTTGCCCTTGAGCATCGCTTTGTCAGCGCGAGCAATACAATTATCTATGCCTTCATTATTTTCATAACCGCTGACGCCAAAAGTCATTGTCAACTTCAAATCTTTAAGACCGATGCGTTGAGCCTCACTAGTAATGTGGTTGCCGATCCGGTCAGCGATCATGACTGCTTCAGATGCAGAAGTATTTGGCAGTAGCACAAGAAACTCCTCACCACCCCAACGAGATATGCTATCCTGTTCACGAAGGCATTCACGTAACCTCCGACTCATTGAGATCAATACACTGTCACCAATCTCATGGCCATAATAATCATTGATGTCCTTGAAGTCATCAACATCACCAATAATGATAGCGAAGGGTTGACTATCACGCTTGTGTAATTTTTCCTGATGACGTCCTAGTTGATAAATATAACGGCGATTAAAAAGACCAGTCAGTGGGTCAGTGATTGCATAGAGGATCAGTTTCTTCTCTGCCTCGTAAACAGCCTGAATATAATTATAGGTTACCAAGCCGAGCGTAACGAATACGATAACAATATTACCGTAACGCAGGAAAGATGACAGCTCTGCATCAAGAATCACATCCGGTGTGCGTTGACCAAGCATACTGTCCATCAACAGGTAGGCAATACAGATCAAGATTAATTTGAGGATGTTAATGACAAACTTATTTTGTGCATTAACAAATATTAACGGAATGAAGAACAACAGGTAATAATGAAAACCGGTATCCCAGCCGATGGTCTTCGCCGCAAGAACAGCATGACCAATAATTTCAATCCAGCAAAGAGCAACTGCAAGTAGATATTCCTCACGCCTGATCAATGCGAGACAGGCAGCATATATAAGTGTGCTGCCGATATTGACCATGGCCAGGAACTGAACATTGATCACATAGAAGAGAATAATGAATGAAAAATGAACCAGTATGGCCAGGCTGACGCCCAGTTTCAGTAGTTTCTCGTAGTAGCGATCCGTGACCGCAGGACTGACGGCCGGAGTATCGGGCGTGTTGCCCTTGTCATTTTCGATTTCAGCAGTCGGTATGTTTGCCACGGGGTCAGCTCTCCTCTAACTCGGGCAAGAAGTTATTATTCAGTTATCAAGCCATAGAATGCATATGGGGAATTTGTAATATACACATATTTATATATTAAAAACAATTGAATGATTCCTCTGCGGTTACTTATCCACTAAATCCGGCGTTTCAAGCATTCAGGCCTGATTTATGAATTTTCTGTTATTAGGCATTGCGCTCTATATATTGTTGCAATTTGCGATTGGACTGCTGATCAGTCACCGGTGCGGTGATGATTCAAACCTTCGCCGGGTGATCTAGGGTAGCAGAAACGGGTCAGGGATAAGAATCAGGCGGTGGTACCGCCCACGGTCAGTTGATCGATCCGGATAGTGGGCTGCCCCACGCCCACGGGAACGGACTGCCCGTCCTTGCCACAGGTGCCGATGCCAGAATCCAGCTGCATATCATTTCCCACCATCGAGACACGGGTCAGCACATCAGGTCCGTTGCCGATCAGCGTTGCTCCCTTGATGGGACGGGTTAGCCTGCCGTCTTCAATCAGGTAGGCCTGGCTGGCACTGAACACGAATTTACCGTTGGTAATATCCACTTGGCCGCCGCCAAATTGTTGCGCATAAATACCCTTGTCGACCGAGGCAATGATCTCCTGCGGATCATGCTGCCCGCCCAGCATGTAGGTATTGGTCATCCGGGGCATGGGTAAGTGGGCGTAGGATTCACGCCGACCGTTACCGGTCGGTGCCATGCCCATAAGCCGGGCATTGTGCTTGTCCTGCATATAACCCCGCAGGATCCCATGTTCAATCAGTGTCGTGCACTGGGTCGCCGTCCCTTCATCATCGACATTCAGTGAGCCGCGGCGGTCACGTATGGTGCCGTCGTCGACGACAGTGACTTCCGGGCTGGCCACCCGTTCGCCCAAACGGCCGGAAAAAGCCGAAGTTTTCTTGCGGTTGAAATCGCCTTCAAGTCCGTGGCCGATGGCTTCATGCAAGAGGATCCCGGGCCAGCCCGGTCCCAGCACCACGGTCATGCTACCAGCCGGGGCGTTTACGGCATCCAGGTTGGTCAAGGCCTGCTCCACGGCCTCGTTGATATAGGTTGAGGCCAGATCATCTCTCAGAAAATATTCATAGCCAAATCGGCCGCCGCCTCCAGCACCGCCTTTTTCGATGCGACCATTTTCCTCGACGATTACATTTACATTCAATCGCACCAGTGGTCTGACGTCAGCCGCCAGGGTGCCATCACTGCCGGCCACCAGCATGGTTGATTGTTGGCCACTGAGGCCCACCAGCACCTGCTTGACCCTGGGATCGCGTCTCCGCGCCTCAGCATCAATGCGCTTGAGAAGGTTAACCTTGTCTTCGGCACTGATAGAGGCAACCGGATCCAGTGGGGCATAGAGCGCCGCGGGATATTGCTTGTGCCAAGCCTGTAGTTTTCCTTCACCGCCACTGCGGGCGATGGCCTTAGCCGCACTTGCGGCATGACTCAGGGCGGGCAACAGGATTTCATCCGAGTAGGCAAAGCCGGTCTTATCACCACTGATTGCACGCACCCCGACACCCTGGTCAATATTATGCGCGCCTTCCTTGACGATGCCATCTTCCAGGACCCAGGATTCGGTACGCGTGGATTCAAAATACAGGTCAGCCATGTCGATATCATGGGCCATCACCTGTCCCAGGGTATTATGAATATCGTTGAGCTGCAGACCACTGTTGGCCAGCAGCTGTTGGGTCGCAATATCAAGTGATTTACTCATTATTTATACTAGACCATTTTACGGTGTTTAAGTGCAGGAAACCGCTCCCGCAATTGCATGAGTTGATCGAGATCGATGTCCGCACAGGCCACGCCTTCACCTTCTCCTACCCACGCGAGGATCTCGCCCCAAGGGTTGATGATCATACTGTGTCCCCAGGTTATCCGCCCATTTACATGAGTTCCACCTTGATTGGACGCAACCAGGTAACTTAAGTTCTCCACTGCGCGGGCACGCAACAGTGGCTCCCAGTGAACCTTGCCCGTTGCCGCAGTAAAGGCGGAAGGGGCTGTAATCAGATTGACGTTGTGTTTATGCATGTCACGATAGAGCTCAGGAAAGCGGAGGTCATAACAGACCGACATTCCGATGTTGGCGATGGGTGTTTTCGCAACGATTATTTGTTCACCGGCCTCAATGGTACCGGACTCATTATAGGTTTCATCACTTTCACCGTTTACAGTGACATCAAACAGATGCATCTTGTCGTAGCGGGCGATGCACTCGCCATCGGGATTATAGAGCAGGCAGGCGGCGCGAATCCGGTCTGGTTGCCGGGCCTGAAGCGGAATGGTTCCGCCGATAAGCCATATGCCATGCTCATGGGCCTGTTTGCTGAGGAATGTCTGGATAGGGCCTGAGCCGTAAGGCTCTTGTATGTTCACCTTGTCGTGCTCATCATGGCCCATGAGAGGAAAATTTTCCGGCAATAACATCAACTCGGCTTGCTCCATTGCAGCCTGGCGGATTAGCCTGCCCGCGGTCTCGAGGTTTTTACTGACGTTATCGCCGGAAACCATTTGTAGTACGGCAATTCGTGTCATTAGACCAGTATACGTGAGTCGTAAAATATCAGACAGGGTCATGACGGAATTCAATCTATACCGTATACTCAAGCGCTTTTTCATTAACGGGTTTTAGAGACTTGAACGAAGATTTTCCGAGAATAAATCGCCTGCCGCCCTACGTATTCAGCATCGTAAACGAGCTGAAGATGGCCGCTCGTCACCGTGGTGAAGACATTATTGATTTTGGCATGGGCAACCCTGACCAGCCAACACCGCAGCATATTGTTGACAAGTTGATCGAGGTGGCCAACCGTCAGGACACGCATCGTTATTCCTGGTCGCGTGGTATCCCAAGATTGCGCCGGGCGATTTGTAACTGGTACAAAAACCGCTATGACGTTGATCTGGATCAGGAATCTGAGGCCATCGTCACACTCGGATCCAAGGAAGGTCTGGCCCACCTGGCCATGGCTATCGTCGATAAGGGAGATGCCGTGCTGGTACCCAACCCATCCTATCCCATCCATCCATTCGGTTTTGTAATCGCCGGCGCGGATGTTCGGCATGTTCCGATCGGTCCGGACTATGATTTTTTTGCCGAGTTGCAGAAGGCCATTCGTGACACCTGGCCCAAGCCGAAACTATTGTTGCTTAATTTTCCGAGTAATCCGACCACGGAATGTGTTGAACTGGAATTCTTTGAAAAGGTGGTTGATATCGCCCGTGAACATAAAATCTGGGTCATCCAGGACCTGGCTTATGCAGATATTGTCTTTGATGGCTACAAGGCACCATCGATCCTGGAGGTACCGGGTGCCATGGATGTTGCCGTGGAATTCTTTACGCTGTCCAAGAGTTATAACATGCCCGGCTGGCGAGTTGGATTCATGGTCGGAAACCAGAAGCTGGTTGACGCGCTGGCACGCCTGAAGTCATACCTGGATTACGGACTCTTCACACCAATCCAGGTAGCAGCCATCACGGCGCTGGAAGGTGATCAACAATGCGTGGCAGACATTTGTGACATGTACATGAACCGTCGCGATGTATTATGTGATGGACTAAATTCCGTGGGCTGGACCATTGAGAAACCCAGGGGGACCATGTTTGTCTGGGCACCCATACCTGAACAGTTTCAGCATTTGGGTTCTCTGGAGTTTTCCAAGAAGGTATTGATGGAAGCCAAGGTTGCTGTCTCCCCCGGGATCGGTTTTGGTGAATATGGGGATCAATTTGTGCGCTTTGCGCTCATAGAAAATGAACATCGCACCAGGCAGGCAATTCGGGGCCTCAGGGCAATGTTTAGAGAAGAAGCCCTGAGTTCTACTGCGGCAGACTAGCCTGCATTCTTTTTTAATTACGAGATGATGATGAATGGAACCGGTTAAGGTCGGATTATTGGGTTTGGGTATCGTCGGCGGCGGTACGATCAGCGTGCTGAGACGTAATGCGACCGAGATTGCGCGCCGCGCCGGGCGTGGGATCATTATCACGCATGCCAGTGCCCGGGACCTGAAAAAACCCAGGGAGTTTTCACTCGATGGCATCGAGTTACTGGGCGATCCACTGGAACTCGTCAATCATCCCGAGGTTGAAATTGTTGCGGAATTAATTGGTGGCACGGAATTGGCACGCGAATTGGTAATGCAGGCGATCAGTAACGGCAAGCATGTGGTCACAGCCAACAAGGCCTTGATCGCCATACATGGTAATGAGATCTTTGAGGCCGCGACCCGCAAGGGTGTCATAGTTGCTTTTGAAGCGGCGGTGGCCGGGGGCATTCCGATCATCAAGGCGATCCGGGAAGGCCTGGCGGGCAACAGCATCTCCTCAGTCGCCGGTATTATTAATGGTACGACCAACTTTATCCTTACTGCGATGCGTGAGCAGGCGCGCAGTTTTGAAGATGTGCTGGCCGAGGCACAGTCGCTGGGTTATGCCGAGGCCAACCCCACCTTCGATGTTGAGGGAATCGATGCGGCCCACAAGCTGACGATACTGGCAGCCATTGCCTTTGGTATTCCCCTGCAATTTGAGAAGGTTTTTACCGAGGGGATTACCCAGATAACGATTGAAGACATTGGTTTTGCCGAACGCTTCGGATACCGCATCAGGCATCTGGGCATTGCCCGCCGTACCTCGGAAGGTGTCGAATTGCGGGTTCATCCCACCCTGATCCCGGAACGGCGTCTGATTGCCAATGTCGATGGGGTGAGAAATGCTGTGCTGGTCATTGGTGATGCCGTTGGCCCGACCATCTACTACGGTGCCGGCGCCGGTGCTGATCCAACCGCTTCGGCCGTGGTCGCCGATCTGGTTGATATTGTCCGAGCATTTACTACCGACCCCGGTAACCGGGTGCCTCATCTGGCGTTCCAGTCTGATGCACTGTCTTATGAAGAAATCCTGCCCATGGAAGAAATTTCAACAGCATACTATCTGCGTATGCAGGCGCTGGACCGGCCGGGCGTACTGGCTGATGTGACCCGCATACTTGGGGAATCCGGAATCAGCATTGAGGCCATTTTGCAGAGGGAACCGGTGGAGGGGGCGAGCTTTGTGCCGATCATTATCCTGACCCAGTCTGTGCAGGAGAAATACATGAACCAGGCAATAGAAAAACTGGAGGCACTACCTAATATCAATGGCCGGATTATGCGGATCCGTATGGATCCACTAGCCTGATTGACAACCAGATGTTTGAGTGGTGAAACCCATTTATACAGAGAGATTGAATGAGTTTTCAACAACGATATACCGGTCTGATTGAGAAATACCGCGACCGCCTGCCAGTGCATGATGACACCCGGATCATCAGTCTGGGTGAGGGCAACACTCCACTGATTCGCTTGCATAATATCCCGGATACGCTGGATAAAAATGTGGACATTTATGTGAAGTACGAGGGCCTGAATCCTACGGGTTCATTCAAAGATCGGGGAATGACCATGGCAGTGACCAAGGCCGTTGAGGCTGGCTCGAAAGCCATTATCTGTGCATCGACTGGGAATACCTCGGCCTCTGCTGCTGCCTATGCCGCAAGAGCAGGTATAACGGCCTTTGTGTTGATTCCTGATGGAAAGATTGCCCAGGGCAAGCTTGCCCAAGCCATGATGGAGGGCGCCGTGGTCATCCAGGTCAAGGGTAACTTTGATGCGGGCATGCGTCTGGTCAGGCAGGTTGCCGAGGAATCACCGGTCACGGTTGTCAATTCGATCAACCCGTTTCGCTTGCAGGGACAAAAGACCGCAGCGTATGAGATCGTGGAAGAACTGGGTCGGGCCCCTGATTATCATTGCCTGCCAGTCGGTAATGCCGGCAACATCACGGCACACTGGATAGGTTACAGTGAATATGCCTGCAGTGAGGCCACTGCCGTAACAAAGGCCTGCACTTTATGTGATGGTCATTGCCGTTTTGCTGGTGCGGTGACCGGGCAGCGACCGAAGATGGTTGGTTACCAGGCCAGTGGCTCGGCCCCTTTCCTGCGCGGCGAAATGGTCGATGACCCGGAGACTGTCGCTACCGCCATACGGATTGGCCATCCACAGTCCTGGGACCAGGCCTGGACAGTGAACAAGGAGTCTGGTGGCTGGTTTGATGAATGTTCCGATAAGGAGATCCTGGCTGCGCAAAAAATGCTGGCCGAAAACGAGGGTGTCTTTTGTGAACCGGCATCGGCAACCTCAATCGCAGGTGCCATGCGTGACATCAAGTTTGGAAAGATTGAAGAGAACAGTACTATTGTCTGTACCCTGACGGGACACGGACTGAAGGATCCCGATACGGCCATTGCCCAGAGCACAGCCCCGGTCGTCAAGGTTGAAGCGAAACTTGAGCAGGTCAAGCAGGCTATCCATGACAACATGTCCTGATTAAATGCCTTTTTTCCTCGGGAATTATCCAGATTTTCTGTATGGCTAGTCTCAGTCTTTGTATTCCCGGACTTTTGCCCCCTGTTACCGATCTGGTAAAACAGGACATACCACCAATCCCTTGCTTGGAGAAGATTCTGGGTCATGCATCACGGCAAAGGCATGATCGTCAGAAGTTTGCCGGATTGTTGGCAGGATTATTTAATCTCGCCCCCGATGAAAGTGGTGATTATCCAGTCGCCCCCCTGACACATTTGCTGGATGATATAACTGTACCGGGCGATATCTGGATGCGTGCTGACCCGGTTCATTTGCATGCGGATCAGCATCAATTGATTTTGCTGGATCAGACCATGTTTAATCTTGATCAGCATGATGCGCTGGTACTGGCGAACGAGGTCAGGACCTTGCTGGAAGATCATGACATGATCTTTGAGGCCCCGGCCAGTGACCGCTGGTATATCAGACTGAAAAACATGCCGGATGTCTGGACAACACCAATTTATGATGTCGCGGGCCGAGATATTCATCGCTTCATGCCACAAGGTACCGGAAAAAATAATTGGGCGAGGTTGTTGAATGAAATCCAGATGACTCTGCATAATCACCCCGTTAACATTGAGCGCAGGCAACGCGGGGAACTGGAAGTCAATTCATTATGGTTTTGGGGCTGTGGTCATTTACCGGACAAAATCGTTTGCGAGTGGTCAATGATATGCTGTGATGAAGAAATCAGCCGTGCCTGTGCAAAAATTGCAGACGTTGATTGTCGTGAACTGACGGAATCATTTAATGACCTGATGTATGATGTCCTTGAGACAGATAATATTCTGGTTATTATGTCTTTCGGTCTGCGCCACCATCAGTACCAGGACATTCGGGGTTGGCAGGATTTCATAGCATACCTTGAGGAATGCTGGTTTACCGGACTGCTCGATGCGCTCGGTTCCGGTCAGCTTGAGCGCTTGACGATTATTACTGAAGGCCAGCACTTTACTATCAATAAATCATCGTTTCTGAAATTCTGGAAACGTCGCAAATCAATATTAAGTTATAAGTCGGAAAACGATTAGTTTAATGCAAATCAGGATATCCCGTAGAGAATCAGAAGCATCCATTGATTTGCCGGAAGACTTACACCCGGTACTTCGACGCATCTATGCATCACGTGATATTCGCTCTGCAGAAGACCTGGACTATTCTCTCAATGGATTATTACCTGTCGATAAATTAACAGATATTGATAAGGCAACTGACCTGCTTTGTGATGCCATTCAAAATCAGAAACGCATTTTGATTGTCGGTGATTTTGATGCCGATGGCGCGACCAGCACGACAGTGGCTATTCGCGGCCTGACCGCCATGGGTGCGAGACAGGTGCAATACCTGGTACCCAATCGGTTTGAATATGGTTATGGATTGAGTCCGGAGATAGTTGAGGTTGCGGCCAGTATGCAACCGCAGCTGATCATCACGGTGGATAACGGTATTGCCAGCATGGAAGGTGTGGCAAAGGCAAGAAGTATGAATATTGATGTACTGATTACTGATCATCATTTGCCTGGAAAGGCATTACCCGAGGCAAACGCAATCGTCAATCCAAACCAGCCCGGTGATCAATTTCCAAGCAAGTCACTTGCCGGCGTCGGCGTTATGTTTTATATCCTGATAGCCTTGCGTGGCAAGTTACGGGAAAATGAATGGTTTGCTAGCCAAGGCATCAGGGAACCGAATCTGGCAGAATTACTTGACCTGGTTGCACTGGGCACGGTAGCAGATGTGGTTCCACTGGATCGAAACAATCGCATCTTGGTGGCTCAGGGCCTTGCGCGGATCCGCTCGGATAGATGTTCCGCGGGCATACGCGCCTTATTAAAAGCCGCCAACCGGGCACTAAGAAATATCACCGCACAGGATTTATCGTTTTCTGTGGGGCCGCGTCTGAATGCAGCCGGTCGACTGGATGACATGTCGCTCGGGATCGAGTGCCTGTTAAGTGATGACCCGGATAAGGCCCGGCAGTTTGCACGACAACTCGATAATCTGAATCATGAACGTCGTCAGATCCAGGCCGAGATGCACGATCAGGCACTTGATGATCTGGAACTGATGGAGTTTGAAGACAAAGATTCCATTCCCAATGGTATTTGCCTTTTTAATGAACAATGGCATCAGGGAGTCGTCGGTATCCTCGCATCCCGAATCAAGGATCGCCTGCACAGGCCGGTGATCGCCTTCGCCTGCGACAAGGACGGTTACTTGAAAGGGTCAGCGCGCTCAATTCACGGGATTCATATCCGTGATGTTCTGGATCTGATGGCAAATCAATTTCCGGACATCATCGACCGTTTTGGCGGCCATGCCATGGCTGCGGGCCTGACGATCCGATTAGAAAAACTGAATGAATTCAGACAGTTATTTAATGAGTCCCTGGATATGTTTATGAAAGACCTGACCCCCGGTAATGCCTTGCTTTCCGATGGTGAATTGAGCAGCCAGGATATTTCCATGGAACTGGCTTGGCAGATTCGCCGAGGCGGACCCTGGGGCCAGGGGTTTCCCGAGCCCCTGTTCGATGGCGAATTTGAAATCCTTAACAGCCGTATAGTTGGCGAGAAACATCTTAAGATGCAGTTACGGAATACAGATTGCCATCGGGTGATAGAGGCGATTGCCTTCAATAACACTGATGAACACTGGCCTGAAAATTATTCACGGGTGAAGACGGCCTACCGGTTGGACATTAATGAATTTGCCGGCAGGCAACATTTGCAACTGGTTGTGGATTACATCGAACCACTGACGGATATAAATAATAATACTTAACTGTTCAGTATTTAACGTTAGAATAGTGCGCTTTGTCGACAGATATTTGTATTGAAATACCATGGTTGAAATTAATCCCTTACTGAACCAAATCAAGGACCTGAACCAGCGCATGATAGCGCTGAGGAGGTACCTTTGAATACGACAGCAAATCCGAACGATTGACCGAAGTCGAGCACCTGCTCGCTGACCCGAAAATCTGGGACAATCCTGAATCAGCACAGTCACTGGGTAAGGAGCGTGCCTCGCTGGAATCGGTAGTACATGGCCTGGATGATGTGGCGAACGGTTTGAATGATGCCTCTGAATTATTGACACTTGCCCAGGGCGAGAATGATTCAGAAACCATTATTTCAGTCGAAAATGACGTCAGTGACCTCGAAAAAAGTATCGAGGATCTGGAATTCCGGCGTATGTTCTCCGGAGAAATGGATCCCAATAATGCCTTTGTGGATATCCAGGCAGGTTCCGGTGGTACCGAAGCCCAGGACTGGGCAGAAATGTTGTTACGTATGTACTTGCGCTGGGGTGAGGGCCATGGCTTTAATACGGAATTGGTTGAGGTTTCCGAAGGAGAAGTAGCCGGAATTAAAAGCGCCACCATAAAATTTGAGGGAGAGTGCGCTTATGGGTGGTTGCGGACAGAAACCGGCGTGCATCGCTTGGTAAGAAAATCCCCGTTTGATTCCAATAACCGACGTCATACATCGTTTGCCTCTGTGTTTGTCTCGCCGGAGATCGATGAAAACATTGAAATTGAAATCAATCCTGCAGATCTAAGGATAGATACCTATCGTGCCAGCGGTGCTGGTGGCCAGCACGTCAACAAGACTGATTCTGCGGTTCGCATTACTCATGAGCCGTCTGGTATTGTTGTGCAATGTCAGAGCCAGCGTTCACAGCATAAGAACAGGGACCAGGCTATGGGACAACTCCGTGCCAAATTGTATGAACTGGAAATGCAAAAAAGGAATTCGGAAAAGCAGGCCATGGAAGAATCCAAGTCGGATATCGGCTGGGGCAGTCAGATACGTTCCTATGTTCTGGACCAGTCCCGAATAAAAGATCTGCGCACGGGAGTGGAGACCGGGAATACCCAGGCTGTTCTGGATGGAGATCTGGATCGATTTATCGAGGCGAGCCTTAAGAGCGGGCTGTAAGTTCTGAACTGAACACAGGATATTGTTATTATTCGGGTTTGATCAACTAAACAAGAAGAATATATGTCTGACAACAAAAATGATTTGATCGCCCAGCGGCGGAAGCAACTGGAGTTACTCCGGGAGCAGGGCAGGGCTTATCCCAATCATTTCAGGCGTAACGCCATGGCCGCTGAGTTATTGCAGAAATATGGTGATAAAGACAATGAAGCGCTTAAATCGCTTGGCCTGAAAGTGAAACTGGCCGGCCGGATGATGACTCGCCGGGTTATGGGCAAGGCTGCATTCACCCACATCCAGGATATGTCCGGCAGGATCCAGCTCTACGTCAAACGGGAGGATGTACCTGAAGGGCAATATACTGAATTCAAGCAATGGGACCTGGGAGACATCATCGGGGTAGAAGGAACAATATTCAAAACCAAAACCGGTGAGCTCTCGGTCCATGCCGACAATATTGAATTACTTGTTAAGTCACTGCGTCCGTTGCCGGAAAAATTTCATGGATTGGCCGACCAGGAAACCCGTTATCGCCAGCGATACCTGGATCTGATTAGCAATGAGGAAACCCGAAAAACCTTCGCGATCCGGTCCCGTGTGATTGATTTCATGCGCAATTACCTGAAACAGTCCGGATATATGGAAGTCGAAACCCCAATGATGCAAGTGGTTCCAGGTGGAGCTGCTGCCCGGCCATTTATCACGCATCATAATTCCCTGGATATGCAGCTTTACCTGCGCATTGCTCCGGAGTTGTACCTTAAGCGACTGGTCGTGGGTGGTTTTGAAAAAGTATTCGAGATAAATCGTAGTTTCCGTAACGAGGGTTTGTCAACACAACATAACCCTGAGTTCACCATGCTTGAATTTTACCAGGCCTATGCAGATTACAGGGACTTAATGCAGCTTACAGAAGACATGTTGCGACTACTGATAGAGGAGATTAATGACGATCTTAAGATCGAGTATCAGGGCGAGATCTATGATTTTGGGAAGCCTTTTCCAATAATGACTGTGAAAGAATCGGTACTTAAATTCAACCCGAAAATCAGGGGGCAAGACCTTGAATCCAAAAACAATCTCAAATCGATTGCGGATAAACTGGAGATTCCACTGGAAGCTAATTTCGGGCCAGGGAAAATATTACTCGAGATCTTCGAAAAAACAGTAGAATCTAACTTGAAAGATCCGACATTCATCACTGCCTATCCAACAGAAGTTTCACCACTGGCCCGCCGTTCCAATGCAGACCCATCAGTCACCGAGCGTTTCGAACTGATTGTGGGAGGTCGTGAGATTGCCAATGGTTTTTCGGAGTTGAACGACGCAGATGATCAAGCCGAACGATTCCGTAAACAGGTCGAGAACAAGGATGCTGGCGATGAAGAAGCCATGCATTATGATGCCGACTACATCACTGCGCTGGAGTATGGTATGCCACCGACGGCCGGAGAAGGTATTGGTATTGATCGCCTGGTCATGTTATTGACAGATTCGGCATCAATTCGTGATGTTATCCTCTTCCCCCACATGAGACCGCGGCAGGAATCCTGACTCAAAAGCGCCTTGTCGGAAACTTTTTATCCGACCCCTTGTCTATTTGACTGATGTCGCTTGAAAGCCAGCCTTGAGATGTAACTTGTTCTCATCTAATTTTCAATGACATTTCAAGATTTATACTCGGTTTAAATACCGAAAATCAACCAAAGGAGGAGTCCTCAAATGAGCAAGAAATTTACCCTTAAGCCTGTTGTTGCAGCTCTGGGCACGACGTTTGTTGTATCACTGGCCACCAGTCCGATTACCCAGGCTGCAGAAAATCCTTTTCAAATAAACGAGCTTTCAAGCGGCTATATGGTTGTTGCAGAAGGCCATTGCGGTGAAAAAGATGGGTCGGAAGGCAAGTGCGGTGAGGGCAAATGTGGTGAAAAGGACGAGTCGGAAGGCAAGTGCGGTGAGGGCAAGTGTGGCAGTTAATTTCTTAAGTCTCTAACCTAATTTCCATGCCCAAGGGCGATTACAGTTATCCTGTGAATGGAGCAGGATTGGGTCTGCGGCGGGCCTTTATAGGCCCGCTGACAGACCAGCTTCCTGATACGATTGATTTCATGGAAGTCGCGCCAGAAAACTGGATAGATATTGGAGGCCGGTATGGACATTTATTCCGGAGAATCACGGATCAGGTTCCATTTGTCTGTCATGGCCTGTCTTTAAACATTGGTGGCCCCGCACCCCTCGATGAGGCCTTCATCAAGCGAGTCAAGCAATTCATCGATGATCATAGTATCCGCTGTTATAGCGAACATCTGAGTTATTGTGGTGATGACGGCCATCTCTATGATCTCATGCCAATTCCCTTCACCGAGCAAGCAGTCAATTATGTATCAGAACGAATTCTGAGGGTCCAGGACATTATTGGCAGGCGTATTGCCATGGAAAACGTGTCATATTACGCGGCTCCTGGACAGGAGATGAGTGAGATTGATTTTATAAATGCCGTCCTGGAAAAAGCCGACTGCGATCTCTTGGTGGATATCAATAATATTCATGTTAACAGTATCAATCATAGATATGACGCTGTTGAATTTTTGAAGGCATTGCCGGGAGAGCGCATTGCCTATTCCCATATAGCCGGGCATTATGTTGAGGCAGAAGATCTGCGGGTGGATACCCACGGTGCCGATGTCATTGACCCGGTCTGGCAGTTATTACACATTGCCTATGAACATTTCGGAGTTTTCCCGACTCTACTTGAAAGGGATTTTAATATTCCTCCCGTCCCGGAACTGCTGACTGAAGTTGAACAGATTGCCATGATCCAGTCACAGCATCAGGGCCGGGCAAAAGAAGATGCACGCCATGCCTGAGCAAACACCCGATTTACACTCGCTACAGTACCGGTTCACCCAACACATCCGTGATCCTGATTCCAATCCTGCGCCGGAAGATATAGAACCCCGGCGCATGGCCATATATAACGGCTTGTTTTATCGAAACGTTGAGAATTTCATGGCCAATAGTTTTCCCGTGTTACGCAAGATAACATCTGACAATGTGTGGCATGCCATGATCCGTGATTACTTCAAGCACCATGTCGCACATACACCTCTTTTCCCCAAAATGCCCCGGGAATTCCTGACTTACCTGGAACAGGAGAGGGACCTGAGAAATGATCCACCTTTTATACTCGAACTTGCTCAGTACGAGTGGGCTGAAATGATTGTGTCGCTCGATAATCGTGAGATTGATATGAATGGCATTCAGACCGATGGAGATCTCTTGCAAGGTATCCCCGTCCTCAACCCTGTTGTTATGCTATTAAGCTACCGCTATCCAGTGCATACAATAAGCCCGGATAATATTCCCGATACTGAATCTGACCAGCCCATCTACCTGGCCGTTTACCGGGACAAAGCCTACAAGGTAGGATTCTTGGAACTGAATCCGGTATCTGCACGCCTTCTGTCACTGGTCAAGGAAAATTCGAAGATATGTGGACAAAAATTGCTTGCACAGATAGCACAGGAACTGAAACATTCCGATCCCCATGTCGTCATCAACGGTGGACTGGAGATCATGGAAAAAATGCGGGGTAAGGACATCCTCCTGGGTGTTAGGCAACCCAGTTAGGCTTATTACCTGAGCGTAAGCCGTTATAGTGTCAGTACGTCTAAGGTACCGGCTGTTCCTGATTTTTATCTGAAAACTGACCAAGCAGGGGGGGATATATGTCACTTATTATTAGCACGGCCAACAAGGCGCAGGACCTGCTGGATAAACTGAAGGTATTTGATTTCCTCGGGCCACTGGCATTACGCATTTATCTGGCACCGATTTTCATCCTCGCTGGTATGAACAAGCTCTCTAATATTGATAGTGTGGCCTGGTGGTTTGATTCATTAGGCTTACCGTTCCCCGAACTCATGGTTTATCTGGCAGGATTAACTGAACTTCTCGGTGGCTTGTGTCTTGTGCTCGGGCTGGCGGTACGCTGGGTTGCTATACCACTCATGATTACCATGATCGTAGCTGCTGTGACAGCTCACTGGGAAAACGGCTGGCACGTATTGCCAGAAACAGAACTGACGGCCCCCTGGGAATGGAGGCAGGACCAGATAGAGGAGGCCGTCAAGCGTAAAGAGGCCGTCAAATCCATACTTAAAGAACATGGGAATTATAAATGGCTTACCCAGGCTGGGCCGGTGACAATCTTGAAAAACGGAATTGAATTCTCCGCTACCTATTTCATCATGTTGCTAGCCCTGTTTTTTACGGGCAGTGGTAAATTTCTTGGCATTGATTACTGGTTGGCCAGAAGGTACAGAACTATATATCCCTTTTAATTTGGATATTTTTGATAGTCTGGATTATGGGTGAATTGAACATAGCCCTGTTTCTTCTTTTGTTTGTTCGGAAATTGCAACACGACTGCTGAATATTGATATCGGCATTCATTGGCAAAATTTTCCTACAATAATATTCTATTTAATTCTGCCGATACTGGTCTTCCAGTCAGCATTGCAAATGGATCTGGAGTTACTGCGTCAGAGCTTGGTGATTATATTAATGCTCGCGATCCCGCTTATGTTGGTATCAACGGCATTGATAGCTGCTGGCCTTTACTTCGGCATCGCGTATCCCCGGGGTTCCCCTGGATTGCCGCCCTCCTGGCCGGAGTATTGCTGTCAGCAACTGATCCTGCATCAGTAATAGCCGTTTTTGAAAAAATGAATCTTTCTGCACGCCCAAGAATTCTGCTGGAGGGTGAAAGTCTATTTAATGACGCAACGGCTATCGTCCTGTTTGCTGCCTTACTGGAATTAACCATGCCTGAATCATCAATGAGCGTTAGCGGGAATGTTTTAATGACGTGCCTGAATTTCCTTTCAGTATTTCTAGGTGGTATAGCGGTCGGTGTTATGACCGTTTTATTGATGCGGTTTCTCAATCACTGGTTGAATGATATCAATCTGAAACTGATGGTTACTGTGGCAAGCGCGTATTTTGTGTTTATTCTGGCGGAAGAGATACTCGGTTTTATCCGGTGTCATGGCGATATTAATAGCCGGGCTGGTACCCGGAGTTACAGGACAACATGCTGATAAACAGGCCGAGCATGAATCATTGACTCGTACCTTCGAATTTCTTGCTACCGTTGCCGGGAGATTAATTTTTCTTCTGGGAGGTATTACGATCACTTGGGCCATGTTTGCAGATCAGTGGTTGGCGATGCTGATCGGGATCGGCTCGGTCCTGAGCGCGAGGTTTATCTCGCTGTTTTTCGTTTTTCCAGTAATAAATTGTTTACCGGGTGTGATACCGGTGAGATTGACTGAACAATGCCTGCTGGCCTGGGATGGGGTCAGGGGAACAGTGACACTGGCTCTGGCCCTATCGTTACCATTATTGCTCGATTACTGGTACACCATACAATCGATAGCATATGGTGTTGTTCTATTTACCCTGTTTGTTCAGACGACTACAATGCCACCAGTCATCAGGGTATTGAAACTGGATACAGCATAACCACTATCGCCCGCGATTCTGAATACGCAAACGCAAGGCATTGAGCTTGATGAACCCTTCTGCATCCTTCTGATCATAACTGCCAGCATCGTCCTCGAATGTAGCGATAGTCGCATCGAACAGGCTGTTCGTATCTGATTTGCGACCGGTAATCATGATATTACCCTTATAGAGTTTTAACCTGACCACACCATTAACTTTCTCCTGGGTTTTGTCGATCAAGACTTGCAGGGCTTCACGCTCCGGGCTCCACCAGTAGCCGTTGTAAATCAGGCTGGCGTAGCGTGGCATCAATTCATCCTTTAGATGAGTCAGTTCTCGATCCAGCGTAATGGATTCAATGGCACGATGCGCTTTCAACATGATGCTACCACCGGGTGTTTCATAACAACCTCTTGATTTCATACCTACGTAGCGGTTTTCGACAATATCAGTCCGGCCAATACCGTGACGGCTACCCTGTTTATTCAGGGCGGCAAGCACTGTGGCAGGTGACATGGTCTCACCGTTAATGGCGGTGATATCACCCAGCTTATAGGTCAATTCAATGGTTTCTGCTTTATCAGGGGCGTCTTCGGGTGCTACACTCCAGCGCCACATATCGGCTTCCGGTTCTGACCATGGATCTTCCAGCACACCACCTTCATAGGAAATATGCAGAAGGTTGGCATCCATGGAATAAGGAGAGCCCCCCTTACGCTTGGCCTCAATCGGTATGTTATGTTTCTCCGCATAGGCCAGTAGCTTCTCCCGGGAATTAAGGTCCCATTCGCGCCATGGGGCGATGACACGGATATCCGGATTCAGGGCATAGGCACCCAGTTCAAACCGCACCTGGTCATTGCCCTTGCCAGTCGCACCATGGGCAACGGCATCCGCGCCGGTTTGTTTGGCAATCTCCACTAGTTGCTTGGCAATCAGGGGCCGCGCGATCGAGGTTCCGAGCAGGTACTCGCCTTCATAAAGGGTATTGGCGCGAAACATGGGAAAGACGAAATCCCGGACATATTCCTCTTTCAGATCCTCGATGAAGATTTCCTTTACGCCGAGTTTCTGGGCCTTCTGCCGAGCCGGTTCCAGTTCCTCAGACTGGCCGATATCAGCGGTGAATGTCACGACCTCGCAGTCATAATGTTCCCTGAGCCAGGCCAGGATCACAGAGGTGTCCAGACCGCCCGAATAGGCAAGTACCACCTTGCTGATTTTCTTGTTGGACATCGAATGCTTCCATTAGGCTGTAAAAAGGCTGCTAGTGTAACGGCAGAGCGCCGCGCCGTGAAGAGCAGAATAATCCTAGCAGTTATCAATGGCAAAGAAACGCCCGCAAAAGATCCTCGACCAGGTCAGGTTGCTCGACATGCAACATGTGACCGGCGTTTTCCAGGAGATGGATCTCGGCGGAAGGAAAATGTTTCCTTATCAGGGGATGATATTTTTCGTGGAGTAAATGGGAATTGACACCTCCAAGGAACAGTGCGGGGTTTGGATAGCTCAACATTTTATCTATCTTCGGGAAGCCACTGATGTTTTCAATGTTATTCTGTATGGTTTCGATATTGATACGCCAGGCAAAACCTACCTGTTCCCGAACCAGATTTTGCAATAAAAAACGGGTCAATAACAAATCGTCAATTTGTGCATTGAGCCAGGTTTCTGCTTCCTGCCGGCTTTTGATATCGTCAACCGGCAGCTGTTTCATCGCAGTGAACAATTTGCCATATCGATGGGTATAGGCAACCGGAGCAATATCAAATATTGCGATTCTGCAAACAATTCCAGGGTGACTAAGGGCAGTCTGCATGGCAACCTTGCCACCCATACTGTGTCCGACCAGGACAATTTGATCGAGATAAAGCCGCCTTATCAACTGAACTACGTCATTGGCCATCTCCGGGTAACTCATCGACTCAGCACTGCCGGATAGTCCATGATTGCGCAGATCAACTGTATATATACAGTATTGATCGGCAAGTTTTTTGGCCATGCTTTGCCAGTTATGGGAAGAGCCAAACAGGCCATGCAATATCATGACGGCTGGCCCATCGCCAAAGCGATTGAAATGCAGGTCAACCGTCATGAATCCGCTAATAAGTGTCCCGGTAACTTGTTCCGGTCAAGATATTTTATGGGCCAGAGTTTTAATAATGCGATGTCTTCATCAAGTCCGGGCATGACATCGTAAGTGTTATAGTCTTCGGGTGCGACCCAGGCGAATTCAGTATGTTCATTGTTCAGTATGATTTCACCTCCGAACCAGAGATACTGAAACAGGTAAACCTCATAGATACCCCCATAAAAGCTATCACGGACCGGTCCTAGAGTGCGAACGAGTTCAAGTGATGTGTTTATGCCTATTTCCTCATTCAACTCCCTGAATGCACATTCTCTGGGTGACTCACTTGTCTGGATATGGCCAGCGGGGAAACCCCATTTACCGGGCCCCAGTTCCAGCTTATCACTACGTTTCAATAATAGCAGTTCATTTTTATTATTGATGATGAGATTGATCGAAAATCGGGCTTCCGGTGGGCTTGATTTATTCATGAGCTGCCGGTTATTTTTTTGGAATATAGAGGTCTGTTATTGTCCCCTCGAACATTTCAGCCGCAAAACCAACAGTTTCAGACAAGGTGGGATGTGGATGGATCGTCAGACCAATGTCTGTGGCATCGGCACCCATTTCAATGGCCAATGTGCATTCGGCAATGAGATCGCCGGCATTGGGACCAACAATGGCTGCGCCAATAATGCGGTGTGTGTCCTTTTCAAAGATGATCTTGGTTAAACCCTCATTACGACCCAGAGACAGCGACCGACCGCTGGCCGCCCAGGGGAAGACACCCTTGCCGTAGTCAATGTTCCTGCTCCTGGCCTCGTTCTCGGTCACCCCAACCCAGGCGACCTCTGGATCGGTATAGGCCACGGAGGGAATCACCCGGTTATCAAAGCCCCGGCGGTAACCCGCAATGACGTCGGCAGCAAGTTTGCCTTCGTGGCTTGCCTTATGGGCCAGCATGGGTTGCCCGGTGATATCTCCAATGGCATAGATATGCGGTACATTGGTGCGTTGCTGATCGTCGACGCTGATAAACCCCATTTTATCGATAGTGACACCAGCCTTGTCGGCATCAATCCGATCGCCGTTTGAACGGCGTCCCACGGCAACCAGGATAGCATCGAACTTGTCCTTTTCCGGCGCATCTTTTCCCGTAAATGTGACTTCGATCGTTTTCTTTCCGGCCGTGATCGATTCAACTGAAGTATTCAGATAAATATTTTCGTATTGCTTGCTGATGCGTTTCTGTAAGGGACGGACAATGTCATGGTCACAGTCGCTGATCAGGGAATCCAGCATTTCAACAACTGTGATCTTGCTGCCCAGGGCAAAGTAAACATCCGCCATTTCCAGTCCGATGATTCCGCCACCAATGACCAGCAAGCGTTGCGGAATAGATTCGAGTTTCAACGCTGAGGTTGAATCCAGTATACGGGGATCGTCCGACACACCCGGGATCATGGCGGGCCGGGAACCGGCCGCGATAATGGCATTATCAAACGTAATCGTCCTGAATTGGTTTCTATGGTTAGTAATATTGATCGAATTTGCCGAGCTGAAATTTCCGATGCCCTGTATGACCTGAACTTTGCGTTGTTTGGCCATTTGCGCCAATCCGCCGGTTAGCTTACCGACTACAGTCTCGGTCCATTTACGAATGGCATTGTGGTCCGCCTTGCCATTACCCAGGTCGATACCATGTGTTTTCAGTTCCTGGATCTCGGTAATCAGTTTAGCCACATGCAACAAGGCCTTGGAAGGAATGCAACCCACATTCAGACAAACACCACCGAGAGTCGGATATCGTTCAACAAGGATCGTCTTCTTGCCGAGATCCGCTGCACGAAATGCGGCTGTGTAACCACCCGGTCCGGCACCAAGCACAACAACATCAGCATGCAAGTCAGACTCACCGGGTGTGGCATCCACTGGAACACTCCTGGATATTACATCGGTTTTGCTTGACTTGATTTTTTCGCTCGACGGTTTTTCCAGGATGAGGATCAGGCTACCCTCCGAGACGCGGTCGCCGGTCTTGATGTGAACGCTTCTGACGGTACCGGCTGCAGGGCAGGGGATGTCCATGCTGGCCTTGTCGCTCTCCAGAGTGATAAGAGAGTCATCCTTTGCTACGGTATCACCCGCACTGATAAGAATATCAATGACCTCGACCGATTCAAAATCGCCGATATCAGGAACGCGGATTTCCCTTAAATCAGGCATAAAATGATCAGAGCAGTATCTGGCGGATATCAGACAGAACACTACCTAGAAAACGAGTAAACTGGGCAGCGGCCACACCATCAATTACCCGATGGTCATACGACAGGGAAAACGGGACAGTTAATCTCGGCACCAGTTCTTCATCAATGTAGACTGGTTTCACAACGGCTTTGGCAACGCCCAGTATGGCTACTTCCGGGGCGTTAATAATTGGCGTAAAACCGGTACCGCCGATTCCGCCAAGACTGGAGATAGTAAAACACCCGCCCTGGAATTCGGATGGTGAAAGTTTTTGTGCCCGCGCCTTTTGTGCCAGCTCACCCAGTTCTTTTGCAATGTGGAACAGGCCTTTTTTATCGGCGTCCTTGATCACGGGTACCACCAGGCCATCGTCTGTATTAACGGCTACTCCGATATGAAAATATTTCTTAAGGATGATATGTTCGCCATCATGACTGAGTGAGGCATTAAATTCGGGATATTGCTGCAGTACGTCGACCACGGCCTTGACAAGGAACGGGATCAGGGTGAGTTTTATTCCCTGTTCTTCGGCATCATCCAGTTTTGATTGGCGGAATTCTTCAAGGTCAGTGATGTCTGCTTCGTCAAACTGGGTGACATGTGGAACGGTAATCCAGCTCCGATGTAGGTGTTGCCCACCCAGGCGCTTGATGCGACTGAGCGGCAGCGTCTCGATGTCACCAAATTTCGAAAAATCCACCGTCACCACCTCGGGCATTGAGAAAGCGCCTGTTGCAGACAGCTTGTTTCCAGACAGCATGCTCTTGGTGAAGGCCTTGATATCCTCCCTTAATATCCGGCCCTTGGAGCCCGTGCCGTAAACCAGACCCAGATCTACGCCCAGTTCCCGGGCAAACCGCCGCACGGACGGGCTGGCATGTGCCTTGGCCGAGCGGCTGCTGCCGACAGTTTCTGCACTTTGTGGGGTGGCAGGGGCGGGACGGGGCGGATAACCATGATCCCCGGTTGTCGATAATTCTGCTCTATGCCCGGTTTCGGGCGGTTTCACTGGCTTGTCTTCCGTTTTGATCTCCGGTTCCGGACTGGACGGCTGCTTTTTCTCTTCAGCCGATGTTTCTATCAAGGCAACGGGTGTTCCCTCAGAGGCCTTATCGCCGGTCTTGACCAAAACCTCAATGACTTTTCCCGCGAGAGGCGAGGGAATGTCCATGCTGGCCTTGTCACTTTCCAGTGTCAGCAGCGTATCTTCCTTTTTAATGGAATCACCCGGTGAAATACTGATATCAATGATCTCGACATTTTCGAAATCACCGATATCCGGTATCTTTATCTCAGTGGGTTTGCTCATTCCAGGTTTCTATACTGTTGGCGGGTTGGGTTTTTCCGGATCAATCCCGTATTTCCTGATCGCCGTATTTACAGTTTCGTTGGAAATCGCATTGCTGTCAGCCAGGGTTTTTAATGCAGCAACAGCAACGTAATAACGATTTACTTCAAAAAATTTTCTTAATTGCTTGCGGGTATCGCTGCGGCCATAGCCGTCGGTCCCCAGGACGATATACGGTCCTTCGAAGAAATCGCGGATCTGATCGGCGTAGATTTTCATGTAATCTGTGGCCGCAACCGTTGGGCCAGGTCCTTTCAGGCATTTGTTCACGTAACTCTGGCGAGGCTTTTCTTCTGGGTGCAACATGTTCCAGCGCTGTACATCCAGACCGTTACGTCTTAATTCATTGAAACTGGTGACGCTCCAAATTTCGGTAGATACTGAGAAGTCTTTCTCCAGAAGTTCAGCAGCCGCGATCACTTCGCGGAAGATAGTACCTGAACCTAATAAACGGACATGTTGTTTTTTCTTTTTGCCAGATTTTTTAAACAGGTACATCCCCCGAACTATTCCGTCCTCAACGCCTTTCTGCATAGGAGGATGGACGTAGTTTTCATTCATCACAGTGATATAATAAAAGACATCCTCGTGATTGACATACATGCGTTTTAATCCATCCTGAATGATGACGGCAAGCTCATAGGCAAAACAGGGATCGTAGGAGACGCAGTTGGGAACGGTGGAAGCTGCCAGGTGGCTGTGACCATCCTGGTGTTGTAGTCCTTCACCTGCCAGCGTGGTACGGCCAGAGGTACCACCAAGCAGGAATCCGCGGGAGAGCATATCCCCCGAGGCCCAGATCAGATCGCCGATACGCTGGAAGCCAAACATGGAATAGAAGATATAAAACGGCACCATATATATGCCATGGTTACGATAAGCAGTCGCCGCGGCAATCCATGATGAATAAGCCCCTGCTTCAGTTATCCCTTCTTCCAGGATCTGGCCCTGTTTGTCTTCGCGGTAATACATGATTTGATCATGGTCGACCGGTTCATAGAGCTGTCCCACTGAGGAATAGATACCCAGTTGCCTGAACATGCCCTCCATCCCGAAGGTCCTTGCTTCGTCCGGAACGATCGGCACGATGTGTTTGCCAATTTGCTTGTCCTTGGTCAATGCACCTATTAAGCGGACAAAGGCCATGGTCGTTGAGATCTCGTGGTCACCGGTCCCGTCCAGCAGTTTCTTGTGAATATCGATGGGAGGTACCTTCAGGGGTTGTGACTTCTTGAAGTTGCCAAAGAAATAACCGCCCAGTGACTTCCGGCGTTCCTTCATATAGGTGATTTCAGGACTGTCTTCCGGTGGACGGTAAAAAGGTGCATCGGAGATGTCCTCATCTGAAATAGGAATATTGAAGCGATCGCGGAAAGCCTTGAGTGCCTCCTCACCCATTTTCTTTTGTTGATGGGTGATGTTTTGTCCTTCACCGGCTTCACCCATGCCATAACCCTTGACGGTTTTGGCAAGTATCACAGTTGGTTGCCCCTTGTGTTTAACGGCCTCCGCATAAGCTGCATAGACTTTGTGAGGATCATGCCCGCCCCGGTTTAACCGCCAGATGTCCTCATCAGACATGTTGGCCACCATGGCTTTGAGCTCCGGATACTTGCCGAAGAAATAATCGCGGACAAACTTGCCATCGTTTGCCTTGAAGGCCTGATATTCACCGTCCACGCATTCCTCCATGCGTTTTTGTAACAACCCATGGGTATCACGGGCAAGCAAGGGGTCCCAGTAAGAACCCCAGATCACCTTGATGACATTCCAGCCAGCGCCACGAAACATGCTCTCGAGTTCCTGGATAATCTTGCTGTTGCCGCGTACCGGTCCATCCAGGCGTTGTAGGTTGCAATTGATTACAAAGATCAGGTTATCAAGTTCCTCACGGGCGGCAAGGTCGATTCCCCCCATGGATTCCGGTTCGTCCATCTCCCCGTCGCCTATGAAGGCCCAGACTTTCCTGCCCTCCGTATTCACGAGACCGCGATTTTCAAGATAACGCATGAATCTTGCTTGGTAGATTGCCATTAACGGCCCCAGGCCCATGGAAACGGTAGAAAATTGCCAGTAGTCCGGCATCAGCCAGGGATGTGGATAGGATGACAGGCCCTTGCCATCAACCTCCTGGCGGAAATGATGCAGCTGTTCTGCGGTAATCCTGCCGGTGAGATAGGCCCGGGCATAAATACCCGGCGCGGAATGCCCCTGGACAAACAATAGGTCACCGCCCGTTTCTCTGGAGGGTGCCCGGAAAAAATGGTTGAAACCGACATCATATAATGTTGCAGAGGATGCGAAACTGGCGATGTGACCACCCAGTTCGCTGCTTTTGCGATTGGCCTTGACTACCATGGCCATCGCATTCCAGCGAATCAGGGAGCGTATTCGCCATTCCAGTCCCGGGTCGCCGGGTGAGCGCTCCTCCTTTGATGCCGGTATCGTATTCAGGTAAGCAGTATTGGCACTGAAAGGTAGATAGGCGCCGGATTTACGTGCCTTGGCTACAAGTTGTTCAAGAATATAATGGGCACGTTCAACGCCCTCACGCTCAAGAATGGAGTCCAGTGCCTCCAGCCATTCCTGCGTTTCCTGAGGATCGATGTCTTTATCCTTATCGGCCATAGACGTATTTGACATACTGATTTATGACAGGTCTTTACGGTGATTGTAGCAAGCTATGATATCAGTTCAGAGCAGTTTTTAAATGCGATATAAATGGCAGGATTCGCAGTTGATCATGGAAATCATTTATAATGCAGAGCAATATGTTATGACAGGTTAATAAAATGGTAACAATAAAATTACAACAAAATGCAAATTTGCCAGGGAAAAACCAGGTCGGCAAAATCAGCAACTGGATTATTCTGGTACCCGAATCAATCTCTGATTCTGAAATTAAGAAAATACCGTATGGACAAATTCTGAACCAGAGAAAGAAACAGCTCAAGAAAAAGTTTTCCAGCAAAAGTTATTTTTCACTGGACCTTCCCAATGAAAAAATTTGTCATTTGCTGTTTGCTTGTGCAGGAATTTCCATAAGTCGCTATGAACTCCTGGGATTTGCTGCAAAACTGCTCAAGGAGAATAACACCTGTAAGGGCACTGATCTGGGAATTCTGGTTCACGGCTTTGACAAGGAGGTTGCAGAAAAAATGGCAGAGGCTCTTATTGCTGCGGCGTTTGCCTCCGAGGCGGAAATGCCGGCATTTAAATCCAGCAAGAACAAACAACAAATAAAGCTGAAAAAATTATATCTTTATGGATTAAAAACCAGTCATGGTTTCAAGCGCACTATTGCAGAGGCCGAAGGGAATGAGCTGGCACGTCGTCTAAGCATATTACCTTCCAATAAACTGACACCAACCGAATATCTGAAAGAGGCCAGATCACTAGCAAAGGCAAATAATTGGAAGCTTGAATTTTATGATCTCAAGGAACTCAAGAAAAAGAAAGCAGGTGCCTTTGTCGCAGTCGCACAGGGCAGCCCCGTGGCCGATGCAGGGATTATTCGACTGAGGTATACACCACAGAAAAAAATTTCCGGAAAAAACAGCCTGTCACTTGTCGGGAAAGGTATTTGTTACGATACGGGCGGCACCAATCTCAAACCGGCAAATTATATGTTCGGTATGCATGAAGACATGCAGGGCAGTGCCGTTGCCCTTGGGACGTTTCTTGCATTGACCCGGCTCAAGGTCAACTTCCCCGTCGAGTGCTGGCTTTCACTGGCCATGAACCACATTGGACCAAAGGCCTATAAACCTAATGATGTCGTAACTGCAAGTGATGGTACGACCATTGAGGTTGTTCACACTGATGCAGAAGGCAGGATGATACTCAGTGACACGCTGGTACTGGTCTCAAGACTGAAGCCTTCCCTGATTATCGACTATGCCACGCTAACCGGCGCTTGTATCTATTCATTGGGTAAAGCCTATAGTGGAATATTTACCAACAAAGAAGAACTTAATCCTGTATTGATTGATGCAGGCAAGGACAGTGGTGAAAGGGTATGGCCATTTCCCATGGATGAAGATTACGACAAGATGCTTGAAAGTGACATTGCCGATATCAAGCAGTGTTCCCGGGAAAGTGGTTCTGATCATATACTTGCATCTCGGTTTCTGCAGCGTTTTGTAAAAAATGATGTCCCATGGATTCATATCGATCTTTCAAGCAGTAACCGCAAAGGTGGTCTTGCCCATATTCCTACGGATACGACGGGTTTCGGCGTGCGTTTCACCCTGAATCTGCTCCTTGACAAGAAGATCTTGGGTCATAATTTAAAATAAATCTGTGAAATGTCTCACTAAAAAATCCTTCTGATTGTCCGATACTATTTGCTTCAGTTGTTGTCATATGACATGTACATTGGTTTTTTCAGTATTTTTGACTTGAGGGATAGAGATAAATGAAATATTACAGGGTTCTCATAGTTTCTACTTTGTTTCTGTTACTGACGGCTTGTCATTCCACTCATCGCCATGATCATGGTTATCATCACCGGCATGACCACGGTTACAGGAATGGCCCCCCTCCGCATGCTCCCGCGCACGGCTACCGTCACAAGCACCACGGACATGATCTCGTTTATGATTCGCGACTTGGCGTTTATATTGTTGTCGGCATACCGGAGAATTATTACTTTGATGGTCATTACTATCGTTATGATCATGATCACTGGTATATTAGCCGTGACCTGGACAGGGGTTGGAAATCCTACAAGGAAAAGGATCTACCACGAAAATTTGCCGAAGGTCATAAATCAAGGACAAAATCACACAAAGGCCGTAATGATAATCGTAAATCTGATGACGATCATCCTAGTAAAGGAAAGGGTAAAAACAACGACAAGGGCTATCGTAGGGGTTAGATCCGATTTAATTCAGCAGGAAAAATAAAATGAGATTGTTGTTAGGGGGTTTATGCTTGTCTACATGCCTTGCCATGACTACAGTCATGGTTGAACCTGTAATTGCAGATATACTATTGATTGAAGCACCGGAAGAAAGCGATATCGTCAAACCAGGACATGGTGAATCAATGGATCAGGTTCGTGAGAAATACGGGGATCCACAACAGATCATGCCGGCCGTAGGTGATCCGCCCATCACCCGTTGGGTTTATCCCGAATACACGGTGTATTTTGAGTACAACCTGGTGATTTATTCCGTATCAGACTGATTGTTGGAATTAGTGCTTATATACCCAGTCTATAATCTGATCCTGGATGGCTGTACCAATCTGTCGATGAATGTTGGTATGGTTTTGTAAGACTACGATTGCATAGTTATTCTTGTTTTTACTCCGGATAAATCCGGCCATGGTCCGGACATGGTCCAGCAAACCTGTTTTAATCCTCACACTTCCAGTCTCAAAGTCACCATTTAGCCTTTTTCGCATGGTGCCATTACCACCATGAAGCGGTAATGACGAAAGGAACTCTGCACGCAAGGGACTTTTATACGCATATTCAAGCAATGAGCCCAGGTGACTGGCTGTTATCCTGCTTTTCCGGGATAAACCGGATCCATTATCGATAAGCAATTCCGGTGCATGAATACCTATACTTTCCAGCCAGTTACGGATGGCTACGATACCTCCCTTCTTGTTTCCAGGTATACCGTTTGTTTCATGTCCAATCGTCAGTAGCAATTGCCGTGACATCACATTGTTACTATGCTTATTAATGTCCTTGATGATTTCAGTCAAGGGCATGGACCTGAAAGTATAAATGGGTTCACCAGTCAAGACTGGGGATTCATTACGGTAACTGCCGGAGATTGTTCCACCCAGCGCCAACCACATTGACTTGAAGATACCAAAAATATATTCATCATGCTTCATGACTGAACGTATGATGGTTTTTTCACCACAAGCAGCCGGATAGTTTCCTGAAAAACGGACCATGATATTACTTCTCTGATCAAACACGTGCATGATCATGGTGTTTTTGCTTGAGTAGCAGTCTCCTTTAACAAGTTTTAAACGATTATCAATCTTAAGATTATCAGAGGGAGGATCAATATATACCCGGACGGTATTCATCTTCGGCATGATGATGAATTCATGGGCGTTGAAATTCAGCAAGGCTGCATCAGGAAAAATGTTATAAACATGATAGGGCTTGTTATCAAAATCGGCTGGAGAACCGGTTTCATCTTCAAACAGGTTGTCATCAATAATCAAATCACCATCAATATGTCTTATCCCTCTCGCCTGAAGATTGAATAGTATATTCCAGATCTCATCCTTTGAAATAAACGGGTCACCACCACCCCTAAGGACAAGATTTCCATTTAGCCTTTCATCTTCAAGATTGCCGTCTATGGCAAACTCCGTTTGCCAGAAATATGAGGGTCCGAGGATATCCAGCGCAGCCATGGTTGTAAGCAGTTTGATGGTAGAGGCAGGGTTCCTGGGAGTGTTTTCGTTAAATAGCAGTAATGGCTTGTCAGAGTCCAGATCCATTATGTAAATACTGATGGAATCCAATGGTATTTTATGTCTTTGGAATATAGAAGTAATTTCGTTCGGAATAGATGCCTCGGTTTCCGGCGTGTAGGCATATACAAACGATGTTAGAACAAGTGTAAATGATAAAAAAATTACTTTTAGAAAAAAAAGATATCTTGGCATGGTCATATCAAGATTTATGATTTTATTTGCCTGTATTGCTTTAACAGGATGATAATTCCCCAGGCAAAAGCCAGTAACATAACAAGCGTGCCGGCCATATCAGTCAATTTTGCATAGGCATGACATTTTTCAAGGACATCAAATTCGATCAGTATGTTGTTCCAGTCATGACTACCCGGTGAATCAGCCCCTGTCTTGCCACCCAACAACATAAGTTGCTGATCCATGGCATCGTCAATGTAAGGTGCAAGATCCATCAGGCTTTGCCCGAGCCACCAGAGACAGATAGAAGCGGAAAAATTATCGTGGTTTTTCAGAATAAATCCCAACATCAATACGATCGGTACCAGCAATTGCATGAGTGATCCACCCAGAATCATCATGAAACGGCCGAATGGTTTAAAGAATACATGGCCAGCTTCATGAAATACCAGATTTATATTGTGCATGAAAGAGTTCATGATTTGATTAGGATACAGGGAATAATCCATCAGAATAAATTGCCAACCCCAGAAGAAGAAAATAATAAAGATCATTATATTGGTATAAAACCATGCCGAATCAATCCCAGGGTTTACATAAAGCAGGGTGTCTTTGATTCTCAGAAACAGGTTCTTATCTGTTATGTTTTTATCTGAATATATTCCCTTTTTCCTGGAATATTGATGTTTCATCCATTTGGAGAAAATAATACCGCATCCCGGACATTGATCTTCACTACACTGGTCCACCTCCGTCCTCCGGTAGTTACATTTTGGACAGACTTCATACATAAAAAATGAGTTCCGGTATCTGTAATACTACCAATTGAACAAACTCAGCATGGCTAGAAAATAAACAGCCAGGTAATAACCATAATCAGGGCAATTATCAGAAATAATGCCAGAAGATTGGTTTTTCTGTTCAGTTTCTGGATAGATTCGGCCAGCATTTTGTTTTGTCGGGCCAGTTCTTCGATTAACTTGATTTGCTCCACTGTGCTATTGGAAGTATTTTCCAGCCTTCTGTTAACACGCTCAAGTTCATTTTTTAACCCGTCCAAGGTATCAGGAATATCCATATCTTTATTTTCAATAATATTTTTTTCTTTGATTGCCTTTAACAGCCGCGTTGCACCCTGGATAATCAGGGGAGCGGTATTTAGAATTGTATTCAGTGTTCCCAGGCTCATGCGTGATTTTTTAGGCATTGATACTCTTCAAGGTTGCCATTGCAGATTCGATCAGGAACAGTGAATCGACACCGACTGTGATCAATGTGAAGCCCTTCTTGATATTGGGCCTTACAGTTTCTGCGCTGACCCCGAAGAAACCGAGCCGTATATTTTTTGAAAGACAGGTTTCTGTAATTTTATCAATTGCAGATATGACGACTTCACTGGTTAATTGTCCTCTTTTGCCCAGGCTGGCGGCAAGGTCGTTCGGACCGATGAGGATGGCATCAATTCCTTTTACCTCAGTAATAGCCTCAATATTATCCACGGCCTGGCGGCTTTCAGCCTGGATGATAACCGCTGTGCGCCGATTGGCAGTCTCCAGGTAGGACTCAAAATCAAGGCCGTAGCCATGTGCACGGCTAATTCCGATACCGCGCGATCCTTCAGGGGCATATTTGCATTTGCTAATGATGCTCTTTGCCTGCGCCGGTGTATGAACCTGGGGAAAAATGATGCCATCAGCGCCGATATCGAGGGCCTTTTTTATCCAGACCTCATCGTCTGACGGAACCCGAATAACACAAGGGCATTGACCGGCGGATTGCAGCATGGACTGGGCCTGATGGGGATTAAAGGCTCCATGTTCTGCGTCAATAAATAACCAGTCATAGCCCGCGCGGGCAAGTATCTCGGTAATTTCAGGTGATGGCAGACTGACTAGGGTGCCAATTAGCAAATCTCCATTGCGAAGCCGATCGGCGAAAGGTCTCTGATGTTTGGACATTGAAATCATCCTGTTCTTGTCTGGTATGTGATATCAATATAACTTAAGTCAAGGTTCCCGGAATAGTGCTGGAAAGCGTTTATGAAAATCAGCAAGAAGATTGTAACATTCAAATCAAATGTTAATACATTATACAATGCTATCAAGGATCCCAGGGTTTCCTGGTATATCAAGTTTCTGACGCTGATATTACTGGCCTATATAATCAGTCCCATTGATCTGGTGCCTGATTTTATCCCGATTCTGGGTCTGCTGGATGAAGCTATTCTGGTGCCTGTAGCTGTGTCACTGATTGTAAAACTGATACCAGAGCACATTGCTAATGAATACCGTGATACTTCACATAATCAACATCCAGGAAACTTGCGCTATCTGGGAGTTATTCTGGTTTTTTCAATATGGTTGCTATTGATCTGGCTGATTGTTATTTTCTGGACAAACAAAAATTGAAATTACCGGTGCAATTTGCGCTTAAGCCGCTTGTTTCCTGCCTTGTCGGATGGTTCACTTCTCAGAATTAAATCGGTAAACAGGTCACCGGAACTTTTTTCATCAACTTCCTTCTCTGTTTCTTGAGCAGTATCCGGCTGCTTTTGCATAAATTCACGTTCGCAGGCTTGTTTTGAAAGTGTATGGACCCGGCTGGCCTGCGCTGCAGTCATCTCCGGTAATTCCTCGGATACCAGAGAGGATAATAAAACATCAGCTTGGCTTGAACAGGCCTTGGAAACTAATGTCTCTGCAGATATGTTCAATGCTGTCAAAAAAATTAATATGATAAATAAAAATTTCATATGTTGTGTTTCAAAATAGCAATAAAAGCGGACAGCCACGAAAGAATGAATGCCAGTCCGCCTAACGGGGTAATGGTCCCCAGCCAACTGATGCGTGAAACTGCAAGGAGATATAAGCTGCCCGAAAAGAGGACAATACCAATCAGCATTAAAATTCCCGAGTATTTTAACCACGGCGAGGCAACTACATGGCTCATCAGCAGGCCAATAATAATCAGGCCCAGGGCATGGTAAAAATGATATTCTGATGCGGTATTATAGATATCAAGCATTCTGTCAGTAGGGCTTGCTTTTAGGGCATGGGCGCCGAAGGCCCCCAACACGACAGCTAGTATTGCATTTAGCAAGCCTGACAACATGAAAAATTTTGCCATTAGCGGTCTCTCCAGAATTTCTGCATTTCAATGAACAGAAACGAGGCGGACCAGGTAATCAACACCAGTCCGGTCAATGCCTCAAGACCGGTAACAAAACGGATATTTCCTTCCGGCACTATGTCACCAATTCCCAGGGATGTATAGGTCACAAAGGAGAAGTAAGCGCAATCAAGAATAGTGTGGGATATATTTCCTGTCAGAGTCCCGAATTTTCCCGAGTGGATCATCAAGTAATAGCCGATGGCAAAAATCCATATTTCTATAATATGCGCAATCAAGCTGCCAAAAATTCCTATTACCACACGGAAACGATACCGCATTTTCAATCTGGGGATGATGCGGGAAAGACGGAACAGCATTTCATAGTGAATCAATACTGCCAGGCTGACCAGAATAATATTAATAATGAGCGCCAATGTCATGATGCTGTATTATCGCATATCTGGAACAATATTTTTTCACTATGAAAATAGAGAATGAAGAGCGCCATGTTGTTTAAAATACCTGAAGGAACAAGCCTCAAAAATCCCGTGCACTGGCTTGCCCTGGGGTTCGGAAGCGGTTGTTCGCTGAAAATGCCGGGAACTATTGGAACGTTGGCAGGCGTGATTATTTATTATTTTGCCCAGGCACTGCCCATATTGCTTTATTTATCCCTGGTCGTCATCCTCTTTATTGTTGGTATCTGGATTTGCCAGACCACGGCCAGAGATATGGGTAAACATGATCACTCCGCCATCGTCTGGGACGAGATAGTCGGTTACCTTATCGCCATGAGTATGGCGCCCGATGGCTGGCAATGGATACTGGGTGGATTTCTTTTATTCCGGTTTTTTGATATTGCCAAGCCCTGGCCGATTTCACAGGTTGATAAATCCATCACAGGAGGGCTTGGAATAATGCTGGATGATGCAATTGCAGCATTATTTAGCCTGGCTATCCTCCAAATAATGGTATATATGTTATAAAGTTAAATAGAAAAGTATATAAACGGGATTAAATATGGTCTGGTGTGCCAAGAAAAATAACCGCTACACCTGTACCGGCAAGGGGATATGTCTGCTCATCTGCCTGCTGGCGACACCCTGCTCATCTATCGCAGACATTTACAAATATGTTGACAAGCACGGCCGGGTTTATCTGACAGACCGGCCCAAGAATTCAGAGTACAAGCGCCTGATCAAGACCTGGAAGGGATGGGTTGAACCGCCCAGTTACTACATCACCCACGACGAATTCAAGAGGAATCGGGAAAAGTTTACTCCAACGGTGGAATCTGTGGCTGAACAATATAATCTGCCCGGTTCACTGTTACATGCAGTAATCACTGCGGAATCAGCCTATAACCCGAATGCTATCTCAAAAGCAGGTGCCGTTGGTTTGATGCAACTTATGCCGGAGACGGCGAAGCGCTATGGTGTCAGAAACAGGAACAATCCCTATGAAAACATCCATGGTGGTACCCGCTATCTTCGTGACTTGTTGATCATGTTCAAAAATGATCTGACTCTGGCCTTGGCCGCTTACAACGCCGGAGAGAATGCAGTGAAACGCCATGGCTATAAAATCCCGCCTTATGAGGAGACCCGCAATTACATCAACAAGGTCCTCAAATACTACAAGGAATACAGGACCAGTTCCTGACCTTCAATACACCACTAAAAACTTTTTTTTGCGGATACCACCAGTTGTCTGAAAAGGGATCTCTGACCAAAATCCAGTAGCAGATATTCAGGGTGCCACTGTACACTAATTAGGAAGTCATATTGTTGGTGCTCGATGGCCTGAATAATTGCATTGTAATCGTAGAGAAAATTATAACCGAATTGCCGCTGAGAAAGACCTGGGTCTGGAATCTGCGTTTTACCCTAAGGCATGATTTTAAAAATGCCCCAGTCCCGGATGTAAAGAAACTTAATACTGTCTATTTTCTGAGTTTGATTTATGACTGGGACTAAGAAGTAGTGTGCCGTTAAGTTGCCTGTATAATGTATTTGTTATTCCTACTATTCCACTAAAAAAATGAATAAACAAGGTTTGTCAGGATTCGCCGTTATCTGTTTTCTGTTGGTTATTCATACTACTGATCGATAATACTAACGATCATACCATTGTAGTTAATGTCTTCTATCAACATATCCCATAATTACTCATCTGTAACACAACCTTCCGAGGCTGACTTGACGTTTTTAATGTACTTGTAAAGCGTACCACGCTTAGCCTTGTAAGCAGGCATGGACCAGTGTTCGCGCCGTCTTTGCATTTCAGCATCGTCAACCGCGACATCAATCCGGTTCGCTCTTGCATCCAGCGTAATCACATCACCGTCCTTGATCAGTGCAATCGGACCGCCTTCCTGTGCCTCCGGCACCACGTGGCCGACGATAAAACCGTGTGAGCCTCCCGAAAAACGACCATCCGTGATCATGGCAACATCGGCACCCAGTCCGGCACCCATAATTGCTGATGTCGGTGTCAGCATTTCCGGCATCCCCGGACCACCCTTGGGACCTTCGTAACGGATAACGATCACATCGCCCTTCCTTATCTTCTTGTTCTCCAGTGCCTTGAGCATTTCTTCTTCACTGTCAAAAACCTGGGCTGGGCCACTGAACTGCTCGCCTTCCTTGCCGGTGATCTTGGCCACTGAACCACCCGGTGCCAGGTTGCCCTTTAATATTCGCAGGTGACCGCTGTCTTTCAGGGGTTTGTCGAGAGGATAGATCACATCCTGTCCCTGTTTGAGACCCGGCAGATCTGCAAGATTTTCAGCTATGGTCTTGCCAGTTACCGTCAGGCAATCACCCTCCATCAGGTCATGTTCCAGAAGGTATTTCATCACGGCCGGTGTACCGCCAACATTATGCAGGTCTTCCATCACGTACTGGCCGCTGGGTTTGAGATCGGCGAGATAAGGCACACGATCGCTGATCGCCGTGAAATCATCAATTCTGAGGTCCACACCGACAGAACGCGCAAGGGCCAGTAGATGCAAGACAGCATTGGTTGAACCACCCAGCACGGTGACGATGACCATGGCATTTTCAAAGGCATCGCGAGTCATGATGTCGCGTGGTTTGATATCGTTATCCAGCAGATAGCGAATGGCCTGGCCGGCCTGCAGGCATTCTTCCAGTTTTTTCGGATCAACAGCCGGTGTCGAAGAACTATAAGGTAATGACATACCCATGGCCTCGATCGCCGAGGCCATGGTATTTGCCGTGTACATGCCGCCGCAGGCACCGGGTCCCGGGCAAGCCTTGCGGACGATTTCTTGGCGTTCCTCATCACTAATGTTACCGGCGATAAATTCACCATAGCTCTGGAATGCCGAGATGATGTCTATCTTTTTCTCGTTCCGGTAGCCGGGCTTGATCGTACCGCCATAGACCATGAGTGCCGGCCGGTTGAGACGGCCCATGGCCATGACACAACCTGGCATGTTTTTATCACATCCCGGGATCGAGATATTGGCGTCATACCATTGAGCAGCCATCACGGTTTCAATAGAGTCGGCGATCAGGTCACGTGATTGCAGGGAGTAACTCATCCCCTCTGTCCCCATGGAAATACCATCGCTGACACCCACGGTGTTAAAGCGCATGCCGACCAGGCCGGCCTTCACCACGCCTTCTTTTATTTTTTCTGCAAGTTCCAGCAGATGCATATTGCATGTGTTTCCTTCATACCAGACACTGGATATGCCCACCTCGGGCTTGCCCATGTCTTCCGTGGTCAACCCCGTGCCATAGAGCATGGCTTGGGATGCCCCCTGAGATTTTGGCTGGGTTATGCGTGAACTGTAGCGATTGGGTCGATTAGCCATCTGATTTACCGGAATTTTTTATCATCTATCGAAAGGCTGCGTTAGAATACTAGAGATTTTATTACTTGTCAGTGTTACCTAACCAGAGCAAAGAAAACTACGGAACTACCAATGAGCCTCAATCTGCCATTTCGGGAGAATTTCGCCCGGCTGATTGCGTTACCGTCGGTCAGCAGCCCTGATCCGGCGCTTGATCAGTCGAATAAAAGTACGATCGATTTTCTGTCCAATATTCTGGAAGACCTTGGTTTTGCCGTGGAACAGATACCGGTGTGCGATCATGCCGGGAAATATAACCTCGTGGCTCAACTCGGTGAGGGCAATGGTGGCCTGGTATTGTCCGGCCATACTGATACCGTGCCATACGATCCGGACAAGTGGACGCAGGATCCGTTTTGCCTGACCGAGAAAGACAATCGTTATTACGGACTGGGTGTATCTGACATGAAATGTTTTTTCCCGATCGCGATGGAGGTCATCAAGGACATCGATCCGGCACAATTGCATCAGCCATTATATATCTTGGCAACGGCAGATGAGGAGAGCAACATGTCTGGCGTCCGGGCCCTAGCCGGGTCCGGTAAAACTCTGGGCCGGTATGCTTTGATTGGTGAGCCTACCGGTCTCAAACCTATTTACATGCATAAAGGCATCATCATGGAATCGATCACTGTCACCGGTCTTTCAGGTCATTCGAGCAACCCGGGACTGGGCAGGAACGCGCTGGACGGCATGCACCAGGTCATGCATATGTTGATGGAATGGCGAAAAGACCTGCAGAAAAAATTTACTAATGAACATTTTGAAGTTCCATACCCCACACTTAACTTTGGCAGTATCCGGGGCGGGGACAACCCGAACCGGATTTGTGCAAAGTGTGAATTGCAGATTGATCTGAGATTTTTGCCGGAAACCAGTATCGAGGAGATCCGTTCCCAATTGCATCAGAAGGCAAAAGGGGCATTGATGGGTTCTGATCTGACCATTGAATTCAGACCGGTCTTTGATGGTGTACCACCACTGCAGACCTCAGCAAATTCAGAGATCCTGAAAATCGCTGAAAAACTCTCGGGTCACCCGGCAAGTACTGTAGCTTTCGGAACAGAAGCCCCTTATCTGAGCCAGATGGGAATGGAAACCGTAATACTTGGTCCCGGTAATATTGATCAGGCACACCGGCCGGATGAATATCTGGAAATCAACCGAATTAAACCCATGATGCGCATCGTCTGCGGATTGATTCAGCATCTATGTGTTAAGGAAAAATAAGATGTCAACGCATTCATCTGATTTCATTCAGTGGTTCAGATCGGCAGCACCATACATCCATTCCCATCGGGGAAAAACATTTGTCCTTCATTGTGGTGGTGAACTGATTGCAGATCCGGTATTTCCGGAACTGGTACATGATATTGCCCTGTTAAACAGTCTGGGGATCCGTGTTGCCCTGGTCTTTGGTGCACGCCCGCAGATTGAAAAAGAACTCAAGGAACACGGCATTCAGCCACACCTTATATCAGGTCTCAGGGTCACGGATTCCAATACACTCGAAATCGTAAAATCTGTGGTGGGGTCCTTGAGAATACAAATTGAATCGCTGTTTTCCCTGGGCCTGCCAAACTCGCCCATGTCCGAGGCCAGTATCAAGATTGCATCCGGCAATTTTGTCGTGGCGAGGCCCATAGGAGTTATCGACGGTATAGACCTGCAGTTTACGGGTATGGTGCGTCGTATTTACAGTGATTTGATTCGTACCCGTTTACACAACCAGGAACTGGTTTTGATTCACCCCGTCGGATATTCGCCGACAGGCGAAGCATTCAACCTGGGATCCGTTGAACTGGCAAAGCAGGTAGCCCTTGAGTTACGGGCTGACAAATTATTGTTTCTCATGTCTGGTACCGGGTTACAGGATAACAGTGGTCAGGCCGTTCAGCACCTGACCCAGGGCCAGGCCGAGCAGCTCCTGCAAAACAAGGAGCTGACGGATGGATCTCCCTGGTTACAGCTGCAGGCCGGACTGGAGGCCTCGAAGCAGCAGATAGAGCGGATACATTTCATTGATCAGAGCCAGGATGGTGGCTTGATGCAGGAGCTCTTCAGCCGTGATGGAATCGGGACCATGCTGACTGCTGCTCCCTATGATGAACTCCGTAAAGCCAGCATCGATGATATCGGGGGTATTCTCGAACTGATACAGCCACTCGAGGAGAGCGGTAAACTGGTCCGCCGTTCCAGGGAAAAGATGGAAACCGAAATTAATGACTACTTCGTCATTATCAGGGATAACGCCGTCATTGCCTGTGCGGCTGTTCATATTTACGAAGACGAGGCCTGCGCCGAACTGGCCTGCCTTGTGGTTGATGAACACTACCAGAAATTGAATAAGGGTACCGATCTGTTAAAAGCTGTCGAACGTTATGCCCGCGAGCATCAGATCATACGCCTGTTTGCATTAACGACACAGACCGTGCACTGGTTTGTAGAACAGGGATTTACAGAGGCTGCAATTGACGATCTGCCGGTTCAGAAAAAGCAACTCTATAATTACCAAAGAAACTCGAAAGTCTTCACAAAAAATATCTCCTGATCCAGGTGCAGAATATAACCCTGGATCAGGAGATGATTTGTCATGTTTTTATGCCGTCATGGCCAGGTTTTCCCGGGATAGTTTTTGTTTTTCTTCCCGGCGTCGCGCATACAGGATAAATTCGGTATAACCATTCGGTTGTTGCCGTCCCTTGAAAACCAGGTCTAGAGCTGCCTGGAATGGTACACTGGTATTGAAATCCGCTGCCATCGCCTGATAAGCAGGATCATCGCGATTCTGGCGATCTACAATCACCGCCATGCGTTTCATTGCATCGAGTACTTCATCCTCGGTTACGATGCCGTGGTGTAACCAGTTGGCAATATGCTGACTGGAGATACGCAGAGTCGCACAATCCTCCATCAACGCAATATCGTGTAAATCGGGAACCTTCGAACAACCGACACCCTGGCCGACCCAGCGGGAAACATAACCGAGTATGCCCTGGGCATTGTTTTCCAATTCATGACGTATTTCATTCAGAGTCAGTTTGTGTTCAGTGTTCATCACCGGAATATCCAGGATATCATCGACAAGTACTTCTTTCGCTTGCATCAATGCGAACTGCCGGCTGTGGATATTCAGGCGGTGATAGTGAATGGAATGCAGGGTGGCTGCGACCGGTGAAGGGACCCATGACGTGTTGGCACCTTCCTTCAAATGTTTGATCTTAGTCTCCATCATTGCATGCATCTCGTCCGGCATGGCCCACATGCCCTTGCCGATCTGCGCGTTGCCTTTCAATCCACATTGTAATCCAATCTGAACATTCGAGGCTTCGTAGGCACGCAGCCATTTTGTAGTTTTTAAATCGCCTTTCTGAATGATGGCCCCGGCTTCCATGTTAGTATGAATATCATCACCAGTGCGGTCCAGAAAACCGGTATTGATAAAAACAATGCGTTCGCGAGCATTGTAGATACAATTCTTCAGATTCACGGAGGTGCGACGTTCTTCATCCATGATTCCCATCTTCAGCGTGTTCCGTTCCAGATCCAGCGCGTCTTCGGTACGGGCAAACAATTCATTTGCATGGGCCACTTCTTCCGGGCCATGCATCTTCGGTTTAATAATATAGATCGAGCCGGTCCGGCTGTTACTTGATTTGCTGTTACCCTGCAGGTCATGTTTTGCTGACAGTGCCGTTACCATCAGGTCCAGCATCGTTTCCGGGATCGGCTTGCCGTTGTATAACACCGCATCTGTCTTCAGGTGGGCACCGACATTCCTGACAAGTAACAGGCTCCGGCCATGCATGGTAACCATTTTACCATCTGGACCAGTATAGATCCGGTCTTCTGCCATGGTCCGTTCGATCGTTTTACCGTCTTTCTCGATTGTACGCACCAACATGCCTTTCATCAGGCCCAGCCAGTTGCGATAGACCTTCAGTTTATCCTCGACATCTACCGAGGCCACCGAGTCTTCGCAGTCCATAATCGTGGTGATGGCCGATTCGATATGGATGTCATAGATATGGGCATGATCGCGGCGGCCGATAAAGTAACCTTCACCGAAACGTATCTCCACATGCAAGTCATGATGCATGAGCAGGATTGAATCCGGGTTAGCGGCGTCACCGGTATAACCTTTAAATTGTTGTGGTTTCAAAAGCGTGGTTTCCGTTCTATCTCCCATATGCGCAACTACCTGCCCGTCTTCAATACAGTAGTGCGTGGTATGACAATGAGTTCCCTTTTCCAGTGCAAAGTGACGGTCCAGGAAGGCGCGTGAAATTTTAATGACCTTTTCACCGCGGATAGGATTGTATTTTTTTATCTTCTTGCAGCCATCCGATTCTGGTACTGCATCAGAACTGTATAGTGCATCATAGAGGCTGGCCCAGCGTGCATTAGCAGCATTCAGCACATACCGGGCATTGTCCAGAGGAACCACGAGTTGCGGGCCGGCAACCTTGGCAATTTCGGGATCAACATTCGATGTGTTTACCTTGAATTCGTCAGGCGGCGGGACCAGGTAATTTATTGCCTTCAGGAAATCAACATAAGCTTCGTGGTCATGGGGTATGTCCCTGTTATTCAGGTGCCACTCGTCAATTTTTTTCTGTAGCTCATCGCGATAAGCAACCAGCTCATCATTAACAGGAGCAAGATCTCTCAAGATCTTTTCAAATTCTGTCCAGAAGTGATCCGCTGAAACACCGGTACCGGGCACGATATCTTTTTTCACCAGGTCAAAAAGTGCTTTGGCAATCTCCAGATCGCCGTGTCTGACCATTTCATAGTCCTCGCTGGTATTGCTCATCAGTCGTACCTCTGTTTTTATCGCGATAGCTGGCAGGCTCTTGAGGCATGATGTTGCGTCTGCCGGGTGGAGGCATAATATCTACGCTAACAATTGGACTTCACCCGCCGTTGTGCAAATAAAAATACTCAGGGGGAAGGATAAACGTATTAATATTGCATTGCAACATTAAATTTATTTTTTCTTACAATGACTTAGATTGCCCTAACAATCTGCAAAGGCGGGTAGGCTCAGTTTCGTGAGCCAATCGCGGGGACGATCAGGTAGCCTGGGCTTCCTCTTTTTCCAGTATTTCCAGGGTCAGGTCGTCGTCGGCTGCCGACACGATAACGTGGCCACCATGTTCAAGTTTGCCAAACAGGAGTTCTTCTGCGAGTGGTTTTTTGATTTTGTCCTTGATAAGGCGTTCCATAGGCCTTGCACCCATGATCTTGTCATGGCCATGTTCGGCCAGCCACAGGCGCGCCGCATCATCAACATCGATATAGACTTTCTTGTCATCCAACTGGGCCTGCAATTCAACCAGGAACTTGTCAACCACATTCTTGATGGTGGCCGGATCCAGCGGATTAAACTGGATGATGGCGTTCAGGCGGTTACGGAACTCGGGGCTGAACATCTGCTTGATGACCTCCATTGAATCACCGCTGTGATCCTGCTGGGTAAAGCCCACCGAGGTCCGGCTGATGCGATCAGCGCCGGCATTGGTTGTCATTACTAGGATTACATTCCTGAAATCAGTCTTGCGGCCATTGGTATCTGTGAGGGTGCCGTGATCCATAACCTGCAACATCAGGTTAAAGACATCCGGATGCGCTTTTTCCATTTCATCCAGCAACAGGACGCAATGCGGGTTTTTATTAACGGCATCCGTCAACAAGCCTCCCTGGTCAAAGCCGACGTAACCCGGAGGCGCACCGATCAAGCGTGATACGGTATGACGCTCCATGTATTCTGACATATCGAAGCGCAGCAACTCGATGCCCATGACCTGGGCCAGTTGTCTAGTCACCTCGGTCTTGCCAACGCCGGTTGGTCCTGCGAACAGGAAGGCACCAATCGGCTGTTGCGGGTTGCCAAGGCCAGAGCGGGACAATTTGATCGCACTAGCAAGCATAGAGATAGCCTCATCCTGGCCGAATACCACCATTTTCAGGTTACGTTCCAGGTTCTTCATGATGTCCTTGTCGGAAGTCGAGACATTCTTGGCTGGAATACGGGCCACTTTGGCAATGATTGTTTCAATATCATTGACGCCGATGGTCTTTTTGCGCCTGGAAGGACTAACCAACCGCTGGGAAGCGCCGGCCTCATCAATTATATCGATAGCCTTGTCGGGTAGATGTCGATCGTTGATATATCGATCAGTCAGTTCCACCGCAGAGCGTAAAGACTGATGTGTGTACTTCACTTCATGGTGATCTTCAAATCTGGATTTCAGGCCCTCAAGGATTTTCACTGCTTCATCAATCGTAGGTTCGGTTACATCGATTTTCTGGAAACGCCGGGCGAGGGCACGGTCTTTTTCAAAAATACCCCGGTATTCCTGGTAAGTTGTGGAACCTATACATTTCAGTTCACCTGATGCCAGTACAGGTTTAATAATATTCGAAGCATCCATAACGCCACCGGAAGCAGCACCGGCGCCTATGATGGTGTGTATTTCATCAATGAACAGGATTGAACCTTGTGTGCGTTTCAGTTGGGCAATAATATTTTTCAATCGCTTCTCAAAATCACCTCGATATTTGGTGCCGGCAAGCAGGGCGCCCATGTCGAGTGCATAAATGATGCTGTTTTCCAGAACTTCAGGCACATCACCATCAACAATTTTTTTCGCCAGTCCTTCAGCAATCGCCGTTTTACCAACGCCGGCCTCCCCAACATACAGGGGATTGTTTTTTCTTCGCCGGCAAAGTATCTGGATGGTACGTTCGACTTCAAGTTGCCTGCCTATCAAGGGGTCGATCTTTCCTGCCATAGCCTGGGCATTCAAGTTAATCGCATAACTCTCAAGGGGATTAGAGCCGCTTTCCTCAACCTGCAAATCTTCTTCACTGGGTGATTCAGAGCCTTCGCTTTGATCTTCCTCCGGGATCTTTGTGATACCGTGAGAAATATAATTCACGACATCAAGGCGGGTGATATCCTGTTGTGCGAGAAAATAGGCGGCATGCGATTCCCGTTCAGCAAAAATAGCAACCAGTACATTGGCACCGGTCACTTCTTTTCTTCCGGATGATTGAACGTGAAATACTGCGCGTTGCAGTACTCGTTGAAAACCAAGTGTGGGTTGTGTGTCCCGTTCATCATCTTCAGTCAGTAACGGGGCATTCTCGTTAATAAATTTTCTAAGTTCATGATGAAGTGCATTCATATCTGCACCACAGGAACGAAGAACCCGGGAAGCAGATGGATTATCAAGAAGAGCAAGCAAAAGGTGTTCGACCGTCATGAACTCATGGCGGTTGGCTCTTGCTTCCTTAAAAGCATTATTGAGCGTCAGTTCAAGGTCTTTATCTAACATGGTCTAGAAACCTTTAAGCCTTTTCCATCGTGCAAAGCAGCGGATGTTGATTCTCTCTTGAATAACTATTTACCTGAGATACTTTAGTTTCTGCAATCTCGTAAGTAAAGGTACCACAAATTCCTCTGCCGCGTGTATGTACTTCTAACATAATACGCGTTGCATTTTCCCTGTCCATTGAAAAAAATATTTCAAGGATGTGAACAACAAAGTCCATAGGTGTATAATCGTCATTATTCAAAATGACTTTATACATAGGCGGACGCTTCAGTTTGGGTTTAGTTTCCTGTAGCGCCAGGCCGTCGTCGTAATCCGGTTTGATTTTCTCAGCCATGAATATTACTAATAGCCAGAGTTATTGATTACTAACTATAATTATACGTATCATCTCATTACTTTCCATATATTGAGTCACGAAACGAAGCTTGAAAATCAGCCGTTAATCTCATTTGTTACGGCTGTGTGATCGTGTTCTCAGCGTCTATTTTTTGCAGTGCTTCATGATCAATCATATCAATAAAACGCCGGGCTGCGGGTGACAGGTATTTGTCCTGTCTCAACAGCATCCCGTAATGGCGTTTCGGGAAAAACTGGTTCAGTGAGATAACTTCCAGATTCTCCCGGCCCGTCAGACAAATCGTGTTGATAATTGAGATACCCAGCCCCTGCTCAACATATTTCTTGATGACCTCCCAGCCACCGGCCTCCAGCGCAACCGTATATTTCGCATTGTGTTGCTGGAAGATTACTTCCACCAGCCGCCAGGTAGACAAATAGCGGGGAGAAAGGATTAGCCCATATTGGCTGATATCCGCAATCGACACTTTTGCCAGTTCCGACAAGGGATGACCGCGAGGTGTGATCAGGACCGGATCATACGTGTGCGTCGGAATATATATAATGTCTTCAGGCACTTCCAGAATCGAACCGACTGCAAAATCCGCCGTACCTGTCCTCAGCATGTCCATACTTTCCCGGACGGTTACATTACTGAGTTTGACCTGGATACCAGGAAAGTTATCCCTGAATTCACGAATCAGCTCCGGCAGGATGTAGAGAATCGCAGATTCCCCGGCGGCAATGTGCAGTGTGCCCGAGACCAGATTATTGCAGTGTTCGTTGAAAGTATCCGGCAGCGACTCAAGTCCTTCAACCAGGTGTAAGCTCAGGTCCAGTAGCACCTTGCCCTGGGCGGTGAGGCTGATACGGGGACCATGGCGGTGAAACAACGGGCTATCCAGGTCTTTTTCCAGGCCCTTAACTAACAGGGACACTGCCGGTTGGCTCAGAAACATTTGCTCGGCAGCCTTGGAGATGCTGTTGCTCTGAGCTACATAGCAGAAGGCGCGAAGTTGCTTGAGGCGGTTTTGTTTAAGGGTAAATCGGCTAACAGAAACCATGATGGGCCCGAATTAAGTATTAGTAAAATTTATACTTAATATTAATACAATTAATTTGTCAAATGATGCGGCGCAACGTAATGTCTCCTTTCGGTTTCATACCGACCCGCCATACCGTAACTGCCACTGGCCCTTGGGTCTGTGATGTGTGGAGTAGGGTGGGCAAGTATGAGATTATCAAAAGCTTACTGCTGAATTTATGGTCTCTCTTTTTTGAGCGGGAGGAAGCATAATGACAAGAGAAGAACAAATCAAACAATTGAAGCAGGACTGGGCGAATAACCCGCGCTGGAAGAATGTCAAGCGTGAATACAGCGCTGAAGACGTCGTTCGTCTGCGCGGTTCCATCCAGGAAGAGTACTCCTTGGCCCGTCGAGGCGCAGAGAAACTCTGGAAACTGGTCAACGAAGAGGATTACATCAATTGTCTTGGCGCTGTCACGGGCGGTCAGGCCGTCCAGCAGGTCAAGGGCGGTATCAAGGCGATCTACTTGTCCGGTTGGCAGGTGGCTGCAGACGGTAATACTTCTGAAACCATGTATCCTGACCAGTCCCTCTATGCTGTGAATTCTGTACCAACCATGGTGCGTCGTATCAATAATGCCTTCCGCCGTGCTGACGAAATTCAGTGGGCAAAGAGCAATGGTGATATCGATTATTTTGCGCCGATCGTAGCCGATGCTGAAGCAGGTTTTGGTGGTGTACTGAACGCTTTTGAATTGATGAAGGGCATGATTGAAGCTGGTGCTTCCGGTGTTCACTTTGAGGACCAGCTGGCTTCCGTAAAGAAATGCGGTCACATGGGCGGCAAGGTCCTGGTGCCGACGCAGGAAGCCGTGCAGAAACTGACCGCCGCACGTCTGGCGGCTGATACGATGAGCGTTCCGACCGTCGTACTGGCCAGAACCGATGCTAATGCGGCTGCATTGCTGACTTCCGATGTCGACGAACGTGACCAGAAGTTCGTTACCGGTGAACGTTCCTCGGAAGGTTTCTTCATCGCCAAGGCTGGCATTGACCAGGCAATCGACCGTGGTCTGTCCTATGCACCTTATGCTGACCTGCTGTGGTGTGAAACCGCCGTTCCGGATATGGAAGAAGCCAAGATATTTGCCGAAGCCATCAGGAAAGAACACCCGGAACAGTTGCTGGCCTATAACTGTTCACCTTCCTTCAACTGGAAGAAAAACCTCAGCGACAGCGACATCGCCAAGTTCCAGAGGGAACTCGGTGCCATGGGTTACAAGTACCAGTTCATTACGCTGGCCGGTATTCACAACATGTGGTACAACATGTTTGACTTGACCTATGAGTATGTACGCAAGGGTATGACCGCCTATGTTGAAATGGTCCAAGAGAAGGAATTCGCCGCCAAGGATCGTGGTTACACCTTCGCCAGTCATCAGCAGGAAGTCGGTGCTGGCTATTTTGATGATGTGACCACCGTCATTCAGGGCGGCGTCTCCTCAGTCCGTGCCCTTGATGGCTCAACCGAAGAGGCACAATTTGACAGCAAAGCTGGCTAACACCTGGAAGGGAATAAACCCGCAAAACCCGGTCAGCTTGAAAGAGCGACCGGGTTTTTTTATGCATATGGAGGTGCTGTATGCCGCGGGCGCTGGGATGCGCACGACTGCAGGGATGCAGGAGGTAGAGCGACGCAGGAAGCCTAAACCGAGGAGTGGCGAATGCACAGGGACATAATGGTCAAAAATGGTTCCATACAATTTCGCCACTTCCGCCATCCCTGGCGGTCTTAACCACTCATGCAGGGAGCACACAAGCGCTGTATTTTAATTTATATGCTGCGAGTGCATAAGCGTGCGTGAACTAGACAGAAGTGTATTCTTTACAGTGATTTGCCGTACAATACGGCGCAATTCCGGTTATGAAAAAAACAAAGGAAACGCGTGTGAAACTCAGTGCCGATGAATTCAAGCAATGGGAGCAGAAGTCGATTACGCTTCTCGGAATGTCCGGGGTCGGAAAGACACGGCTCGCCTGTCTGTTGCGCAAGCATCACTGGTTTCATTTCTCCGGTGATTACCGTATCGGTACCCGTTACCTAGATGAACCGATACTTGATCACATCAAGAAAGAACTGATGCAGATCCCCATCATGAGAGAGCTGTTACGTTCCGATTCAATACAAATCAGGAATAACCTTTCGGTAGATAACCTCAGCCCGGTATCGACGTTCTTGGGTAAACTCGGTGATCCCGAAAAGGGTGGCCTCGGGCTCTCGGAATTCAAGTATCGGCAGGAGTTGCATCGATTGGCAGAACTTGATGCCATGAAAGATGTCCCCGAATTTATTGAGAAGGCCCATTACATCTACGGTTATGATCATTTTATCAATGATGCCGGTGGCAGCCTCTGTGAACTGGATGATCCGGAAGTGTTCGAACTGCTCTCCGAAAACACACTGATCTTGTATATCAAGGCATCGCAGCATGATGAAGAGGAATTGATAGAACGGGCACGCCAGTCACCTAAACCCTTGTACTATCGTGAGGCCTTCCTCGATGAGCAACTGGAACTTTACATGAAAGAAAAGAACCTGCATTACGTGGCCTTGATAGAACCGGATGATTTTGCCAGTTGGGTATTCCCGCGCCTGTTTTATTCTAGGATCCCCCGTTACGAGGCCATCGCGGAAAAATACGGCTATACCATCACCTCGGAGCAAGTTAGTGCCATAGATGATGAGGCCGGTTTTCTGTCGTTGCTGAGCGATGTATTGAACAAGTAAGGGGAATACTCAATGCCGCTCGTTGCCAATACCGCATTACCCAGTTTTGCCCGTTTGCTTAAAGAGGGTGAGACAGTCATCGATAGTGATCACGCAATCCATCAAGACATTCGAGAATTACATATTGGACTTTTGAATATGATGCCGGATGGTGCACTGGAAGCAACCGAGCGACAGTTTTTCCGGCTTGTGGGTGAGAGTAACCAGATTGCCCAGTTCTACGTGCATCCTTTTTCATTACGGGAAATTGAAAGAACCAAAGAAGGCAAGGCGCATATTGATCAATATTACAAGACCTTCGATCAAATCATGGAAGAGGGACTGGATGCCCTGATTATCACCGGTGCCAATGTCACTGGCACACAACTGTCGGCGCAAGCGTTCTGGGATCCGTTAATAAAGATCATCGACTGGGCCTTTGATAATGTCACGTCCACCCTGTGTTCCTGCCTGGCAACCCATGCCGTGATGGAGTTTCGATATGGACAGAAAAGGGCCCTGTTACCCGGTGGTAAATGTTGGGGTGTCTATCCTCACAAGGTCGTGAACCAGCTCCATCCGCTGGTGACTGGCGTCAACACGAGGTTTGATGTACCACATTCTCGCTTCAACGAGGTCTTTCGCCACCAGTTTGACCGGGCCGGGCTCCGGATACTGGCACAGAGCGAGGAGGCCGGCGTGCACCTGGCGACCAGTGAAGATGGCTTCCGCCTGGTGTTTTTCCAGGGTCATCCGGAATACGACTCCATCAGCCTGTTGAAGGAATACAAGCGGGAAGTGGGACGCTATATCGATGGAGAGATCGACGAATACCCGCCTTTGCCGGAAAACTATCTCAGCCTGCGTTCCTCGGCCATTCTTGAGGAATACAGGGACCGGCATATTGTTAAACGCAACAAGAAGCAAAAACCGGAAGCGTTTCCGGAAGACTTGATTATCCCGACACTGGATAATACCTGGCATGACAGTGCCGAGGCAGTCATTAATAACTGGATTGGCAAGGTCTATCAGGTTACCCACATTGATCGACGCATTCCATTCAAGGATGGCATCGACCCAGACGATCCAATTGGTATCAGGTAATGTATTAACCCAGTCCTATATATTTATAAAATTCTTATTAATAAAAAGTTCTTCACGATGCTTCTGTAAATTCTTAAAGCATCGATCATGATTTGACAAATGTTGTTATTTAAGTCAAGTAATATTAATTATAGAATTGATATTGTGTTTGATATCACATAAAAAAGAGATAGAGACAATCGGGCCATAGTGATTGCCAATTTTCTATAGCCGGCCCTCAATGACATGGCGACGGTATTTATCAATGCTAGTCAGCATGCAATAATCTGGAAAACAAATTTCATACGAAGTTTATGGGACGCTGGCGACCACCATCCCCGAAATCATCACCTTATATCACTCGTCGGGGATACCAGTCCCTGGAAAAGGAAATGACGATGCTTTGGGAAAAACGAGCTGAAGTCACAAAAGCCTTGGCAGCCGCTGCTGCAGAGGGCGATCGATCGGAAAATGCGGAATACATCTACCGAAAAAAACAGTTACGTGAGATCGACAACCGCGTTACCTACCTGCAGAAACGCATGCCAATCCTGAGAATCGTCGACCAGGTGGGAGATAAAAACTTGGTATTCTTCGGTGCTACGGTGACATTAGAGGATGAACAGGGGAATGTATATGTACACCGTATCGTCGGCGCCGATGAAATAGTCTCGGATAAGCCTCACATCAGTGTGGATTCACCTATGGCAAAAGCTTTGATAGGGAAATCTCTGAATGAAATGGTTTCTATAAGAGTAGCGGGAGAAATTCGGGAATATTACATTACGATAATTGAATATCTGGTTGATTGATTGCAGTGTAATATATTGCTTTCTTATTACTTTTAATAGTAGCAGTTTACGCCAAGCGGTTATAAATCAAGTCTAATCATGAACATGAATATGTCTGCATCGAACTTGTTCCGGTTAAGGACCTTGTTGTATTCCAGGGTACCGCTGATGTTGTCCTTGTAAAAATATCTTACCCCGACACCGACCTGGAACTCGTCATCATCGTCGGGCTGGGTCGCTCCAATATTGGACGGCAGGCCGCCGGCATCCTCACCATCATTCCGGCTGATGTCATTGAAATAATACACAGACACGAAAGGTTCAAGACCATTCATGCTATAGGCAACATCGGTGCCGATCAGAAATTGTTTCAAATCCAGCTTGCGTTTACTGATCGATCGAGCAGTATTGGGCCCGACTTCGTTATAGGCGTCCTGTTTTTCATCGGTGTAGAGGAATCCGACCTGGCCGCCGAATACCCATTGCCTATAGGTCTGGATGGCATTCAGGTTGGCTGCCATGAACCAGCGCGAGGAATCAAAGTTACCGGTGATACGTCCACCGCTAACGTTATCAATGCGGACAGTCTCGTATTTCAGATCAGAATAACCCGCCGTGACATCCACGCTGAATACATCGTTGATCAAATAGGCCACATAGGGTGCTACGGTATAGCCATCGGCCTCATTATTACCGCCGTTGTAAGCGGTATCTGTATCAGTCCTTTCATAGCCAAAGGCCAGGCCGACGAGAAATTGTTCACCGAAGAAACGATCGGCACCAAACAGGGCGATATCCTGATCGCCATCATAAGAGGCTATGGGCTGCACCACGGAATTTATAGGCAAATCGGCTTCGAATGAGGTGCGGGTATAGCTGCCCCAGATACCCCAACCGCCCGGCAGGTCGCCGGCCGAATGGCCCGAGATATAGTGATCGCCTTTAAATGAAAATGACTCCTCGTACTGCTTCCCAGCTTCCGTTTTGTTCTGCTTGGCCACGTTGCTCGCGGTGATTCGCAGGACGTCAGGATTGGTAACGGCCGGGCCAACGCCATTCAGACAAAAGCTGAAATTAATTTCATTACATTCCTGGCTGGCGTTGACGGAAGATGTGATCATGCAACTGATGTATATTAGGGCGATAACGGAAGTTCTTTTCATCAATCCTCTCCCCGGTGATAAATTGCTAAATAGAATATATTAAATATAAGCGATTTCAGTCAAATTGCACTATCGATGCAGTATTCTTTACAGTTCACAGCCTGCTGCCGGAGCGACGGTATTGAAGAAAGTGTAATTAATATCGTCGGTTCCTGACAAGATTTTTGCAAGAATATATCCGGAAAAGTATATCAAATCAGTTGCCCGCAGTAGACCCCGTCATATACTCGTGATGAAGAATAAGAATGGCAAGTTGATTGCAAACACCTCGACGCTGACATTATTGAGGCGCTTAAATCCTACGGTTTTGAAGAGCACTAAAAATTTTTACTGCTACAAAAAAACCGGGACGATATCAGTCACCCCGGTCAGGCTTGGTATTATTGTCTTTTATTTTCAGGCAGCAAGCTGTCTTAACACATAAGGCAGAATGCCGCCGTTATTGAAATATTCCCATTCCTTTGGAGTATCAACTCTGACAGCGGCCTGGAAGCCGATCGCTTCACCGTCATCCGGCTTGGCAATTACGGTAACTTCCTTTGCACCCACTTCAAGGCCTTCAATCGAATAGATTTCCTCGCCGGTCAATCCGAGTAAATGTGCATTTTGATTATCTTTGAAGGTTAACGGTAACACACCCATGCCGACAAGGTTGGATCGGTGAATGCGTTCAAAACTTTCAGCAATTACTGCCTGCACACCAAGCAGCTTGGTGCCCTTGGCCGCCCAGTCACGGGAGGAACCGGTACCGTATTCCTTGCCGGCCAGCACGATCAGCGGCACGTTCTCTGACTGGTATTTGATGGCTGCATCGTAAATGCTCATTTGTTCACCAGAAGGTTGATGAGTTGTCCAGCCGCCTTCCGTGCCCGGGGCCAGCTGATTGCGCAGGCGGATGTTGGCGAAGGTACCACGCATCATCACTTCATGATTGCCACGCCGGGAACCGTAGGAGTTGAAGTCCCTGGGTTGCACTCCATGCTCAATAAGATATTTCCCGGCAGGGCTGTCGGCCTTGATGGAACCGGCTGGAGAAATGTGATCGGTGGTGATACTGTCACCCAGCAATGCCAGCACGCGGGCGTTTTTAATCTGGTCAAAACCTTCGGCTTCCATCCCCATGCCCTCGAAATAAGGCGGGTTCTGGACGTAGGTGGAATCACTGTCCCAGTTGTAGCGATCTGATGCAGCAACCTCAATGCCAGCCCAGCGGCTGTCGCCCTTGAAAACGTTGGAATAACTGCCTTGAAACATCTTGGAATCGATCGTGGACGCAATCGCCTCCTGGATTTCAGTCTGGTTCGGCCAGATATCTTTCAGGTATACATCATTACCGTCTTTGTCCTGAGCAATCGGTTCCTTGTTGAGATCAATGTCGACGCGGCCAGCCAGGGCGTAGGCCACAACAAGCGGTGGGGAGGCCAGGAAATTCATTTTGACTTCGGGATGAACCCGGCCCTCGAAGTTGCGGTTGCCAGACAGTACGGAAGCCACGATCAAGTCACCCTCATGAATGGCATCGCTGATCGGTTTAGATAATGGCCCGGAGTTACCAATACAGGTGGTACATCCGTAGCCTGTAATGTGATAACCCAGGGCCTCGAGATGCGGCATCAAGCCGGCCTTCTTCAGGTAGTCCGTGACCACCAGTGATCCCGGGGCCAGGCTGGTCTTCACCCACGGCTTGCGTGTTAGGCCTTTTTCGTTGGCGTTCTTGGCCAAAAGGCCCGCGGCGACCATGACCGATGGATTGGATGTATTGGTACAGGAAGTAATGGCGGCGATGACGACGGCGCCATCGTTGAGATCGTATTCATTAACCTCTTCATCCTTGACCCGGATTGAGCCTGCATGATGCGACTCTTCGGCAGCGACAGCGGTACCGCCACCTTCACCTTCAAACTTGGCAATTTCCTGGTGCCGGCTTGGGCCGCCAGCGCGGTGGTCCTGCATTTCGGTCATATGATGGGTGACAATGGTCTTGGCCTGGCTCAACGGGATACGGTCCTGTGGACGTTTCGGGCCAGCCAGGCTGGGGACAACGGAACTCATATCGAGGTCCAGGACATCATTGTACTCGGCATCCGCATCGTCCTCTGCCCGCCACATGCCCTGGGTCTTGGCATAGGCCTCAATGAGCTTGACCTGTTCATCGGCGCGACCGGTCAGCCGTAGGTAGGTCAGGGTCTCTTCATCAATCGGGAAGATCCCACAGGTTGCGCCATACTCCGGTGCCATGTTGGCAATGGTGGCGCGGTCAGCCAACGGCAGGTTGGCCAGACCATCACCAAAAAATTCCACGAATTTACCGACCACACCTTTCTTGCGCAACATCTGCACCACGGTCAGGACCAGGTCCGTCGCGGTGGCGCCTTCCGGCAATTTGCCTGTCAGTTTAAAACCAATGACCTGCGGGATCAGCATAGTGATGGGTTGTCCCAACATGGCGGCCTCGGCTTCGATTCCACCGACACCCCAGCCCAGAACACCCAGGCCGTTGATCATGGTGGTGTGGGAGTCGGTGCCGACCAAGGTGTCCGGGTAGGCCTGGGTTTTGCCATCGACTTCCCGGGTGAACACCGTCCGGGCCAGGTATTCCAGATTGACCTGGTGGCAGATCCCGGTATCCGGTGGCACCACCTTGAAATTGGAAAAGGCATCCTGGCCCCAGCGCAGGAAGCTGTAGCGTTCCTGGTTACGTTCAAATTCGATTTCAGCATTTTTTTCAGCTGCATCGGGACGCCCGAACACATCCACCATAATAGAGTGGTCGATGACCAGTTCCGCCGGCGACAGTGGATTGATCTTCTTCGGATCGCCGCCAAGGTTCTTCATGGCATCGCGCATGGCAGCGAGATCGACGACAGCTGGGACACCGGTGAAGTCCTGCATCAGTACACGTGCCGGCGTAAAGGCAATTTCCTTGCTGGTTTCGGACTTGGCATTCCAGGAAGCGAGGGCAGCAATATCATCTCTCGTGACGTTAACGTCATCTTCACAGCGTAACAGGTTTTCCAAAAGGATTTTCTGGGAGTAAGGCAGCTTGTTTACATTGGCGAACTGTTTGCCAAGTTCCGCTAGAGAGAAAATTTCGTATTCTTTATTAGCTACTTTCAGCGTCGTGCGAGTCTTATAGCTGTCTTTCATGTATTGCTCCGTAGGGTGCGACAATTCAAAGCGCGCTATTATGCGTTATTTCGTCTTTCAGGCATAGGCCATCCAAAGCGATAATGCCTTCAGGCAGGTTGCGGAATTTTCTCTGCCTGCCGGGTGCTTTCTATCACGCCACCACCCAGGCATACTGCACCGTCATAGAGCACAATATATTGGCCCGGCGTCACGGCACGCTGGTCAGTATCAAAAGTCACACGACATTCACTGGTTTCACTCACCTCGACTGTGCAGCTCTGATCGGGCTGGCGATAACGGGTCTTGGCCATGCAACGAAATGCTGTGGCCGGTGGCTGACCCGATACCCAGTGCATGCTGTGGGTCAATAACCCCTTGCTGAACAGCAGAGGATGGTTGTGCCCCTGTGCCGCATAGAGTGTGTTATTGTGGATGTCCTTACCGACAACGTACCAGGGATCTTCACCCTGACCACGGACACCACCGATGCCAAGTCCCTGTCGCTGACCCAGGGTGTAGTAAAACACACCATCGTGATGCCCAAGCAGATCACCCTCGGGTGAAAGGATAGCGCCGGGTTGTTTTGGAATATAACGGCTGAGAAATTCTCTGAAGTCACGTTCGCCAACAAAACAGATGCCGGTACTGTCCTTTTTATCATGGGTGATCAGACCATGATCACGGGCCAGTTTCCTGACATCCGGTTTTTTCATTGCACCAATCGGAAACAGCGATGTCGATAGCTGTTTCTGATCGAGACGGCAAAGGAAATAACTCTGGTCCTTGTTTTCATCGAGTCCTTTCAGTAACTGGTAGCAGCCCTGTTCGTATTTGATACGGGCATAATGGCCTGTGGCGATACGGTCAGCACCCTGCGCCAGCGCCAGTGACATGAACGTATTGAACTTGATCTCCTGGTTACAGAGTATATCCGGGTTGGGTGTTCGCCCGTTCCTGTATTCATTAATAAAGTGACTGAAGACCTGGTCCCAATAATCTTCGGCCAGGTCCACCGTGTTGAGGTGAATACCCAGCACCTCGCAAACATGCATGGCATCTTCAACGTCTGCTTCCCAAATGCAGCTGCCATCTTCAGATTGTTCATCCCAGTTCTTCATGAACAGGCCTTCGACCTCATATCCCTGCTGTTTCAGTAACAGCGCAGCCACCGAGGAATCCACTCCTCCTGACAAACCGACGATGATCTTTTCTTTTTTCATGTCTAATAAATACAGCGATAACTCACACGGCATGGTTCAACATGTCGAGCGGATAGCGTTTACCGGCCAGATAATCCTTGAGGCAGCGTATTACCATGGGGCTGCGCAGGCGTTCTTGCCTGGCCTCGATTTCCCCCGGGGTGAACCAGACAGCACGGATGATGCCATCATCCAGTGGCTTATCATGTTTCCTGTTGCAGGTTCCCGCAAAACAAAAACGCAAATAAATCATGTCCACATGCGGGTTGGGGTACTGGTACACCCCGACAAGGTATTCAGGCCGGAATTCCCAGGCTGTTTCTTCCAAGACCTCGCGTTTCACCGCATCGATCAGTGACTCGCCTTTTTCCAGGTGACCGGCCGGTTGATTGAATACCACAAGATTATCGGCTTCTTCCTCAACCAGCAGAAAGCAGCCATCTTTTTCCGCGATCGCTGCGACAGTCACATTGGGTTTCCATTGCATGGATTATCAATACCTCCCCCATATGGGTTAAATACCGGATTTACGTTAGAATAAAGGCAAATACAGGCTTTCTGGATTCAGCACATCGAATGAACAAAATACCACATGCACTCAGTCTTGGCATATCCCTTGCACTTCTGTGGTTGCTGCTTTCCGGCCATTATACAGTCCTGTTACTGGCACTTGGCCTTGGTTCTGTCCTGCTGGTCGTTTATCTTGGTAGGCGCATGGACGTGATCGACCACGAGGGACACCCCATACATTTAAAGTTCAAGCCCACCCTGTTTTACTGGGTCTGGTTGCTCAAGGAAATCATCATAGCCAATATCGATGTCAGTCGACGAATCCTTTCGCTGCGTTCCGACATTTCACCCACAGTTGTGAAGGTCAAGAGTTCCCAAAAGACCACCGTGGGCCGGGTTATCTATGCCAACTCGATTACCTTGACCCCGGGAACAGTGTCAATGAGTATTGATGATGACTTGATCCTGGTACATGCCCTGTCCGCTGAAGGTGCTGCAGCGCTGGATGAGGGTAAGATGGACAGGCATATCTCGATGATTGAGGAAGATTACTGATGTTTGCAGCCGCTATGATCGCTATTCTGCTGGCCATGTTCATGTCATTATGCCGGGCCTTGCTAGGGCCGACATTATATGACCGCCTACTCGCGGTTAATGTGCTGGGTACAATCACCGTGTTGTTTATTGCCGTTTTCGGTTTTCTTACCGGTCGCCCCGAGTTTCTTGATATTGGTCTGGCTTATGCATTGATTAATTTTATTGCCACGATTGCAGTGCTTAAGTTTTTTGAATACCGTGACATGGGCCGTGCAACGGAGGAAGAACTCGATATATGAATCATGTAGTCGATATACTCAGTTGGAGTTGTTTGCTTGCTGGTGCCTTTTTTTTGTTAATCGGAGTGATTGGCCTGTTACGGTTTCCTGATTTCTTCACCCGCCTGCATGCTGCCAGTGTAATAGAGACCCTTGGCAGCCTGTTGATAGTTACCGGTCTAGCATTACAGGCTGAACAGGCATTGGTGATTGTGAAACTTATATTACTAATCGTGTTTATCATGTTTACTTCACCTACCGCGGCACATGCGCTGGCCAAAGCTGCCTTGCATGGAAAACTCGAACCGGTAACCAGTACAGAGGACAACAATTGATGGAAACATTGATTAATATAATTTTGCTTACATTCCTGGCTATCATTGCGATTGCCATCACGCGTATACGACACCTGTTAGTAACTGTGGTCCTGACCGGGATGTTCAGCCTGTTGTCGGCCAGTTTACTAGTCAGTATGGATGCTGTTGATGTGGCATTTACTGAAGCCGCCGTAGGTGCCGGGATCTCAACCCTGTTATTCCTGAGTGTATTGGCTCTAACCTCGACAGAAGAACTCGCGGGTAACAGAAAATTCTCGAGTATTGCTTTTATCCTTGTCAGTATAACCGGTGCAATACTGATATATGGCACACTGGATATTCCAAAATTTGGTGATCCGTCTGCCCCGGTGCATCATCATATTGCTGAACGTTTTATATATGAATCTCCGGACGAAATCGGAGTCCCCAATATGGTGACCTCGGTCCTTGCAAGTTACAGAGGCTATGACACCTTGGGTGAGACGACCGTAATCCTGACAGCAGGCATCGGGGTGCTTTTACTTTTGGGTCGCGGTAAGCAGGATAAAGAAACTGATTAATCCGGAAACTATTCATGGAACATCACCTCGTCCTGAGAGTTATTGCCAAGTTCATCATACCGATGATTCTATTGTTTGCCTTTTATGTACAGTTCCACGGTGATTATGGGCCCGGCGGCGGCTTTCAGGCAGGTGTAATCTTTGCTGCCGGCTTTATCCTCCATGCACTGATATTTGGCTTAGATCATACCCGCAAGGTCTTACCCCCGGTAGTATTGCGTGTCACAGGAGCGCTAGGGTTGTTGTTATATCTCGGTACCGGACTCGCAGGTATCCTGCTGGGCGGGAACTATCTGGATTACAATGTGTTTGCGGCTGATCCTATCAGCGGACAACACTTGGGAATATTGTTGATTGAAATGGGTGTGGGCATTACTGTTGCTTCAGTGATGTTGTCATTGTTTTATATCTTTGCCCAACCCTGATTCGTTTGTTTCTTCAATTTTGTAAACTTTAATCTCAGGGTTATCCCAACTACCTTTCATCGTATATTGGACACGAAGTATTTTACCAATTTGTTTCGGTATGGATTCAAAGACTTCACCTGCCAGAAAAATCGTTGTGCCGATTCCAATACCAACCGGACCAAACAGGGCTCCTGTTACCGGGAGGCTCCCGGTTACCCTAGGTGATACAGTGACAATTTGATCATAATCTTGTGTAACCAAACCGGTGCGGCCGGACATACCAATATCTATTGTGGGTCCGGTCAATGTAAAATCATTGGTATAAGCATTACCATTCTCAATGCTGTAATGTCCACCGATGCGATTAAACACGATGTCAGTACTAAATGGATTACTGACATTCAGAGTCAGTAATTGTGGTATGGTCTGTACACCCAGGAGGCCCAGCAGGCCTAGCATCCGTCCTGCAGACTGTTCTACCTTTACCAGTTCCCCGTCTTTGATAATGAGATCAAGTGTACCCTTGAACCCCCCAATGGAAAAATCCATTGGTGATCCATTCCAGCTACCATTCAGGGTGATCCAGGTCTTGCCATTCTTGATATATTTTTCGGTGTGATTGAATGTTTTGCGCAAGTCATAAAAACGTTCAGCTTCAACCGTAAAACGGAAACTGGTTTTTTCATTATCATTTTCAATTATCCATGAGCCACTCCCGTTGAAGGAAAATTCCGGTTTGCTGATTAAAAATGAATCTATGATAAGACCTTTTTCGGTTCTAGAGGTGTCTATTTCCAGTTTACCGAGTTCATAATCAGAATATTTGAAATCCATTGTACTGATTTTGAATTCAGGCAGGTTCTTGGAACTGCTTGTTTTCCCGTTTTTCTTTTCGACTACCTTGATATAGAGTTTATTGAAACTACCAACGATTTTCTCCTGTTTCATATTCGCGGGAATAGTCAGATTCCCATCGATTTCGCCTCCGGCCATACCAACCAGCCAGCCAGTAGGTGTATTCTCGATTGATACATCTGTATTGGCAAACTCCTGTTCCAGGGCATTCATGGTATTGGCTTTCACATTAACCACGATGTGCGTGTCATTACTGGCCGGAAGATTGACCGCAAGTACATCAATAAATTTATTCCAGCCATCAAGTGACAGTTTGTCGACTTGGCCATTGATCTCCAGCTGATTGGTCCTGGCCATGTCTTTCTGCTGATTTTCCATTCCTCCGGTAAACTGGGCAACCAGGCTTGTATCATATTCAATCTTCACCTTTGCCATACTACTGCCATCGAGCGACAGACTGATTTTCAGTGGAATACTTTCATTTCCTTTGTTAAAAGGTTCCGGAAAATCTAGTAGCAACCCACCAAGTTCTGATGCGATTATCAGTTTCTGTCCATTATCTGTAGATTCGTTATCCTGGCGCAACTCGGCTGACCAGCGTGTTGAGCCCTTGATATGTTTTTGCAGCTTATCGGTTAAGCCAGACTGCGTTGGGAAAAAATGCCGTAATACTTTTCCGATATAGGCACTGTCAGCATTTCCTGAAAAGTTTAACGAAAGATCATTTTCATTGTTGGCAGAAATATCAAGCGAAATCTCTTGCTCGAGAAAATGGCCTGTTAAAGAACGGGTGGACATTTCGTGTCGGCTAAAGAGGACATCTCCCCTGATATCATCTAGCTGGATGCCGAGTGAAGGTGAATTAAACATAAGACCATCAAGCTCAACCTTGCCATTGACTCTCATTTTTTCATCATAGAAAGGAATAATGATTTCAATGTCTATTGAGATCGGGCCTTGTAGTTCGTGTTTGAAAACTTCGGTCAACTGCGGTATTGATGCTAGTGGGCTGTTTTTCAAAATGGATATGGCTTCTTCTGCCTGGTTTCTGACATTGCCTGTAATTTTCATCAAGGCATTATCTGTATCGAAATCTTCCACAGAAGCCCGTACATCATAAAACTCCGAATTATGAATGAATCCGGAATTAGTAATCACATCTAGTTTTTTATTATCGATGATAAGTTCTGCATCTACACGTTCCGCCGGTAGCCATTCTGGATCAAATTCCAGATTCAAATTATTTATATTTGCAATAGCCTGAAACCTCCCGTTGTTATTTTTAAATGGGAAATCTTTCGGGTTTCCACGCAGAATAAAATCCATCGAGGACACAGTACCGGATATGACTGAACGCTTGATCCAGTTACTGAGTTTATCATCCATGACAACCGGTAAGTACCGCGACACATATTCTACGTTTGCATTGGTAACGCCGAACATTAAGTTAGAGCGAATAGCCAGAGTCTCCGAGGCAATGTTTATCTTGCCGTTCATATATGCATCGAGGTGATCGGTACTAGCTTTGAGATTGATAGCCCGAACCAGCCACTGGCTTTCATCTGTATGGTTCCAGAAAATCATTCCCTGAATATCGTTAAATTGCAACGGTGAACTGAAGGCATCGGGTACATTAAGCGTCAGGGGTGACCCATGGAACTGAAGCGTGCCCCTATCCGCCATCGCTGTAATTGACGCGGACAAGTCTTGGGCAAGTACCCGCTCTTTATTGACACTGATGTTGATTGAATTTGTTTCAGTGGAGAACCAGTTTCTTTCCGGTGAACCGGTATCAATGACGATGCTGGTATCAGCCAGTTCTCCCTGAATATAAATCTGGTTTGCCTTTATGACTTTACGAAGCTTTTCATGTAAGGAAATAAACGGAAAAATATCATCAATACTGAGATAACTGCTATTCAGACTATAGGTATAACCAGACAGGGAACCCGGTTCCCGGCGCAGGACCAACTGTGTCATTGGCCATACTTTTCGACTGGTGACCAGACTTTCAATGCGGACACTGGCAGCAAAATGATCACTATCTGGAATGACTGCAAAGGCCGCAGACAGGTTATTTATCTCCTCTGAGTGCCCTAGGTAACCCAGCTTGATTGACTGATTATCAATTCTCCCCATGATCCCGGTAATTTTTGCATTTTGCCATTTGCTCCATAGTTCTATATCGAGTGGCTCGCTACTGAGTGTCAAATCACCCAGTGTCTGTTCATAAAGTCTCAACCATTCGTCAGTCAGCAGTTGTTTGCCACCGAGATAAAGTTCACCGGACCAATCGGGCTTGGTGATATCACCATGGACATTCAATGCAAAGACAAAATTTCTACCGTATGTCTCGGGAAGGCCCGCATAACCATTAATCTGCATGCGTTGGCTTGTTTTTCTGAGAAGAAGATCAACATCTGTAAAAAGCAATGGCGTGTAATCATCTGTCCTGTCAATATAGGTAATAGTAGCGTCTTCTATTGAGATGCTTTTTTGTGACAGTATCCAGGCAGCGAGACCTGCCGGATTGCCGGGCATACCTTCGCTCGATTGTTGTTGGCTGGCAAGAGCGAAGGAGCCGTCCTCTTTGCGAATCACGGTTAACTTGATGCCTCTGACTGCAATATCCAGCCTGGTCAGATTTTCCCCGAAATAGGCGTAAAAAGGATTGAAACTGATTCGTGCTTCCTCGAAACGGGTAGGTTTGACTGCAGATTCGTCGACAAGTCGTATACCTTGCAGGGAAAAAACAGCAGTCCAGCCTTCCCACGAGGCATTGATATTATCTATTTCAATTTCATAACCTGTTTTTTCAGTTACCCAGCGGGTTATCTCGGCATTGTATTGATTGATACCAGGTAACAAAAATCGCGCTATTGACACGGCAACGGCAACAGACAATATCAATGCAGCAGAAATATACCAGCAGGCGTGATATAGACGTCTAGGCAGGCTGTTTGTCATTCTCAACGCCGTTACATCAGAACGATGTCATATTGTTCCTGGGTATAGAGAGGTTCAACCTGGAAGGTAATGGCTTTGTCAATGAATGCCTCTAGCTCAGCGACGCTGGCTGATTCATCATCGAGCAACATATCAACTATCGATTGTGATGCAACGACCAGTAATTTTTTCGCGTCAAATTGTCTCACTTCACGTAATACTTCCCGGAATATTTCAAAACAGACAGTTTCCCTGCTTTTCAGTGAACCCCTGCCGTTACAGGTTGGACAGGTCTCACAGAGTATATGTTCCAGACTCTCCCTGGTTCTTTTTCGTGTCAGCTGGACCAACCCCAGAGAAGTCAGTTCACTGATGATAATTTTTGAATGGTCACGATCCAGGTGTTTTTCCAATGCTCTTAATACCTGCCTGCGGTGTTCCGGGTTTTGCATATCAATGAAATCAATGATGATAATACCACCCAGATTCCGCAGTCGTAATTGTCTGGCAATTGTCTGAGCAGCTTCCAGATTGGTCTTGTAGATGGTTTCTTCCAGATTACGATGACCGACGAAGGCACCGGTATTAATGTCTATGGTAGTCATTGCCTCGGTTTGATCGATAATCAGGTAGCCCCCGGATTTGAGCTGAACTTTCTTGTCCAGTGCTCGTTGTATTTCATCTTCCACGGAATAAAGGTCCAGGATAGGATATTCACCAGTGTAATATTCGATACGACCCAAGAATTCCGGAACAAACTGCCGGGCAAATTCCATGACGCGTTGATAGGTCTCCTTGGAATCCATGCGTACACGCTCAATGTCGGTTTTAATCAGGTCGCGCATGGTCCGCAATGTCAGGGGCAAGTCTTCATAGACAATGGATGGGGCAGCAAGTTTATCACCCTTGTCCAGTGTCGAATCCCATAGCTTGTGCAGGAATTCAATGTCACGGTAGATTTCTTCATCGGAAACGCTTTCTGCAGCAGTCCGCACGATAAAGCCGCCCTTGTTGAGTATCTCCGATTCTTGCATGGCCGAGTGCAATACCACGTTGTCTTCGTTGCCCACTGCAAGTCTCGCGATACCGCTACGGTATTGCAGAATGCAATTTCGCAATCGTTCACGTTCTGCCTCGTCCTCAATGCGTTGCGATATGCCGATGTTGGGATAATCCGGGATAAAAACCAGGTAACGCGAGGGCAGGGAAAGCCGTGTGGTCAGACGGGCGCCCTTGGTGCCTAAGGGGTCCTTGATGACCTGGACCAGAATTTCCTGGCCCTCATTTAGCACTCTATCGATAGTGGACTCCCGCAGGTTCTCCTGGTTGTCCGGAATAGTATCGTCCGCCATTTCGACAATATCTGAGGTGTGCAGGAACCCGGTGCGTTCCAGACCGATATCGATAAATGCCGCCTGCATGCCGGGCAGGATTCGGGACACGCGGCCCTTGTAAATGTTGCCCACAAGCCCGCGTTTCTGGGAGCGCTCAATGTACACCTCTTGCAGGACCCCGTTCTCAACCAGGGCCACCCGGGTTTCCTGCGGTGTAACATTGATGAGTATTTCTTCGCTCATGACCGTGCCTGCTTTTTCATGTATTTTAAGAAAATACGTTAGTAACTATATAAATCAAAGCGATATTTTACAAAAAAATCTCCACTGAGTACGTCTTGTTGTGCCCTGGCATCCATAATACCACCCAAACATTATCAACTGATGGCCGGATAGTTGCACGGCTGAGGCCGATGGTTGGTAATCCTGCGATAAGCTGTAGAATGCCGATATGGCTTCGATGATAGAAAAATTCCTGAAGTTCCTGCCCGCGAATTCTGTCATTACCGCCGAAGAAGCACTGCGAGTTTACGAATGTGATGCCTTGTCTGCGTACCGTCAGATACCCGCCTGTGTGGTCCTGCCAGATACTGTCGAACAAATCCAGGAGATACTCCAGATCTGCCATGCTGCCGATGTTCCAGTGGTTGCCCGCGGCGCAGGAACTGGTTTGTCCGGTGGTGCTTTGCCCGTCACCGATGGTGTGGTACTGAGTCTTGCCCGCCTGACCCGAATCCTTGAGATCGACCCGGAATTACGGATCGCCAGGGTGGAGCCGGGGGTTCGAAATTTAAGCGTTTCCGAGGTAGCAAAGCAGTATGGTTTGTTTTATGCGCCGGATCCTTCCTCTCAGGTGGCCTGTACGATCGGCGGTAACATTGCCGAGAATTCGGGTGGGGTGCATTGCCTGAAGTACGGCCTGACTGTCCATAATGTGATGGCCTTGAAGGTTGTTACCATGGAGGGTGACCTCATCAAGCTGGGTGGGGAGGCACTGGATTCAGCGGGTCTGGATATGCTTGCCTTGATGACAGGCTCAGAAGGCATGTTGGCTATTGTGGTCGAGGCAACACTAAAATTATTACCGCTGCCAGTTCACCAGAAGATCATGCTTGCTGCCTTCGATACGGTTGAGGAAGCAGGCAATGGTGTGGCCGCCATCATCGCCGCCGGGATCATCCCGGCAGGCCTAGAAATGATGGACAACCCCGGTATCCGGGCCTGCGAGGATTTTGTTCATGCCGGTTACCCGAGAGAGGCTGCGGCAATATTACTCTGTGAACTGGATGGGATCCCCGAGGAAGTTGAGGCCGAGAGCCAGGAGATTGCCGACTTGCTACGGGATGCGGGCGCCACTGAAGTCAGGATGGCCCGGGACAAGGCAGAAGGTGAACGCTTCTGGGCCGGCCGTAAGGCCGCGTTTCCCGCTGTTGGCAGAATTGCTGCTGACTACTACTGCATGGATGGGACCATTCCCCGAAAACATATCGCCAGTGTGTTGCAAAGAATCAGAGAGCTATCGGCAGAATACAAACTTGGGGTTGTGAATGTATTCCATGCGGGTGACGGTAACCTGCATCCCTTGATTCTCTATGATGTTGCCGTGCCTGGCGAACTGGAGCGCGCCGAAGAATTTGGCGGCAGAATCCTCGAAACCTGTGTCGAGGTGGGTGGTACCATTACTGGTGAACATGGTGTCGGTATCGAAAAGATCAACCAGATGTGTGTGCAGTTTAACTCAGCAGAATTAACCCAGTTTCATGCAGTAAAAAATGCATTTGATCCCAAGGGCCTGCTAAATCCCGGCAAGGCGGTGCCAACCTTGAGACGCTGTGCCGAATATGGCGCCATGCATGTCCACTCAGGCAAGTTGTCATTCCCTGAACTGGAAAGGTTCTAGATTGATATGAATAAGCTCATGCAACAAAGTCACGACGAAATCATCCGGATTATCGCCAAGCTTAATCCAAAATCTCTGCTACTCATCGGGCCCGAAACCGATGAAGAACTCAACAATCGGCTTGATGAAGATTTCAATGGTATAAAATCGGTGATTACCGGTGCTAATCCTATCGACAAAATTGAAAGCAAGGAGCGCTATGATATGGTTTACCTTTATGGTCTTGAGAAATTTGAAAAGCAATCAGCACTACATCTGATAGCCAGCTTGCGAGATTTGCATGCTGAACATCTGTTTCTTTCGGTACCACATGGAGATAACTGGAATACAGAGGAATTTTCCAGTGAGTGGACACTGAATGATCTTATCGCCTGTGGTTTGCATCTTCATTGTTCTTTTGGTGAAGATGAAAAGCAGATTCAGCTCTATAGGTTTGAGTTGTCAGACTACAAAACAACGCCTGGCTGGTTGAACAGTAGATTTTGGGCCAATCCAGAATTGTTCGACAAGTATCGCTGGTAAACGATATCCAGTATGGCGATACCCTCCAAAGATATACCGGAGTTCCATGCCCGCTTGAAAGATAAAGTGGCAGAGGCCCGGGCCAGGGGCCAGCCGCTTCTGATACAGGGATCAAACAGCAAGTCGTTTTATGGCCGTCATTGTGAGGGTGAGTCTGTAGACATGACGGCCTATCGCGGGATTATAAATTATGATCCAACCGAGCTTGTAATCACGGCCAATGCTGGAACTAGCGTCAAGGAATTGGAAGAGGTCCTGGCGAGAGAGGGCCAGATGTTGCCTTTCGAACCACCGTGCTTTTCCGAAACAACCACGCTGGGAGGGATGATCGCGACAGGATTGTCTGGTCCACGTCGTCCTTACACAGGCAGCGTAAGAGATTACATTCTCGGTACCCGTTGTCTGACAGGACGGGGTGAAATACTGAAATTTGGTGGAGAAGTCATAAAAAATGTTGCTGGCTATGATGTCTCAAGATTGATGACCGGTGCGATGGGGACCCTGGGCATCATACTGGAAGCCTCACTCAAGGTTTTGCCATTGCCAAAGTTTGAACTGGCACTCTGCAAGGCCATGACGGTTACCGAGGCAATGTATGTTATGGGTGAGATTGCCCGCAAATCACTCTGCATCTCTGGTGCAGCCTACCAGAATGGGCTGGTGCGATTTCGGCTTTCCGGGAAGCAGGTGGCTGTTGAAAAGGCCTGGAAGGCACTGGGCTTGCATGAGGATCCTGATGGTTTGGACTATTGGCAAGGCTTGAGAAACCATACACTGGATTTTTTTAATCGTGAGAATGGATCGAATTTATGGCGGCTTTCAGTACCGGCTAATACAGCATCCATGGAGATCCAGGGAGACTCGCTGATAGATTGGGGAGGAGCCCAACGCTGGTATTATTCTGAACAACCCGCAGAAGACATTTGGCAGATTGCTGAATCTGCAGGTGGTCATGCCACCTTGTTCAGGGGATCGAACAATGCAAAAGAAGTGTTTCAGCCATTGTCAACGGTAATGCACAAGTTGCATCAACAACTGAAACAGGCCTTTGACCCCGACAGGATCATGAACCGGGGACGGATGTACCCTGATTTCTAGATTCATGCAAACATTTATCACACAGGAGTTAAAAGACACCCCTCAGGGAAAGGAAGCTGATCGCATCATACGGAGCTGCGTGCATTGTGGATTTTGTACAGCAACCTGTCCGACCTATCAGTTATTGGGTGATGAACTGGATGGTCCCCGTGGGCGCATTTACCTGATCAAAAGTCTGCTCGAAGGCAACGATGCCACAGAAAAAACCCGGTTGCATCTTGACCGCTGCCTGACCTGCCGGGCTTGTGAGACCATTTGTCCATCCGCTGTCGAATATAGTCGCCTGCTGGATATTGGCAGGCATGAAATAGAGATTAAAGCACCCCGATCACTTCCTGAACGATTCAAGCGACAGTTGTTACTAAATATCATGCCTTATCGATCCCGGTTTGCTCTCCTATTGTTCTGTGGCCAGATCATCAGGCCACTATTGCCAGGAAAACTTAAAAGCATGATTCCAGAACGCAGAAAAACCAAAATAGTCAAAACCCGGCTACATAAACGCAGAGTCATCCTCTTCAGGGGCTGTGTTCAGCCGGCGTTGAATGCGAATATCAACCGGGCTGCAATTCGGGTGCTGGACAAACTCGGTGTCAGTGCTATCGAGGTGAAAAATGAAACCTGTTGTGGTGCGTTATCCCATCATCTGGGTGAATCCGCTGCAGGCTTTATGAAAGCCAATATTGATGCCTGGTGGCCACACATTATAGATGGTGCAGAGGCGATCATTAACACCGCCAGTGGCTGCGGAGTGATGTTGAAAGATTATGCTTACCTCTTGCGTGAGGATCCGGACTATGCAGATAAGGCGAAAACCATTTTGGAGATGACCAGAGACCCAGTCGAATTTTTCACTGAAAGGGAAACGGAAAAATTACAGGGTATTATCAAACCTGCTGATATTCGTGTTGCCTTCCAGAATCCATGTACCCTGCAACATGGACAAAAACTGGGAAACAGGACAGAAGCACTTTTATCGAGCCTTGGTCTTGTACGATTGCATGTAGAAGACAGTATTCTCTGTTGCGGATCTGCCGGGACTTATTCATTGTTTCAACCGGAGTTGTCCGCAAAATTACGTCAAAACAAAATCAATAATCTGGTAAATGAGAATCCTGATGTAATTCTGACAGCAAACATCGGTTGCCAGCTGCATTTGCAACAGGCAACCGATGTGCCGGTGAAACACTGGATAGAACTAGTCGAGGAGTTAATCTAGTCCCGTTCCAGTTTTGGTACCAATTAATTCATAGCGTGCCAGGTACCATCCGACTGTCGGCAGGCTGTACCATGAAGTACTTCTGCACGTCCATCAATTACGGCTTCTGTGGTGTAATCACGGCAAGCCCCTGATGCTGTCTCATAGGTGTAGGTCGGGGTGACGTTGTATTCAACATTTGTATCTGGATTTACCCAACTGGTAGTGGATCCGGTTGGTGCGGTCTCCAGGGCTGACTGTGCCCGGTAACGATCCAGTTCATCCATCTGCGCACCGATGTTACTACCCACCTGGCTACCTACCAGAGTACCAATGGCAACTGCAGCCAGTTGTCCGGTGCCATCACCAATGTGACTGCCAATGAATGCCCCGGTTCCTGCACCGACAAATTTGCCAATTTCCTGCTTAGTCGGGTTACAGGCTGTCAAAAATATCGCGGTGCCAATGACAATGAACAGTATTTTATAAGTTGTTTTCATTTTTGCTCTCCGTTCATAACTAACTCGTAAACTATGATCTGGTAGAGAGCTAAATCAGGGACAAGTTCTGTCGATCAGCAGATAACGGGAAAAAATCCCGAGGCCCATATAAGAAGCCAGGAACTCAGGCGGGATTCAATAAGGTCTAGAAATCTTCCAGATAACTTTCATCAAAGATATCATCGTATTCATCGGCAGGTGGGTTGCCGTCATAGATTAGAAACTCACGCCGTTGCAGGAAGGCTTCACGGGTAAAGATATACACATCCACCGCGGCTTCATCCCTGATTTTGGTTGCCTCTAGGAGATTGGCACGGGTATTAATGGTGTACAGGATCGTGGCGGGCCAAGTTACATAGGCAGGCGTGTAGAATAACGGGCTTAGTACTATATTCGTACCTATGTTGGCAACGTTGCGAGCAGTATTGGGCCCAAGGATCGGTACGTACAGGTAAGGTCCCTGTGAAAGGCCCCAGGCGGCAAGCGTTTGCCCGACATCTTCCTGATGCTCCGGCATGCCGATGGGTGTGCTGACATCATATAGTCCGGCGATACCGAAGGTTGAGTTGTAAACAAAGCGCAGCACGTCCTGGGTCCCCTGGTACGTTTTTCCTTGCAGGTAAGTATTAAGAATGACGTTGATATAAAGTATGTTTGAGAAAAAATTGGTAACCCGTTGTCGAAAATAGGTGGGAGTAACTTTTACATAACCCTCGGCGACAGGTTTGATGATGTTCCGGTCTAGTGAATCGGTAAAGTTGTAGGAAACCCGGTTAGCAGGTTGCCAGGGATCAGAATTATCGATAACAACCTGGTTACTGGCACAGCCGCTGATGATGAGAATGGCAAAAAATAAAACCGTTCTAGCGGCACAAAGAAATCCTGACTTAAACATCAATTTCCCCTGGTCATTCCCACTGCAATAGCCTGCAGGTAAGTGCAGGCATATGATTTTTATTCTGAAGACTTCAACGCCTTTATTTTCTTGTCGATTTCAGCAAGCAGAACATCAAATCCATCATTTTCCATTATTGTTCCATATTCCGAGCGTTTGAGCGAGAGATCATTCACACCGTTGGCAATGACGCTAATGATTAGCCACTTTCCTTCTCTTTCATGCAATATATAATCAAACCGAACAGCCTCGCCGTCAGGTTTTACGAGTTCTGTCTTGACGACTAGCCGGCCGTTTTTCAGTTCCTGCTGTCCGAGTAGTCTGAATTTCTCACCGCCAAAATCATCAAACTTGGAGGCATAGTTGCTGATACTGAGGTCATCAAAACGTTCGATGAAAGCGCTTTGTTGTGTTTCATCCAGGTCGTTCCAGTATCGGCTGAGAATAACCCTGGCGATTACGGGAGTATCGAATGTATTTTCTACGACCGGCAAAAGTTGGACATATCTTTCCGAGAAACTTTCTGGTGTTTGCATCGCTTTAATCAAGGCCTGGTGCAGTGAATCAACTACACTGACGGCAGCCTGGTTTTCTCCGGCATGCAAACCTGAACCCAAGGGTAGAAAAATGAATGAAATGATTAAGACAAGCTTCTTGATGATTTTCATTTAGCTAAATTGATGCAAGGGAGTTTCACGTTTCGACTCTGACGAACAGGTTTAGTTGCATCATTTGGAACCTGCAGCCGGATAATGCCTGCCTTTCCAGCTGGTGCCGTGTCTGAATGCAGTCTGTAAGGCAGAAGACCAGGTCATTAACAGGTAAATGGATCCAGTGACGGGCAGAGTTAGGCTCCAGAGTGGGTGTAAATAGTAATAATGCAATGTTGGAAGGTAGCAGACTATCATGACCACTTGTGTAAACAAGGCTATCAAGATCGCCTGAGCACCAAAAGCCAATGCCAGTAAAGGCAAGACAAACGCAGCCAACATCAGCAGGGTACATAACAATAACATCAACCACGACTGTCTTAATTGGGTAAAGGCAGTCCGACTGACCATCTCCCAGATTACAGCCAATCGCTCATAGTGACGCATGCTGATGGCCGAATGCGTAAGACCTATCCAGGTCCTGCCACCATGATCCTTGACCTTTCTGGCTAGTGAACAATCATCGATAAGTTTCCCACGCAGGCAGGTAAAGGCCTCAATGTGAGTCAAGATGTCCCGATTCACCAGGATCACCCCGCCTGCTGCCGCAGCAACAGCAGATGAACTGGAATTGGAAATCCTGAAAGGATAAAGGAGCTTGAAGAAAAAGATGAAAGCAGGCATCAATAACTTTTCCCAAAAACTTTCCATACGCAGAAACGCCATGAGGGAAAGCATATCGAGTTCTTCACGATGGAATTTTTCCAGCAGGGTTTGGAGGGTGCCCTCCTTGAGATATATATCTGCATCCAGTAGCAAAACCAACCGGGTTTTCACCAACCGACGGCCCTGCTCCAATGCCCATAATTTGCCGCTCCAACCCTCAGGCAAAGACTGGCCATCGATGATTTCAAGATTTGGAAGGTTTTGCTCTCTGGCGATACTTGCGGTTCCGTCTGTTGACTGATCATCCACGATGATTACCTTGATGTCCGGTGCTTGTCGGGCAAGTGCAATGAGAGTGTCTGCAATAACGCACGCTTCATTGCGGGCAGGAATCAGGACTGTGATTTCGGAAAGATCAAGGTCTCGCCTGTCCGGACGAGCATCAAGTGATTCCCGAGTGCTCCAGGGACGCCAGGGCAGGGCCAGTATGCTGACCCAGATAAATAAACCGGGGAGAGCCAGAAGGCTCCAGTCCATCAGGCAACTTTACTGCTGCTACAGGAACTCGATAGCTGTTTTTCTCCGGATACCAGGATGGGTTTATGGACCTCGTTGTCATCGTAGAGCACTGGAAGTTCAGGGGCCATTGGACCAGTGGTGCGCGGGCCTTTCAGGAAAACTTTCAGTGCTTCCCAGGGACGGTGGAAGGTATCGTCGACGGCGGTTGCTTCATAACCACAATGGACCATGCAATTGGCACACTTTGGATTGCGACCAGTACCGTAATTGTCCCACTCGGTCTCATTCATCAAACCATCGAAAGTCCTGGCATAACCTTCCCCGACCAGCAGATAGCAGGGCTTCTGCCAGCCAAACACGTTTCGGGTCGGGTTGCCCCAGGGGGTACAATGATAAGTCTGGTTGCCGGCCAGGAAGTCCAGATAAAGCCCGGACTGGTTGAAGCGCCATTTCCTGCCACGTCCCAGATTGAAGATGTCTCGGAACAGCTGCTTGCTCTCTTTCTTTTTCAGGAATACGTCCTGCCTTGGGGCACGCTCGTAGCTGTAACCCGGCGATATGGTTACGCCTTCCACACCGAGATCCATGGCCGTATCCATAAATTCCGAGATTTCCTCGGCCGATTCACCCTGGAACAGGGTGCAATTGATGGTGACACGGAAACCGCGCCTGCGAGCTTCCTTGATGACTGCCACGCATTTATCAAATACACCATCCCGGCAAACCGAGGCATCATGCCGTTCCCGGTTACCGTCCAGATGAATCGAAAAGGTCAGATAAGGAGATGGTGTGTAGTCATCCATACGACGCTCGAGTAACAGCGCGTTGGTACACAGATATACAAATTTTTTCTTATGGATAAAACCATCAACGATTTCCGGCATTTCCTTGTGGATTAACGGCTCCCCGCCGGCGATGGAGACTATCGGTGTCCCGCATTCATCGATCGCCTGCATGCATTCGTCATAACTCAGGCGTTTGTCCAGGATTTCATCCGGGTAATCAATCTTGCCGCAGCCGGCACAGGCCAGGTTACAGCGGAACAATGGCTCGAGCATCAAGACCAGGGGATAGCGCTTTTGACGTGTGATTTTCTTGCCAATAATATATTTGGCAACGCGATATTGCTGAATCAAGGGGACACTCATTAATCTCGCTCCAGGTATTGAAATTGTCTGTTAGTGTTGGAAATTATGACAATTTCCGGAAAATTTCTGACGAAAGGAGTAAGATATATGATGCACTGCAGAATGTACAGCCCATGGGGCATAAAATGCAAGTAAGTTAGCGCAGGAAAACCCGGCGGGCCGATATCAATCACCGCCACCGGGTTGTTTAATTTACGTGAAGAAAATTCGTTTCTCTTATATATTCCTGAAATCATGAACTACCCGATTAAAACGCCTTTGCTGGACGGCATTAATTGTCCGGCAGATTTACGAAAACTGCCAGAATCAGATCTTCTGACACTGGCCAATGAGCTCCGTGAGTACCTGCTGCATTCCGTCAGTACCAGTGGCGGCCATTTTGCGGCGGGCCTTGGCACTATTGAAATGACCATCGCCCTGCATTACATCTTTAACACACCGGATGACCGGCTGGTTTGGGATGTCGGCCATCAGGCCTATCCGCATAAGATCCTGACCGGCCGCAAAGATCGCATGCATACCATCCGCCAATGGCAGGGTCTGGCACCATTCCCGAAGCGCGAGGAAAGCGAATACGATACCTTTGGGGTGGGGCATTCCAGCACCTCCATCAGTGCTGCACTGGGTATGGCCATTGCAGCGAAACTGACTGGCAGTGATCGCAAGGCCGTAGCCATCATTGGCGATGGTGGCATGACGGCCGGCATGGCCTTCGAGGCCATGAATCATGCCGGGGACATCAGGGCCAACATGCTGGTTATATTAAATGACAATAACATGTCGATATCACCCAATGTCGGTGCCTTGTCCAACCGCTTTGCCCAGATACTGTCGGGTAAAATCTACACCACCATGAAGAAAGGCAGCAAGAAGGTGCTTTCAAAGATGCCCAGTGCCTGGGAACTTGCACGTCGGGCAGAAGAACACATGAAGGGACTAATTATGCCGGGGACCCTGTTCGAGGAATTCGGGTTTAATTACATCGGGCCCATTGACGGGCATGATTTGCCGACCCTGCTGACTACCATTCGAAACATCAACAAGCTCGACGGCCCCCAATTCCTGCACATCATCACCCGCAAGGGCAAGGGCTATGCACCGGCTGAAGAGGATCCGGTGAAATACCACGGAGTGACACCCTTTGATCCGGACAAGGGCATCGCCCCGGCAACGAAGAAAGGTACCAAGAAGCCGACTTACAGTAATGTGTTTGGTGACTGGATTTGTGACATGGCCGCTCTGGATGATCGACTGGTTGCTATTACTCCGGCCATGCGTGAGGGATCGGGACTGGTCAAATTCGAGCAGCTTTATCCAGATCGCTATTTCGACGTTGCTATTGCCGAGCAGCACAGTGTCACGGTTGCTGCAGGTATGGCCTGCGATGGTCTGAAACCGGTGGTAGCGATTTACTCGACTTTTCTTCAGCGCGCCTATGATCAGTTGATTCATGACGTGGTAGTTCAGAAACTACCAGTGTTATTTGCAATCGACCGCGCCGGGGCAGTCGGCGCCGATGGCCCGACTCATAATGGCAGTTATGACATCAGTTTTATGCGTTGCCTGCCGAATATGGTATTGATGGCGCCGGCCGACGAAAACGAATGCCGACAAATGCTTTATACAGGTTTTACCCTGGACCAACCCGCTGCAGTTCGTTATCCGCGCGGTGCAGGCATGGGCGTGGCAGTTGAGAAAGAAATGACGGCTTTGCCTATCGGCAAGGCAGAAAGACGCCGCGAAGGCAAGGGGATCGCCATTCTTTCGTTTGGTGCATTGTTGGATGTTGCAATTGGTGTTGGTGAGCAACTGGATGCAACCGTCGTCAACATGCGATTTATCAAGCCGCTTGATGAAGAACTGATCCTGGAAATTGTGGCCAATCATGATTTGATCGTGACCCTGGAAGACAATGTTGTTCAAGGTGGCGCGGGCAGTGGGGTCAGTGAGTTGCTGGCCAGCAAGGACATTGTTCACCCGCTTATCCATTACGGAATGCCGGATCGCCTGTTAAATCACGGCTCACGAGAGGATATGTTACGTGATGCTGCGCTGACCAGTGAAGGTTTGCTGGCGTTTATCCAGCGCCATACCGGCAAGACGGATGCCGCCAAGAAAGTTAGCAGCGCCTGATCGATTCCCGCCGAGATTTAACCGAGCAGTTCAGCAAACGCAGCAACCAGTCGCTGCATATCTTCCTTGCTGATATCACCCATGGCCGAAACCCGGAATAGGGTCTTTGCCAGATCGCCTTGGCCGGCATAAATAATAAAACCCATAGCTTTCAAGGCATCATGGAGGCGTTCATAACTTAAACCCTTCGGCAGGTAATAGGCATGCAGCACGCAGGAACTTTCCGACATATCCATTAACGGTTTAACTCCCAGGGCCAGCAGGCCATCCCGGATAATTTGCATGTGACCAAGATAGGCTCGCTGTCTTTGTAACTGGCCACCGGCAGCCTCCATCTCATCCAGTGCAGCGTCCAGCGCATAGAAACACTGTACAGATTGTGTAAATGGCGTTCCACCGGCATCCTGTTGTTTGAGATATGCCCCTAGATCCAGGTACAGTGTCCTCCTGGGAGTTTCGTTGCCCACTGCATTACGATTAACAATTACAAAGCAGCAACCTGGCACCCCATGCAAGCACTTATTGGCGGTCGCGGCACAGCCGGCAATTGGCCACTCAGTGAAATCCAGTCTTTCTGCGCCATAGCTACTGACGCTATCCAGAAGAATTTGTACCCGGTAGCTTTTGCAGAGTGTCGAGATCTCTGCCAGCGGGTTCAAGCGGCCCGTCGTGGTCTCATGGTGGACAACCGCAATATGGGTGTAATCGCCTTTAGCAAGCTTTGATTCCAGTGCCTCAAGGTCAATCTTTTTTCCCCAGGGATGATGCAAACACTCATGTTTAATGCCATAAATCCCGGCCATTTTCGTCATGCGTTCTCCATAAACACCATTCTCAATAATGAGTAGCTTACCATCTTCAGGCATCAGGCTGGTCAGCATCGCTTCTACTGCAGCGGTACCGGAACCGGTGAGTATAACTGCAGCCCAGTCTTTATCCGGCAGTGCATAAACGTTCAGTAACTTTTCCCTTATCCGGTCCTGCAAATCGCTGAATTCAGGTTCACGGTGACACAAATCTGGCTGCAGCATCGCCTCTCTCACCCGCTGACTGAGGGTGACAGGTCCTGGATTGAGTAATAACTGTTTCATCTTCAAAATGATGTACCTATGTGTTGCATTAATCGTTGCAATACCTGGTTAGGTGAGACATCTGGCCGTGGCAGGTTTTCCATGGTGCCGGCCCTGATTTTCAGATGACCAAACCGTGGTCCATTGGCTTTTTGCTTCATCAGTAAATCACTGACAAGTTCCGGATTATCACCATCATAGCTCACCGCATAACCACAGGCAGCGGCAATATCAGCAAACCGGACATTGGCAGAGACCGTTGCCTGCGCGCCGGTAGAATCGTGCACCTCGTTATCGAGTACGAGATGTACCAGGTTTTTACCACCATAGGTGCCAATGGTTGCTAGGTTTCCCATTCGCATAAGGACAGCACCGTCGCCGTCGATAATGACTACAGTTAGATCCGGTCTCGCCAGTGAGATACCGAGTCCGAGAGAAGAGGCACAACCCATGGATCCGACCATATAGATTTGATTTACGCGATCCCGGATGGCAAACAGTTCACGGCCGGTAAACCCGGTCGTTGCCACCAGAATGGTTTTGTCTTCCGGTGTCAGTTCGACAATCTGGTTCAATACCTTGTTTCGGAAATCGAGTGGCCGGTTACTCGAATAGCTCCGGCGGTGGACCTTTCGTGTGCTGACATCATTGATCGGGTTCTTTTTCAATTCATGGGGCTTGACCGTGCCTTTTTGCATGATGAAACCATATGGCCGTTGTTCTTTTTGCAGGTATTCCCTGGCCCGGGCCAGTGCCGGCTCGATATCGACAGCCTCAGATGGAAAGATCTCCCAGGGCACCTGCATGGTATCCAACAGTTCACCCGTAATCTTTCCCATCAGCTCATGCTGGGGTTCGTCTTTGACGCCGGGCGCTCCCCGGTGTGTGGTGATGATGATCATGGGAATCCGAAAGACCCAGGCCAGTGAAGTAATTGGACTTACCGCATTACCCAGTCCAGAGTTTTGCATCATGACGATAGAACGTTCGCCACCAATGGCAGCACCGGCAGCTGTGGCCAGTGCGTCACCCTCATTGGCGGAGGAAACATAGGACAGTGAATTATCATTGATTACATAATTGATAAAAGGTGTCAGGAAAGAACAAGGCACACCGGTATAGCGAGTAAATCCCTCAGCCCTGGCAGCTTCAACAAATTCTCTGGCTTCTATCATTGGAACAGAATGAAATCCCTGTCTTGATTCAGGTTTTGGTGAAATCACCTGCGCGTTCGATATCCTGCAGCGAGTTTACATCCAGCCAGTGCCCATGAATATAGTGCACCTTGATAGGAATTTTTTTATCGACGAGATGATTGAAAAGGCCTGGCAATGTCAAACTGGAAAAATCATCACGGGCCTTAAGCTCGGTCAGACCTTGTTTCAGTTGTTTTAGTCCGTTACCCCGGATGCGCAAGATCCCGATCCAGCGACCCGAGGGCTCACCCAACTTGTTGCTTACCTCCTCTGACATGTGTTTGAGATAAACATCTTGCCGGAACAGGCTGCGGTCATCCGGTAATGAGCAGAACACAAAATCCGGCTTGCCGCTGACCGGACCCGTGTCTCTGTCTGAATCAACCACGATGACTATGTCACCCTCCACATCCAGCAGGTCATTCAGGATATAGCTACGGAACAGCAGATCCCCATAGGTAATGATCATGTCCTCATGGAAATCCTGTTCGGCGCAGAGCAGTGAGGTCAGTTCACCGGTATTTTCATACTCATTATTAATACGCAGATTAATGCCGCCGGTATCTATCGCTTCATGCCGATAGCCACCAACTACCGTAGTCTGGTTGATGGATTGTTTTTTAAATTCATCCAGTAGACGGCGCAACAGGGTCTTGCCACTGATGGATAGCATCACTTTTGGTCGATCATGGGTCAGTTCATGCAGGGCATTGCCGCGACTTGCTGCTAGAACAATGGCATGGGTTTCGGGTCTGCCGGCATGGAGATAGCGTTCCTGGGCCCGGGTGAGTTCTTCGGCACCTTGCAATGAAAATATCTGTTTAACCGGTGCGATCCGGTCTTCCAGATCCATCACCGAATGTTTTTCAAAGATCTCCTTACTGGCTTTTTCCATGGCGGCGACGGCGGCCCGGATCATATGGTTAGCCCAGATCACTAGACTGATCCCGGCCTTTTCAAAAACTTGCACCGGTGTGCTGTAGTAGGTAGTGGGGACAATGATCAGCGGTAAGCGTCCAGCCCATTCTGCGGCAAACGCCAGGATCTCATCAGGTTTGGACAACTTGCTGTGGATCAGGATCCCGTCAGCGCCAGCCTGGTGATAGGCATCGGCCCGTTTCAGTGCCTCTGTTAACCCCCAGCCTGCAATTAGTGCCTCAATGCGGGCAATGATACAGAAATCGGGATCTTCCTGGCTGTCTTTACCTGCCTTGATCTTGCCGCAGAATTCATCAATATCAGCCAATGGCTGACGCTCCCCTTGTATGAAACTGTTGACTTTGGGGAATTGCTTGTCCTCGATACAGACACCGGCAACCTCTCTCTGTTCGAGTTTTTTTACCAGGCGCCGCATGTTATTAAAGTTGCCATATCCGGTATCGCCATCCAGCAGTATGGGGATATGAGTTACATCCGACATGAATTCCAGCATATCAACGACCTGTGTCCAGCTTGCCTCATTACTGTCGCGAACTCCAAACTGGGCTGACATTGCCAGGCCACTGCCCCAGATGCCCTTGAAACCCGCTTCTTCTGCAATTCGTGCAGATATGCCGTTGTGGGCTTCAATGATAAATTCAAGTCCAGGTGATTCAAGCAGCCTGCGCAGCTGAATGGATTTTGCGGGATAATCGTGTTTGATTTGTGTTGCCATTATCTAGTTAATTTGCTCAATCTTCGGCAGGATTTCCTGTTCTGCCCGGGTTATGTCTTCAGGGAAATCGATTTCCACCCAACCCAAATCGCTGACATCCTCATATCCAAATTCTTGCGGTGTCTCCAGCAATAAATCACGGATGCATTCTTCATAGGGCGTTTGTTGTTCACCCTGATCCAGGTAATCATTGCATGCTTTGATTAAGCGTTTTGCTGTTTCAGATGTGAACCTGAAAAAACCAACAGACTCACCTTGTAAGTCGTATTCAAGATCAGGGCTCACTTGCTTGCGGAACTCAACAATTCGATTATCAGCAACACATAATTTCACAGGTTCTTCCCCGGGAATAAAATGCTTGTCCAGCAGGAAGCAGTTCATATACGCGGTATTTAGCAATCTGTCTATCATACGGTGATCATATAACACGTCTGCATCCATGAGGATAAAATCTCCTTCCGTAGCCATATGACTGAGGCCGTTTAACAGGCTGATGTGACTGCCTTTGTGATATTCCGGGTTGTTCACGATTTGCACGTGGTTTGAGATTCCGGATGCCTTTATAGCTTTTGTCAGCATCTCATGTTCATAACCGGTAACAATGGTAATACTGGCTATTCCATAATACCGAAGTATTTCAAGATGGCGCAGCAACAGGCTTTTGCCTGCAAATTCCAGCAGGCATTTGGGTAGATTATTGGCTGCGTCAGCAAGTCTCTGGCCTATTCCTGCGGCCAAAATCAGGGCTCTCATAAGGTGGTATTCATCAAAGTTAGTCTCTTTGAAGTATTCAGGTACCGGTGCTTATATACCAAATCCGGTATAAAGCAGGCCTGAGAGATTAAAAAACTGTCAAGATACAGGAGTTTACAGTACCATTGTTATATTAGTTACTAAAAAAACGATTATAAGTAGAGTAGGGCGGTAAGGAAAGAATATGACATCCAGTGTTCCCGAGAAACTGGGTAAATATGAGATCAAGCGACAAATCGGTCGTGGCAGTATGGGTATCGTCTATGAAGGATATGATCCCTTTGCAGACAACGTGGTTGCAGTGAAAGTAGCACGCAGTGATGCTCTCAAGAATCCCGATGCCGGTGCAAGATTTCGCAAGATGTTTTTCAATGAGGCACATACCGCCGGCAAATTGAAACATCCAAACATTGTTGAGATCCTGGACGCCGGTGCAGACCGAGAGGCCTGCTATATTGTCATGGAAATGGTGCGCGGGGGCAGGACACTCAAGCAATATACAACACCGAATAATCTGCTCCCATATGAACAGGTGGTAGAAATCATGTTCAAGTGCGCCAAGGCACTTGATTATGCGCACCGGGAAGGTGTTATACATCGTGACATCAAGCCAACCAATATCCTGGTTACTGATGACATGGATATTAAAATCGGTGATTTCAGTATTGCCCATTTGATGACAGCAGATACTGCAGCCACCATGCCGTTGGGATTTGTGGGATCACCAAGGTACATGTCTCCGGAACAGGTCCAGGAGGACAATATCACCAACCAGACCGATCTTTTTTCCCTTGGGATCGTTATGTATGAACTTTTCACCGGGAAGCACCCGTTTGTGGCGGATGGATTTTCCAGGCTAATTCACAAGATTACCAACGAAAGACAACCACCACTCAAAACATACCGCACGGATATTCCCGAGATCCTTGAGAAAATTGTTTACCATGCTCTGGAGAAAGACACCAGAAAGCGTTATAAAATGGGATTGAACCTCGCAGGTGATCTGAGCCTGGCCTTTGATTACCTGGAACAACCTGTTGAAGATGTTTCTGAGAAAGAGCGATTCAGATTGGTTGAACAACTGGATTTCTTCAAGGGCTTTCCCGAGGCAGAAATCTGGGAGGTCATCCGTGCCTGTCAGTGGCAGGAATATGAAAAGGGTAGTGAAATCCAGTTCCAGGATGATATCGATGACGCTTTCTATGTAGTTGCTTCAGGTACTGTAGATGTAGAGCTTGATGGTAAAAAAGTAGGCAGCATGTTCAAGGATGACTGTTTTGGTGAAATGGGAGGACAGGCCGGAAAATCCGGTAAAAGCGTAAGGATTATTGCCAGGGAATATACCCGGATTATGAAAATCAATGCGACATTAATCGATCAGTTTTCTGTCGGATGCCAGTTGCATTTCAACAAGGTCTTTTTAAGAACACTTGTTAAACGGCTTTCGTTTACCAATATCAGGCACGGGGATTAAACAAGCATTCGAATTGGTCATGCCTTACTGAAGCGATCAATCAATTGTCGAGTTGATGAATCAAACTCACGTATGACTGAATTTCCTTCAATAGTTGCAGAAATATCAAGTGCTATTTTCTTTCCCAACTCCACACCCCACTGGTCAAACGGGTTGATGCCCCATATGCAGGCCTGGACAAATGTTCGGTGTTCATACATAGCCAACAACATTCCCAGCGTTTCCGGGGTCATGGATTCATAAATGATCGTAATGCTGGGATGATTGCCTTTAATCAACTGATCATTTGAAATCCCCTCATGCCCCTGATTACCGTGCATTAAGGCTTCGCCCTGGGCTATACAACTTGAGAATAACAGGCGTTGATATTCGATATTATTGTCATTGGCACGGGATGCAACCAGAAACTCGGCAGGTATATGATGTGTACCCTGGTGCAGTAACTGCATAAATGCGTGTTGACAGTTGCTGCCAATACCACCCCAGATGATAGCGCCGGTATTGTAATCGACAAATTCCCCGGACTGTTTCACCTGCTTGCCATTGCTTTCCATGAGTAACTGGGAAAGATAATCAGGTAACAGGGCCAATGATTGATCATACGGAATAATGGCCAGTGTTTCCGAACCAAAAAAATTGATATGCCATACATCCAGGAGGCCCAGCATGACAGGAATGTTCTGATCAAATGATGTTTCCCTGAAATGGTGATCCATCTTCTCAGCGCCTGACAGCAGGTCTCGAAATCGATTTATTCCAATAGCAGCAGCAACCGGTAAGCCAATTGCACTCCATAGTGAATACCTGCCCCCAACCCAATCCCAGATCATGAAGATATTTTCTTTTCTAATACCATAGGCCTTCGCTGCATCCGGCTTGCCGGTCACAGCCAGAATCTGGTTACAGGGATTTTCTGCACCGTTACGGGCCAGCCAGTCTCTCGCCGTATTAGCATTGGTGATTGTTTCCAGTGAAGTAAACGACTTGGAGGCTAAGATAAACAGGGTTTGTTCCGCATCGACTCGCTCAAGGACGGCATCTATTTCCTGTTTGTCAATATTGGCAACAAAATGAACCTGGATTGTTCCATCAGCAAAAGCATGCAACGCCTGGGTTGCCAACCTTGGACCCAGATCGGAACCGCCGATGCCGATATTCACCAGTGTATTGATCGATTTGCCGGTGAAACCCTTGATCTCTCCGGAATGCAAAAGCTTGATAAAGGCTTCCATGTGCTCTAATTCCGACACCACTAGGGAGTGCACATTTTTTTCTTCGACGAAAACCTGATGATCTGTCTTTGAGCGCAGGGCATGATGGAGTGCCGGCCGGTTCTCTGAGCGGTTTATAACCTGGCCATTGAAAAGATCCTCTATCTTTGCCCTGAGTCCTCTTGCTTCAGCAAGTTCCACAAGCAGGTTTATAGTATCGTGGTTTACCGGTTGTTTGGAGTAATCAATGAAGAGAGGGGCTTCTTCAATGGAAAAGTCAATGCCGCGTTTCGGATTATTTGCAAAGAGATCATTGAGTAGAACCCGAGATATCTCTCCCTGATGAATTTCCAGTTTTTTCCACGTGGGTAGAGTGCTGATGCTTTCTGCAGCCATTAATTAAGGGATGATGCTTGTTGATGAAGGGTATTTCTACCAGCTTGTACCGCTGATGTACCCTTCCAGTTGATTAATTATGAATTCCTTGTCTGACAACAAAAATCCCATGACATCCATTACGTTCAACATACCAATCGGTTTACCGTTTTCAAGGACCGGCAAATGGCGAAAATGGTATCTGGTCATCGTGGCCATGCAGTCTTCAATGGATTGATCAGGAGTCATATAAAATACTTTCTGGGTCATGATTTCACAGACCTTGGTACTCTTGGATGAGCGTTCCTGAAGCACTATTTTTCGTGTGTAATCCCGCTCAGAAAAAATACCGGTTAACTTGTCCTTTTCCAAGACCAGCAAAGCACCTACACCCAGTTCACTCATCAATTTGATTGCATCATAGACGAGTGAATCAGGCGACACGGAATGGATTATATATCCCTTTTCTTCCAGTATTTGACGAACTGTTGTCATAAGCTGCTTTCCCCTGGAGCTGGTCTAACGGTTTCCCGTGTTTTCTGATAACTATAAATCCGCTACTTTGTGATGGCAATCTCAATATGGGAATATTTCAGAATTTCACATACTTAACGTAGGTTTTGTGTTTTAAAATAAGACAGGTAAAACATAATATCTGAACCTGCCTGCCAAATCAGTGCCATTTTCACGGGCAAATTACTGCATCCTTCAGATATTTGCCAGGAACAAACCCGAAACCAGACTAATTTAATGCGTGAAATACCCAAAAAACTCGGCAAATATGAAGTTGCCAGTGAAATCAGTCGTGGCAACATGGGCATCGTCTATCTGGGCTACGACCCTTATATCGATCGCCAGGTTGCCATCAAGGTGGCGCATTCGGATTCACTGAATGATCCACAATCCGGTCAGCGATTCCGGAAACTCTTCTTTAATGAAGCCCATACCGCAGGGCGCCTGACCCATCCGAATATCATCAGTATCTATGATGCCGGTGTCGACCAGGATATCTGCTATATCGTCATGGAATATATCCAGGGCGGTGAAACCCTGAAGAACTATATTCGTCCTGAAAACCTTCTACCAATCGAAAAAGTGGTCGAAATCATTTTTAAATGCGCCAAGGCACTGGATTATGCCCACCGCTCAGGGATTGTGCATCGCGACATCAAACCATCCAATATCCTTGTGACCCAGGACCTGGATGTCAAGCTGGGTGATTTCAGTATTGCCCATATCATCGAGGCGGAATCAACAGCAACTGAAACGCAGGACGTGATGGGATCGCCACGATACATGTCACCTGAGCAACTCAAGGAAGAACGAGTGACTGGCCAATCAGACCTGTTTTCACTGGGTCTGGTCATGTTTGAATTGTTGACAGGCAAGCATCCATTCACAGCAGATAACTTCTCCCGCCTGGTCCACAGGGTCATCACAGAGCCGGTTCAGCCCATGCGGGAACTGCGTAAGGACATACCCGAGTCTCTCGAAAATATCGTCACCAGAGCACTTGAAAAAGACATCTCTGATCGTTATGCAATGGGTCTTGATCTGGCCACTGATCTCAGTATGGCATTTGATAATCTTGAGCAGCCAGAGGAGGATATTTCTCAGCAGGAAAAATTCAATGCGATAAAGGAACTTGACTTTTTTGCCGGGTTTAATGATGCCGAGCTTTGGGAAATCCTGCGAGCCAGTACCTGGCTGACCTATGATGATGCCACCGATATCATTCTTGAAGGTGAGCTGGATGATTGTTTTTACATCATTATCAGTGGTAGCGTTTCGGTGTGGAAACATCATATGAGTATCCGTGTTCTGGAAAAAGGCGATTGCTTTGGCGAAATGGGTTATCTGGCTAAAACCAAACGCACCGCGAGCATCAAATCCAATGGCTCGACCTCTTTGTTGAAAATCAATTCTACTGTCATCTCCCAGGTGTCCCTGAACTGCCAGGTACGTTTCCTCAAGGTTTTTTTGAGAACATTGATTCACCGTCTGTCCGTCACAACGGAAAAAATCTCCCGGGAAACGGCCTGATATCCGTTTGCGCATGTATTGCTCTTATTGCATCGCAACAAGCCCGCCCCAAGGCTATCCCTTGTTTATTTTGATTCACAAGAAGATTAAACTTGGGGCAGAGATAATCTTGAACAATCAAAACGCTACATAATTAGGTTATCGGACTATAGCAATAAACTGATGTAGTTTGCTGGCAGCAGCACACAGGGGGCTGTTAAGAAATGAATAAAAAGAAACCTCGTCTGCTTTATCTGGTGTTCTTTTCAATGACTACCGTTGCACTCTCGCCGGCATCCTTTGCAGTCAGTTTTAATTACGAGGAAATCCAGGGCCATTTCGATAGCACGGTCACTTACGGGCAAACCTATCGCACTCAACGGCGTGCAAGTAACCTTATTGGATTAAGCAATGGCGGTACGGCCTTCTCCGTCAATGGCGATGATGGCAATCTGAATTATGATACCGGGCTTATTAGTAATACGTTTCGATTTACGTCGGAACTCGATCTTCGCTACCGTAATTTTGGCGGTTTTCTCCGTTTCACCGGTTTCAAGGACACCAAGAATGATAAAGCCAGCGATCCGGAGCGCACGGACCTGACCGAGCAGGCCCTAGAACAGGTCGGGGAGGACCTAAAACTGCTGGATGCCTATGTCTGGGGCAATTTTACTATCGGCAACAATCCGGTTGATATCCGTGTCGGGGACCAGGTGTTGAGCTGGGGCGAGAGCACCTTTATCCAAAATGGTGTAAATATCATTAACCCGGTCGACGTCGCCCAGTTGCGCACACCCGGTGCGGAATTACGGAATGCCCTGATCCCGGTGGGGATGGTGTCGCTCAATGCCGGAGTGACGCCAGACATATCGGTAGAGGCCTTCTACCAGTACAATTACGACAAGATCAGAATCGACCCGCCGGGCTCGTTTTTCAGCACCAATGATTTTGTGGGTGACGGCGGCAGCTGTGCCCTGCTCGGATTTGGTAGCATACCAGATTATCCCTTGCTTGCAGTAGGCGACAGGTCTACCACAACCTGTCAATCTACTCTTTTCATGGGTCCGATTCCTCTGAGTGCATTCGGTGCCTCTCGCTCGCCCGACAGACGCCCCGACGACGGTGGCCAATATGGTGCAGCCCTGCGCTGGTACTCACCGGCAATCAACAATACCGAATTCGGTTTCTTTTTCATCAACTATCACAGCCGGCTGCCCATCATCAGCGCAATTTCATCAACTCCCGCTCCCGGTGTTGGATCACCACCTCTTAATAATCCCGTGGCGCCGGCGACCTACTTTATTGAGTACCCGGAAGACATCAAGGTCTATGCAGTAAGTTTTAATACCCAGCTGGGGACGACCGGCTGGGCCCTGCAGGGCGAGTACTCCTTCAAGAATGATGTCCCGTTGCAGGTCGATGATAATGAGTTGTTGGCGGCAGCGCTGCATTTTGACCTGATTCCTGTTCCTGGAGTAGCAAGTCAGCTGGGGGCTTTTGGCAACGGGGTAGAGGTGCCGGGCTTTATCAGGCGGAATGTCAGCCAACTGCAAATGACGGCAACACGCATCTTTGGCCCGGCGTTAGGTTCTGATCAGACCCTGTTGCTGGCCGAGTTCGCGATCTCGCACGTACACGGCATGCCGAAGCAAGAGGACCTGAGGCTGGAAGCGCCCGGCACGTCCCTGCCGGGTAATCCAGCAGTCGCTGCCTTGCCATTTGTTCCCGGCCTTGAAACCAATGGATTTGCCGATGCCACCTCCTGGGGCTATCGCATCCTGCTGCGGACGGATTTCAACCGGGCGATCGGACCGGTCAATCTGCAACCGCGCATCAGCTGGCGCCACGATGTCAACGGCAATAGCCCCGGGCCCGGCGGCAATTTCATCGAGGGTAACAAGGCCGTCTCGGTCGGTCTGGGTGCTGAATATTTGAATGAATGGGAGGCCGATCTGAGCTATACCAGTTTCTTCGGCGCCGGAACCCAAAACCTGCTTTATGACCGCGACTTTGTATCCTTCAGCATCAGTTATTCATTCTAACCAGGGGACAAGCATGCCCAGAAAAATAAAATTCATCTTTCCTCTGCTGTTATTTGCAAGCCTGTCGCACCAGGCGATTGCTGAACTCTCGGCGGATCAGATCGATCGCCTGGGCAAGGACCTGACGCCACTGGGCGGGGAAAAGGCCGGTAACGCCGATGGCAGCATTCCGGCCTGGGACGGTGGCTTGACCCAGGCACCGTCGAGCTTTGTATACGGCCAGCATTATCCCGATCCGTTTTCCGATGCTGTGCAGTTTACGATTACATCATCGAACATGTCTGAGTATGCAGACAAACTGACCGAAGGACACAAGGCTTTGCTGAGTACCTACAGTGATTCCTACAAGATGAATATCTATCCCACCCGCCGAACTGCCGCTGCGCCCCAACGTATATACGATGCCACAAAAACAGTCGCGGCTACCGCGAGATTGACACCGGATGGAAACGGTGTCCAGGGTGCGGTCGTTGGGATACCGTTTCCGATACCATCAAACGGCCTTGAAGTCATCTGGAATCATTTATTGCGCTGGCGGGGTGTTGACCTGAAACGGCATATTGGCCAGGCAGCACCGACCCGCGGCGGAGATTATACGCTGGTTGAATTTAATGATGAGATCCGAATCAAGTACAGTCATCCCGGCATTACCGAGGAGGCACTCAACAATATTATCCTTAAATTCACACAGGAAGTCGTTTCACCGGCACGTCTGGCCGGCGGTATCCTGCTGGTGCATGAAACCCTGAACCAGAACAAGGAAAATCGTAATGCCTGGCTATACAATCCCGGTCAGCGCCGGGTCAGGCGGGCACCCAACGTGGCATTTGATAACCCCGGTACCGCTTCTGATGGTATGCGTACCAATGACCAGTTTGATATGTATAACGGCAGCCCAGAACGATATGACTGGCAACTTATGGGTAAGAAAGAGATTTATGTGCCCTATAATAATTACCAGTTACAAAGCCCGGCTCTGAAATATAGTGACATACTTACGCCGCTACATATTAACCAGGATTACCCACGGTATGAATTACACCGTGTCTGGATTGTCGATGCTGTGTTAAAACCGGGCGCTCGGCATATCTACAAGCGCCGAACCTTTTACATCGATGAAGATTCCTGGCAAGTTTTGGCCGCCGATCAATACGATAACCGGGATCAGCTCTGGCGTGTGTCCGAGGGCTTTGCCATAAATCATTATGATGTCCCCAATCTCTGGACCACACTGGAAGTGCATACAGATTTACAGGCAGGGCGTTACCTCGCTATCGGTTTAACCAATGAATTTGAACCTTACAATTTCAGGGTCAAGCTTTCCGAATCTGATTTTACCCCGGCTGCCTTACGCAGACAGGGGATTCGCTAGACTGCCTCTAACAATAATTGATACTAAACGCCTGGATTGAACATCCGGGCGTTTTTATTCATAGGTATAAATAATTATTACCGGGCTGCTGATGAAAACTGCTTGCACCATATCGTGTGTATTCACTGCAATATTATATTTTGCAACTACCTGGGTAACTGCCCATGACGCACCCGGTGACAGCCATAACGCCTCCGAGGATTATCCATTAATAGAAGAATCACTCCTGATTGATATTGATCTTGCCGATGATCTCGTTATTGCAGTGGGAGATCGGGGTCATATCTTGTGGACTGAAGATTACAGGACCTGGCACCAGGCCGAGGTAGCGGTTAACTCCACACTCACCGCGATTGACATGGTTAACCGGAACCTGGGTTGGGCTGTGGGGCATGATGCAGCCATACTGGCAACAGCTGATGCGGGCCGTACTTGGCAAATCCAGCATTACTCCCCAGAGGATGAGACACCCTTGCTGGATGTCTGGTTTGACAATGAAAACCGGGGTATTGCCATTGGTGCTTATGGTCTTTACCTGGTAACCGAGGATGCCGGGCAGACCTGGTTGCCGGTAGATATGCAGATAAACGAGCGTGATGAAATTGATGAGGGGCTGGGACAAAGCGAGGAACTGATTGAACTTTATGATCTTCATTTGAATGCAATTACCGAGTCGCCAGATGGCATACTGTATATCGTTGCAGAAGCAGGGAAAATCTATCGCTCAGAAGACCGTGGCAAAACCTGGGACGAACTGCCATCGCCCTACATAGGTTCTCTCTTTGGAGTCCTGGCGCTTGAGAACAATATTGTGCTGGTCTACGGTTTGCGCGGTCACCTCTATCGCTCGGACGATGGTGGAGACTCCTGGCAACGAATTATTGTTCATACCGGCAATACAATTTCCAGCGGTGTTCGTCTGCATAACAACAACATCATACTGGCCGGAACGGGTGGCTTATTATTAATGAGTTATGATTCGGGTTATAACTTCAAACTTGTCATGACCCGGGAGCGCAACAATTTTGCTGCGGTGGTAGAGACGGAGGATGAACAAATCATAACGGTCGGCGACAAGGGAATCCGCAGTCTTTTACTTCAGAGCCTGGAACTGATCGATGAGTGAGTCTAAATACACTGCTGCCGTCGAGTCATTCCTGTTTTCATATCGGAAACCGGTACTGATTGTATTTGGTGTCATCACCATGTTGATGTTGATTTCAATGACACAACTCAGGGTAGATACCGGTTTTAAGAAAACCCTCCCGCTTGAACATGAATACATGAAGACTTTCGTCAAACATCAGGCCGAATTTGGCGGTGCCAATCGTATTCTTGTTGCTCTGATAGCAAAAGAAGGAGACATATTTACCCCGGAATTTTTTAAGACGCTCAAAGATGTGACTGACGAAGTTTTTTTTATCCCTGGCGTAGACCGGGCCCAGGTCAAGTCACTGTTCACGCCCAATGTGCGATTTACCGAGGTTGTGGAAGATGGTATCTCCGGCGGGAATGTTATTCCGGATGACTTCGATTATTCCAGGGAAGATCTCCAGAAAGTAAAACAAAACATCATCAAGGCCGGTATTGTCGGCAGGCTTGTCGCCAATGATTTTTCCGGGGCCCTGGTCAGTGCACAACTACTTGATATCAATCCTAATACCGGTGAACGCCTTGATTATGTCGAGGTATCGCGTCAACTTGAAGAGAAAATCCGGCAAAAATATTCAAGTGAACAAACCGATGTAAATATTGATTACCATATCATTGGTTTTGCCAAGATGATTGGCGATATCACAATTGGTGCGAAACGGGTCATCCTGTTTTTCTTTATTGCCCTGCTGATCACGGCCTGCCTTGTGATTTATTACGCCCAGTCTGTCAAGTTCGCTATAGTGCCGCTGGGCTGCTCCCTGGTTGCAGTAATCTGGCAACTTGGATTATTACCCTTGTTCGGTTTCGGTATTGATCCGATGTCCATATTGGTCCCATTTCTGGTATTTGCAATCGGTGTCAGCCATGGCATGCAAATGCTTAATGCTGTCCGGAGTGGCATATGGAAACGACTCGGTTGTGAATCGGCCTGCCGTTCCAGTTTCCGCAAGTTACTTGTCCCAGGTGTCATTGCCTTACTGAGTGATACGGTCGGTTTCATCACCATATTGTTGATCGATGTCGAAATCATCCAGGAAATGGCGGTTACGGCAAGTCTTGGTGTTGCCGTCATTATCCTCACCAACCTTGTTTTATTACCATTATTGCTTTCTTTGCTGGAAATTGATCCCGGTTATCCAGATAGGTTGCATCGACGTGCCACTCGCTTATTGCCATTGTGGCACCGGTTATCCAGGGTAACTCAGCGTAGAAATGCAATAACAGTAATTATCATCTCGGTATTTCTGCTTGCATTTGGACTGTGGCAAGGGAGTGATGTAAAGATTGGTGATCAACACCGCGGTATCCCTGAATTACATGAGGATTCTCGTTATAATCGGGATTCCAAGGAGATTGCCAGACGATTTTCCATCGGCGTGGATGTCCTGTCTGTAATCGTTGAGACCGTACCCGAAGGATGCATCAACTATGAGGTCATGAAAACCATCGACGAGTTTGAATGGGTCATGGCCAATACACCAGGTGTGCAATCGGTAATGGCATTGCCAAGCGTTGCCAAGATTATTAATGCTGGCTGGAATGAAGGCAATATCAAATGGCGTGTGTTGCCGCGTAACCAGTCTGTGCTGACCCAATCGGTTTCCTATGTACCAACATCTTCAGGCCTTCTGAACAGTGACTGCAGTGTCATGCCGGTACTAGTATTTACCCGGGATCATAAGGCAGAAACCATCAGGACCATCATTAACCAGGTCAAGGCTTTTGCCAATGAGAACAACTCCGAAACCATCCAGTTCAAACTGGCGACCGGGAACGTAGGGGTTATGGCCGCAACGAATGAAGAAGTAGAGGCAGAACAGTTTCCAATATTAATGTATGTCTACGCCGTTATTATTACTCTCTGCATTATTACTTTCCGATCTATTGCTGGCACACTGTGTATTGTCATACCGTTAGCGCTGGTTTCGCTGCTGTCGTATGCGCTTATGAGCATCCTTGAAATCGGTTTAAAAGTGAATACCCTGCCAGTTGTTGCTCTGGGTGCAGGCATCGGTGTGGATTACGGCATCTATATTTATCACCGGCTTGCTTCATTCCTGGACGAGGGTCTGACCATGTCCCGTGCCTACGAGATGACCCTGGCCACATCCGGTTCTGCTGTATTCTTTACTGCTATTACGCTCACAATCGGAGTCATGACCTGGGTATTTTCACCCCTGAAATTTCAGGCCGATATGGGAATTCTGTTAATGTTTATGTTTTTTGTTAACATGTTGGGGGCAAGTTTTTTGTTACCCGCGTTAGCCACCCTGATAATCAAAAAGAAATAAGCTCCTGAATTCATGAGTACCACAGTCATTGTCTGGTTCAGGCAGGATCTGCGTCTTAACGATAATCCTGCACTGGCTACTGCCATAAAATCTGGTAGGGCGATCATTCCATTGTATATCTGGTCACCAGATGAAGAGGGCATGTGGTCACCCGGCAGTGCCAGCCGTTACTGGTTACATCATGCTTTAAAATCACTTGAAAAAGAGCTTCGGGATCTTGGCTCGCGTCTGGTTATCTCGAGGGGTCCCTGTCTTGAATCGCTGGAAAAAATCATCAGACAATCATCTGTTGACAGCGTTTACTGGAACCGTTGTTACGAACCGGCTGCTATCAAGCGTGATACCCGGATTAAAAAGACACTCAGGAAAAACGGGATTGATGTCGAAAGCTATAATGCTAACCTGTTATATGAACCACATCAGGTTCAAAATAAGCAGGGCAATCCCTTCAAGGTCTATACACCTTTCTGGAGACATTACCAGGCACTTGAAATTCCCGCACCAGTCGGGACATCAGTTAAGAAACTGGCGTCACCCGGCAAGTGGCCCAAATCTTTATCTATCAGGGATCTCGGTTTGATCCCCAGGATCAAGTGGTATAAGGGTATTGATAAGTTCTGGGATCCGCGGAAATGTACGGCAAAAAATTATCTTGTAACATTCCTCGACGGACCAATCCAGGGTTATCCGAAAGACCGTGATTATCCGGCCATCGATGGCGTTTCGCGTTTGTCGCCGTTTCTGCATTTTGGCCAGATCGGGCCGCGCCAGATTTGGCATTCTGTAGTGAGGCATGAAAACAAACAGGGACGACTTAGCCCGGGCAAGGCTGCTGACGCCTGGTTGAGGCAATTGATCTGGCGGGAGTTTGCACATCACCTGCTATATCATTTTCCGGAGACTACTGACAAACCCATGTACAGCAAATTTGCTGCCTTTCCCTGGAAAAAAAACAGGCGTTTACTCGAATCCTGGCAGCATGGAAAGACAGGGTATCCCATAGTTGATGCCGGCATGCGCCAGCTTTGGCAAACCGGCTGGATGCATAACCGGGTCCGTATGATCGTAGGCTCATTTCTGGTCAAGGATCTCTTGATCCACTGGCTCGAAGGTGCGCGCTGGTTTTGGGATACGCTGGTGGATGCGGACCTCGCAAACAATACCCTCGGATGGCAATGGGTGGCCGGTAGCGGCGCAGATGCGGCGCCATTTTTCCGGATCTTCAATCCGGTCCGGCAGGGTGAACGTTTTGATTCGCAGGGTGACTACGTCAGGCGATGGCTACCGGAACTGGCGCAACTGGAAAACAAATACATCCACCAGCCCTGGAATGCCCCGGCTGATAGAATGAAACAAGCAAAAATTCAACTGGGTAAAACCTATCCCGGTCCCATTGTTGATCATGATGAAGCCAGAAAAACAGCCCTGGCCTGTTATCAGGCTCTCAAGGACAACTACTGAATACATACCTATGAAATATTTACAGCCACGCTTCTGGCCTATCTGGTGTTTTATCGGCTTGATACATCTGGCCTCGCTGTTTCCGTTTCGTTGGCAGATGAAGCTGGGTAATTTGCTGGGCAAGCTGGCAAAACATATCGGCAAGAAACGGGTCCGGGTCGCGGAGATCAATATTCGACTCTGTTTCCCGGAATGGTCCGATGAGCAACGCCGGGACATGCTGGACAGGCATTTCGAGTCACTCGGCAGGGCCCCTTTTGACTTTGGCATTGCGGCCTGGTGGCGTGATAAACAGATTGAACGGCTCGCAATTATCGAGGGCCTGGACAACCTGCAAGAGGTTCTTTCCCGGGGCAGAGGTGCAATTTTACTGGCCGGTCATTTCACCACGCTGGATATTGCTGGACGTATCATGCATTTACATACGCAAATGTACCCCGTCTACAGAAAGCATAACAATCCATTGATGGAGGAATTTATCGGCGGTAACCGCGCCAATATCTGCGGCAAGGCCATTTCTCATGAAGATATGCGTAGTATGTACAAGGCCCTGCGCGATAATATTCCCTTGTATTACATCCCTGATCAGAATTTTGGTATGCGCTATTCCATCTTTGTCCCGTTCTTCGCTGTCCAGACGGCCACCATCACGGCGACATCCCGCCTGGCCGCAAAATACGGCACACCGGTTGTCCCCATCATTCAACAGCGCCTGCCGGATTACCAGGGCTACCGGGTAAAATTTGAAAAGGCACTGGAAAATTTTCCATCTGACGACATCGTGAAAGACACCACGCGCATCAACCAATTACTGGAACAACAGGTGCGCGATAACCCGGCGGATTACCTCTGGGTACACCGCCGCTTCAAGACGCGGCCGGAAGGCGAAAAGAGTTTATATGATAACTGAAATCATTAATACGTATTATGTATTCGAATTTATGCTTTAAATACTTAAGCACTGGGTTTAATCCAACAATCATAACGAATAACTGGTAAATCAATGTCTACTGAAAATATATTTAATGGCTCAATACCGAGTACATATCATGAGTATCTGGTTCCATTGATCTTTTCTGACTATGCGGAAGATCTTGTCAGTCGTGTGTCGGTTCCTGATGGTGCCACAATTCTTGAAATTGCGGCCGGTACAGGGGTTTTGACAGAGTGCTTGGCAAATCGTCTTCCATCAGGGGTGATAATAATTGCAACTGATTTGAATTCGACAATGCTTGATGTTGCTCGGGAAAATCTGGCCAAGTACAACAATATATCATTTAATGTGGCCAATGCTATTGATCTTCATTATAACGATGACTCGTTTGATGTAGTGTTATGCCAGTTTGGCGTTATGTTTTTCCCGGATTTGATCCAGGCTTATCGCGAGGTGTACCGTGTCCTTAAACCGGGAGGTGAGTTTATGTTTAATGTCTGGGATTCGCTGGACAATAATCATTTTTCCAGGGCAGTCCATGAATCAGTAATCAAGCTGGACCGGGTCAATCCGCCTGATTTTCTCAAATTGCCCTATGGCTACCATAATGTTGAAGTTATCAAGGGACAGCTGGAAGAAGCCGGTTTCCGTTATATAGGCGTTGACGTAGTAAAGAAGCAGAGCCGCGCTGATTCGGCAAGAGACGTTGCCCTTGCGCTGGCGGCCGGGTCGCCTCTGGCAACACAGCTCGCCGAACGCGGTTTGTCTGATGCTGTTGAAACAGTCGAAGCAGATTTACTTGATGAGTTCGGGGAAGGTGAGATATCCGCACCAATGCAGGCAAAAGTGTTTCACGCAGTAGCATCTTCCTGATCAATCAGCATGACGCAGGCTTTGATTGCCTGCCGGATCGCGGGAAGAAACTGGCGCCCTGAGCAGGAGTCGAACCTGCGACCTACCGCTTAGGAGGCGGTTGCTCTATCCACTGAGCTACCAGGGCGTTTCGATATGCTGTATATAAGTCTTGAAGTTTAACATATGGCCTTCGCCGCGCCTGAAGAATCCCTTGAATTCACATGACTATCAGATCTGGCATGATAACGCTGTTGTCAGTAACTATGGATTGATGCAATCTGCCGTGGCTATGAAATACAACATTTTGTTAATTGAAGATCACCGGGATATCGCGGATATGGTCTGCGAGTATCTCGAACGCCGAGATTTTATTATAGATTATGCCTCGGACGGGGTGACTGGCCTGCACCTTGCGGTAAGTAATGAATATGACGCTATCATTCTGGATCTGATGCTGCCCGGTATGGATGGCATTGATTTATTGAAGAAATTGCGCGATCAGGCCAGGAAGACAACCCCGCTGTTAATTTTAACGGCGCGCGATACCCTGCAGGAGAAGATTGGGGGGCTTGAGGCCGGGGCCGACGATTACCTGGTGAAGCCCTTTGAGATACTGGAGCTTGAAGCCCGGCTTCGCGCCTTGGTGCGCCGTAATCGGGGTGAAGTAACCCAGGAAGTGCTGCGTGTTGCCGACCTGAGTTTTGATACCAGCAGTATGCGGGTGATCCGTTCCGGAACAGAATTGAAACTATCACCCATCGGACTCAAAATTCTGGCGATTCTCATGCGCGCTTCACCAAAGGTTGTCAGCCGTCGAGAGATCGAAAGGCAGATATGGGGCGATATCCTGCCAGACAGTGACACTCTGCGCAGCCATATGTATAACCTCCGCAAAGTCATCGACAAACCTTTCGAAAAACAACTGATGCATACTATCCAGAACACGGGATTCAAGCTCGAAGACCATGACTAGACAGGGTGGGCTGGGGCATAGACTGTGGAAAGCCTTTGTTATCCAGGCAGGACTGATTGCCGTTGCGGCAATCCTGGGCATCTATGCTGCACGATTTGTTCTGAGTGATGTTCTGATCAGCAGTGCCCTGAACAGCGAGGCGGAACATTTCTGGGGCCGCTATGCAGATAATAATGATTTTCCGAGGCCTGACACTTATAACATGAAAGGTTATCTGGCCGGCAGAGATGCTGTCCCCGAAAAAATCCGGAACTTGCAAGAAGGCATTCACAAATTGCCCGGTGATAGTGTTGATGTGTATATCATTCATGTCTCTGAGCGTCATGGCAGGAAACTGTACCTGGAATTCGATGGTGAGAGCGTGAGTGAACTCGCATTATTATTCGGTACCATTCCTCTGGCCGGTGTACTGATTGTCATATACCTCACGACCTGGTTCCTGTACCGCTTTTCGCGCCGGGCCGTGTCACCGTTGATACGGCTCTCAAAACAGGTCAAAAACCTGGATCCGAAGAATACAGAACATTTTGCTATCAATCTGTCTGATATTTCCGGGGATGCGGACCAGGAAGTCATGAACCTCTCCCGCGCCCTGTCAGACTTGTTACGCCGTATAGATGAATTTGTGATACGGGAAAGAAATTTCACAAGAGATGCCAGCCATGAACTGCGCAGCCCTGTGACAGTTATTAAGATTGCCGCAGATATGTTGTTGGCAGATGAAACACTCAGTGAGAGTGCAACGAGGTCACTGGAGCGGATCAAGCGATCTGCCAAGGATATGGAAGAATTGATAGAGGCCTTGCTGATGCTGGCCAGGGAATCTGACAATGGCCTATCGATGGAAAATGTCTGTGTAAATGATGTCGTCAGGGAGGAACTCGACTTTGCCCGGGAGTTGTTTAGGCATAAAAACATCACGTTCGATATTCATGAATCGAATCAATTGAGGGTTAACGCTTCTGACAAGGTCTTGTCGGTACTGATTGGAAACCTGGTACGTAATGCCTTCTCCTATACGGAGGAGGGTAGGGTGGATATGTACATTGAGAACGACAGGTTAATCATAGAAGATAGCGGTGTCGGTATTCCAGATGAGGAAATGGAGAAGGTCTTCAAGCCGTTTTTCACTCATGAAGGCAAACAGCTTGGCGGTTATGGGGTTGGGCTTACTATCGTCAAATTCCTGTCTGACCGGTTCAAATGGCCAATTACTATTGAAAGCAAACTAAATTTCGGCACAAAAGTAACGGTCATATTCCCCGAGGCCGAAAAGAATACGACCGCTCGACATCCACCAGCTGTCTAGAGCAGGATTTATCCATTTTTCACACTGATTTCACTCTTTTTTCACAGGGCCTCGTCTAAAATAGGGATCAATCAAACCGGTTTAAATAAGAAATGATACTCAAAAAAGTACAATCAACAGGGTATTTACGGGAATTTGCCAGATGGATATCGAATGACGAATCGCGCTTAGACGGGGTGCCGTCGGAAAAAAGAACAAGGCTCGACCCGCCTCGGGTGGCAGTACTTGCGCTGTTCCATATAGCCTGCCTGTTAATCTTTATTGTTGGTTGGTCGGCAGCAGCACTGGTTCTCGCACTGGGCAGTTATCTACTCAGAATGTTTTTCATCACGGCGTTCTATCATCGTTATTTTTCCCACCGCAGTTACCGGGTCTCTAGGAGTGTTCAATTCTTGATGGCATGTCTGGGCTGCACCGCCGGGCAACGCGGACCACTCTGGTGGGCCAGCCATCACCGTGTACACCACGCCAAGTCTGACAGTGACAAGGATCCTCACTCACCCCGTCAGGGATTTTTGAACAGCCATCTACTCTGGTTTCTGCGCCGGAACAAGTTCGTGATTGAAAGAAAATATGTCAAGGACTGGCTACGCTACCCAGAACTTTGCTGGCTGGAAAAATTTGACTGGATTCCCTTGGTTCTCTATGGTCTCGGCTGCTATCTACTGGGTGAACTTCTCAGCTTATGGTTTCCATATCTGGGTGTGAATGGCGCCCAGGTCTTTGTCTGGGCATTTATAGTATCCACCGTGCTGCTCTATCATGCTACCTATACGATCAATTCACTGGCGCATAAATTCGGCAAGAGGCGTTATCACACCCGCGACGACAGCAGGAACAACTGGTTACTTGCATTGCTGACCCTTGGTGAAGGTTGGCATAACAATCATCATCGTTATCCCGCCGCGGCCAGGCAGGGTTTCTTCTGGTGGGAACTTGATCTGACCTATATCGTCCTGAAAACACTGAACAAGCTGGGATTGATCAGTGAGATAAGGGAAGTTCCCGCTGTTGTATTAAACGAAGCGGGAACAGGGAGATGAAAATAGCGGTGATTGGAACAGGAATCTCCGGACTTACCACGGCGCTGCTTTTAAATTATCGCCACGATATTACCGTTTTCGAATCCAATAATTACATTGGCGGACATACGAATACGATATTTGTTAAAGATCACGGGAAAACACTGCCAGTAGATACTGGTTTTATTGTCTTTAACGAGACGAATTATCCTAATCTCTGTCAACTTTTTGACAGGCTTGGTGTGGAAAGCCGTGATTCGGATATGAGCTTCAGTGTGCATTGTGAAAAAACTGGACTTGAATACAACGGTACCAGCCTGAACGGTATTTTTAGTCAGCGACGCAACCTGTTGCGTCCAGACTTCTGGTTCATGCTACGTGACATCCTGCGTTTTCATGATGATGCAAAGGTTTCGCTTGATTGTGGTCTTGATGACCAGGTCACAGTTGCTGATTATGTGAATAACATGAATTACAGTGATGGATTTGTTGAAAATTATCTGGTACCGCTGGGTGCCTCACTTTGGTCATGTCCCGCCAGTCGATTCCGGGAATTTCCCATGCGGTTCGTGATTGAATTCATGGCCAATCACCACATGTTGCAAGTGAATCAACGTCCAATCTGGAAAACAGTTATTGGTGGGTCATCCAGCTATATTGGACCGCTAACTGCACCCTATAAAGACAAAATCAGGATTTCCACACCAGTAAAACAGATCAGCAGGCAGTTATCTTCAGTCAAACTGACTCTCATAGATGGCGGTAGTGAACAATTTGATGAGGTGGTTATAGCCACACATGCCAACCATGCCCTGCAATTACTGGAAAATCCGCAGACCGAAGAAAGGGAAATGCTGGGACATTTCGAATATCAACCCAATGATGTGGTTTTGCATACTGATACCCGCCTGTTACCGAAATCGCCAAATGCCTGGGCAAGTTGGAACTACCGAATTCCTGAGTCCGCCACGGATGTTGGGATGGTGACCTATAACATGAACATGTTGCAGGGCCTGTCTTCAAAAGACACCTACTGCGTATCTTTAAACCAAACCGCTGATATTGATCCGGAAGGAATCATCTATCGCATTACTTACCAACACCCACAATTCAGCACCGGCAGAGACCAGGTCCAGAATGATCACGAACGTCTGATCCGGAACAATCGTATTTCATATTGTGGTGCATACTGGGGCTTTGGATTTCATGAAGACGGTATCAGTAGTGCCTTACGGGTTTGCTCTGCCTTTGATGAGGTACTGTGATGCGTAGCCGACTTTACAAGGGCACACTGGGCCATGAACGCCTGTACCCATGCTCGCACAGATTCCATTACAAGGTATTCATGTTGTATCTTGATCTGGATGAATTACCCACTCTGTTTGATAGGTTTCTTTTCTGGTCATCCCGCGGTGTCAATCTGGCTTGGTTCAGGCGCAGTGATCATCACGGCGATTCCTCACAGCCCCTGAAACAATCGATCATCGACCTGATCCGGAACGAGACAGGAAAAACACCAACAGGTCCCATTTGTCTGCTGACACATCTGCGTTACCTTGGTTATGTCATGAACCCAGTCAGTTTCTATTACTGCTGGAATGACACTGCCGATGCAATCGAATTCATCGTTGCCGAAGTCCATAACACCCCCTGGGGTGAACAACATTGCTATGTCTTGGATGCAGATAAGGACAGGGATCTAATATTTGAATTCAAAAAGGAGTTTCACGTATCCCCGTTCATGTCGATGGATCAGGATTACAAATGGTCGTTCACCGCCCCAGCTGAGCAATTGTCAGTGCAGATGTGCAATTACGAGGGTGGCAGGCACATATTTAATGCCTGGAGCAAACTGGAAGAAGCTCCGATTTCTTCAAAGTCACTTGCCTTGGCACTTGTTCATTTTCCATTTATGACCCTGAAGGTCATTCTTGCGATTTACTGGCAGGCGTTGCGGCTCTGGTTGAAACGGGTGCCTTTCCAAGAACACCCAAAACATTATATGAAACGAGAGAGTCAGTCATGACAATAGAAGAACGCACGTTAACGACGGGACGGGCCTGGAAACCGGCGAGGAGTGTGACTTGGTTCTTACGTAACCGTATTCTGGCAAAACTGGACCAGCTGGTCGGGGGCAAGGTCGTGTTACAGGATGAATGGGGAGAAGTTGAGCTGGGCCAGTCAAACGTCAGTCAGCAAATCCATATACAGGTATTTAACTCTGCATTCTATCTTGAGATGGCACTCGGCGGCAGTAATGGTGCTGCCGCTGCCTATCGCTCCGGCTACTGGAACAGTGATGATTTAACCGGCCTGTTCAGCCTGTTTATTCGTAATATTGATCTACTGGATTCCATGGAGTCCGGTCTCGCCAGAACAGGCATGTGGTGTTTCAGGCGCTGGCACAGCAGACGAGCCAACACCAGGGAAGGAAGTCAAAAAAACATTCATGATCACTATGATCTCGGTAATGATTTTTTTGCACTGTTTCTTGATGAAACCATGACTTACTCGGCCGGCATTTTTGTAAATCCCACGGACACGCTCAAGCAGGCTTCAATTAATAAACTGGATCGCATTTGTCAGAAACTGAATCTTGATGTCAAAGATAAAGTTATTGAGATTGGTACCGGCTGGGGCAGTTTTGCAATTCATGCCGCCAAGTATTATGGCTGCCATGTCACAACCACCACTATATCCAGACAACAGTATGAACTTGCTCGAGAACGCATCAGAGCAGAGGGTTTATCCAGCCAGATCGAATTGCTTTTGGCCGATTACCGGGATCTTCAGGGTAGTTATGACAAACTGGTTTCAATTGAAATGATAGAGGCCGTTGGACATGAGTTTCTACCCGAATACTTTAAAATCTGTACAGGCTTGTTGAAACCTGATGGCCAGATGTTATTGCAGGCCATTACTATGCCCGATGACCGCTATCAAGATTACCTTAAAAATACTGATTTCATTCAACAGTTCATCTTTCCAGGCAGTTGTGTCCCGTCATTTAATGCCATATTGGATGCCTCAGTCGTTAGGACTGATCTGCAGGTTTCACAAGTCGAGAATATCGGTCCGCACTATGCAGATACCCTGCGTTGCTGGCTTGAGAATGTGATGAAAAATGAAGAACGGATTCTGGCGCTTGGTTACAGTCGTGATTTCCTGAGGTTATGGGAGTACTACCTGTGTTATTGCGAAGCCGGCTTCAGAGAACGATACCTCGGGGATTTACAGATTCTTTTCAGCAAACCGGCATGCCGGGCTCCGGCTTTGCCCCAATTTATGGACGATACAAACCCATGACCAAATTCAAACTATTCAACTTCGCCGCGCTACAAATTGGCTGGTTTGTGACCTGCTACTTCAGCGGTATCGGTTATCCGCTGGCAGGACCAGCCTTTACCCTGGTCTGGCTGCTCATCCATTTCTCGATCGTTCCAGACAAATTCATCGATCTGCGAATTATTATTGTCGCGGGGCTGTTTGGTTATCTGGCTGATTCCTTTCTGGTACTAACCGGGCAATTCACGTTTCCTGATTATGCCCAGGCAGGCATGCCAACCACAATCTGGATGGTCACGCTCTGGATCAACTTTGCCCTGACCCTGCGTTATTGCCTGTCATGGCTCAGGCGCCGTTATGTCCTGGGTATGGTGGGCGGTGCTGTGTTTGGGCCATTGGCCTACTATGCCGGAGAAAAATTTTCAGCAATTGTTCTGGCTGATCATACGACTGCCCTCATCGCAATCGGAATAGAGTGGATCATTGCCATTCTGTTGTTGCTCTGGATCACGGAGAAATCCGAAATCGAAAACGGTCACATTCAACAATCCATCATCAAGGTATTCTCGAGGTAAAGGCATGCCTATTGGTCAATTGATTCTTACAGGCTGGATTGCGGTTGCCATACTTATGCTGATCCTGTGGCTGGTGCAGGCCCGCACCCGGAACGCCGGCATCGTCGACATCGCCTGGGCTTTTGCAACGGCTATCCTGGGCATCTATTTCTCCTTATATAATGACGCCGGGCACAGCGCACGCCAGATGCTACTGGCGTTCATCGTCGCAATCTGGGGATTAAGACTGGGAATTTACCTCACACAACGGGCCTTTATTGAGGAAGAGGATGGTCGCTATCGATATCTACGCAGTAAACTCGGATCTAAAGTTCAGCCTTTCATGTTTGTTTTTTTCCAGGTTCAGGCCTTATGGGCTGTTATGTTTGCCCTGCCAATCTGGGCAGCTGCCCGGGCACCGGGTGAGATGCTCCAGTGGAATGATTATGCCGGTCTGATTCTCTGGCTGGCCTGTTTTGCTGGTGAAGCAATAGCAGACAGGCAGTTGCATCAATATCGACGAAAATCCTCGGGTAAACAGGGTGTTTGCGAGGAGGGTCTGTGGCGTTATTCACGGCATCCGAATTACTTCTTTGAATGGATGCAATGGTGGGCCTACGTCCTGATAGGTATAGGCTCTGACGTCTGGTGGATAACCTGGCTGGGTGTGGCAGTTATGCTGGTCTTCCTGGTCAAGGTTACCGGCATTCCCTATACAGAGCAGCAGGCCTTGCGCAGCAGGGGAGATGCCTACCGGCGTTACCAGAGTACAACCAGTCGTTTTATTCCATTACCCAAAAAACAAATTACTGGTGAACCATCATGACAACAGCAACCGAATTATCCATAAACTGGGTCGAGCGCGGTTATGTGCCCGATATGGTGATACGAAAGAGTATCCGGCGACTGTGTCAGACAAGGCTGCAGGAGATCGAAGCCAATAACTGTGAGACCGCAGCGGCCAGACTGCAATCTTTCATTGCCGAAATGGATCGCTCGCCGATTGCCTTGTTACCGGATAAGGCCAACGAACAACATTATGAGGTTCCTGCTGCCTTGTATCAAAAAGTGCTGGGCAACAATCTGAAATACAGTTGTTGCTACTGGGATACATCCACTAAATCACTGGATCAGGCGGAAGCCAGGGCATTGGCACTCACGGCCGAGCATGCTGATCTCGCTGATGGACAAAAGATCCTGGAACTGGGTTGTGGTTGGGGTTCACTGACCCTCTGGATGGCCAGGCAATTTCCTGAAACAAGTATTACTGCCGTGTCCAATTCAAACTCTCAGCGCGAGTTTATTCTCAACAAGGCTCAATCCGAAGGTATCAAAAATATCAAAATCATTACTGCTGATATGAATGAATTTGATATCGAAGAAACATTTGATCGTATTGTATCGGTTGAGATGTTTGAACACATGCGCAACTATCGTGAGTTGTTTGGACGAGTCGCCGGATGGTTGAATGATGATGGACGTTTTTTCATGCACGTCTTCTGTCACCGTCTGGTTCCCTATGCATTTATCGAGCGTGATGCATCTGACTGGATGAGCCGTTATTTCTTCTCTGGCGGCATGATGCCCAGTGATGACTTGCCACACTATTTCCAGGATGACCTGGTCATTGCAGAGCAATGGCGCTGGCCGGGTACACATTATGAAAAGACCGCCAATGCCTGGCTTAAAAACATGGATGCAAGAAAGGAATTGTGGGACACGTTTGAATCAATTTACGGCAAAGAAGATGCCATGAAATGGTGGATACGCTGGCGTATTTTTTTCATGGCCTGTGCTGAGCTTTTTGGTTATCACCATGGCCAGGAGTGGTGGGTCAGCCATTATCTTTTTCAAAAACGGAAGGCATGAACCGGGATAAATTTAAATTACTGGTGCTTACATTTCTGGCCCTGTCAGGTATTGTAATTATGTCGATGGCGATTGCTCATGCATTTATCCAGGGCGATTTTGCAAAAGAGGGTGCCATATTAATGGAATTGCCGTGGGGGATCCTGACTCTTGTGGATGTATACATCGGCTTTGTACTTTTCTCATGCTGGGTCATCTTGCGTGAGGAAAATGTTCTGACTGTGTGCGTCTGGATTGCTTCGATCATGATTTTGGGAAATATTATCAGTTGTCTCTACTTGTTTATTGCACTGATGAAATCAAATGGAGATATAAAAACCTTGTTACTGGGACACACAGCGTCTTGAGATACCTATGATGAAAACTTTGTTCACGATTATATTTATTTCAGCCAACTTTTTGCCCGATATTGGTCATGCGGTGGAAACAGAGCGCGTTGGTTATGCCTATGCGCAGGACAGCGGAGAATTGATTTACACCGAAACACACAACGAGATCAGAAAAGATGGACGAATTATCTCAGACACTGTGACCTACCATGATGCCAATGGCAAACTCTTTGCCGTCAAAAATGTCGATTATAGTCCGAACCCGCTTGCCCCTGACTTTCACCTGAAAAACAGCCGTACCGGGCATACCGAGTCCGGAAAAAATCGCGGAGAAAAGTATCAAGTCAAATTCAGCGAGAGTGATCAGGCCGATATTGAATCCAAAACCCTGCCCCTGCCGGAGGATGCCGTTGCCGATGCCGGGTTTGACGAATTGATCATTTCCCAGTGGGAAGACATTGTTGCCGACAAGCCGGTCACCCGGAAATTCCTGATTCCCGGTCTCCTGAGTTTCTATGATTTCCGCATCTATCAGGCGGAAGTGCAGATGAAAGACGGTGAGCGTAGCCGGGTTATTCACGTCGAACCGGATAATTTTTTCTACCGGCTATTGGGTGGCACCACCCGACTGGTATACGCCTATGATGAACCGCGTCTCAAGGTCTTCCAGGGTGTATCCAACATGCGAGATGCAGAGGGGGATAACCTGCAGGTTAAAATAGTTTTTCCTGTCAGAGATATAGGCGTCGTCAGCCGGGATTAACCCGGCTATGGTCTCATGTATCTGGCGTGTGACAGTATGCTTAAATTTGATCTATAATTGTTGCTATGCAAAATACCCTGCATCTTTTGCAGCCGACAACGTTTCCCGACATCAGCAGACGCAAAACTGAGACATTGCAGATCAACATAGGCCTGAAATGCAACCAGCAATGCATCCATTGCCATGTCAATTCCAGTCCGAAACGCACCGAGGCCATGAGCCCAGAAACCCTCCAGCAAGTGGTCGATTTTATAGAGCAGTCCGGCGTTGAGACACTGGACATTACCGGAGGCGCCCCGGAACTACACCCCGGTTTCAGAAGCCTGGTCGAGGCAGTCCAGGCGTTTGGCACCCATGTGATTGATCGCTGTAACCTCACAATTTTACTGGAACCCGGACAGGAAACGCTGGCGGAGTTTCTGGCGACCTATAATGTCGAGATCACTGCCTCCTTGCCTTGTTATTCTGTCGAAAATGTTGACCGTCAGCGTGGTCGGGGTGTGTTTGAAAAAAGCATCCGAGCGTTGCAGTCATTGAACCAGCTCGGCTACGGACAGGAAAACAGTGGTCGGTTGCTAAATCTGGTCTACAATCCCCAAGGCCCGTCGTTGCCTCCGAATCAGGCAACTTTGGAAGCTGATTACAAGCGCATACTCAAAGAAAAATATAACATCAGTTTCAACCAACTCTTCACCCTCTGCAATATGCCCATCAAACGTTTTGGTAGTATGCTCATTTCCAATAACCAGTTTGACGACTACATGACATTACTGAAGCAAGCACATCGCGAGGAAAATCTTGATAACGTCATGTGTCGATCATTGATCAGTGTTGACTGGCAGGGTTATGTTTATGATTGTGATTTCAACCAGATACTGGGCCTCGAACTGGAATCGGACAAATCTGAAAAACTGCATATTACTGACCTCATGCAAATGTCACTTGAGGGGAAACCAATCATTACAGGAAATCATTGTTTTGGTTGCACAGCTGGTCAGGGCAGCAGTTGTGGAGGGGCTTTGTCATGAACAGGAAAATCTCGGTCATAATTCCGGTATTGAATGAGGCCAATGAAATTAATCAATGCCTCACGGCCCTGTTACCAATGAAAAAAGCGGGGCATGAAATCATCGTCGTTGACGGCGGCAGTACAGATGATACCTGTGATTTGGCCAATCCCTCTGCCGACCAGGTCATTACTGCTGCCAGGGGCCGCGCGCGGCAGATGAACACCGGTGCCGCATTTGCCAGCGGCGATATTTTGCTGTTCCTGCATGCGGATACCCGCTTACCAAAGCAGCCTGATCAGCTTATTCTTGCGGCGACCGCCAATTGTACCAGTTTCTGGGGCAGGTTTGATGTTCGCCTCAGTGGTAACCTTTGGTTATTGAGAATTGTAGAAGCTGGAATGAATTTCCGCTCGAGGATGTCCGGGATATGCACGGGGGATCAGGCTATCTTTGTAAACCGCGAACTGTTCAAGCGTGTCGGTGGTTTTGATGATATTGAATTGATGGAGGATATTGCTCTCTCCAGAAAACTCAGGAAACGAATACGCCCCATCTGCCTGGAGGATAAGCTGGTAACCTCCAGCCGGCGCTGGGAAACCGCCGGTGTATTAAGCACTATCCTGAAGATGTGGTGCCTGAGACTGGCATACAGCATCGGATTCAATCCTTCCAGGCTGGCCCGCTTTTATGAACAGGCATGAGTCTGCCTTACTCATATTCGCCCGTGCACCGGAACCCGGTAAAACCAAGACTCGCCTGATCCCGGTGTTGGGGCCGGAGCGGGCAGCAGAGCTTCACCGGTCACTAATCATATACACACTTGAACAGGCCACTGCCACGGCATTTTCTGCTGTCCGTCTGTATTGCTCTCCCGATACGACACATGACTGGTTCAAGGAATGTAAACAACGATTTAATATTAGTCTCCATTCGCAGCAGGGTAAGGATCTGGGAGAACGCATGCTGCGGGCATTTCAGGAGTCATTGGCAAACCACACTTACACTGTATTGATTGGTTCGGATTGTCCGGGCATCAGCAGCGAGATTCTGGACAGGGCCTGGCGGGCACTGGCCTCCGGGAACGATGCTGTCTTCGGGCCCAGTGAAGACGGGGGTTATTATCTCCTTGGCCTGCGGCAGATGAATTCAGGATTATTTAAAGACATACCATGGAGTACTGAACGGGTTGCAGACATGACACGGCAACGCCTGAGTGAATACAGCTGGTGTTGGACTGAACTGCCTGTGCTCAGAGATATTGATACCATCAGCGACCTTGAGGCATGGCAAGGAGCAGATAGCCAAACAAGTGGTTACGAGATGGTCTGACCGATTTGAAATTGCATGGCTCAGATTTTTTGTTTACCCTTCACGCTCCAATCTCGGGTGTGTTTCGTAATAGAGATTGATTAGCATAAAAGCCCTCAAGGAAGGACCGGTTTCGCGATTGCCAAGAATTCATAATGGAAAGGTGCCCAGCTGGTAGCCCCACCAGAGATGGACCCATAACTCGTGGTCAATATGAATAATTTAGGAGAGGTGGCCGAGTGGTTTAAGGCGCACGCCTGGAAAGTGTGTATACGTTAATAGCGTATCGAGGGTTCGAATCCCTCTCTCTCCGCCAGATATAAAAAAGCCCTCATCAAGAGGGCTTTTTTATATCTGGATGAGATGAGGATTTGATGAGAACCATTCGGTTCGACAAATCGTCAGAACAGAAGATTTGGAGCGCGTAGCGACCGCGAAGCGGCAAGGCGCATGGATCTGCCGCAGCCAGTCCCTCTCTCTTCGTAAAATACACAGAAAGCCCCAAACGCTGTTTTCTCTTTATGCGTGAAGGATTTGAAAAAGATAATTGATATGGATCAAATAATTAATGTTGGTTTTGGGCACTCTTTATGCAGTTCCATCGTCCATCCTGTGTTTTTGACGGTTATTAAACAGCCGTGACCCTGAATCAGCGGTGAATAGTCCAGTGTGATGGTGGTAGAATAGCTGAAAAAAATTATCATATGAAATGCTGATAAGAATAAAGAAAGGTCTTGATCTGCCAATAAACGGTAAACCGAAGCAGGTCATTCATGCTGCAATGAAGCCGATTTCCGTCGCATTCGTGGCAAAGGATTACAACGGCATCAAACCCAAAGTGCTCGTCAACGAAGGTGAGCGGGTAAAACTGGGCCAGGCATTGATTGCAGATAAACATACACAGGTAAGATATACCTCACCCGCCAGTGGCATTGTCAGTCATGTCCAATGGGGATCAAAGCGCATCCTCCAGTCTATTGTTGTTCGAGTCGATGGACATGAGGAAGAAACATTTCCTTCGAGTTCACGGCTGGCCCTGGATAAGCTTTCATCAGAAAAAGTAAAAAATAATCTCCTCGCGTCAGGTTTATGGACTGCTTTTCGCACACGGCCATTCAGCAAAAATCCCTCTCCTGGAACAACACCCCATTCAATTTTCGTTACCGCGATAGATACCAATCCACTTGCCGCAGATCCGGCAGTGATCATTAATGAGTACAGGCATGATTTCGTTGACGGCTTGACGATCCTGTCAAGACTGGCGGACGTACCGGTATTTATATGTAAGGCCCCTTTGACGGAGATTCCTGCAGTTATCAATGGGCAAATCAGGGTGGTTGAATTTGAAGGACCTCATCCAGCAGGATTGGTCGGAACACACATACATTATCTTGATCCGGTAGGTGCTGAAAAAACTATCTGGCATCTGGATTATCAGAATGTGATCGCAATTGGGAAACTTTTTACCAGCGGGCGGTTGTGGGTGGAACGCATTATCTCTCTGGCAGGCCCGCAGGTATTGCATCCACGTCTCCTGCGTGTTCGATTGGGTACGGAAGTGCAGCAATTATTAAAAGGTGAGTTAATGTCAGGCAAGAACAGGGTTTTGTCGGGATCTGTTTTGTCGGGAAGGCAGGCAGAAGGGACGGCTGATTTTCTTGGGCGTTATCATAACCAGATAAGTGTTGTAAAAGAAGACGATGAGCGTGAATTCCTGGGATGGCTGGGCCTTGGGCGAAAAAAATTCTCAGTCAATGACCTGTTTATGTCCCATTTTTCCCGGAACCACAAATTTGACTTCACCACGTCACTGAATGGCAGCCGCAGGGCAATATTTCCTTTGGACAACTTCGAACGTGTTTTGCCACTGGACGTGTTACCAGTGCCCCTGCTCAAGTCCCTTCTGATTATGGACATTGAAACTGCTGAAGCGCTCGGATGCCTTGAACTGGACGAAGAAGATCTGGCCTTGTGTACCTACGTATGCTGCAGCAAACAGGAGTATGGTTCCGCACTTCGCTCCTGTCTGACAAAAATCGAGGCGGGCAGATAATGAACTTCATGCGCAATTATCTGGATCGCATAAAGCCGTATTTTGAAAAAAATGGCAGATTTGAGAAGTACACTGCTATTTATAACATGGCCGATACGTTTTTCTATGCACCGCCCACGGTTACCCGCAAACCCCCTCATGTACGTGATGCCATTGACCTCAAACGCGTCATGGCGTTAATCATCCTGGCTGTTACACCCTGTGTTTTAATTGGCATCTGGAATACGGGCTTACAGGCTAATTTAGCAATGGCCGAGCTCGGGGTTACTTCAATACCGGGATGGCGCGGCACCATACTCTACCTCTTAGGTGGGGGTTACAATCCTGACAGCCTCTGGGCCAATATGTGGCATGGTTTGATATATTTTCTGCCCATATTAGTTGTAACGGTGGTTGTCGCCGGTTTCTGGGAAATTTTATTTGCAATCGTTCGGAAACGAGAAATCTCCGAGGGATTTCTGGCCACATCCATTCTTTTTGTCCTAACCTTGCCCCCTGATATCCCGCTCTGGCAGGCGGCAGCGGGGATCTCCTTTGGCATCGTCATCGGCAAGGAAATTTTTGGCGGCACGGGGATGAATATTGTTAATCCCGTATTGGCGGGGCGTGTATTCCTCTACTTTGCCTATGCCGAACAGATGTCGGGCAACTCTGTCTGGACGGCAATCGACGGATTCAGCGGCGCAACACCCCTGGCGATCGTGAAAACAGATGGGATGGAATCAATTTTTAGTACTGGCCTGACATGGGAAACGGCTTTTCTTGGCCAGATGCAAGGTTCGATGGGGGAAACATCAACGCTGGCATGTCTGATTGGCGGTGTTTTTCTGATCGTCACCGGTATTGCTTCGTGGCGTATCGTCACAGGTGTGCTGATCGGTATGATATTGACGACTTGGTTATTCAACTTTGTCGGTAGTGATAACAATCCGATGTTCGCAATGCCCTGGTATTGGCATATGGTTCTGGGCGGATTCGCATTCGGGACAATGTTTCTTGCGACCGATCCGGTCACTTCGGCATCCACTGATACCGGCAAGTGGATTTTCGGATTGGTAATAGGTGCGTTGATAATCATTATCCGCGTCACCAATCCGGTGTCTCCCGAAGGAGTCATGTTTGCGATACTCTTGGCTAACATATTCGCACCGCTTATCGATCACGGTGTTATACAGGCAAACATCAAAAGAAGGAGAAGATATCTTGTGGAACGGAGATACTGAATTAATGTACCTGAAACATCACAATAGCCTATCTAGGCCAGGACAGCCGGGGATTTGGGGCTCCAGTCTATCGTCCCCTTCGATATTAATGTGAAGCAAGGCCTTGCCAATGATGTGATTTAGCAAGATGCAGCAGAAAAATATCATGACCGGAAGTATTCATTTATCGCGTGCTCACAAAGACAGCGTGAAGAACACTGTCATGGTGGCGTTGCTGGTCAGCCTGATCTGTTCAGTACTGGTCTCAACCACGGCGGTACTCCTGAAACCAAAGCATCTTGAAAACCAGTTGTTCTACGGAGGACATAGAAATATCCTGCAATTGATTGAAATAATTCAATATGACATGAATGTTGAAGACGTAATAAGTCGGATGGATATCAAGGTAGTCGATCTTGCCACTGGTGAATATGAAGAGAATATGGATATATCACAATATAACCAGCGTGAGGCAGCAAAAGATCCGGTCCTTGGCATACCTGTCCCTGAGAAACTTGATACTGCAAATATAGGCCGTCGGGCAAGATACGCAACAGTCTATTTGTTGAAAGAAAATTCTTATATTAAATATATCATCTTACCGGTGTATGGTTCCGGTATGTGGTCAACCTTATATGGTTATCTTGCGCTCGAATCTGATGGGAATACAGTTGCGGGATTGAAATTCCATGAACACGGAGAAACCCCCGGTCTTGGAGGCAAGATAGACGACCCTTCCTGGCTCAATCAGTGGCGAGGCAAGAATGTTTACGATAACGGCGTTCCTGTCATCAAAGTCGCCAGACGTAAAGCGCCGCTTGGCTCAAAGCACGAGGTTGACGGACTCTCCGGGGCAACACTTACAGGCCAGGGTGTCACAAACCTACTTCAATACTGGCTTGGCGAGCACGGATTTCAACCTTACCTGGAGCGGTTTCACAAAAGCGAGGAATAAGCATGAAAAATCAGGCCAAAGAAATTTTTCTGGGTCCGTTAATCAATAACAATCCAGTCACCCTGCAAGTGCTGGGGATTTGTTCTGCGCTTGCTGTAACCACTTCCCTGCTGCCAGCATTGCTCATGTGCATGGCATTAACCAGTGTTGCAACTCTGGGAAATGTCTCTGTCAGCCTTATCCGCCACCATATACCAAGTAGTATTCGAATTATCATACAAATAACGATTATCTCTTCACTGGTCATTATCGTTGATCAAATCCTCAGGGCGTATGCTTATGAAACAAGCAAACAATTATCGGTTTTTGTCGGCCTCATTATTACCAACTGCATTGTACTGGCACGCACGGAAGGATTTGCCATGAATAATGGTATTGGTATGAGTTTTCTCGATGGCTTAGGACATGGTCTTGGATACAGTTTGATTCTTGTAATTGTTGCCAGCACGAGAGAGCTTCTCGGTGCAGGCACTCTCATGGGTGTTTCAATTCTGACCCTGGCCAAAGACGGTGGCTGGTTTCATCCCATTGGCCTTATGCTGATGGCTCCAAGCGGTTTCTTTATTATTGGACTTTTAATCTGGTTGATCCGGAGCTGGCAGAAGCCGCAGCTTGAACAGACAGTTGTTCGTACACACACTTTGGTCAGGAGTGAGGCAAGTTGATGGAAGCGTTAATCAATCTGTTTATCAAAGCGGTTTTTGTTGAAAACCTTGCCCTGGCTTTCTTCCTGGGGATGTGTCCGTTTTTAGCGCTATCCAGGCAGATCAAAACAGCATTTGGCTTAGGGATTGCAGTCATTGTCGTTCAGACGATCACTGTGCCTGCCAATAACCTGATCTTCCACTATTTGTTAAAAGATGGGGCGCTGACATGGGCGGGACTCCAGGAAGTTGATCTGAGTTTTCTTGGATTCATCTGCTACATCGGCGTGATAGCAGCAATGGTCCAGATTCTGGAAATGATTCTGGATCGTTTTTTCCCGACATTGCATCAGGCCCTGGGCATTTATTTACCCTTGATCACAGTGAATTGCGCTATCCTCGGCGGGTCCCTGTTTATGGTAGAGCGCAACTATAATTTTGGTGAAAGCATCGTCTATGGATTTGGGACGGGAACGGGCTGGGCACTCGCCATTGTTGTACTTGCCGGTATACGCGAAAAACTCAAATACAGTGATGCTCCGGAAGGACTGCAAGGCATGGGAATTACGTTTATAACTGTTGGTCTGATGTCACTAGGTTTTATGGCATTCACGGGCATAAAATTATGAAAAATGTGTTTTGAGGATTGTTAAATGCTTGAACTGATACTGGGTATCATGTTGTTCACAAGCCTGATATTGGTACTGACTGCCATCATTCTTGTTGTGAGATCATATTTGATCCCCACAGGGGAGGTAACGATCCTCGTTAACGGGGAAAGAACCATAGCCGGTTCAGTGGGTGAAAAATTACTCGATGTACTGTCAGGTGCAAGTTTATTAGTTCCTTCCGCATGTGGTGGCAGGGGGACATGTGGGCAATGCAAGGTAACCGTGCTTGAGGGTGGGGGAGCTATATTGCCTACGGAAACCTCACTCATCAGTAAAAGCGAAGTCGCCAACAGTGTACGCCTCGCATGCCAGGTAGTCGTCAGACGGAACATGCGGCTGGCTTTGCCTCCGGAGATATTTGGCATCAGGAAATGGATTTGTACTGTTCGTGTAAATCAGAATGTATCCACCTTCATCAAGGAAACTGTGCTTGAGTTGCCTCCCGGAGTCACTATGAATTTCCAGGCTGGAAGTTATATTCAGGTGGAATGCCCCGCTTATCATGCCAGTTTCAGGGAGTTTAAGATTGATCCGCGATTCAGGACTGAGTGGGATCGACACAACCTGTGGCGATACGAAACAGGAACCAGGAAACCAACCACACGGGCATATTCCATGGCAAATTATCCGGAAGAGAATAACCTTATAATGCTCAACGTCAGGATTGCCACACCGCCCCCGGATTCAGACCCGGACACTCCCCCGGGTGTTGTTTCTTCCTATCTGTTCAGCCTGAAACCAGGCGATAGTGTAACTGTGACAGGACCCTATGGACACTTCTTCGCTAAGGATACTAAAAATGAAATGGTCTTTATCGGTGGTGGTGCTGGAATGGCACCAATGCGTTCACATATCTTCGATCAGTTATTGCGCATCAAAACGAGGAGAAAAATCACTTTCTGGTATGGAGCGAGAAGCTGCCAGGAAATCTTTTACCAGGATGATTTTGATCAACTCCAGGCCAGTCATGAGAACTTTAGGTGGTATATTGCCCTGTCAGATCCGAAGGAAGAAGATCAGTGGACAGGTTACACAGGTTTCATACATAAGGTCGTCTTTGACAACTATCTCAAGGATCATCCGGCGCCGGAAGACTGCGAATACTACCTTTGTGGCCCCCCCATGATGAATGCCGCTGTGATCAAGATGCTCGAGGACCTCGGCGTGGAAAAGGGTCATATCATGTTGGACGATTTCGGGGGTTAAATCTTGGAAATATATATCATCAGCTTTTTCATTTTTCTATTCATTATGTTGGCCATGGCTATTGGTTTGCTGTTCGGGAAAAATAGCATAAACAATACTTGTGGCAATGTAGATCGCGTAGATGAAAAAAATCAAGAATGCAGGACTTGCTCCTGTGACAGCAAACAACGGAACTGGTGATCCAAAGTGAAACCAATAACCATAAAAGACTATATGACAACTTCCATCGTTACTCTGGCTCCCGATATGGACATACTCAAAGCAAGCCAATTACTAGTCAACCATGGAATTTCCGGCGCTCCGGTGGTGGACGATCTTGGAAATCTTGTAGGGATGCTGACGGAAAGGGATTGTTTCAAAATTACGCTCAACGCCGGTTATTTTGAAGAACTGGGCGGCAAGGTGTCCGAATTCATGAGCCGTGACGTCGAGACAGTGGCTCCGGAAATGAGTGTCCTGGATCTGGCGGAGCTGTTTTTAAGGACCAAGTACCGGCGCTATCCGGTGATACTGGATAACCGGCTAATCGGTCTGATAAGCCGCCGGGATACTTTAAAAGCAATGCTTGACTTGACACCGAGCACGGCGCAAAAAGACTGATTGAATATCATAATAATGCCTTATGGACAACACGCCTCTTCAGACCATCAATTAAAAACTGACAGCGATCCAGGCCCAGAATTTGGAGACATCGGCTGCGGTAGCGCCACTATTATTGGCATTCCTATCAGCACTGTAGTCCGCGTACTTCAGTCCGACCAGGTAATGCTTCAGGAATTTGCGGGTGACCATCAGATCTAGTTCCTCACCATAGTTATAATCCAGGTTGTCAGAATTGAGATCATGATAGACGGCGATAAAACTCGCACCGAACGCCTTGATGATGCCAGTAAGGTAATAATCCTGAATCCCGTTATCGGGGGTGATCAGAAAGCGGTCGGCCCAGCCTTGATAAGCATGGTTTGTACCCAGGATTGTATTAAACGAGTTAATCCCAGCATTGACATTGCCATCCCCTTCCAGCAGTTCATAATTGACTTTAAAAGTTAATGAATCAATCAGGCTGAATGGCTTGACGATACTGGCACCCAGTTCACCCAGAATGTAATTACCGCTGAAACCCGACATATTGTCTCCGGCAGCTCTCTGGTAGGCATACTCACCAGCATAAAGAACCTTCAGCGACTGGTTGAGTGAAATGGTGCCATCGGCGCGCATGCCAAAGGTGTCGGTGGAAAACTGCGGGGCATTTTTGAAGTCCAGCAGATAGGTATAGGCTTCCAGCCGGGTAAATCCAAGGCCGTTGTATTTTACATTGATGAAGTGCGAGTCGCTGTCAAAATTGGCGGCCGCACTGGCAACCGCGTCTTCGGTAAATATACGATTTACATTCCAGACATAGGCATAGTTAATGGTAATGTTCGGCAAAAAAGTATTCTGCAGGGACATGGCATCAAAATTCTGCCAGTTCTGGCGCCAGAGGATATTACCTATGAAGCGGTGAAAAGGTGCCTTACGGTAAGTGATCAACTGGCGACCCAGTTTTGCATAGGTGTCTTTGACACCACGGAAGCCAAGGTAGCCTTCGATGTAGTCGGTATTGGACGGGTCTGCTACTACCGCATACTGGGTCTTCGCCGTCGGCCTGCCCGTGGCATCATTATAGTGATCCGTACCCACAGGACGTACATCCTGAAGCAGGATGCGAGCATCGAAGTTATAAAAGATGCCCGTCTTGTAGCCCAGTGCGGTACGTAAAGTGGAGGCATGGGCTTCTTTGGGTGCCAGATCATCATCGACATTTTCATAGCGGTAGCGGGCACTGAAATCCACCTTTCCGGAGGTCAGTGCTTCCCAAAATGTGTCATCCGCCAGAGTCACTTCTGCAGGCAACAGGCTGAATAATGAAATCAGCAATGAAGGCAGCAGAAATTTATTCTTTAACAATACTTTTCCAGGGTTTATTAGAGGTTATATCGCAACCTGATGTTGCAGTGCAACTTCAGGGGGAATCATTTTACCCTAATAAAATCAGGAGTATCCTTGATCTAAATCAAGGTTACGAATATCAGACATGTCTAATCTTCCTGATGTAATGATGTCACATGCGTGTAAAATATCGAGGACCATGTTGTAATCTTAATACCCGCCTAGAGCTTGCTGTGGATTAATCTTATCCCTGATTAAATCGCGTATGTACATCTTTACTGAGAGGGATGATCAGTGGCTTCCCGGTCAGATCGTTGATGTCGATATAAATTTCTGTGTTAAAGACGTTTTTAAGATTACTGTAGGTAAGCACTTGCATAACATCACCACCGGCCTTGATCTCACCATCAGACAGCAGGTATATCCTGTCACAGTATTCCGCCGCTAGATTAAAATCATGCAGGACAGTCAATACGGCACACTTTTTTTCCCTTGCCAGCTTTCGAACAATATCATAGAGATCAACCTGATATTTTATATCCAGAAAGCTTACTGGTTCGTCCAGCAACAAAATATCTGGTTGTTGTGCCAATGTCCGCGCAAATACCACTCGCTGCCTTTCTCCAGAGGATAATTGATGTATTTTTCTCGATACCAGGTTTAAAGCACCACAACGCTCCAATGCCTCATGTGCAATGGCTATGTCCTGTTGGGATTCAAATGCAAAGGTGTCTATATGGGGATAACGTCCCATGATGACAGCCTCTAGCACGGAAAAAGGAAAGCTAAAAAAAGATTCCTGGGGGACCATAGATATTAACCTGGCAATTTCCTTTCTTGAGAGAGAGGATAATTTTTTCCCAAATACCCTGACTGAGTCATCATGGTATTCAAGCAGGCCACAGATTATTTTCATAATGGTGCTTTTACCGGAGCCATTTGGCCCCAACAGACCAACGATATTCCCCTTTTCGACGGTCAATGCAACATCATGCAAAATCTTGCTTGATCCATAAGCAAAATTAAGATGACTTACCTCGATGGCTTTGTCTCTGTCAGATTCCATATATCCGGCTACGCTTTCTTAACAGGTAGAGAAAAAATGGACCGCCAACCAATGCGGTGACGACACCCACGGGCAGTTCGCCTGGTGTGATTACAATTCGTGCAAACAGGTCTGCAAGAATCAGAAAACTGCCACCACCAAAGAATGCAGTCGGTAACAACAGACGGTGATCAGGCCCGTGGATCAGCCGCAAGATATGTGGAACGACCAGCCCGACAAAGCCAATAAGACCTGCGAAGGCAACACAGATTCCGGTAAGTAATGATCCCAGAATAAAAGTCCTGCGTTTGAGGCGATCGACATCAACACCTAGATTTGCAGCACCATCTTCTCCAAGACTGAGTGCATTGTAATCTCGACTCATGGTAATCAGTGCCAGGGTAGAAATTGTGATAAAAATTGCCAAAGCAAGTAAGTTGCTTTTGTCCAGTGAAGGGATCCTGCCCATCAGGTAAAATACAATATCATGCAGCTGTTCAAGTGATGCGATACTCTGGATAAAATAGATCAAGGCACCGGCAAAGGCATTGAATATGACACCGGTCAACAACACTGTATAAACGCTCAAGCGGCCATCAACGGTCGCAATTCTCTCAATTAAAAACAGGGCGCTTAGCGCCCCGACAAAGGCAAATATCGGTACTGTCAGGTTATCCAACAGCCCTGCGGCTACCCCGATTCCGGATACAAGTGCCAGGACGCCACCGATACTTGCGCCCCCTGAAATACCCAGTACATAAGGATCCGCAAGAGGATTTCTTAACAGCGCTTGAAATACCACGCCTGCCACGGCGAGTGCACCACCTATTAGCCCGGCAATTAACACACGCGGGATACGTATATCGAACAGAATGATTCTCTGTGCTTCGCTAGCGTCAGCCGGATAAAACAGAACCCTCAGGGGGATTGTTCCGGCACCATTGGTAGATGCGAAAAAGATACAGATGAGCAAAACCAGTATCATACTGACGATTACCATGACGAGACGTTGTCTGGTCAGTGGGCTAGTATGCTCTGACATGGCCCGATATACGATATTTCAGGAAGTCCCCAGGGGCAGGTTTGCCGAAAATTTCAGGGTGAATGAATTTACCCATTAAACGTGCCATATTGGCCATGCGGATACCCGGTATCACAACCTGGGACGGATCAACCCAGTAAACCCGGTTATTTTTAACGGCAGGCAAAAATGGCCACGTCCCCCAATGTCCGGCTGTCTGGCCACGAAGCGAACCGGAATGATTATACGAAGTATCAATTATGATCTCCGGTTTACGTTCAAGAATGATTTCCAGGGAGATTTGTTGATAGGGTGCTATTGCATCTTTGGCAATATTTTCACCACCAGCCAGTTTGATCAGGTAATCAACATGTGATTCAGGACCGGCAACATAAATCGGATTCCTTCCGACGACGAATAATACCTTGGGTCGGGACAGATTATCCGTTATTTGACTGATTTGAAATAATTCTCTTCTTATTGATTCAGAGGTTTCAGAGGCAGCTTCAGCCCGGTTAAATCGTTTACCAATCAGTTTTAATGACTCGAACACGCCCTCAACAGTGGATGTATCAAGCGCCATTACTTCTATTCCCGCAGTTTCCAGACGATGATGCACATTCATTGCGGCCTGGCTTTTGACATTAAGGACTGCATCTGTGCCAAGCTCGATTACCTGTTCAACATTGGGGTTATCATAACCACCGACAACCGGAAGATCTTCAAGTGTTTCGGGCCAGGGACCAAACTGGCCAATCCCGACAATTCGATCGGCCAAACCCAGCCTATCGAGCATTTCTGCTATCGCTGGCGATATCACCACAATTCGTTTCGGAGTATTTTTAGTATCAAAATCAGTTGGACTTTCCCCCGAACAGCCGTTTGACATTAGTAATATGATGGTTATTGTCAATAAGATACAGTTTTTCATGATTAATCAAAGACTAATATTTAATCTAAAAAAATTTTCTAGTTGAAAAGATACTTTAAGGATATAAATAAATTTCTGCCCGGTTGAGGATAACCGTTATATCTTGGAGCAGTGTTGCTATTAACACCGAAGTTATAATATTTCTCGTCTGTAATATTATTTACTGCAATCGAATACGACCAGTTATACCATGAACCAGTTAGACTCAAATCCAGCAAATTATAATCGGGAATCTTTTTTATAAAAGTATTGGTCGGATCATTTGCAAAGAACATCTCTCCTACGTAGGACCAGGTAGCTGACAAAATTGCAAGATTTTCAAATAAATTCCATGTGGAAGTTACTGTGGCAGTATTTCTGGGGACCAGAGGCACATCATTACCGGAAAATGGTCCTTTGCTAAATCGAGATCGTAAATGGGAATAATTAGTAATGACCTTCAGATCTTCCCTGATTTGAAATAAGGAAGATAATTCAATGCCATATCGTTCCGTTGGGTCAAGATTGATATTGGCAAATGTCGTAGCATCAAAAAATATTTCATTCTTCAGATCCATGTAATATACGGTCAAAGCTCCTGATAATTTCTGTGAATTATAATTAATACCAATATCAATGTGGCTGGCTGTCTGTGGGTCGATAATGGAAAATTCCTGTAAAAATGTAGCTGGATTGACCTGAAAGATCTCATCAACTGTAGTAAATCTTACGCTTCTGCCTCCCAATGCAAATATAGAAACCCCATCATTAAGGTAATGACGCAAACCAAGATTGAACATGGGTTCAGTATCTTTACGATTCAGTTCTTCCGCCTCATTACCAAATGCCCCTGGTGCTGTTGGATCAAAAGCATCCTTCGCTTGCAGCTTCACATGCTGAAGTCGCATGCCAATATCCATAATTGTTGATTTATTGAGATTGATGAGGTCGTTAAAATATATAGCATATGAATTCTGGTAATGGTCCAGAATGTTCTTCGGTCTGTCTGCAACAGATTTGTTTTGGGATCTGATAGAATCATATTGATAATGATAAAAATCAAAACCCCCGATTAAATGGTGTGAGTGACCCAATAATTGACTAGTTATGTTAAATCTGGGTGTTATCGAATACACATCGATCTCGGTTTCAACAAATTCACTGAATAGTCCACCAAAATCGTAATCATCAAAAAAAGCTTCCTGATACCTGTTACGATAACCTCCATCAACAGTTACCGAGGACGTGTTTGAAAACCTGTAAGTAATACCAAGGACGGTATTAAAATTATCTTCATTTCCGAAATCATTTATTGTTCTGGAACCTCGCGGGTTATCCCTAATTTCATCAAGTCCCGTCCCCAAATCCACTGTGCGCACGCCCGGTAGCTCCAGTTCCTGATCAGATGCAGCTACTTTGAGGTATATCTCGGAGCTGCCTGTATATTTTCTTAAATCAGACTGAATATTCTTTTGCAGAATCTTATTATTATTCCTGTAATTATCTGAATCCAGTATATTTGCGGCGATATTTACAGCTGAGGAATCAGTGCCATAGGCAAATGCTGCTTCTGCCTGGCTGGTGTGGTAAGAACCATAACCCAGTTTCGCTTCTGCATTGATTACATTTATTGGAGCCCGCTTGGTGATGATATTAATGACACCACCTGTCGCACCGTCCCCATATAATATTCCCCCACTGCTGCCGCGAATGATTTCAATCCTGTCGATATTATGCAGGGGGATGGCTGGAAAATTAATTTCTGAAAGGTCAATGTCGTTCTGTCGTCGACCATCAATGAGTATCAGAGTATTTTGTGTAGCCGTGGCACCAAAGCCACGAATATCGATTGTTCCACCGGTATTGGCACCAAATAATGAGCGACTGTTGATGCCGGCTTCCCGGGAGATAATTTCAGGTAATGATTTACCTGGACTCTTTTCGATATCCTCGGAGGAAATGATGGTTATATTACCCGGCTTTATATACACATTTTCATCAAGCCGGGAAGCAACCACATCAAGCGAGCTAAGTTCAGTTGTCCCTTCAGCAAGTGATATAGGTGCAATCGTCCATAATAATATGGATAAACAGATTCCTTGCGAGATTTTCATCCCCCTCCTGCAAAATGCCTGGCAGATGTATTCATACTCAGGATTAGGGACTGGAGAGGGCACCGACGGCATCTGCAATCGGATTGACCTCGGCGCCGCCCGCAGCCTGGTAACCTATTGTTGCCGTGAACAGTGCCCGATAAGGGAATCAGGAGGTTGGACAGGTTGAACCTTGCATACCGCCCTCCGCGACACGACATTATCCTGTTACAGGCCGGTATCCGGACTCGTGAGCGATGGCTGGAAACCACCCGACTAGACCACCTTCCCATGAGAACACAGTGGCTTATTGGCCTGTCTTGACTCACTTACCGTTGCGGGGGCAGTGCCGGGTTTGCGATGAATCGCGCACCGGCTTCCCGATTAAATTCCCGGATCAAGATTTCCGGGGATACCTGACAACAGTTAACTTCTGGCAGAATCTTGTTCTGAATTTAATAGTGTAATATAACCGGATACAAAAAGAACCTGTCAAGAGCAATGAACAGGGGTAGAGATTGCAGAATTTAATTAGAATTTCAAATGATTAAAAAACCTGGATTTCATTTTTTCTCATCAAGGTATGCGCCAAACATCTTGCCAAAATCTTCCAAGGTCAGATTCATGTCCTCGACACCAAGTTCAGTTTGCCTAGCAATGGATTCCCTGAGCGCATCATTTACCTTGCGTATCACATTGAGATCAATGGGTGCTGCGCGCAGGTCGCAGACCCCAAGCCCGAATTCACCGGTCTTGATCTTTACCGGTTTCAGCATAATGACCGGTAAATAATGATTCTCCAGCATTAACTGATAGGCGCGATACACACTGCCAAAGAAGGTACTCAAGTTATCACCTAACTCGTTTTCTGCCACCTTGAGAGCACCTTGCCGCGTCTTGCTGAGATTAATCGGCAATTCACAATGAGCCGGGCCACAGAATGTCAGGCTTTCCCACTTCTGTTTTACTTTTGATGTGTATAGGCCACCCATCAACCCGTATTCCCAGCAGGGGGCCATGATTTCGGGTTTTACATCTTTCAAATGGCCATTATCGCGCATGATCAGTTTTCCTTTTTCAAAGGAGATGTTTCCCAACAGGGTTTCTTTATTATCAACATTCAATACCAACAATTGGCCCAAGCCCTGTAAAAACAGACCGTGAACCAGTTCATTCAATGATTTGGCCATGACCATTACCAGTCAGATATAAATTTTTGAAAGCTGTCTGTAAGTCTACTCTAAATCATTCATATGAAACAAAAAATCCAGATTTGTTTTGCAGTCAGTTTAATACTAACATCGTCCGCTCATTGGTGGCCTGTGCCGGTCCCCCCGCGACGCGAAGTTGTGAACCCCGTCAGGCCCGGAAGGGAGCAGCGGCAGCAATGGCTGCGGGTGCCGGGGTCAGGCGGGTATGGGCCGCCACCCGGTTACACGAGTCCTGCTTGACAAGCGGGCAGGACTCGTGTTTTCAAGGTATGATTATGGATTCAGGGCACGATTTCCCCTGCCCGTAAATGAATCCAAGACTGGAACAGGATGAGTATTTCTGCCCGATGAGTTACCAGGTCCTCGCTCGAAAATGGCGGCCAAAGCTGTTTGCCGATATGGTTGGCCAGACCCATGTTTTACAGGCATTGACCAATGCCCTGGATAATAATCGTTTACATCACGCCTATCTGTTTACCGGCACCCGTGGTGTTGGCAAAACCACCCTGGCCCGCATTCTTGCAAAATGTCTGAACTGTGAGCAGGGCGTGAGTTCCACCCCCTGTGGTGTGTGCTCAGCCTGTATCAGTATTGACGAGGGACGGTTTGTGGATCTGATCGAGGTAGATGCTGCATCCCGGGCGAAGGTCGATGAGACACGCGACCTGATGGACAATGTGCAATATGCCCCGTCCATCGGTCGCTACAAGGTATATCTCATCGACGAGGTTCATATGTTTTCCAATCACAGTTTCAACGCCTTGCTGAAAACGCTGGAAGAACCGCCACCGCATGTCAAATTCCTGCTTGCGACCACAGAATCGAAAAAGATCCCCGTAACCATTCTGTCGCGTTGCCTGCAGTTCAATCTCAAGCTGTTGAGTGTTGAACAAATAAAGAAGCAACTCACCCTGATCCTGGATGAAGAGTCTATTGAACACGATGAGGCGTCCACGCACCTGATTGCTGTTGCTGCCAGGGGTAGCATGCGCGATGCACTCAGCCTGCTGGACCAGGCCATTTCTTTTGGCGGCGGTGTGCTGGAAGAATCGCAGGTCCGGTCGATGCTGGGGACAATTGATAGTGTGGATCTGGTGGCTCTGCTGGATGCATTATTGAAGAAAGACGGTCGTGGTCTGCTGCAACAGGTAGCCTCCTTTGCAACGCAAAACCCGGACTATGATGCTGTATTGTCTGAGTTGATTGGTCTGTTACAGAAAATTGCTGTGGCCCAGATACTGGATGAAGATGGCGCAGTTGAGGCAGAACCAGAGATTTCCCGTTTTGCAGATGAGGCAGATAAAGAGGATATCCAGCTTTTTTATCAGATTGGTCTCAATGGTCGTCGTGATATTGCACTCTCGCCTGATCCACGCAGTGCGTTTGAAATGGTGCTGGTCCGGATGTTGGCCTTCAGTCCGGCAGCTGCGGTGTCAGGCAGTACCGTCAGGAAATCATCACCACAAATATCTGAGCCGGAACCGGATTATCAATCACAGGCTTCGGCTGGTTTGAATGACAATCCTGATCAGATGCCAGGTAATGGTTCCGGCCACGTGAAGTCAAATGAGCAAGCAGAGAATGCAAAAGAATGGCGGCATATTATTGATGACATGGCCCTGGTCGGTCTGGTCCGGGAACTCGCCGGTCATTGCAGCCTGAAGCAACATACCCTGGACCGGATACATCTGTCACTGTCACCCAAGTGGGAACACTTGCTCAATGCCACCCAGAAAGAACGTCTGATCGGTGCATTAAAAGCCCACTTTGGTGAAAACTTGAAAGTTGAATTGATCATTGAGGAACCGGCAATGGAGACACCGGCGGAAATTCGTGATCGCGAGGAACAGGAAAGGCAAAAAGCGGCTGAACAGTCTATTGAGAATGATCCCAATATCAAGACACTGGAAAAGATGTTCGATGCTGTTGTCGACAAGTCATCCATTCATCCCGTCTCACAGCAATCAAGTCAGCAGGAGGAGACAAACTGAAATGAAAGATGGTTTGGGCGATATCATGAAACAGGCCCAGAAGATGCAGGAAAACCTGCAAAAAGCCCAGGAAGAGATTGCCAATATGGAAGTCATCGGGCAATCGGGCGCTGGCCTGGTCAAAGTGACCATGACCGGTCGCCATGATGTCAAAAAACTGGAAATCGATCCCTCATTGTTAAGTGATGATAAGGAGATGCTTGAAGACCTCATTGCGGCAGCTATTAACGATGCCAACCGCCGCGTCGAGTCGGCAACCCAGGAGAAAATGTCCGGACTTGCCGGTGGTATAGGATTACCCCCGGGCATGAAATTACCTTTTTAATTTTTTTATTTCATCCAAGCCACTGATGCCTGAATCGACTGTCCTTGAACGTTTTATCGAGGCATTGCGTTGCATGCCTGGTGTTGGACGCAAATCGGCACAACGAATCGCCTATCATCTCCTGCAAAGAAACCGTCAGGGTGCCCGGCATCTGGCAGCTGCCATGACCGAAGCAATGGAGAAAATCGGTCACTGCAGCCGTTGCCGGACATTCAGTGAAACCGATGAATGTTCAATCTGCGTCAGTCAAAAGCGTGATCGTTCATTACTATGCGTGGTCGAGAGCCCTGCAGATGTTTACGCTATTGAAGACGCCGAGTACAAGGGACTTTATTTTGTGTTGATGGGACATCTCTCACCACTGGATGGTATTGGCCCAGAGGAATTGGGTTTGGACAAACTGAGCGCGATACTGGATGAAGATGAAATCAAGGAAGTGATTCTGGCCACCAATACCACGGTTGAAGGCGAGGCCACGGCCCATTACATTGGTGAAATGGTCAGAAAGCGTCAACTCAGGGTTACCCGTATCGCCCATGGTGTGCCAATGGGCGGGGAACTTGAATACGTAGGCAGTAATACAATACTGCATGCACTCGCTGGCCGCCGAGAATTCTAGAACCAGGGTAAGATCAAACCCTACTTTTCAAACCGGTAATAGGTGCTGTTGAGATACTCAACTACCGAATCTATTTCTTCATCAAACCAGGTTAACTCATTTGAGAGTTCACATTGCTTGACCCGTTCGGACAATTCTTTAAAAGAATGGATTATTCGATTTTCCCGAGTATAGATAGCAGGTTGATGACAATTCATACAATGTTTGTCATGAAGTTGCCGGCCCAGTTCTGGCTCACCGGCAAGGGAAGAGTGATGGACATGCAGGGAAGCAATTAACAACAATACCGGCAGGCTTTTAGTCATGCAGTCTTGGTATTCAGATGTGATATGCGTATGGGTGCCGGCGGATGAGAATCGTGAAACGCTGAGTACCAGGGATCCGGTGTGAGGGTGTTTGCATTTTCCTTGTAGAGCTTAACCAGTGCCTTGATAAGATTGCCAGTCTGTGCCTGCTCTGCGGCAAAGTCATCAGCTTCGAACTCATGTCGTCGGGAGATAAAGGAAAATATCGGTTGCAGGTAAACCGTGAAAGCCGGTGAGATAAGGACAAAGAGGATTAATGCCATGTAGTTTGACGCCTCTTCAATACCAAGTCCCTGGTAGAACCACGGCCTGTCAATCAGATACCCAAGCAGTGCGAGACCTGCGAAGAATACCAGTCCTAGAGTGATGATGCGTTTACGGATGTGATTGCATTTGAAATGTCCCAGCTCATGGGCTAGTACGGCCTCAATCTCATCCGGGCTAAGTTCATCTATCAAGGTATCGAAAAACACGATGCGCTTGTTCGCACCCAGACCGGTAAAGTAGGCATTTCCGTGCGTGGAACGGGTTGAACCATCCATTACAAAAATCCCTTTACTGGTAAATCCGTTCCGGCTGAGCAGGTTTTCAATCCGCTGTCTCAGTGACTGGTCTTGCAGGGGTCTGAACTTGTTGAAGAGCGGGGCAATGAAAGCCGGATAGGCCCACATCATGAACAGGCTAAAAACAAGCCAGGTAAACCACACATACAACCACCAGAGATCACCGGTCGTCGCCATGATCCATAATACCAGGAGGATTAATGGGGTACCGATAAGGAAACCTATGGCCGCCTGCTTGATAACATCGGTGAGGAATATCCTCAGGGTGGACTTGTTGAAACCAAAGGCCTGTTCCAGTTTGAAGGTCCGCAAGTAAGACAGTGGCAGATCCAGCAGAGAAGAAATCAGCAGGAAGGCCAGTATAACAAAGGTTCCAGTCCAGATTGGAGATAGCTCATAATCACGAACAAACTGGTCCAGCAATTGTAATCCACCACCAAGTGTCCAGATCAACAATATGACTGTGCCAATAACAAGTTCAGTCAGACCAAACCTGACCTTGGCCTGTGTGTAATCGGCTGCCTTCTGGTGTGCATCCAGTGGAATGTTTTCGCTGAAGTCCTGAGGTACCTCCTGACGATGTCGGCGTACATGATGGATATGTCTCATACCCAACAACCATTGCAAGGCGACACTGAGGAACAGGGCAACCAGAAAGACTACGGTAAATTCATTCATTCAATTCTCATCCGGATTTATATATTTATCACCCTATCAGATCTCTGTGGTATGTTGCTAGAATACGCCAAGCCCGCAAAAAATAAGGTAAAAGATGGCTCAATCCGCAGATAACCTGATATGGATAGACCTTGAAATGACAGGTCTGGATACAGACATGGATTATATCATCGAAATCGCGACCGTCGTTACCGACAGTCAGTTGAATATACTCGATGAAGGCCCTGTCGTAGCGATCCATCAGGATGCCAGCATTATGCAATCCATGGACGAATGGAATACTAGGCAACATGCCAAGTCAGGACTGACTGATCGTGTAATGAAAAGCGGTTACACAACAGCAGATGCTGAACAATTGACCCTGGCATTCCTGGAAAAGTTCGTTCCGGCAAAGGCCTCACCCATGTGTGGCAACAGTATTTGCCAGGATCGCCGCTTTCTGCACCGATTAATGCCACGCCTGGAAGAGTATTTTCATTACCGGAATCTGGATGTCAGCACTCTGAAAGAGCTGATGAAACGCTGGTACCCTGAGCAAACGCAGTTTTCCAAGGAGTCTTCACATCTGGCACTGGCTGATATCCATGACTCGATCGATGAATTGCGTTTTTACCGGGAAAACTTCTTGAAACCGCAGTAAGAAACGCCTATGACAAGCTCACTACCAGTCAATCTTTACCGGGCAGAGCAGGTCAGGGAACTGGACCGCCGGGTTATTGAGCAGGGTCAGATACCGGGCATCGAATTAATGGAACGAGCCGGCAGCGCAGCTTTTACCACCCTCCAGTCACTCTGGCCCAAAACCAGACAGATAGCCGTTATTTGTGGCGGCGGCAATAACGGTGGTGACGGCTACGTGATTGCCCGGCTGGCCCATGAAGCCGGTTACCAGGTACGCTGCCTGTACGTGAAACCGCTCGAACAATTGCAGGGCGATGCAAAGACTGCAGCAGAGCGGGCTAAGCAAGCCGGGGTCATTATCGACACCTATGTCCGGCCGAAACAGGAAGAACTGATTGTCGATGCCATACTCGGTACCGGGCTGGATCGACCCGTTGCCGGCGAACTTGCCGGGGTCCTGGAAGCACTCAATGCCCTGCAAGCTCAGGTGTTTGCCATCGATATCCCATCCGGTCTGAATGCAGACACCGGTGAAGTCATGGGTGTAGCCATCCAGGCACAGGCGACCAGCAGCTTTATCGGTCTCAAGCAGGGGATGTTCACCGGCCAGGGCCCGACCTGTTGCGGCCAGATCCATTTCAGCGATCTGGGTGCACCGACAGATATTCTGGAGAGCCTGACACCTTCTGCATGCCTGCTGGATTTCCAGCAACTCGAGGCCTTGTTGGCACCTCGGTTACCGGGCGTCCACAAGGGACACTTTGGCCACGTCCTGGTGGTTGGAGGATTGCCCGGCTTTTCCGGCGCAATTCGAATGGCCGCAGAGGCCGCTGGCCGTGTCGGTGCAGGTCTGGTGAGTGTGGCCACGGATCCGGGTCATGCGCCCCTGATCAGCCTGGCCGTTCCCGAACTCATGGCGCATGGGGTGGGCAGACCGACTGATCTGGGGCCACTGATTGAAAAATGCAGTGTGATTGCCATCGGTCCGGGTCTGGGACAGACCGAATGGTCGCAGGGGTTAATGGCCAGGGTGTTGGAAAGTTCTCTGCCACTGGTGCTCGATGCCGATGCCCTGAACCTGCTGGCTGCCGACCCCGTTTATCACGATCGCTGGATCATAACTCCCCATCCGGGGGAGGCAGGCAGGTTATTGGGGATCAGCACCCTGGAGGTTCAGTCCGATCGTTTCAGTGCGGTTCTGGAACTGCAACAACGCTATGGTGGTGTCGTGGTGTTGAAAGGCAATGGCACTCTGATTGCAGACCAGGACGGGACTGTTTCTGTCTGTCCTTATGGGAATCCAGGCATGGCAACGGGTGGTATGGGTGATGTCCTGACCGGTGTGCTTGCCGGCCTGCTTGCCCAGGGACTGGAGCTGGCGGATGCCGCCCGACTTGGTGTCTGTTGTCATGGACTTGCAGGTGATGCCGCGGCCCTGGACGGTGAACGCGGTATGTTGGCAACCGACCTGATGGTGGAACTCAGACGGCTGGTGAACCCCTGAAATGCCACTGCAAATTCCCACGGCTGATGCCATGGTCGCACTGGCGGCCCGGCTGTTTCCTCACTGTAAACCCGGGACAACACTACTGCTGGAAGGGGAACTGGGTGCCGGCAAGACCACCTTTGTCCGCGGCTTTCTTCAGGCAGCTGGTCATCAGGGCAAGGTCAAAAGCCCGACCTATACCCTGGTGGAGCCTTACCACATTGCCGGCAGGGACTACTATCACTTTGATTTATATAGACTAAATACCCAGGAGGAACTGGAAGGCATCGGCCTCAGGGATTATTTTGATGGTCGCGCTATCTGCCTGGTGGAATGGCCGGACCGGGCCGCTGGCGTACTGTTCCGGGGTGATCTCAGGATAAAAATTCGGGCCACAGCGTCTGGACGGGAACTGGAACTGATACCGGAATCAGCAGTGGGACGCCACCTGCTGGGATCCTTTACTGCCTCAAAAAATGTGATTAATTAAGATACAAAACAATAATATATGTTGATTTTCTCGGAAAAACTTGAAATTATTTACCTAACAACCAATAACTAGAGAGTGAGTAACTAATTTTCAAGGGATTCCAATGCGAGCTCTGTGGTTAACTGTGCTACTTTGTCTGGGTCTGCCCGCCTGGGCCGAACAGGTCAAACTGGAAAATGTTCGTATCTGGGCAGCACCCGATAATACCCGGGTGGTGTTCGATGTCTCGGGCCCCGTTCAGCATAAGCTGTCTGAACTCACTAGCCCGGATCGCGTGGTCGTGGATATTCAGGATACCCGGATCACCAGGGCGCCGGCGCAGCCAACCAAGGCCGATAAATACCTCAAATTGGTCCGCAATGGCGTCCGTAATCAGAACGATCTTCGAATCGTCCTCGACCTCAAACAAAAAACCGAGATCAAAAGCTTCCTCTTGCCTCCCAATCAGCATTACGGGCACCGGCTGGTAATTGATCTCTATGAACCCTCGCGTAGTGACGCATTACAAAGAGTTTCCGTTGATAAAACGCCACCCAAGGCGCGTGATGTGGTCATTGCGATTGATGCCGGGCATGGGGGGGAAGATCCTGGTGCCAGAGGGCCGGGGGGAACGAATGAAAAAGACGTTGTCTTGCAAATAGCAAATCGCCTGGCAAGCCTGATCAATAAGGAATATGGCATGCGCGCAGTGCTGATCCGGGAAGGTGACTATTACATTTCACTGCGTAAACGCATTGAGAAGGCCCGCCAGGCAAGAGCCGATCTCTTCATTTCCATTCATGCGGATGCCTTCAGGGACTCCCGCGTACATGGATCATCGGTTTACATACTCTCGCAGCGCGGGGCTACTAGTGAGGCCGCACGCTGGTTGGCAGAGCAGGAGAATGCATCTGATCTGATTGGTGGTGTGAGCCTGGATGTGCAAGATGATGTGCTGGCATCAGTCTTGCTGGATCTTTCCCAGACTGCCAGCCTGGAAGCCAGTATTGAGGTGGCGGACCGGGTGCTCGATGGACTAAAAAGTATTGGCAAGGTCCATAAACGCGATGTTCAGGCCGCGGGTTTTGCCGTTTTAAAGTCACCTGACATCCCTTCCTTATTGATTGAAACAGCGTATATTTCCAATCCCAGTGAAGAACGTAATCTGAGAAACGGCTTTTATCAGGCCAAGCTGGCACGGGCGATCCTGAGTGGTATCCGCGGTTATTTCTACGAACATGCACCAGACAATACCCTGATTGCGATGCGCAAGGTGCCCAAAAAACATATCATTGCCCGGGGCGATACCTTGTCGGGCATTGCCCAGCGTTACCGGATCAGCACCGAGAGTCTGCGTGATCATAACGGTTTGAAGTCCGATATCATAAAGGTCGGGCAAACGCTCACCATTCCCAGCAGCTAGTCAAATCCTGCAACTATAAGCTATCTCACGACTGCCGTATCATAGGCCCTATGGCGGTGATTGATCCGGACATACGAATACATCGTTTACCTGACAATCTGGTAAACCGGATTGCGGCAGGCGAAGTCATCGAGAGACCGGCATCCGTGGTAAAGGAGCTACTGGAAAACAGTCTGGATGCCGGGGCGGATCGTATCACGGTGGAGATCGAATCCGGCGGCAGTCGCCTGATTCGGGTCATGGACAATGGCCGGGGGATCCATGCAGATGATCTGCCATTGGCTATCGAGCGTCATACCACGAGTAAGCTGTTGGCAGATTCCGATCTGTCTGCCATAGCAACTCTCGGTTTCCGGGGTGAGGCCCTCTCCAGTATTGCCGCTGTTTCAATATTCAGTGTGACCAGCCGTCGGTCGGGTCAGGATTATGCCCGGACGTTACTACTTGAGAGAAATGGTAAACCAGCGATTCAACCGGCTGCGCACCCTGTTGGCACCACTGTCGAAGTCAACCAGCTTTTTTACAATACTCCGGCAAGAAAAAAATTCTTACGCAGCGAGAAAACCGAGTACCTGAATATCCTGGAACTAGTCAAGCGGGTTGCTATGAGTCGTCTGGATTTATCCTTACGCCTGTTGCATAACCAGCGTCAGGTATTCGCCACTTCAAGCGGTGATCAGACACCTGAGCAACGGCTTCAAGAGGTTTTGGGCAAGGCCTTTTATCAGCATGCTGTGCCGGTTAACCAGACGGCGGGTGACCTGAGTTTACATGGCTGGATCGGATTACCAGACGCTGCGCGCAGCCAGACGGACCAGCAATACATATACCTGAATGGCCGGATCATCCGCGACCGGATGCTGCAACATGCAGTTCGCTCGGCATTCCAGGACCGTATTTATCCCGGCAAGTACCCCGCATATGTCCTTTATTTGCAAACTGCACTCAGAGATGTGGATGTCAATGTTCATCCAGCCAAGTACGAAGTCCGCTTCAAGGAGACGCGCCAGATCTTTGATTTTCTCCAGGCTGTGATAACACGCGCCATAAATGCGTCCGCAACTGACGTTCTGCAGAAGAACACTGTCAATGGCAAGGAGCCAATCGCTATCACAGAAGCCACAAGCATTTATCGGGACAAGCTCAAGCAATCCGCAAGCGGGTGTGGAAAGACCCTGGTTATCGGGGACCGATATCTGCTGGTCAATCACCGGGGTCTTGTCTTAATCGATATGCCAGTTGCCCTTGAGCTGATCATGAAACTGCGGTTATCAGAGCAAGAGCAACACTCCGGGATCCAGTCCCGTCCGGTACTGGTGCCCTTGTCAGCTATATTCAGTGAAAGTGATATTGAATTGCTGGATCAGAATAAAATGTTACTGCAATCCCTGGGCATTGAGTTTGAACAAAGTGCGCCGGACACTGTCATGATAAAAGGTCTGCCGGTACCTTTGGCCAATGCCGATGCTCTGGCGTTGATCAATGACGTCGTTACTACGCTGAACCGGTGCAAGGACACGGCCACGCTCATGGACTCTCTTCTGGATGCTTGTGCTTCTCATGCCAACGATACCGGTGTTCCCCTGACAGAAAAACAATCCTTACAACTCGCTGAAGATTTGAAAAACATTGAAGGCAAAATTAATCCGAGAAATTTCCGTCGTGCCTACCGTCACTTTGACCCACAGTCCCTGAAAGATCTGTTGTAAATGGATACACCTATTGTTTTTCTCATGGGCCCGACTGCCAGTGGCAAGACCGATCTGGCGGTGGAACTTTGCCGGCGTCTGCCCATGGAGGTCATCAGTGTTGATTCGGCGATGGTCTACCGAGGCATGAATATTGGCACGGCAAAGCCCGGCAAAGAGCTCCTGGATGAAGTTCCCCATCGCCTGATTAACATCTGTGATCCTGCCGAATGTTATTCCGCGGCCCGGTTCGCCGAGGATGCCCGTCGTGAAATTGAAAGCATTCATGTTGCCGGAGGTGTGCCCTTACTGGTTGGTGGGACCGGTCTTTATTTCCGCGCGCTGGAGCAGGGCTTGTCAGAGATGCCGGCTGCCGATCCGGAGATACGTTTGCGAATTGAGACCGAGGCGAGAGAAAAGGGCTGGGCCGCCATGCACGACAAACTGGCGGCCGTCGATCCCGCAGCGGCTGATCGGATACATCCCAATGATCCCCAGCGCCTGCAACGGGCGCTCGAGGTCTATGAATTGACGGGTCGTGTGATCAGTGAATTTCACGATCTTCCATCGCAATCACTTGAGCACCCGGTCATCAAGATCATAGTTGCCCCGAAGGACCGGCGGGTCCTGCACGACCGTATTAGCTCACGTTTTGAAAAAATGCTGCAGGAGGGGCTGGTTGAAGAAGTGCAAACACTTTATGAACGCAAGGACCTGGGCCCCAATTTGCAGGCAATGCGCCTGGTGGGTTACCGCCAGGTCTGGGAATATCTGGCCGGGACACTTGATTATGAGCAAATGAAGGCGCATGCTGTTGCTGCAACGCGACAATTGGCCAAGCGCCAACTGACTTGGCTGCGGCGTGAGGAAAATGCGGCCTGGTTTGATTCATTGGCCAGTGATCTGACAGATAGTGTTTATAACTATATGATAAAAAAGGAAAAAAAATCGATTAAATTGTAATATACTATGCAGGTTATAATAGCAAGGCTTTATATGTTAGCGCAGCTGTACCTTATATATAACAATAAATAATAAGGAGTATCCTGATGAGTAAGGGGCACACATTACAGGATCCATTTTTGAATGCATTACGCAAGGAAAGGGTTCCCGTTTCAATATATCTGGTCAACGGCATCAAGTTACAGGGACAGGTTGAATCGTTTGATCAATTCGTCATATTGTTGAAGAACACAGTCAGTCAACTGGTCTATAAACATGCTATATCGACAATCGTGCCGTCCCGCAACGTGAAAATGCCCAGGATGGAGGATGACAGTGGAGCTGAAAGCCAATAGATGATCTTGAAAAGCAGGAACGGGGCGTTTGACTGAGCCCGCAAAGAGCAGCACCCGAGCAGTACTGGTCCATATCGATTTCCAGTCCTCGGAGTTCAATGAAGACCTGGAAGAATTTGCTGAACTGGTGAGTTCGGCAGGAGTGGAAGCAGTCACCACCATCACCTGCCATAAGTCCGTTCCCAACCCACGTTATTTCATTGGTGAAGGCAAGCTTGAAGAGATCAAGGAGGCGGTCACATGTGATGATGCCGACGTAGTGATCTTCAATCATTCCATCAGTCCGGGTCAGGAGCGTAATCTCGAGAAGGCCCTAGAATGTCGCGTGATCGATCGGGTGGAATTGATTCTCGATATCTTTGCCCAACGTGCCCGCAGTTATGAGGGCAAGCTCCAGGTTGAACTGGCCCAGTTACAACATCTCTCTACCCGTTTAATCCGGGGCTGGACTCACCTGGAGCGACAAAAAGGAGGTATTGGTCTGCGTGGTCCTGGTGAAACCCAGTTGGAGACTGATCGGCGGTTGATCGGCCGGCGCATCAAGACCATCCATAATCGTCTGGACAAAGTCCGTTCACAGCGCCAGCAAGGCGCCAAGCGCCGGTTGAACTCGGACATGCCGATGATATCAATGGTGGGTTATACCAATGCTGGCAAATCGACCCTGTTCAACCGCCTGACTGGTGCCAACGTATATTCCGCGGACAAATTGTTTGCTACTCTGGATCCGACCATTCGCCGTTTCGAGGTTGCTCCCGAAATACCGGTCATACTCTCGGATACGGTCGGATTCATTCGGCATATTCCGCATGATCTGATTGAAGCCTTTCATGCCACACTGGAAGAAACACGTCAGGCCGACCTCTTGCTGCATGTAATTGATGCCACTGACAGCCAACGGCACGCCCATAGCGAACAGGTCAATGAAGTCATCCGGGAAATCGGAGCGGAGCATATTCCCCAGATAGAGGTCTACAATAAAATCGATATCGTGCAACAGGAACCGAGAATGGAATACGGCCCGGATGGATTGCCACAACGTATCTGGTTATCAGCCGGAACAGGCCAGGGTCTGGAATTGCTGTGCGTTGCCATCCGTGAATTCATTTCCAGCAACGGGCAACAGCATTCATTGCATTTGCCAGCCACGGCAGCCAAACTGCGGGCGCACTTGTTCAAGATCGGTGCCGTGCGCAATGAGGAAACCGATGAACACGGCGGCTGGTTAATGGAAATCAATATGGCAACGCCGCGGCTGTCCGCACTCTGTCGGGAATCCGGACTGGAAGATATCAATTTGCAGTGATAGTGTCTGCCGCATTAAGATCTGGTCTCTGTTTTACTGGTTGTAAGTGGCACCAATTACAGAGAATTTATTATGTTATCAGGAGCTAATTGAATGGGTTGGAATGATTCCTCCGGTGGAGGTAACGGTAAGGATCCCTGGGGTAACCGGGGCAAGAATCCCGACGGGCCACCGGATCTGGACGAAATCGTCCGCAAGATGCAACAGGGTTTTGGTGGTATATTTGGCCGCCGGGGCAGACACGGCAGCGGTGATAAGGATGGTTCATCCTTTATCTGGATTCTGGTTGCTCTGGGTTTTGCGATCCTGGTTCTGGTTGACATGACCTATACCATCGATGAACAGGAACGCGGCATTGTCCTGCGGTTTGGTGAACATGTTGCCACTCTGCAACCCGGGCTTAATTTCCGTTTCCCGAGGCCCATAGAAGAAATCCTGATTGTGAATGTCGGTCAGGAGCGCTCGCTAACTCACAAGGCCAGCATGTTGACCAGGGATGAGAACATCGTTGATGTCGAGGTCGCTGTCCAATGGCGTATTAGTGATCCACATGCCTATAAATTCAATGTTTATGCCCCCGAGGCCACCCTGCACCAGGCCACCGAGAGCGCGGTGCGTGATGTCATCGGTAAAAGCAACCTGGATTTTGTCCTGACGGAAGGCCGTAGCCAGGTTGCACAGAGTCAACTGAAACTGATTCAACAAATCATGGATGACTTTGAAACTGGAATTCTCATTATAGGTGTCGAAATGCAGGCTGCTAAGCCACCGGATGAAGTGAAAGCAGCTTTTGATGATGCCATCAAGGCGAGGGAGGATGAACAGCGCCTGGTTAATGAAGCGGAAGCCTACAGTAATGATATCATCCCAAAGGCACGGGGCAGGGCTGCACGCCTTCGGGAAGAGGCGAATGCGTATGAGGCGCGTGTAATTGCCAAGGCGGAAGGCGAAGCCAGCCGTTTTGAACAGCTGCTTACGGAGTATGAAGAGGCACCCAGTGTCACACGTGAGAGACTCTATCTGGATACTATGGAATCGGTATTAGTTGATACTAACAAGGTCTTTATGGATACAGAAGGCAGTAACAATCTCATGTACATACCGATTGATCGGATACTGAAGGATTCATCCGACTCAGGACGTTCGAGTACGCGCCGTGAGTTCAGGACAGAATCCTCCAATCCCTCGGAATCACAGCCGGCCGACCCCTACAGTGACAGCAGAAGCAGGGGGGCAAGATAATGATTCCGAGACTTATAATTATTGCTATCGTACTGGGTATTATTGCGTCGACCTGCCTGTATAAAGTTGACCAGTGGGAGACGGCCATCCTGTTCCAGTTCAAGGAAATCAAGAAAACGGACATCGGTCCTGGCTTGCATTTCAAGATACCGATCATGAACACCGTTAAGAAGTTCGAAAACCGTCTCTTGAACCTCGACAAGGAAGCACAACGTTTTCTCACAGAAGAAAAGAAGGATGTTCTGGTTGACTACTTCATTAAATGGCGAATCTCCAATACGAAACAATTCTACTTTGCCACCCAGGGTGACATCCTCACGGCCAATAACCGGCTGGACAAACGTATGAACCGTGCCTTGCGTGATGAGTTTGGTGCACGAACCGTAAAGGAAGTGGTGGCCGGTGAAAGGACAGAGATACTGAACATCGTCACTGAATCAACTTCGGGCCTTGAAAACGAACTAGGTATACGTGTAGTTGATGTCAGGACCAAGCGTATCGATCTGCCGACTGAGGTCAGCAACTCGGTATATGCCCGAATGCGTGCAGAGCGTAATCGGGTGGCCAAGGACTTCCGCGCTCGCGGTGCGGAGCAGGCAGAACGGATCAGGGCCGCTGCAGATCGTGAACGTGAAGTGATTCTTGCCGAGGCCTACAAGGATGCTGAAGTAATTCGCGGGAGAGGTGATGCCAAGGCAACCGAGGTTTATGCATTGGCATTTGGTAAGGATCAGGAATTCTATTCGCTTTATCGTAGTCTGACGGCTTACCAGAACAGTTTCAGTGAAGGAAATAATATCCTGTTGCTGGAACCTGACTCAGAGTTTTTTAAATACTTTAATAATCCCCGGGGAATCAAATAACAATATGCGTCTAAGGCAATGCCTTGTCCTTCAGATATAACAGATTTCCTAAACGGAAATAGGAATCCGGGGGACGCCCCGGATTTTTTGTGTCAGTTACCGGTAAAGGCCCGAAGAGTTTAAAATGTGGCAGGAAATTCTCACAGCTTTTGCGCTGGTGCTGGTGATAGAAGGGATCACCCCTTTCATCAGCCCCGGGGCATTGAGAAAAATGATGATTCAGGTTTCACAGATGGATGATCACACACTGCGTGTGGTTGGTCTCAGTTGCATGGTCTGTGGTGTTTTGCTCCTTTATCTGGTGAACTAGCATGGTGACACATAAACGTTGGTTACTTCCGGAAGGTATCGAGGAAATCCTTCCACCACATGCTGAACAGCTTGAGAACCTTTGCCGGCGGATCATCGATCTTTATCGTACCTGGGGCTATCAACTGGTCATGCCACCCCTGGTTGAATACCTCGAATCCCTGCTGACGGGGACGGGCGAGGATCTGGATCTGCAGACCTTCAAGCTCACCGATCAAATCAGTGGACGCATGATGGGAATCCGTGCTGACACAACACCACAGGTGGCCCGCATAGATGCCCATAACCTCAAGGCTGAAGGCCCCAACCGTTTATGTTACCTGGGAACAGTATTACATACCCGCCCCGAGTCCAGCGGCGCTAGCCGCAGCCCGTTACAGGTGGGAGCGGAACTTTATGGTCACGCCGGTATTGAGTCTGAGGCAGAAAGCCTTTGCCTGATGCTGGAAACACTCAAGCTCGCCGGTGTCGAGGATATCCACATCGATCTGGGGCATGTCGGCATCTATGAAACCATACTGAAATCCGCTGGCCTCGATAAAAACCAGGAAACCGAACTTTTCAGTATTCTGCAACGTAAGGCGACATCTGAATTGAATGATCTGTTGAAGCAATGGTCTCTGCCGAAAAAACTCGGGGACAAGCTGCGGTTTTTGATCATGGCCTGTGGAGACGCTTCGATATTGGATCGGGCCGCTAAAGAGCTGACCGATTCCAGCGGTTCAATCAAACATTGCCTGAAAGAATTGAAGACCCTGGTTGCATTGGTCAATAAATGCCTGCCGGGTGCCCCGCTGTTTTTTGATCTGGCCGAGTTGCGTGGTTATCACTATCACACCGGCATTGTGTTCACTGCATTTGTTCCAGGCAGCGGCCAGGGTATTGCTTTTGGTGGTCGCTATGATGCCATCGGCCAAGCCTTTGGTCAGGCACGTCCTGCAACCGGATTCAGCACAGACATCAAGACACTGCTGTCAGTGGGTCGACAAAAAGAGTTCAAACGGCAGGCCATTTTTGCCCCCGCGAAAGAAGATAAAAAACTGAATAAGAAAATTGTGGCACTGAGAAAAAAAGGGGAAATTGTAATCCGGGCTTTGCCGGGTCAGAAACAATCTGCTAGGCAGGCCGGTTGTGATCGCAAACTGCAATTGAAAGACGGACAGTGGCAAGTCGTCAAGCTGTAGTTCCTGCCAGAAGAATTCCTATCGTATGAAACAAAAAGGTGTGAACAAGCATGGGTAAAAATGTGGTTGTCATCGGCACCCAGTGGGGAGACGAAGGTAAAGGCAAGGTTGTCGATTTACTGACCGAGTACACCAGTGCTGTTACGCGTTTCCAGGGCGGGCATAATGCCGGCCATACAGTTGTTATTGACGGCAAGAAAACCGTACTTCATCTCATTCCTTCCGGCATCCTCAGAGACGGTGTCAAGTGTCTTATCGGTAATGGGGTGGTACTGAGTCCTTCGGCGTTGCTGGAGGAGATGCAAATGCTGGAGAAAAACGGTATACCGGCCCGTGATCGATTATTTATCAGCGAAGCTTCTGCCCTGATCCTGCCGTATCACATCTCACTGGACCAGGCCCGGGAAAAGGCACGTGGGGAAGCAGCCATCGGCACAACGGGACGGGGTATCGGGCCGGCGTACGAAGACAAGATAGCAAGACGTGCCCTGCGCGCAGGTGATCTCTTGCACCGCAAGCGATTTGCAGCAAAGCTGGGTGAAGTCCTGGATTATCATAATTTTGTTCTTAAGCATTTTTATAAAACCAGAACCCTGGACTTCCAGGTGCTGCTGGATGAATCGATGGCTTATGCCGACCAATTCAAATCCATGATTACCGATGTTACCGAGATGCTTTACCAGATGCATGCTGCTGGTGAAAACATTCTCTTTGAAGGCGCCCAGGGCACCTTGCTGGATGTTGATCACGGGACCTATCCTTTTGTTACTTCCTCCAACACTACCGCTGGTGGTGCAGCGACAGGAACAGGTGTCGGGCCGTTGAATTTTGACTATGTCCTTGGAATTACCAAGGCCTATACCACACGGGTAGGTTCCGGACCGTTTCCGACAGAATTATTTGATGCGATGGGCGAACACCTGGCCAGCAAAGGGCATGAATTTGGTGCAACTACCGGCAGGCCGCGTCGTTGCGGCTGGTTTGATGCAGTTGCCCTGCGCCGTTCAAAACAGATCAACAGTTTGTCTGGCCTTTGTATTACCAAGCTTGATGTTCTTGATGGCCTCGAAACAATCCAGATTTGTACAGGCTATCAGAGTAATGGTGAAACCAGGTTGACACCACCCACAGGTGCAGATGAGTTTGCCGAATGCAGACCCGTATATGAAGAAATCACCGGCTGGCAGAATTCTACCCTGGGCATACGCACGTTTAATGAGTTGCCGGAAACGGCACGTAAATACATTAAACGCATCGAGGAAGTGACAGAAACGCCCGTCGACATGGTATCAACCGGTCCTGATCGTGAAGAGACTATTGTGTTGCGTAATCCATTTGATTGATGAATGTTTAAAAAATTTCTTGAGGAGACAAGCAATGGCAAATGAAGGTTATCATGAATCCATTCAAGAACTGAGTGATGAAACCCGGGACATGCATCGGGCCATCATTTCTTTAATGGAATAACTTGAGGCCGTCGACTGGTATAACCAGAGAATGGATGCCTGCAAGGACGCGGAACTGAGAGGGATATTAAGGCACAACCGCGATGAAGAAAAAGAACATGCTGCTATGGTGCTGGAATGGATTCGCCGCAAGGATCCGGTATTGGATAAGGAACTGAAAGATTATTTATTCACTGATAAATCATTAACACATGATTGATGTGTTATGGTGCCGAGGAGAGGACTTGAACCTCCACGGGGTTACCCCCACTAGCACCTGAAGCTAGCGCGTCTACCAATTCCGCCACCTCGGCCCGTGACCTGATCAGACGGCGGACTTTACCCAGCGAGATATATATTGTCAATCCAGAAACGAAAGCAGAGAACGTCCCGTCGAAAACACGAGGTTGAGATACCCGGAAGAGAAGCCATTCTTGGTTTTTTGATAGAGGCCAATCGTCCCCGCACCCTCAAACATATTGCCCGCGGATTGAATGTTGATGATCCGGTGGCCATTACTGCCCTGGAAAAGCGGCTGGAAGCCATGCAGCGAGACGGCCAAGTGATTAAAAACCGGCGCCAGGGTTATGGCCTGGTTGAAAAAATGGATCTGATCCGGGGACGAGTGATCGGTCACCCGGACGGTTATGGTTTTTTGAAGCTGGAAGACGGTGGTGACGATCTGTTCCTCACGGCTAGGGAAATGCGCCGCTTGTTGCATGGCGACACGGTGCTGGCACATATTTCAGGAGTTGATCGGCGCGGCCGTCGGCAAGGCACGGTGGTCGAGGTACTGGAGCGGGCCAATCAGCAGGTAGTGGGCCGTTTTTTCCGGGAAAGCCAGGTAGGATTTGTGGCGCCGGATAATAAGCGCATCAGCCAGGATATCCTGATCCCGGGAGCCGATACGGGCAAGGCCAGGACCGGTGATTACGTGGTTGCCGAGATCACAACTCAACCGGACAAGCATACCCAGCCCGTGGGCAGAATCATTGAAATACTCGGTCATCGGATGTCTGCTGACTTGGCGATTGATATCGCCATCAAGAGTTACGAGATTCCCCGGGAGTGGCCGAATGCAGTCAGCAGGGAAAGCCGCAAGATCAAACCGGACGTATCCGAAAAAGATAAACAGGGACGGGAGGATTTGCGGGATCTGCCATTGGTTACCATCGATGGTGAAGATGCGCGTGACTTTGATGATGCGGTTTACTGCGAGCCCGATGGCAAAGGTTGGCGCCTGATCGTGGCCATTGCCGATGTCTCACATTATGTTCGTCCAGCTTCGGGACTGGATCAGGAAGCCGGTGAACGTGGCAATTCCGTGTATTTTCCCCAACGCGTTATCCCGATGTTGCCAGAGGTATTGTCAAATGGTTTATGTTCATTAAACCCGGATGTTGATCGGCTTTGCCTCGCCTGTGAACTGCATATTAATGCCAGGGGTAGTGTCAAACGCACACGCTTTCTTAACGGTGTGATGCGATCGGCTGCCAGGCTGACCTACACAAATGTCGCGGCGATGGTGGTTGATAAGGATCAGAGACTTCGCAAGCAGTATAAAAAGATTATTCCTGCACTCGATAACTTGTATCAACTGTTCAGGTTAATGCATGCCCATCGGCAATCCTGCGCCGTAATCGATTTCCGCTCCCAGGAACCGAAGTTTATGTTTGATGAGCAAGGGAATGTTAAGAACATTTCTGCCTATGAACGTAATGATGCACACCGATTAATTGAAGAATTCATGCTGGCAGCCAACGTAGCGGCCGCAAACTTCTTGCTGGAAAAGGAAATCCCGGCCGTGTATCGAATCCATGAAACACCCAGCGATGAGAAGCTGTGTGACCTCAGGGAGTTTTTGGCGGAATTCGGACTGACGCTGGATGGCGGAGATGCACCGACAGCAAAAGATTACGCCCGCTTTCTGGAAAAGATTGAGGAACGGGATGATCGTCATCTCATTGAAACAGTATTACTGCGCAGCTTACCTTTGGCTGTTTACAGCGCCGATAATCTTGGTCATTTCGGACTTGGATTTGATGCGTATACACATTTCACCTCACCCATTCGTCGATATCCGGATCTGCTGGTTCATCGGGCCATTCGTCATCTGTTGAGCAAGGGCACGGCTTCCGGTTTTGCCTATTCACACGAGAGCATGCAGGCAGCGGCCAGTCACAGTTCGATAACCGAGCGCCGTGCTGATGAGGCTACCCGTGATATTGTGCAATGGTACAAGTGCCAGTTCATGCAGGACCGAGTCGGCGAGGACTTCGATGGTATTATCAGCAGCGTGACCTCGTTCGGTGTGTTTGTGGAACTGAATGATATTTTTGTTGAAGGTCTGGTGCACATCACGTCATTACCGAATGATTACTATCATTTTGATCCAATCGGCCATCGTTTGCGAGGGGAGCGCAGTGGTCAGTTGTATCGCCTGGGTAACCACGTGCGGGTGAAGGTCGTTAGGGTCGACCTGGACGACAAGAAACTAGATTTTGAAATGCTTGCCTGAGTCCGGCAATGTCCGAATCCACCGAAGTCGTTTACGGTTTACATGCAGTCCGGCATGTCCTGTCACAGTCAGCGTACAAAGTGATAGAAATCTGGGTACAGGAGGGCAAGCAGGAATCAAAAAACATCAAGACCCTGCTGGCGTCTGCCGGATCCATCCCGGTCCAGTCCGTCCCGAAACAGACACTCGACAAGCTTGCGGAGTTTGGCCGGCACCAGGGGATCGCCCTGCGCCAGCAAAAGCATCCCCCCGGCCTGCGGGTCAATTTGGAAGATCTGCTGGTTGATGCCTACAAATCGAACCCGTTGTTTCTGGTCCTGGATGGTGTCCAGGACCCGCATAATCTGGGCGCCTGCCTGCGCACAGCGGATGCGGCGGGCGTCGAGGCTGTGATTCTGCCACGTGACCGGGCAGTTGGTGTCACTGCCAGTGTGCGCAAGGTCGCCAGCGGTGCCGCCGAGAATCTGCCCATCCTTGAGGTCACCAATCTGGCCCGGACCCTGCGACAGATTCGTGATGCCGGGGTCTGGGTTGTGGGCACCAGCGATCGGGCAGAACAGACGATTTATCAGCTGGATCTCGACCGGCCCCTGGCCCTGGTGATGGGGGCCGAGGGCATGGGGATCCGGGAAAACACCCGGAAACAATGTGATGCCATCGTGCGGCTGCCAATGCAGGGTACCGTTGAAAGCCTCAACGTGTCCGTGGCCACGGGCATTTGCCTCTTCGAGGTCTTGCGGCAACGCCTTGCGCCCGGGTAATCACGGCCCGGCTTTCACCACCGCCATTTGCATGACACCCGTACTTGCATTACTATCGCGCCCTCAATAATCCTTGCTCCACTGCACTGCTCAGGGGGCTTTTAACCGAGAGGATATATTAATGAGACACTATGAAATCGTTTTCATGGTCCATCCGGACCAGAGCGAACAGGTCCCCGCCATGGTCGACCGTTACCGGTCAATGATCGAAGGCAATGGCGGCGCCATTCACCGGCTCGAAGACTGGGGCCGTCGGCAGCTGGCCTATCCCATCAACAAGATCCACAAGGCACATTATGTGTTAATGAATATCGAGTGTGATGCCAACACCCTGGAAGAACTGGGCAATGCATTTCGCTTCAATGATGCCGTCATACGCAATCTCATTATCAAGCGTGACCAGGCAGACACCGATCCATCGCCGTTGATCAAATCCTCAGATCAGGAACAGGATGCCTATTCCGCTGACAGTGATTCAGATGAGAACAAAGATGATTCAGACAGAGACTCTGATAATGTTGCGGAAGTAGAAACCGAGTCTGTTGATCAGGAAAGTCGGCCAGTAGGAGAATAAAGCTTATGTCACGTCATTTTCGTCGTAAAAGATACTGCCGGTTTACTGCCGAAGGGATTAAGGAAATTGATTACAAGGACCTGAACATGCTGAAGAACTACGTTACCGAGACCGGTAAAATTGTTCCCAGTCGGATCTCCGGTACCAATGCCCGTTACCAGCGACAGCTGTCCAGTGCTATCAAGCGTGCCCGTTACCTGGCCTTGATCCCCTATTGCGACAGTCACGAGTAATCCATTACCGATTTGAATAATTTTGTCCCAGCTACCGGGCTGATGCGCGAGACAGATTTCAGCATCCGCCAGTGTCGCTTCCCGGAATTGCTGTCAGGGTTCAGGACATGATGCGAAAACTGGGAAATTACATACTCGCCGGTCGTTTTCAGGCAGTATTTGTGACCAGCCTGTTAACCCTGCTGGGCCTGGTTATCCCGCTGTTTTCATATGTCTTCAGCGGCCTGGTCCCGGCATTTGTCACCCTGCGTTTGAATGCGGTGGCCGGTATGCAGGTGATCATTGGCAGTCTGTTGCTGGTCAGCGTGATCACCTTGCTGGTAGGTATGAATCCGCTGGTGGCTGTGGCGCTCGCCATTGGAGTCTGGACGCCGATCTGGTTGTGCGCCAATGTGCTGAGGGTGACCAAGGACCAGGGGAAATGTCTAGTGACTGCCTGGGCCTGCAGTCTGGTTTTCATCATTCTGATGCACCTGCTGGTAAAGGACCTGGATATCTGGTGGACAGACTGGTTGAAGTTATGGGTCGAGCAGGTATTTGATGCGGAGCAACGGACCCTGATCGAGGACCGCCTGCTCAAGGTCGCGCCATTAATGACGGCCATGGTTGCCGCCGGGCTGTTCGTAAATCTGGCAGCCACGACCCTGTTCGGTCGCTGGTGGCAGGCCAGCCTGTTTTACCAGGGCGGGTTCAGGAAGGAATTTCATGCGCTGAAATTACCGCGAGTCCTGATTTTGCTGGCTGCGGCTGTGTTTGTTTTGCTGCTACTGGGTAAGGCGCCGCAAGGGTCACTGGCCCTGGACATCCTGGTGTTGTTGTTATTTCTTTATTTTTTCCAGGGTCTGGCGACGATACACCGGACAGTCGCGGTGAGAAAAATGGCCAGGGGCTGGCTCGTGGGACTTTACCTACTGCTGCTGTTGTTACCGCAGGCTATCTTGTTCCTGGCCTGTCTTGGTATGGTGGATTCTGCCTTGATGCAACGCCTGACCGGGAAGCGAAATGACAAGTCAGCGGGCGATGATTAAACTATGCGGTATTCTGAAATGAGGGTGTGTTGATGGAAGTCATATTGCTTGAAACGATTCATAACGTGGGTCAGCTGGGCGATAAAGTAAAGGTGAGACCGGGCTATGGCCGTAATTTCCTGATTCCTCAGGGTAAGGCCGTGTTTGCCACCCCAGAAAACGTGGAAAAATTCGAGGCCCAGCGCGCGGAACTGGAAAAGGCACAGGCAGAAGCCCTGACCAAGGCCCAGGAGCGTGCCGACAAGCTCAACACCGTGAGTATTACCATTGCCCGGAAAGCCAGTGGCGAGGGCAAGCTATTTGGTTCGGTCAGTACTATTGATATCGCCGAGGCCGTGACAGAGACAGGCAACGAGCTGGCTAAGCAGGAAGTCCTGTTGCCGGACGGGCCGTTCCGCAGTATCGGCACTTTTGAAGTTCATCTGCAATTACATGCGGATATCCAGGCAACAATCACCCTTAATGTTGTCGCTGAAGAAGACTAACGTTTTCTGTTATTTTCTTCCGCGGCAACCTGTCACCGGAAGCGAACTCCGGGTACTATGATCCTTGGTAGTACAAACATCGAGAGGGCATGAATGCAGGACATCATCGAGACGGCGGGCTCCAGAGACAAGGAAACGGCATCTTTAAAGATACCGCCGCACTCGATAGAGGCAGAAATCGCCGTCCTGGGAGGCGTACTCACCGATAACAGTGTCTGGGAACGCGTGATTGACCGGGTCTTAGAGGATGATTTCTACCGCAAGGACCACCGGATAATCTTCAATGCTATCTACAAGCTCGATTCGCACGGCCATCCCATCGATGTGGTCACCGTGGCAGAGTGGCTGGACAATCACAAGTTACTGGAAGATGCCGGTGGCTTGAACTATCTGGCCGCGTTGGCGGACAGCGCCTCCGGTTCCAGTAACATCAATACCTATGCCGATATAGTCCGCAAGCGGTCGGTACTCAGGCAACTGATCACCGCCACCAACCGGATCAACGATACGGTCTTCAACCCCGAGGGCCGCAGTACGGAAAAGATCCTGGATTATGCCGAGCAGACTGTTTTCGAAATCGCGGAGCAGGAAGGCAAGGGCCGCAAGGGTTACCAACCCATCAAGGACCTGCTGGTCAACGCGTTGGACCGGGTCGATGAGCTGTTCCGCCGCGACAGCCATATCACCGGAGTTCCCACCGGTTTTGATGATTTCGATGACAAGACCGCCGGCCTGCAAGGCTCGGACCTGATCATCATTGCCGGCCGGCCCTCCATGGGCAAGACCGCCTTTGCCATCAATATTGCCGAACACGCGGCCATCAAGAGTAAGCTGTCGGTGGCCGTGTTCAGCATGGAGATGCCCGGGGAACAACTGGCCATGCGCATGATGTCCTCACTGGGGCGCATCGATCAACACAAGGTTCGTACCGGCAAACTGCATGATGACGACTGGCCGCGACTCACCTCTGCTGTCGAAATCCTGAAGGACGCCAGGTTGTTCATCGACGATACCCCGGCGTTGACGCCTGCCGAAATCAGGGCCCGCAGCCGCCGGATCAAGCGGCAAGCTGGTCTGGATCTCATCATTGTCGATTACCTGCAGTTGATGCAGGTGCCCGGCACGAATGAAAACCGGGCCACCGAGATATCGGAGATCTCCCGCTCGCTGAAGGCCATGGCCAAGGAACTGAATGTCCCGGTGGTGGCATTATCGCAGTTGAACCGCAGCCTCGAGCAGCGGCCGAACAAGCGTCCCGTGATGTCGGACCTCAGGGAAAGTGGCGCCATAGAACAAGACGCCGATGTGATCGTTTTTATTTACCGCGACGAGGTTTATAACGAGGATTCACCCGACAAGGGCCGGGCCGAGATCATTATCGGCAAGCAGCGTAATGGCCCAATCGGAATGCTCAACCTGGCCTTTCTGGGCCAGTACACCCGTTTCGAAAATTACATTCCTGAACCGTCCTATATGCCCAGGTATGATGAATGAGCCGACCGGCAAGCGTTATCATCAACCTGTCTGCCCTTCGACATAATCTCGCACGCGTTCGCCAACTTGCCAAAGACTCCCGGGTCATGGCAATTATCAAGGCCGATGCCTATGGTCATGGCCTGATTCGCGCCGCTAGCCATCTTGCGGAGGCCGATGCCTTCGGCGTGGCCTGCATGGAAGAGGCCCGCGAACTGCGCCATGCCGATATCAACAAACGCATCATGCTGCTCGAAGGGCCATATTCTGGTGAGGAACTGGCTGAAATCAGTGACCTTGACCTCGAGATTATGATCCACGACCCATCACAACTGGAAATGCTGGAAAAAACCAGAGTGAAAAAGCCCCTGATTGCCTGGATGAAGATCGATACCGGGATGCACAGGCTGGGTTTTTTACCGGAACAGGTCGAGAGTGCCTGGGCGCGGCTGCAATCCTGTCCGGCAATCGACCCGAAAGTGCATCTGGCCACCCACCTCGCGGTGGCCTCCGAGCGCGAGAACCCGATGACCGAACAGCAGATTGCAACGTTTGCTGAATTGACCGCTGACAAGGCCACACCAAAAAGTATCGCCAACTCTGCGGGCGTGCTGGCCTTTCCCGAGAGCCATGTTGACTGGGTCCGTCCCGGGATCATGCTTTATGGTATTTCTCCAATGAGCGACAGCACGGCCTGGGACGAGCAACTGCAGCCGGTCATGACCCTGCATTCGCGCCTGATTGCCGTGAAGACTCTGAAAAAAAATGAATGCGTCGGTTACGGCGCGACCTGGCGTTGTCCGCAAGACATGCCGGTCGGGATCGTTGCCGCCGGTTACGGAGATGGCTATCCACGCCATGCCCCCTCCGGGACACCCGTGCTGGTCAGTGGACAACGCGTCACCTTGATTGGCCGAGCATCGATGGACATGCTCATTGTTGACCTGCGTCAACACCCCACGGCACAGGTGGGTGATCCCGTCGTGCTCTGGGGTGACGGGCTGCCTGTTGAGGAAGTGGCCAACCACGCCGGGACCATACCCTATGAATTACTCTGCGGCGTGCACAAGCGTTTGCGGCTGATCGAACATGGCTAAGACCCGGGTCCAGTTTCAGTGCAATGAATGCGGGGCTACGGCGCCCAAGTGGACGGGTCAGTGCCCGGATTGCCAGGCCTGGAATACGCTCATGGAAATCATTGCCGAGAATGGCCCTTCGCACTCGGCCCGTTTTAGCGATCACCAGGCCATGCCCGCCGAGGTCTGTACGCTCAATGTTGTTTCTTCAGATCAAAATAGCCGGGTAACGTCCGGCATGGCAGAACTGGATCGGACCGTCGGTGGCGGGCTGGTGACCGGGTCGGTCTTGCTCCTGGGTGGCGACCCCGGGATTGGCAAGTCCACGCTGCTCATCCAGGTCGTGGAGTCCATCAACCGTGATAACGGCGTTAATACCCTGTATGTCTCCGGGGAAGAGTCCGCCCGCCAGATCCGCCTGCGGGCCGACCGACTGGGACTGTCCTTGGAGAATATCCGTTTGTTAACAGAGAACAACCTGGAGCGAATCCTGGCCACGGCCAGCAGGGAAAACCCCGGTGTATTGATCATTGATTCCATCCAGACGATGTACACCGAATTATTGCAGTCCGCTCCCGGGGCCGTGGCCCAGGTCCGGGAAACCGCCGCGCAATTGGTGCGCTTTGCCAAGCAAACCAATACCACGGTCATACTGGTGGGTCATGTGACCAAGGAAGGCACGCTGGCCGGTCCACGGGTGCTCGAACACATGGTCGACACTGTGCTTTATTTCGAGGGTGATGACAGCAGCCGTTTCCGGGTGATTCGGGCGGTCAAGAACCGTTACGGGGCCGTGAATGAACTGGGTGTCTTTGCCATGACCGACAAGGGCCTGCGTGAGGTGAGCAACCCGTCCGCGATCTTTTTGTCCCGGCATGACCAGCAGGTCTCGGGTAGCGTGGTCATGGTCACCCGGGAGGGGACCCGGCCCTTGCTGGTGGAAGTCCAGGCCCTGGTCGATGCATCGCATCTGAGCAACCCGCGCCGGGTCAGCGTCGGCCTTGAGCAGAACCGCCTGGCCATGTTGCTTGCGGTCCTCCATCGCCATGGTGGTATCGCCACTTCTAACCAGGATGTCTTCGTTAACGTGGTGGGGGGTGTCAAGATCACCGAGACCGCGGCCGACCTGGCCGTGTTGATGGCGGTGGTTTCCAGCCTCAAAAACCGCTACCTGTCCCGGGAACTGGTCGTCTTCGGCGAAGTCGGGCTCGCGGGGGAAATCCGCCCAGTGCAAAATGGTCCTGAGCGCCTGCAGGAGGCGGCTAAACATGGCTTTAAACAGGCCATCATTCCCCATGCCAATAAACCTCGCCGTGAAATCAAGGGCATGGAAGTCCTGGCCATCAATACCTTGCAGGAGGCCCTGGATCGGGTAGGTTAGGGCTTATTTGAGGACGTCAACCCGCGCCATTTTCACGGCGTTGTCCGCCATCTGGCGGATCTCGATGGCGTAATTCTTGATCTTCAGGCTGGTTCCGCTCTCGGGAATGTTCTCTAGGTGTTCCAGGATCAGGCCGTTCAGGGTCTTTGGGCCGTCAGCGGGCAGCTGCCAGTGCAGCTGCCGGTTGATTTCACGCAGCGTGGCCGAGCCATCAATGATGAAGGAGCCATCTTCCTGGGGATGGATGTCCTGGTTGAAGGTCTGCAGGTCGGTGGTGAATTCACCCACGATTTCTTCCAGGATGTCTTCGAGCGTGACCAGCCCCTGGATCACGCCATATTCATCCACTACCAGGCCGGTGCGTTTCTTCTGGCGCTGGAAGTTCAGTAACTGGATGTGCAGGGGCGTCCCTTCAGGGACATAGTAGGGTTCAGTACATATGGACTCCAGGTCTTCCGACAGCACATCGGTTTTATCCCTTAGCAACCGCAGGATATGGCGGGCATGCAGCATGCCGATAATGTTGTCGACGTCATTGCGGTAGACGATCAACCGGGTATGTTGGCTGCGGGTGAGTTGCTCGATAATCTCATCGGCCGGGTCATTCAGGTCGATGCCGGACAGTTCGTTACGCGGCACCATGATGTCATCGACTGTTTCCTTTTCCAGGTCAAGAATGCTCAGCAACATGCGTTGGTGGCGCCGCGGGATCATTGCCCCCGCCTCATGTACGACCGTCCGGAGTTCCTCCCGGGTCATGGGAGAATTGTCTTTTTCTTTCGGATCGATACCAAACACAGCAATAATGGCATTGCTGATCTGGTTGATGATAAACACCACGGGGTAACTGATTTTGAGCAGCGGTGTCAGCAAATAGGCCGCGGGAAAGGCAATCTTTTCCGGGCGAATGGCCGCGTAGGTCTTGGGCGCCGTTTCCGCAAATATCAATATCACCGGTGTCAGAATCAATGGTGCCAGCGCAATCCCTATTTCACCTGCAACCCGGACCGCGATGATGGTAGCAATGGATGCGGCCAGGATATTGACCAGATTATTGCCAAGCAGGATCAGACCAATCAGGCGGTCCGGGCGGTCCAGCAAGGCACTGGCCAGCCTGGCGCCCCGGTGACCGTCTTTGACCAGGTGGCGAAGACGATAGCGGTTCAAGGCCATCATGCCTGTTTCCGAACTGGAGAAAAATCCGGATACAAGTATCAGTACTGCCAATGATGCAAACAGTACAGATAAGGGGATGTCGTCCAAAAAAATCTAGCCCGGGTCAGAATGAAGTAAATATTTTCAATGATAGGGACGGGGTGCTGTCAAGGAGAAATCGGGATTTTTGATTTAAAAATGATGGTGGCAGCGGGACTTTCACACCCGGTTCAGGACCAGTTCCAGAACAAACTTGGAACCAAAATAGGCCAATAGCAGGGACGCATAGCCAGCCAGCACCCAGGCCGCCGCGACCCGCCCACGCCAGCCCCGAAACCAATGCCCCCAGAGGACCAGGCCGAAAACAATCCATGCCAGGATCGAGAGCACGGTTTTATGAATCAGATGTTGGGCGAAGATGTTTTCCAGAAAGCCCAGGCCGGTTACGAGGCTCAGGCTGAGTATGAAAAACCCGATCGTGATGATCTGAATCAGTAGGTCCTCCATGAGTTGCATGGGTGGAAGTTGCATTATCTTGACCGGTTTTTTCCGGCTGATTTGTCTTTCCTGGAAGGCCAGGATGATGGCCTGGATGGCACCAATGGATAAAAAACTGTATGCCGCCACCGATAACAGCATGTGTATGCGAAGTCCCGGGGGAGCTGCTTCAGGAAGCAAGCGCTGGCTTTGAAACAGCAGTTCAAGCACCAGGGCGAATGCAGTCAGTGGAAAAATGATCAGCGCAAGCTCTGCCAGTGGTTTCCTGATGGAAAAGAGCAGTAACAGCAGGGAGATGCACCATGCCATCAAAGATAAACTCTCATAAAAACCGAGATTAAGACCGCCTGCTATATCGATATTTTGATATAATATGATGGCATGCAGCACTAATGCAGAGACACCTGAAACGTAAAACCGCTTCCTGTATTTTTGTGTTTCATCCTTGTCCGCCTTGAAGATACCTATGGCCAGAATCCAGGTAGCTATAAGGTAAAGCGCTATGGATATGATGGCGATGGCGGTGTTCATAGAGGCATAAGGTTTTTACCAAAATCCAATCATTACACAAATGTAGCATTCGTTGAAGGTAATTGTTCTGCTGAATTCAGCACAGGTCAAAAATATAATGGTCATTAACCGGAAAAATAATGTTGGTCTTATAAAGCAAAATGTTTGATGCCGTATCAGAGCGATTACAACGCGTATTAAAAGATCTCAAGGGTCAGGGCCGACTGACTGAGGAGAATATTTCAAGCTCGTTGCGCGAAGTCCGAATGGCCTTGCTTGAGGCCGATGTGGCCTTGCCAGTGGTGAAAAATTTCATCGAGCAGGTGAAAGCCAGGACACTGGATAAAGACGTTGCCACCAGTCTGACGCCCGGACAGGCGGTAATCAAGATCGTCAACCAGGAATTGATCGCGTTGATGGGTGAAACCAGCAGTGCATTAAACCTGAATGTACAACCGCCCGCAGTGATCCTGGTTGCCGGTCTACAGGGTGCAGGTAAAACAACTACCATTGCCAAATTGGCAAGACATCTCAAGCAAAAAATGGATAAAAAGGTTGCTGTGGTCAGTTGTGACGTTTACCGGCCGGCAGCCATTGATCAGTTAAAAACACTGGCTCATGAAGTACAGGTTGAATTCATCGAAAGCAGTACCGATCAGGAACCTACTGCCATTGCAAAATCCGCTGTCGATCAGGCCAGCAAACAGTTCATGGACGTCTTGCTGGTGGACAGCGCCGGCCGTTTGCACATTGATGATAAAATGATGCAGGAGATAAGCCGGGTGCATGCCGCAATTAATCCGGTAGAAACCCTGTTTGTGATCGACAGCATGATGGGCCAGGATGCGGTTAATGCAGCCAGGGCATTCAATGAGACATTGCCATTAACCGGTACCATCATTACCAAGACCGATGGAGATGCACGTGGTGGTGCGGTATTATCGGTCAGACATGTCACCGGCAAGCCGGTGAAGTTCATGGGCACCGGCGAGAAGACAGATGCCCTGACACCGTTTCATCCGGAACGAATTGCATCCCGTATCCTGGGCATGGGCGATGTGCTCAGTCTCATCGAAGAAGTTGAGGAAAAGGCAGACAAGGACAAGGCCGAAAAACTCGCCAGGAAACTGAAAAAAGGCAAGGGCTTTACGCTGGAAGATTTCAAAGAACAATTACAACAAATGCGAAAAATGGGTGGCCTTGGCAGTATGCTCGATAAATTACCGGGAATGTCATCCATGCCGCAAAATATAGATGCAGAAAAAGGCAACCAGGAGTTCACCAAACTGGAAGCGATCATCAATTCAATGACTGTGGTGGAACGTCGTAAACCGGATGTAATCAATGGCTCGCGTAAGAGACGGATTGCCTCCGGTTCCGGGACACAGATTCAGGATGTCAATCGCCTGTTAAAACAATTCAACCAGATGCAAAAGATGATGAAGCGAATGACAAAGAAAGGAGGTATGGTAAAGATGTTGCGGGGAATGGGTGGCAAGATGCCGCCTGGCGGCTTGCCTTTTTAACATCTGCCATTTGCTGCTTGTTAACCAATAACTATAATTATACTAATGGCACATGATATTGATAAAGCTTCACTTGAATACCATCGACACCCGCGTCCTGGAAAGATAGAGGTTGTTCCCACCAAACCCCTTGCAAACCAGAGGGACCTGTCCCTGGCCTATAGTCCGGGTGTTGCCGAGCCCTGCAGGCAGATTGTCGATAACCCGGCCATAGTCGACGAAGTCACCTCCCGTTCCAACCTGGTTGCAGTTATCTCCAATGGTACCGCTGTTCTGGGTCTGGGCGACATCGGTCCGTTGGCTGCCAAGCCGGTCATGGAAGGCAAAGGGGTGCTGTTTAAAAAGTTTGCCGGCATTGATGTCTTTGATATCGAGATCAATGAGAAAGACCCGGATAAACTCATCGAGATCATTGCCAGCCTTGAACCCACCTTTGGCGGGATCAACCTGGAAGACATCAAGTCACCGGAATGTTTCCAGATTGAGGGCATACTGCGTAGCCGACTAAATATTCCCATCTTCCATGATGACCAACACGGTACCGCGATCATCGTGGCCGCGGCCATAATGAATGCACTAACATTGGTCAACAAAAAGATTGAAGACGTGAAACTGGTAAGTATCGGTGCCGGTGCTTCCGGGATCGCCTGTCTCAAGTTACTGGTCAACATGGGCATGAAAAAGGAAAACATCATTGCCGTGGATCGACAGGGTGTGATTTACAGAAAACGCAGTGGTTTGACACCGCATAAGAAACTGTTTGCTAATGATACGGAAGCCAGGACCCTGGCAGATGCCATAAAAGGTGCAGACATCTTCCTCGGTCTGTCTGGTCCCGGTGTGGTCAAGCAGGAAATGATCCGGTCCATGGCCGAGAAACCGATCGTCATGGCCCTGTCCAACCCCATACCGGAAATCCTGCCCGAGGAAGTCAAGGCTGTTTGTCCCGATGCCATTATTGCAACCGGACGTTCGGATTATCCAAACCAGGTTAACAATGTACTTTGTTTCCCGTTCATTTTTCGTGGGGCACTGGATGTCGGGGCTACAAAGATAACCAAGGAGATGCAAATCGCCTGCGTCAAGGCACTAGCGGAACTGACCCGTGAGGAAGCACCGGACACGGTCGTGGCAGCCTATGGAGGAATTAACCTCAAGTTTGGTCACGAGTACCTCATACCCAAACCATTCGATCCGCGTTTGATATTAAAACTGGCGCCTGCAGTTGCCCAGGCAGCCATGGACAGCGGCGTCGCAACCCGTCCCATAAAAGATATGTCGGCCTACCATGATCAATTGACTCGTTACGTCTTCGAGTCTGTGCTGATTATGAAACCGTTGTTTGAGCGTGCCAAGCTTGATCCCAAACGCATCGTCTATACAGAAGGGGAATCGCATAAGGTTTTGCAAACGGCGCAGTCAATGATTGATGAAGGTATGGCTTTACCCATAGTGATTGGTCGCAGGGAGCATGTAATTGAAAAAATCCAGGAGCTTGGTCTGCGCATGCGCCCGGATAAGGATGTTCAGATAGTCGATGTGTCCGATCAGAAAGATCCCAACAATACACGTATTGGAGCCACCATGATCAAGAAGGGCGATGCTGATGCTCTGATATGCGGTATCAGGGGTCGATACCATGCCCATCTTGTGCAGTTAATCGATGTGCTCGGCGTAAGAGAGGACGTAAGCCAACCCGCGGCACTCAACATATTATTAATGAAAAAAGGTGTCTTCTTCATTGCAGATACCGCAGTGACCGTAAATCCGACCGCTAGAGAAATCGCAGAGATTACCTTGCTTGCCGCGGAAGGCGTCAGACGATTTGGCATCACTCCCAACGCGGTATTACTCGGTGCATCGAATAATATTGATAGCGAGACCAAAGAGGGAGAAAAAATACAGGTGGCCTTGGAATGGATCCGTCAACACGATCCCGAACTCATGGTCGATGGCAAGATGCGGGCAGATGCCGCGTTAACTGAAGAACTTCGTCAGAATCTCCTGCCGAACAGCGTCCTGAAAGGAGGCGCCAATCTGCTGATCATGCCGAATATAGAGGCGGCAAAGATTGCTTATGACCTGATCAAGGTGCTTGGCGATGCAATCACCATTGGCCCGGTGCTATTGGGCTTGAAACAACCGGCACACATTATGACACCTTCGGCCACGGTGCGGCGCATGATCAACACCAGTACCATCGCCGTCGTGGATGCCCAGAATCGGGATGAAGCTAAAAAGGAACAAGAGCTTGAAAAAAAGACCAGGGAAACGGCCTGATGATTATTCTTTTCGAAAATAAATAATTGCAAAAAGCGAAGCGATAAAAAACAGGATAAACCAGACCAGGCTCCACTCGGCAATACTGAAACCGAGGAAACTCCACTGCACCTCGGCGCATTCGCCGGAACCACTCAGGATCATCTTCAAGGCCTGGCCCAGGGGGAAGGCCTCCAGCATATAGTCCAGTCCCGGTCCGCATTCCGGTACCTTGTCGGGTGGCAGGTGTTGCAGCCAGACCTGGCGGGCGGCAATCGCGCCACCTATTAAAGCAGAAATTGCCATCAAGACGCTGTAAATGGTGTGCCAGAGCTTCTGCGGATTGTGAATGGTAGCCACAAAAGCGAGCAAGGCAATGGCGATAAAGGCAATGCGTTGAAACACACACAGCGGGCAAGGCTCCAGGCCTTCAACGTGTTCCAGGTAAAGGCCATACCCCAGTAACACTATGCAGAGAATAAAAATACAAAGAAAAAGCGTTCGCGAGTTTTTAATTATCAGGTCCATTAGTCAGTCATGTTCCGGTAATTGAATTATTCATTCGGGCCGGGGACAATGCCCGGCATGATCGCCGTCCGCATCTTTGAAATCACCTTCCCGATTTTTGTTGTCATTTTAGCAGGCCTGCTGTACGCCCGTCGATTCAGGCCGGACATGACCCTGCCCAACCAGCTCAACATGCACGTATTCACACCGGCACTGCTGTTCACGGTCTTGATTGAGCGCGCCGGGGTCACGGGCCTGTTTGGTCCGCTCGCCTTTGGTTGCGCACTCATTATATTATTGTCCGGGATCATTGCCTGGGGTATTGCCCGCAGCCTGCACATTGATCCCCGCAGCCTGTGCCCACCACTGATGTTTGCCAACGCCGGGAACCTGGGTCTGCCCTTGATCGTGTTGACCTTTGGCGAGGAAGCACTGGGCGAGGCCGTGGTAGTGTTCATCACCTGCAATTTCCTGCACATCACCTTGGGCAGTTACATCTTCAGTCGTCACACCGATCTTTTAAAGGTCTTCATGAGCCCCATGATCCTGGCGACGCTGCTGGCCCTCACACTCCTATTATTAAATGTCACCGTACCGGAACTGATCCTGCAACCGGTCAGCATGCTGGGTAACATCGCCGTACCTCTCCTGATGTTCTCACTGGGGGTGAGATTACTGGAAACCGAACTGTCCGAATGGCGCATCGGCACGTTGGCGGCAGTGCTTGCCCCGCTCATCGGCGTAATCCTGGTGTTCATCATCACACCGTTACTGGATTTAACGAAACTGGAACAGGGCGTGTTGTTTTTATTCGGGGCACTGCCACCGGCCGTGATGAATTTCATCTTCGCCGAACACTTCAGGCAGGAACCAGCAAAGGTTGCCTCGATGGTCCTCTACGGCAATGCCTTCAGTATTGTTTCCATTCCCCTGGCTCTGGCTTATGTCCTGCCAAGATTTGGCTGAGGTAGGGGTTTAGTACTAATAAGGGATCATCTTGGCAAGCCGGAAATTGACACACTTCTCAGGATTGCAGATAAAAACGGCGTTGAGGTCAAGACATAGGGATGATTATTAGCTAAGCTAAAAGCATGAAAAAAGTACTGCTAGTTTTCGGATTATTGTTCTTTGTGGGCACGGCACAATCCATGGTGGTGCTTTACCTCGGAAATGAAATTCTGGATCGCTGTGAGGCTGCACTTGTCAACTCTAGCTCAGAAAAAGCAGGCGTATGTTATGGATATATTGCAGGCATCGTAGATGCAGAAGCAAGCTATCAAGCTCGAAATGTTAAGGACGCAAATATTTGTCTCCCCAAAGGAACTACTAACACCGAATTAGCAAGACTCGTGGTATACGAGTTAAGAAAAACCCCGGAACAACTCCACCTTGAAGCTTCTCGTCTAGTTATTAACATACTAGCTGACGCCTTCCCCTGTCCCTAGCAAACTCTTTCGCATAAACGATATAAATTTTATATCGTTGAAACAAAGATAACTTACAGAAAAGATTGGTGGGCGATGCTGGGTTTGAACCAGCGACCCCTGCCGTGTGAAGGCAGTGCTCTCCCGCTGAGCTAATCGCCCATTTGTTCTGTTCCGTGTATTATACGGCCTCGTTTTCTGACATTCAGCCCTCATTATTACAAGCATTCGATGACAACCAGAATAAGAACCCGGTTTGCCCCGAGTCCCACCGGTTACCTGCACATCGGCGGCGTACGCACGGCCCTGTTCTCCTGGCTCTATGCCCGCCGCCACGGTGGCGATTTCATATTACGTATCGAGGACACAGACCGCGAACGCTCGACCGATGAATCCATCCGGATCATCCTGGAAGGCATGGATTGGCTGGGCCTGGATCATGATGAAGGGCCGTTCTATCAGAGCCAACGATTTGACCGCTACCAGGACATTATTAATGAGTTGTTGGATAAGGATCGGGCCTATCACTGTTACTGCAGCAAGGAAGAACTCGAGGCCATGCGCAACGAGGCGATGGCAAAAGGTCATAAGCCGCGTTACAACGGTAAGTGTCGGCCCGGGGTAAACAATCCCCCGGCAGGCGTGCAGCCGGTGATCCGTTTCAAGAATCCTTTGGACGGAGGCGTGGTCATTGATGATCTGATCCAGGGCAAGGTGAGTTACCAAAACACGGAACTGGATGATCTCATCATTGCCCGTTCCGACGGCACGCCAACGTATAACCTGACCGTGGTCGTCGATGACATGGACATGCAGATCTCTCATGTCATCCGGGGTGATGATCACCTGAATAATACACCGCGGCAGATCAATATCTTCGAGGCACTGGATTCTGAATCTCCACGCTATGCCCACGTGCCATTGATCCTCGGCGAGGATGGCAAGCGTTTGTCCAAACGCCATGGTGCGGTGAATGTGCTGGATTTTCGTATCAAGGGTTATTTGCCGGAGGCGCTGTTGAATTACCTGGTGCGGCTGGGCTGGTCATCCGGTGACCAGGAGATATTCAGTCTTGAGGAGATGATCCGGTTATTTGATATCAAGGACGTCAACAAATCCGCCGCATCCGTGAACCCGGAAAAACTGTTGTGGTTGAACCAGCATTACCTCAAACAGGCAGACGACGCCCGCCTGGCCAATCTGCTGGAATCCATGCTCAAGGCGGATGGCATAAACCTGGCTGCCGGTCCGGATCTGAAGGCATTAGTAGCGATACAGAAAGAACGGACCAGAACCCTTCGGGAAATGGCTGACCAGAGCCACTGTTTTTACGAGGACTTCAAGGAATTTGATGTCGATGCCGCCAAGAAGCATCTGCGGCCGGTGGTTGCAGAACCTTTGAAGGCATTACGGGATAAATTAGATAATATTAATGAGTGGCAGGCCGAGCAACTGCACCAGTGCATTATTGATATTACTGATGAGTTTGCGATTAAACTGGGCAAGCTTGCCCAACCACTCAGGGTTGCCGTGACCGGTGGTGGGGTTTCGCCGTCCATTGATGCAACACTGGAGTTGCTTGGTAGGGAACGTACCCTGGCACGCCTGGACAAGGCCCTGACATTTATCCAGGCGCGGTCTTCTTGACAGATTTAGGGGGCTAACGTACTCTCCACGCCTTATTTTTGGGGCCATAGCTCAGCTGGGAGAGCGCTTGCATGGCATGCAAGAGGTCGGCGGTTCGATCCCGCCTGGCTCCACCAGATTCCCGACTATTTCTGCGGAGTCCCCATCGTCTAGAGGCCTAGGACACCGCCCTTTCACGGCGGCAACAGGGGTTCGAATCCCCTTGGGGACGCCATCCATAAAAAAAGGACCATTATGGTCCTTTTTTTTTATGGGAAGGGTAATCACGAATTTGGATTAGAATTCTAGGTTCGACAAATCGTCAGGACAGACGATTTGGAGCGCACAGCGACCGCGAAGCGGCAAGGCACAGGGAAGTACCGCAGCCAGTCCCCTTGGAGACGCCATCATAGAATTCCCTTCACCTGGTGTTATCCCTCCGCTAGGCCCTATTTTCAGTCAGTTATGTTAATTTATAGTCATGGGGGACTGAATAGCCATTTCCTAGATAATAACAATTGATTGGGAACCAAGTTTTGATAACCAACTGGCCTGAAATAGCATTGTCACGGATGCCTTTTACGATCATCAGCGCGTGAGCATCACGACACTCACATATGATGACAAGGGGGGGGGTGACCTCGGGATCACATTCGCGGGTGACTGGCTACTGGGTCAGGACCTGCCGTCAGTGGACAGTATTGTCGATCGGCTCAAGCAATCCCCCAGGCCTGAACGACTGGTCTTTATTACTGATGAGCTTAGCAATTGGAATACCGGGTTTATCAAGGCAGTCATCAAGATCATACACGCCGCCAGTTCGCAGGGGATAGTGGTTGATGAAACCGGCTTGCCTGAGGGCGCGCGCCGGCTGGTTGCACTGGCCTTTGCGGTAAAAGAGCGTGAAGGCGCAAGGCGGGGTCATGATGAGAAAGGACTTCTGGATCAGGTTGGTGAAGCCACCCTGCGCACGTATGAAGAGCAGAGGAATTTGCTGAGGTTTACCGGTGAATTGATGCTGTCGCTCTCCCGTTATCTGCGGGGAAAGGCAACTTATTTGCGTTCAGATCTGGTCCTGTATTTTCAGGAGGCTGGTGCTGAAGCCTTGCCTATCGTTAGCCTCATCAGTTTTTTGATTGGCATGATCTTCGCTTTTGTGGGCGTCAAACAACTCAGTCTGTTCGGGGCCGGCATCTACACTGCCGATCTGGTTGCGGTGGCCATGGTTAGGGAAATGGCGGCGATCATGACCGCGATCATTATGGCTGGTCGCACGGGCGCTGCTTACGCTGCCCAGATTGGAACCATGAAGGTTAATGAGGAAGTCGACGCCTTGAGCACGCTGGGTGTGAACCCGATTGATTTTCTGGTGACGCCCCGGATTATCGCCCTGGTGGTGATGATGCCGCTGTTGACCATGTATTCAAGTTTGATGGGAATCCTTGGCGGTACGCTCGTTGGTCTTATGATGCTGGATGTCAGCCTGGTGCAATACACACAGCAAACGATTAGTGCTGTTGAAATGAACAGCTTGCTTGGAGGATTATTCAAGAGTCTGGTCTATGGTAGTCTGGTTGCATTGGCCGGATGCCAGCAGGGGATGGCGTGTGGCAGCAGTGCCATGGCAGTTGGTCAGAGTACCACCAGGGCCGTTGTCCTGGGAATCGTTCTTATTGTTGTCAGTGCGGCGATCCTCACTGTCATTTATATCAACCTGGGGATATGAGATGAAAACCGGCGAAGCGCATATCGTCGTTGAGGATTTGACGATGGCCTATGGTGATTTTGTCATACAGAGGGATCTTGATTTCACCGTCAATCATGGTGATGTCTTTATTATTATGGGCGGTTCCGGCTGCGGCAAGAGTACCTTGTTGAAGATCATGATTGGCCTGAAGAGTCCTGCAAAGGGCGAGGTCTATTTTGATGGTAAGCCCTTCTGGTCCTCCAGCATAAAAGAACAAGAGGCAATGAAGCGTAAGTTTGGCACTTTGTTTCAGTCGGGCGCGCTCTGGAGTTCGATGACCCTTTCCGAGAATATTGGCCTGGCCTTGACGCAATATACCAGTCTCAGTGATGCCGAAATACGGGAGGTGGCTGCCTATAAGCTGATGCTGGTCGGCCTTGCAGGGTTTGAAGACTATTATCCGAATGAGATCTCGGGTGGCATGAAGAAACGTGCCGGTCTCGCGCGGGCAATGGCCCTGGATCCGGAGATCCTGTTTTTTGATGAGCCGTCTGCCGGACTGGATCCCATCAGTGCAAAACTGCTCGATGATCTGATCCTTGAACTGCGTGACAGCCTTGGTACCACCGTTGTGGTTGTGACCCATGAACTGGCGAGTATTTTTGCAATAGCGAATAACTCGGTGTTTCTGGATACTGATGCCAGGACCCAGCTGGCGACAGGGGACCCGAAAGAACTGCGTGATCACAATAGTAATCCTGTCGTGCGTAACTTTCTGCATCGTGGGAAGGTCGAGGTGCAAGTCGCATGAGCAAGAAGATCAACACCACGCTTATCGGTGCCTTTGTTGTTGGCGCTGCGATTCTCATTGCAGTATCGGTTGCGTTGTTTGGTGGGTCTGAAATCTTCACCAACCGTCAAAAATATGTCGCCTATTTTACCGAAGATACCCAGGGGTTGCGCGTTGGTTCCAATGTCTTGCTCAACGGGGTGAGGGTCGGTTATGTTACCGATATCGCCTTATTGATGGATTGGGTGACTTTTAATACGCGCACCCGGGTGACCATGCAGATCCTGCTGGATAATTTCATCGTCACGCAAAACGGAAAAATACTTGATTCAGATGAACGCGGTGAGGTCAGTCATGATCGAGTCGTTCATGATGCCGGCATGAGGGCCCAGCTTGAGACACAAAGCTTTGTGACCGGCCAACTCGTGGTTAAACTGGTCTTACGCCCGGATACCCCCGCCATTTTGCGCGATGAATCCCCGCCCTATCCGGAGATACCCACGGTTCCATCTGAACTGAAGGCCCTCATGACCAAGCTGGAGCAGTGGATAGCGGATTTTGGAGAAAATGTTGACTTCAAGGAATTAACGGAGCGAGTCATCGCTGTCCTCGAAGGGCTGGAGGGACTTGTTAATTCCCCCGATATTAGCGAGACATTGGCTGGTTTAAACCAGATTATCAATGATAAAGATACCCAGGAATTGTCCACCTCATTACAGGTCACACTGGATAAAATGCAATCTACGCTTGAGGACCTTCAGGGTGCGGCCTCAGCAGCCTCAGAACTCTTTAATGAAGCGGATGGACAGGTTGAAACACTGGGCACCAGCTTTGAATCGACATTGACAGCCTTGAATGATGTTCTGATTAGCAGTGAAGAGACTCTGATTGAGGTCAGGGGTCAGTTAAAAGGTGACTCCGTGCAAATGTATCAGCTGGAGTCCACTCTGGATCAGGTTGAGTCAGCAGCCAGAGCGATACGCGAGTTTTTTGATTATGTAGAACGTAATCCCGAGGCACTGTTAAGAGGAAAGAACCAATGATGGTAAAACAATCCAGTGCGAGTCTGGCATATTTGATTATTCTTTTATTACTGTCGGCATTAGTAGTGGGATGTGCCAGCTCACCGCCGGTGCGGTACTACAGCCTTCAACCAAATGAACCAGTCATGGAGAACGATGCGGAGAATTCTATCATCGTACGTCTGGGTCCCTTGCGCATACCGGAATACCTGAAAAGAACACAGATTGTCACCCGCACTGACAATGCCGAGGTCATTATCGATGATTTTTCCCGTTGGGCTGAACCACTGGATCAGGCCATGCACAGCGTTATCGCAAGTAATCTGGACAGTCTGCTCAGTAATGTCATTGTTGTAGCCTATCCACACATAACGTCCATTGATTTTGATTACTGGATCCTTGGTAGTGTCAGTCGATTTGATGCAGATGTTAATGGTAAGGTTACTCTGATTATGCAATGGGGTCTCATGGATTCCGAGCGGAATACTATCTTGGCACCGCTGCGTCGAAGATTTGAGTCCCAGGCCGCAAATTCAAATGACCCCGGAGCAATCGCAACGGCAATGAGTGATGTGCTCAATCAATTCAGCCATGAAATTGCTGAGCAGCTGGATTCTGCGATCGACAGATAATGTGCACAGGAACTCCACTGAATTACCCGGCGATTCAATAAAAAAACAACAGGATTATGAAAAGGTATATTAAGCAAGGTATTGCCAAACCCATTCGTGCCATCCTTTCAGTCGTTTGGCTGTTTTTGATAATTGCTCCCGTTAGTGCCGGCGCTGCTGAGCAGACTGACTGGGTGATACCAGGTGAACTTCAAAAGGTCCTGGAAAGCAAGATTGAAGAAGTCAGCGCAGCAACCGCCATGGATGAACAGACCAAGGCGACGCTGACAGAACTCTATCGCAGGGCATTAACCAATCTGAATCAGGCTCAAAACTACCAATCAGATGCGGATTTATTTACGCAGGGACGACAGAGTGCACCGGCCGAGACAGAAAAAATCCGGAAAACCCTTGAGCGAAGAGAAAAGATTACCCCCGAAGCGGTCTTGGACTTGTCCGAGGACGTAACGCAATCTGAACTTGAGCTTTTACTGGGGAAGGAAAGGGCTGACCTGGCGGCTGTCGAGGCAAAACTTTCGGATATTAACAAGCGGTTGGAGAACCAGATCAACAGACCTGCAGTTGCTCGCGATAGATTGATCGCTGCCCAGCGTGAACTTGAAGAAGTCAATGCGGAACTGAATCGGTCCGCACCACCGGATGAGACCGCCGAGATGAAGCAGGCACGGAAATGGGAACAGGAAACCCGGGCCCATGCACTCAGCAACGAGATCAAGAAGCTGGACAATGAGTTGCTCAGTCACCAGGCGAGAGTGAGACTTTTGGAAGCAGAGAGAGATCTCGCGGAATACAATGTCAATTATGTCTCCACTCGTGTACAACTGCTCGAGAATCGACTCAGTAAGAGTCGCCTGGAAGAGGCCGAGCAAGTCCAGCAGGAAGCGGAAGCGGTTCAGGAGAAACTCAAGGAAAAGCACCCCCTGATCCAGAACCTGGCTGAAAACAATGTCGCACTTGGTGATAGATTAAAAACAACAGCTCAGCAACTGGAGAGTATTACCAGCGAGTACAATGAGGCCCGCGAAAATACCAGTCGCCTCAGGGAAGAACTGAACACGGTCAAACAAAAACTCGAAGTGGCCGGATTAAGCGAGGCACTGGGAAGGGTGCTGATGGAACAGCGCCGGTCTCTACCTGAGCTGGCATCGATTCGCCAGAAAGCCAGGGAACGCGAACAACTGATCATTGATGTGGGACTAAGACAGATACAGTACGGCGAGGAGCTTCGTAAACTACGTGACATTGACAGCTACATTGACCAGTTAACCAAGGACCTACCACCGCACCAGGTATACGATATTGAAAGTGAACTCAGGGAATTGATCACTACCCGCCTGGACCTGCTCAAGAAGGCGGTTTCAACCGAAGGTAATTATCTGCGGGCACTGGGAGAGCTTGAACTTGCCCAGCGGCAGCTCATTGACATCATTGAGAGCTACAGCGAGTACCTCAGAAAAAGACTGCTGTGGATTCGGAGTATCGAGCCAGTCAGTCTCTCCTTGCTTGACAACCTGCCTGATGAAGTAGGCAGGCTCTTATCACCTGGGAACTGGTACCAGACGGTCAGGGACCTGAGAAGGCAATTGACTGATAACTATCTAATCGCTTTTGCTGTTGTCCTACTTGGACTGTTAATACTTCTGCGCAGACGTTTTCTCAAAAAGGTGCTTTTGACAGGTGAGGATATCCGTCAAGCGCCTAGTGATAACTTTATTCAAACGCTAATGGCTTTGATGTGGACGGCGCTCGCCGCAGCACCGCTGCCGTTGTTATTAATGCTGATTGGCTGGTTACTAGTTTCTGCACCCGATATCAGTGAATTCTCCAATGCGGTGGGAGTCGGACTGATGCGCTTCTCCCGTGAATTTATCATCTTGTTGTTCTTTGCCGACATCTGTATTCCTGATGGTCTGGCTGCGAGACATTTGCGTTGGCCTGTCAACGCTGTCAGAAAGATTCATCAGGAGTTAAATTTGTTGATGGTGCTTTTCCTGCCAGCACTCTTTATTGCTGTTCACAGTGTCAATATCGACAGGGTCGGCTATGGCGGTGGACTGGCAGTGCTGGTTGTGCTGTTTGCGATTGGATCCATTGGCTTTTTTATTATTCGTGTATTCACTCCCCGCGGAGGTGTGATTGCTGATTTTCTGGCCAGTCATACCGCGAGTGTACTGAATCGTTTACGTCCTTTGTGGCTGGGGGCCCTTGTTACTCTGACTGTCACCATGCTGATACTGGTGCTGATGGGTTATCTCTACACAGGTGCAACACTCACACGGAATCTCATCGATATGCTTTGGCTGATATTTTTCCTGGTTCTGGTTCACAGCCTGGTGGTTCGCTGGCTATTAATCGTGGGTCGAAGGCTGGTTGTATTACAGGCTTTCCTGCATGAAACAGGTGCTGAGAAAACTGCACAGACAAAATCCGAAAAGACAGGCGGTGACGAGGCACCGGAAGTGGATGAGCACGAGGTCGATATCGTTAGCCTGAATGTGCAGAGTCAAAAGCTGTTGAACACGGTTGTCCTGTTTGCCGGTGTTATCGGCCTCTGGTTGATATGGGCACCGGTCCTGCCGGCGTTCGGTATTCTTGAAGATGTTTCACTCTGGCACCAGACCGAGATAGTCGATGGGGTGCCGAAATCCGTGCCGGTGACATTGGCGGATATGGCGCTTGCCATTATTGTTATTATTGTGACCATTGCAGCGGCCAGGGGCCTACCTGCTATCCTGGAGTTTATCCTGTTGCAGCGGATATCGATCACCCCGGGGGCAAGGTACACGGCGGCAACCTTGTTGCGTTATAGCATCTTTGCGATAGGGATCATCGTATTTTTCACTTTCCTGGGTGGTAGCTGGTCCCAGATACAGTGGTTGGTTGCTGCCCTCGGTGTGGGTATCGGTTTTGGACTCCAGGAGATTGTTGCCAACTTTATCAGCGGCCTGATCATATTGTTTGAACGGCCGATACGGGTTGGTGACATCGTCACCGTAGGTAATACCACCGGCACAGTGACCCGAATCCAGATCAGGGCGACAACGATCACCAACTGGGACCGGCAGGAATTGCTCGTGCCGAACAAGGAATTTATAACCGGCCGACTGCTGAACTGGACGCTCAGTGATTCGATCAACAGGGCCAATATTCAGGTGGGCATTGCTTATGGCAGTGATGTGAAACGGGCGCTGGAACTGATGAAAGAGGCTGCAGATGAACATGAGAATGTGCTGGATGATCCAGCGCCGCTACTGACGTTTGATAACTTTGGTGATAACACACTCAATCTGCAGTTAAGGGCCTATCTGCCGTCCATGGAAGATCGCTTGCAGACCATCACAGAACTCAATGAGGCCATTAACCGCAAGTTCAAGGAGGCCGGGATCACCATCGCCTTCCCGCAACGCGATGTACACCTTGATGCCAGCAAGCCGATTGAAGTGCGTGTCCGACGGGATAATAACGACAAGAGTCGTGGTTAATTTAATTCATAAAACTACGATTAAACTGTTTTTGTTTATGATGTTGCTCTTCAGTCAAGCGGCAACAGCAAATCAACCATCAGACAAAGAGGTCTTTCTCGACCACGCTGGAGATCCCCGGAAAGGCAATCTGGATGGAATGTTGGAGCACGGATTTATTCGTGTACTGACGACCTATAATCCGCTCTTTTTTACCTTTGATGGCATTGAGCAGAATGGTCTCATCGTGGAATTAACGCGGGCCTTTGAAAATTACCTCAAGGAACAATTTGGCAAGAAAGCCAGACATCTGCGAGTACTGTTATTGCCCGTCTCGCGCGACAAACTGATTCAGAATCTCTTAGCAGGCAAGGGCGAAATTATTGCAGCCAATCTTACTATTACTACTGAACGAGTGGAACAGGTTGATTTTTCAGATCCACTTTATTCTGACATTAGTGAGCTGGTCATCACGGGTCCTGCTGCACCCGATGTCAAGTCATTCGATGATCTGATTTTAACAGGATTACATGTGCGAGAATCCAGCAGTTACTACGAGCATCTGACTTTGCTGAATAATAGTCGCAAGCAAGAGAAAAAGCGAAAGATACCGATTCATAAGGCCGATGAACTGCTTGAAGACCATGATCTGCTGGAAATGGTTAACGCAGGGATCTTGCCTGCAGTGATTGTAGACAGTCACAAGGCGGAACTTTGGGCCCAGGTGTTCACTAAGATCAAGGTGCATGATGATCTTGCTGTACATTCGGGACGTTCTATTGCTTGGGCTGTCCGAAAGGACACTCCAAAGCTCCTTGAGGCTGTCAATGGCTTTGTCAAAACAGCACGAAAAGGAACGTTGTTAGGTAATATCATGATCAACCGCTATCTCAAAAACACGGATTGGGTTGAAAATGTCAGGGATAACAAGAGTAGGCAACGCTATGAAGAAACCATCGAGATCATCAAGCACTATTCAGGGCGTTATGATTTTGATTGGTTAATGATTGCTGCACAGGCATACCAGGAATCGAAACTCGATCAGAGTAAACGCAGTCCGGCAGGTGCAATAGGTATTATGCAGGTCCGACCCAGTACGGCAAAGGATCCCAATGTCGGCATCAACAATATCCACGAGGCTGAAAATAATGTCCATGCCGGCGTAAAGTATCTAAGATTCGTACGGGATCGCTATTTCAGTTCAAAGAAGATCGACCCGGTGGACAGGCTGCTGTTTTCATTTGCAGCCTATAATGCGGGACCGGCAAACATTACTAAGGCACGAAAGCAGGCCAGTAAGATGGGTTTTGACCCTAATAAATGGTTCGGGCATGTGGAAGTTGCCGCCTCACGGACTATCAGCAGAGAGCCCGTGATCTATGTGCGTAATATCTATAAATACTATGTTGCCTACAAACTCATTGAGGATATCCGCCGGGAGCGTGAAGCAGTTCTGGGTGCTGGCCGCTAGTACTCATTTATACTTCCAGTCTGTAGTCATACACCCCGTCAACACAGGCAGCCGGTTACTAACCGGACAGCGGCATATCGTCCTGACCGTGTTCACAAGGAATATGACTATTTTTTGACAAGCAGGCGCTTAGCGACTATATTGCAGTGCACCATAATTGATGATTGGTTCCCTAACTCCTTAATGGAAAAGAGAAACATGAATAATACTGCAGCCAAGAAAAAGGCCAGAGAGACGGAAACTGAGGACAGCCAGGCCACCTATAATCTGTTTGATCCCTTTGGCCTCAGTCAGGCGATGGTCGACCTGACACAGTCCTGGACGGGCACCCCTGAGCAGCTGCTGCAGGATCAGTTGAATTCGATGGATTCTTGCCTGAGCCTTTGGCAGGATTCGATGTCCCGGTTCATGGGCAAGGCCGGGGCAGAAGAAGGCAATAACAAGCCGACTGATCGTCGCTTCAAGCATGAGGCCTGGGAGTTGAATCCCTTTTTTGATTTTATCAAGCAGTCCTATCTGATGGGTGCCGATGCGATCCTCAAGACCGTCAGTAACATTGAAGGCCTGGATGAAAAAGCAGCCCATAAACTGGAGTTTTATACCAGGCAGTTTGTTGATGCCATGTCACCCAGTAACTTCGCGCTGACGAACCCGGAAGTCCTGGAGCATGCGCTCCAGACTCAGGGCCAGAACCTGGTGAAGGGGTTTCAGAATTTCTGCAAGGATTTCGATCCCAGGACCGGCCAGTTGCAGATCAGCATGGCTGACAAGGAAGCGTTCAAGCTGGGCGTAAATATTGCCACTACGCCGGGCCAGGTTATTTATCAGAATGATCTGATGCAATTGATCCAGTACACACCCTCAACCGAAACCGTGTACAAGACACCCTTATTGATCGTGCCGCCATGGATTAACAAATACTATGTCCTCGATCTCCAGCCCAAGAATTCCATGATCAAATGGCTGGTGGCACAGGGCTACACGGTATTCGTCATCTCCTGGATCAATCCTGATGAGAACCACAGCGAGATTGACTTCGAGGATTACATTTTCGATGGCCTGATCACCGCGATGGATGTGATTGAAACGTCTACCGGTGAGCACGAAGTCAATGCCGTGGGTTACTGCATCGGCGGTACCCTGTTGGCTGCGGCACTCTCTTATCTCAAGGCAAAACAGGATGAGCGCATTAAATCCGCCACCTTCTTTGTCACCATGATTGACTTTGCGGATCCAGGCGACCTCGGTGTCTACATCGATGAGCAGCAGGTCAAGGCCCTTGAGAACAAGATGAATGAACAGGGCTATCATGACGGCAAGGATATGGCGATGTCATTCAACATGCTGCGTTCAAACGATCTCATCTGGTCGTTTTATGTGAACAACTATCTGTTGGGCAAGGAACCGTTGCCGTTTGACTTGCTTTACTGGAATTCCGATTCCACACGCATGCCGGCAAAGATGCACAGCACCTATCTGCGCAAGATGTATCTGGAAAACAGCTTCAAGGATAAGGGCGGGATCAGCATCGGTGACGTGCCGATTGATGTCAGTAGNNACTGGGCAAATCAGGACACATTGCCGGTATCGTCAATCATCCGGATTCCGGAAAGTACGGTTATTACACGGGTGGTGATGTGGATGTCCCGGCGGAGCAGTGGTATGAAAATGTCGAGTCCTTTGAGGGCAGCTGGTGGCCGGACTGGCACAAGTGGTTGAAGGCCACTTCCGGCAAAAAAGTCCCGGCCAGACAACCGGGTGGTGACAAGCTGAAGGCCATTGAAGCGGCACCCGGCAGTTATGTGAAGATGAAGCTCTAGGTCTATTTATAAAGCAAACCATAAAAAAACCCGCATGATGCGGGTTTTTTTTATGATTCAGATTAATCCTTCCGCGCGGAACCAGGCGACGGCATCACGCGCCGACTCGGTGACGGGTCTAGGATTTAAACCGAGCTCTTTAAGACTGGGTGTGGGATCGAAATACATG